>JACCDR010119939.1_pt1 | contig 11269 bp, 10 predicted proteins | sample 7446431 | NCBI WGS metagenome assembly JACCDR01 (sample SAMN15323443, study PRJNA562643) | freshwater metagenome | isolation source: river surface water | place: USA:Blue River Watershed | collected 2017-08-17 | reverse complement strand
GGCGTGCTGGACGTCTGACGCACCGGCGCCGGGGCTGCTGCTGCTGCCGGCCTGCCCGGTGCGCAGCGCGGCAAACCGCCCGCCTCAGTCCACGCCCAGCGCGCCGCCTGCAGGCCCGGGCGGCGGCTGCTGCAGGTGCTGGTCGTCATTCCAGCCCACCAGCGACAGGCCCTGCGGCGACCACAGCAGGCGGTTGATGGTGGCGTTGCCCAGCTCCCAAGAACGGGGTGCGCCCAGGCCCAGGCCGGTGGCCGCGCGGTACAGGCAGTCCAGCACACCACCATGCGCCACCATCGCCACCACGCCGCCCGGGTGGCGCGCCGCCAGTTGCACCGCCACGCCCACGCAGCGGTTGTAGAACTGCAGCAGGCTTTCACCACCACCGGGCATGGCCAGCACGTCGCGCTGGCGCCAGGCGCGCGCGTCTTGCGGCCAGCGCTGGTCGATCTCGGCGTAGGTGTGGCCTTCCAGCACGCCAAAAAACCGCTCACGCAGGCCCGCGTGCTGCACCAAAGGCGCGCCTGTGGCGGCTTGCAAGGCCGTTGCGGTGTCGCGGGCGCGTTGCAGATCGCTGCAGTAGATGGCCTCGATGCCCTCTTGGGCCAGCGCCTGCGCCAGCTGTGCGGCCTGCCATTGCCCGGTGCTGTCCAGCGCAATGTCGGCATGGCCTTGCAGGCGCTGCTCGGCATTCCAGGCCGTCTGGCCGTGCCGCAGGGCCAAAAGGCGGCAGCAGTCGTGCATCAGCCGGGCTTGTTCAGCGCTGCGCGGCGGGCGGCAGCGGCCCGGGGCCCAGGGACCGGGCACGACTTGGTCATGCCACCCTCAGGCGCGGGTTCAAGGTGTAGGTGCCCGACAGGGTGGCTTCGGCCAGCACGCGGCCGGCCAGCGCCTTGCGCACCTGTGCGCCAGTGAACACCCCGTCCAGCGCCAGGCGCGGCAGCGACACCGCGTAGAGCGTGAACACGTAGTGGTGCACCAGTGAGTCGTTCCAGGGCGGAAACGGGCCGTCATAGCCGAAGTAAGAACCCGCCAGCGCCGCGTCGCTGGCAAACCAGCCGGTGTAGTCGTTCAGCCCTTGCCGCGCCGGGCCTGCCGTGGCGGGGCCGGGCTTGCCGCGCGGCACAAATCCCCGGCTGTACTGGCCCTCGGCCACCTCGCCGGGCTGCGCCGGCAAGTCGATCAGCACCCAGTGGAAAAAGTCGGCCCGCGGCAGGTCGGCCGGCACTTCGCGGCCCGTGCGGTTGATGTCTTCGGCGCGTGTGGGCGCATCAAAGTCATGGCAGATCAGTGCCAGCGACTGCGTGCCCGCCGGCAGCTCGCTCCAGGCCAGGTGCGGGCTGATGTTGTCGCCAAAGGTGGCCGCGCCGTGGCCATCGGGCCGGCCGGCGGCGTAGCGGGCCGGAATGGGGTCGCCATTGGCCCAGCTGTCGCTCCAGAGCTTCACGTCTTCACCTGAAAAATGGCCTGTGGCTTAAACGCCCCAGACCACCGGCTGCCCGGCCGCCAGGCTGCGGCGCAGCATGTCCATCAGCGGCCACAGGCGCTGGCGCAAGGCCACGGTGGGCTCGGCGGCGTCGTTGTCGGCGCGCGGTGCTTTGGGCTGGGCGGGGTCGGCTGGCGACTGCGCCGCCTCAGCCGCCACAACGGTCTCCAGGGTCTGCAGCACACCCGCCATGTGCGCCACTTCAAAAATGCCGCGCGCTGCGGGCTCGCGCCCCAGAAGACGCAGCAACTCATCGCCATGGGCGCCGAGCATGATGACGTCGCCACTGGCTTTGGAGGTGAATTTGTAGATCATCGTGCACCGATTGTGACGCTGCTGGCGCGTCACCGCCCAAAGGCGGACGCTGCCAGCACCCTCAGCCCTGCACAAGTCGGATGCGGCCTGGGTTTTCCACCGGCTTCGGGGGCGTGCAGTCCGGGCTGCGCAACCGGTGCTCGAAGCTCAAGGGGTCGAGTGCCGGCGCAAACAAGTAACCCTGGAATTCATCGCAGCCACGGTCACGCAAAAAGACACGCTGCGCTTCGGTTTCCACGCCCTCTGCCACCACCTTCAGCCGCAACGCGCGCGCCATTTGCAATATGGCCTGCACGATGGCGGCGTCACCTTCGTCGTTTGGCAGTCCCTTGACGAAGCTGCGGTCGATCTTGAGTTTTCCCAGCGGAAAGCGCTTCAGGTAGGACAGGCTCGAATAACCGGTGCCGAAGTCGTCGATCGCCAAGCGCAAGCCCAGCTGCGCCAGCGCCTCGAGCCGGCGCAGCGCTTCGTCGGCGTCCAGCACCAGGATGGATTCGGTCAGCTCCAGCTCCAGCAGGTGCGGCGGCAGCCCGCTGACCGCCAGCACGTTGGACACCCGTTCCACAAAGTGCGTCTGCTGGAACTGCAGTGCCGACACGTTGACGGCGATGGGGATGCTGTGGCCCATCTGGTGCCACAGCACGGCCTGGCGCACGGCCTGCGACAAGACCCAGTCGCCCAGGGCGATGATGAAACCGCTGGACTCGGCCACCGGGATGAAACGCCCGGGGGAGACTTCGCCCAGCTCGGGGTCGCGCCAGCGCAGCAGGGCTTCGGCGCCGATCACGCGGCCGTCTTCCAGGCTCACCTGCGGCTGGTAGTTCAGGCGGAAACGGCCGCTCACCAAGGCCTGGCGCATCGCGTGGTCCAGCGCCATGTAGGTCTGGCGGTCGCCCTCGGATCGGGCCTGGTACAGCCGGTACGCCGCACGCCCTTGCTGCTTGGCCGTGCGCACGGCGGCCTCGGCGTGGCGCAGCAACTCGTCCAGCGTCTTGCCGTGTGAAGGCGCCAGTGCCACGCCCACGCTGCAGGTCATGGTGAAGGTTTCGCCCTGCCAGGTGAAAGGCTCGGCCACCACGCGCAGCAAGCGCCGGGCGGTGGCTTCGGCGCCATCGGCATGGGTCGTTTGCACCAGCACGGCAAACTGGTCACCGCCCAGGCGCGCCAGTTGGTCGTCCTGGCGCAAACAGGCCGCCATGCGTTGTGCCACCTCGCGCAGCACGTGGTCGCCCACCGCCTGCCCCATGCCGTCGTTGACCTGCGCAAAGCGGTCCAGGTCCACCATCAGCAGTGCAAATCCGTTTTCGCTGCCGCTGCGGTTGCTTTGCCCGGCCCCCTGCTGGCCCAGCCGCTGGGCCACCTGGTCGGCGAGCACGCGGCGGTTGGGCAAACCGGTCAGCGCATCTTGCCGTGACAGGGTTTCGATTTGCTGGCGTGCGGCGAGCTGTTCGGTAAGGTCACGGAAAGACCACACGCGGCCCTGCACCACACCGGCGCGCAGCAGCGGCCGCGTGACACATTCCAGCACGCCGCCGCCCTGCAATTCGATGCGCGCACTGTCGGTCTGCTCAGCGTTTTTGTGCAGGTGCTGCCAGCGTTGTTTGTAGTCCTGCCGAGCTGCGGCGTCACCCGCCATGCGCTTGCACACCCACTCTTGCAGCGCTGCGTCGTCGCGTTGCGTCAGCAGTTCAAAAGGCAGTGCCCACAGCGCTGCAAAACGCTGGTTGAAAACGCGAATGCGGCCGTTCAGGTCGGTCACCAAGATGCCGTCGGCGGTGGCCTCCAGGGTGGCCTTCAGTTCCGACAGCAGGGCTTCACTTTCGGCCTGCGCGCTGCGTTCGGCGCTGCGGTCCACCAGCATCACCAGAACCAGGCTGACCCCTGTCTGGGCGCCACCGGCCAGCGTGCGCATGCTGCGTGTGACGTGCATGACACGGCCATCGGGCAGCGCCACCATGGTGTCGCTGTGCAGGGGCGGGATGGCAGGCACACCGGCCCCGGGTCTGCTGGCCTGGGCCGCTTCACGCCACCAGGCGTCGTCTTCGGGCGACAGCACCAGCGCGTCAGAACTCTCTTGCAACAGTTGCTGGTCAGGCCGCGCAAACAGGCGGCGCGCGCTGTCGTTGCAGGCGGTCACGCGACGGCTGTCCAACTCGGCCAGCCAGGCCGGGTGCGGCAGGGCGTCGAGCATGGACTGGCGGGCTTCCACGGCCGCCCTTTCAGCGGCGTCAGCAGCTTGAGCGTCGCCAAAGGCCTCGGCCAAGCCAACCGTGGGTGGCCCGTGCAGACACAAGACGGGTGCGGCGGCGCTCATGGCAGTGTGTCCCTGCCGTGCTGCTCTGCAGGCAGGGGCTCGAAGTAGTACGCCACGCGGGGCCGGGGGTCCAGGTAGTGCAGCGCGTCTGCGGGCACCCTCTGCGCCGCCAGGCTGCGGCGTATGCCCAGGTCGCGCTCGTGCTCCAGGTTCAGCAGCAAGGCGCGCGCGCGGGCCACCTGCGGATCGAACACCAGCACACGCGGCTTCAGCGGCCGGCTGGAATTGGCGCTGACCACCAGTGCGTAGCGGTCGTCGGTAAGCTGCACCAGCGAGCCCGCCGGGTACACACCCATCATGCGGATAAAGGCGTTCAGCACCGTGCCATCAAAGCGCTTGCGGTGCTGCGCGAACAGCAGGGCCACCGCCTCGTGGGGCGTCAAGCCCGGGGCGCCGCTGCGCGGGTTGCACATGCCGTCGTAGCGGTTGACGATGGCCACCACACGCGCGGGCAGGCTGATCTGTTCACCCGCCAATTGTTTGGGAAACCCCGCGCCGTCGGCCTGTTCGTGGTGTTGTGCCAGAACCGCCAGCGCGGGTGCCGGCAGGCCCATGCGCAGCCCCAGGGCCACACCCTGCGTGACATGGTCTTTGTAGGCCTGCAGTTCCTGCGCCGATTGCCCGTCCACCGGCTGGCGGTGGCGGGCCGGCAGGGCCTGCTTGCCGATGTCGTGCAGCAGCGCACCCACACCCAGGTCCAGCAGTTCGTCGTCATTCAGGCCCAGTGTGCGGCCGATCAACATCGAAATGACGCTGACATTCATGCCATGGGCGACTTCGCGGTCGGCACCGGCACCCACCAGGCGGATGCCCACCTCGTCCTCGTCCAGCATGTTGTTCAGCATCGAACGGGTGAGGTCCACCGACGCCCGGGCCGCCTCTTGCGGCTGCGCGGCAGCCAGGCCCAGCAGCGCCTTGAGCTGCTCCTCGGCCCTGCTGCGTTCGGCCTCGCAGCGCTGCGCCGTCGCGCGCTGCCGGTTCAGCAGCCGGGCGGCGCTGGCGTCTTCAACCGGGCCCGCGCCGGTAGCGCCAGCCAATGGGGCCGGGGCGCCGCCCGCAGCACCGGGGGCGCGGTCCACGTCGCTCTTGTCCGGAATCCACAAGACCCGTTGCAGGCCCAGGCCGCGCAGGGTTTCGATCTGTTGGGCTGAAGACAACTTGAAAGCCGACAGCGGAAAAGGGTGCGACAGCCAGCCCCCTTCGAGTTGTACAAACATACCGACCCGCAGTTCTTCGACAGCGATGGCGTTGGTTTGGCTCATGAAACTCCCTTGTGTGCAAGCGCAAGCCATCAAAAAAGCTTGTGCCGTATGTTCTTTTCGGGACGCCTTTTAGCAACTTGAGGAGCTAATGGGCCAGTTGTGCCTTCTACCGCCGCCGTGTGCGGCCCGCTGCGCTGCGCTGGCCATGACATGTCGCCAGCCGTGATGGCCGCAGCACGGCGGCCGAAGACAAATGCGCGGGTCCGGGTTATGTTCGGGGCCCGCAACTCCAGGAGCAAACCTTGATACTTGAAATAGCCGATATTCGAATTCAGCCCGGCCAGCAATCGGCCTTTGAAGCCGCCATCGAGTTGGGCCTGAATACCGTGGCCAGCAAGGCCCAGGGGTTTCGCGGCGCCAAGGTCAACCGGGGCATCGAAAGCCCTGAGCGGTATGTGCTGCAAATCTTCTGGGACACGCTGGAGGACCACACCGTGGGCTTTCAGCAAGGGCCGCTGTTTGCGCAGTGGCGCGCCATCGTGGGGCCGTTTTTTGCCGCACCACCGGTGGTGGAGCACTTCACCCTGGTCACCAAGTCATGACGGCCGCCAGCCGCAGCACCGCGCTGGCGGCGGCAGCGCAGCACTTCGACAGCGGCGCATTTGCGCGCACGCTGGCGGCTCGGGTGGCCGTGCGCAGCGAAAGCCAGGACCCGGGCGCCACGCCCCGGCTGCACAGCTACCTGCAAGGCCAACTGCTGCCCGCGCTGCAGGCGCTGGGTTTTGTGTGCACGCTGCATGACAACCCCCAACAGGCCAGCAGCCCGGCCCACCCTGCACCTGGGCCGTTCCTGATAGCGAAGCGACACGAAGACAACAGCCAACCGACCGTGCTGATGTACGGCCATGGTGATGTCATCCGGGGCCAGGACACGGCCTGGACACAAGGCCAGGGCCCGTGGGTGCTGGCGGCCGACGGTGAGCGGCTCTACGGCCGTGGCACGGCTGACAACAAAGGCCAGCACAGCATCAACATCGACGCGCTGGCCTGTGTGCTGGCTTCGCGGGGCGGCCGTCTGGGCTTCAACGTGAAGTGGCTGTTCGAGACCAGCGAGGAAATTGGCTCGCCGGGGCTGGCCGACTTTTGCCGCCAGCAGCAGCCCGCCTTGGCGGCTGACGCGCTGCTGGCCAGCGACGGCCCGCGCTGGTCGCGCGAGCAGCCCACGGTGTTTCTGGGCTCACGCGGCGTGGCCAATTTTGAGCTGACGCTGAACCTGCGCGACGGCGCCCACCATTCGGGCAACTGGGGCGGCCTGTTGCGCAACCCGGCCACGGTGTTGGCACACGCCCTGTGCAGCCTGGTTGACACCCGGGGTGTGATCCGCGTGCCGGCGCTGCGCCCGCCGCCCATCGCGGCCAACGTGCGCGCCGCGCTGCAGGGCCTGCAGGTGCAACCCGGTGTGGGCGACCCCCAGGTTGATGCCGGCTGGGGCGAGCCAGGCTTGAGCCCGGCCGAGCGCGTGATCGCCTGGAACACGCTGGAAGTGCTTGCTTACACAGCCGGCAACCCGCAGCACCCGGTCAACGCCATACCGGCCTCAGCGAAGGCCCACATGCACATGCGCTGGGTGCCAGGCACCGACAGCAGCCGCATACGCGAGCATGTACAGGCGCATCTGGCCCAGGCCGGCTTTGCAGACGTGACGGTGGGCCCGGTGGAGGTGATGGCCGCCACGCGGCTGGACCCTGACGACCCCTGGGTGCATTTCACGCTGAAGTCGATCACAGAAAGCACCGGCCTGGCGCCGGTGCTGCTGCCCAACCTGGGCGGTTCGCTGCCCAACGATGTGTTTGCCGACATCCTGGGTTTGCCCACCGTGTGGGTGCCGCACAGCTACGCTGGCTGCAACCAGCACGCCCCCAACGAACACCTGTTGGCACCGGTGGCGCGGCAGGCGCTGCAGATCATGGCGGGTTTGTACTGGGACCTGGGCGAGGCTGGAACGCAGCTGCCCCAGCGCAAGGACCGGGTGCGGGCGGGGCTGACGGGCTGACGTCACGAAGCCTGCAGCGGCAGTGCACGCTGTTTGAACAAAAAAGGCCCCGCAGGGCCTTTTTTGCTGTGGCTGTCACGCGGCGGGCACCCCATGGCGCCCGCAGGTGCGGCCGCGCGCGGTCAAGCCGCGCTGAGCCAGGCCGCCGTGTCGAAGGCGCTGGTCATCATCGGCATGTTCATGCCGAAGTTGGGGTTCGTTCCATTCTTGGCTGCCACCGGCTTGACCGGCGGCTTGGCCGGTGCAGAAGCCGTGCTGATTGCGTTTTGGGCCACCTCGGCAGCCCGCTCCCATGACCCGATTTCCTGGGAGCGGGCTACTGAAAAGAATAGAAGCACCTGAACGGTATTCGTCGGTCGCCCCAGTACTCGGCCGCGTCGCGGAACACCTCCAGCAGTTGCTCGCGGGCTTCGCGGTCAAAACGCGGGTTGTCGGGCAGCTGCTCAAGCACCACCACAAAACCGGGCTGCTGGCCGGCCTTGTGCACCAGGTCGGTCATGCAGTCGTACAGCGCGTCCAGGTTTTTGCCGAAGTGCGCCGGGAACAGGAAAGCCGCCGCCAAAGCGTCCAGCACGTCTTGTTTGGACTGCGCTTCGGCCAAATTGGCATACAAAAAATGCTGGCCCGCTTTTTCGGCGGCCTGCATCAGGTCTTCAACCCGGTAAGCCCGAATGGCCTGCACAAGGTTGGGGCGGGTGGTCTGCAACTCCATGGTCGCGATCCTCCTGTTGGGTAGCGGATGGTCAGAAAGGGCAGCAGTGGCAGTCATGGTCGGTGTTCTGAACTGCAACTAGGGTGAAATGCGTTTGAAACTGGCGTAATGGTCACTGGTGTAGTAACAACTCTCAGGCTGCGTGGGCGGTTTACCACCACACACAATGCGGCGCGCACCGCGGTTGCGTGCGCCCGGTGTCTTGACGGTGTATTCCCTGTAAAAGCCGCGAGGCTGGCTGGGCAAAAGCCGCTCCCGGTTGCGAAAGACGGTGCCGTCTTTTTCATAAGGGAACGGGCCGCCGCTCAAAATGAGGCGGTGCGTGGTTCGGGCTTCTGGCGGCAGGCTGGCCAGCGAAACCTCGGCAGCGCTGGAAGCTTCGGGCCCTTTGGCCGCGACAGAAGCCAAAGGGCCCACAAACAGTGCACACGCCGTAAACAGACCGGCAACGCCGCCGACCAACCGCTTGCGCACCCAGGGCAAGAAACAGGTTGGATCAACCAGAACCTCTGCGTCAACCACCGTCGGTCTCACGGGAAAACCCTGAAAGATCAAACCCAAATAGTACCGCGTACGCAACAATAGTTCAAGTTAGGGACTTCGCCTCTTTCTGGGGGAAGCACTTTAAAGTAAGCGTCCGCTCTCCAGATATCTCTCACGAACCCAAAAAATAAGCCCAAGCGAAGGCACCAAAATGGTGCCATACTAGCCCAGCGAGGGTGAACCCTGATCTGCTCAGCGCACGGCATTGGCGTCTGCCACTGTCAGCGCTGTCATGTTGACGATGCGGCGCACGGTGGCTGAGGGCGTCAGGATGTGCAGGGGCTTGTCGGCCCCCAACAAGACCGGGCCGATGGCGATGCCGCCGCCCGAGGCCGTCTTCAGCAGGTTGTAGGCGATGTTGGCTGCATCGATGTTGGGCAGCACCAGCAGGTTGGCTTCGCCCGTCAGTGTGGTGCGCGGCATCAGTTTGTGCAGCGCAGCAGCGTCCAGCGCCACGTCGCCGTGCATCTCGCCGTCGACTTCCAACCACGGCGCCTGTTCGCGCAACAGCTTCAAGGTGCGCCGCATCTTCACCGCACTGGGCTGGTCGCTGGTACCGAAGTTGGAATGCGACAGCAGTGCCGCGCGCGGGTTGATGCCAAAGCGCATCATCTCCTCGGCGGCCATGACCGTGATCTCGGCCAGCTCTTCGGCGCTGGGGTCGGCGTTGACATGGGTGTCGACCAAAAACACCTGCCGGCCCGGCAGCAGCAAACCGTTCATGCAGGCGTAGACCTGCACGTCCTGCAGCGTGCGGGCGCTGCCACCGGCACGCTTGCCGATCACCTGGTCGATGTAGGACAGGTGGTTGGCGGTGGTGCCCCAGGTGCCGCACAGCATGCCGTCGACATGGCCCTTGTGCAGCAGCATGGCGCCGATCAGCGTCAACCGGCGCCGCATCTCGATCTTGGCCAGGTGCACCGACACACCCTTGCGTTCCGTCATCTGGTGGTAGGTGGTCCAGAAGTCGCGGTAGCGCTCGTCCTGCTCGGGGTTGACGACGTCGTAGTCCTGCCCTTGGCGCAGGCGCAGGCCGAACTTTTCAACCCGCTGCGCGATCACGGCCGGGCGGCCGATCAGCGTCGGGCGCGCCAGCCCTTCGTCCACCACCACCTGCACCGCGCGCAGCACACGTTCTTCTTCACCTTCGGCGTAGGCCACGCGTTTGTTCTGGGCCTTTTTCGCCTGGTCGTAGATGGGTTTCATCAACGTGCCCGAGGCGTAGACGAAGTTTTTCAGCTTTTCGCTGTAGGCGGCCATGTCGGTGATGGGCCGCAAGGCCACGCCCGATTCAACCGCCGCTTTGGCCACGGCAGGCGCGATCATCATCATCAGCCGGTGATCAAACGGCTTCGGAATCAGGTACTCGGGGCCGAAGGACAGCGTGGCGCCTGCGTAGGCCGCGGCCACCACATCGCTTTGCTCGGCCTGCGCCAGCTCGGCAATGGCGTAAACGGCCGCAATTTCCATGGCATCGGTAACGGTGGTGGCGCCGCAGTCCAGCGCTCCCCGGAAGATGTAGGGGAAACACAGGACGTTGTTGACCTGGTTCGGGTAGTCGGTGCGGCCGGTGGCCAGGATGGCATCGGGGCGCACGGCCTTGGCTTCGTCGGGCGCAATCTCGGGCACTGGGTTGGCCAGCGCAAAGATCAGGGGCTGCGGCGCCATCGTTTGCAGCATCGCGGGCTTGAGCACGCCGCCGGCCGACAGGCCCAGGAACACGTCGGCGCCGACGATCACCTCGGCCAGACTGCGGGCGCTGGTCTTTTGCATGAAAACCGCCTTGTCGGCGTCCATCAGCTCGGTGCGGCCCTCGTAGACCACACCCGCCAGGTCGGTGACCCAGATGTTTTCGCGGCGTACACCCAGTTTCATCAGCAGGCCCAGACAGGCCAGCGCGGCCGCCCCGGCGCCACTGGTGACGAGCTTGATCTCGCTGATGTGCTTGCCCACCACCTTCAGGCCGTTGAGCAGCGCGGCACCCACCACGATGGCGGTGCCGTGCTGGTCGTCGTGGAAGACGGGGATCTTCATGCGCTCACGCAGCTTGCGCTCGACGTAGAAGCAGTCGGGGGCCTTGATGTCTTCGAGGTTGATGCCGCCGAAGGTGGGCTCCATCGCGGCGATGATGTCCACCAGCTTGTCCAGGTTCTTTTCGTTGAGCTCAATGTCGAACACGTCAATGCCGGCGAACTTCTTGAACAGCACGGCTTTGCCTTCCATCACCGGCTTGGCCGCCAGCGGGCCGATGTCGCCCAGGCCCAGCACCGCCGTGCCGTTGGTGACCACGCCCACCAGGTTGCCCCGCGCGGTGTAGCGGTAGGCGTTGGCGGGGTCGACGACGATTTCTTCGCAGGCCGCAGCCACGCCCGGCGAGTAGGCCAGCGCCAGGTCGCGCTGGTTCACCATCTGTTTGGTGGCGGTGACGGCCAACTTGCCGGGCGTGGGGTACTCGTGATACTCCAGCGCCGCGCGGCGCAGTTCGGCCGCCTTGTCGTGGGCCCTTTCGGGGTGGTGTTCCGAACTGTGGTCGGCTGGGTGGGGGTGGTCAGGGGTCATCAGCGGGTGCTCCGGCATGGCCGCAGCGGCCCCGAGGGGGGCCGACGCGGCACGGCGTCTGGGGTGGGGTCTGGGGTGGGGTTTGGGG
>JACCDR011359457.1_pt1 | contig 11270 bp, 7 predicted proteins | sample 7446431 | NCBI WGS metagenome assembly JACCDR01 (sample SAMN15323443, study PRJNA562643) | freshwater metagenome | isolation source: river surface water | place: USA:Blue River Watershed | collected 2017-08-17 | reverse complement strand
CCAGGGCCGCCGAGTTGAATCAGCAAAGTGCCTGCGGGGAACTCAATCTTCTTGGTTTGTTCGCTGTCAATCACGCCCAAGCCGCCCGCAATCATGATGGGCTTGTGGTAGCCGCGTGTCACGCCTGCCACGTCTTGCTCGTACTCGCGGAAGTAGCCTGTCAGGTTGGGACGGCCAAACTCGTTGTTAAACGCCGCGCCACCCAGTGGGCCCTCGGTCATGATTTGCAAAGGGCTGGCCATGTGTGAAGGGCGGCCCAGTTGGCTGTCCCACAGCTTAGACACGGTAAAGCCAGACATACCAGCCTTAGGCTTGGAGCCGCGGCCCGTAGCGCCCTCATCCCGAATCTCGCCGCCATTGCCGGTGGACGCTCCTGGGTAAGGCGAAATGGCGGTTGGGTGATTATGGGTTTCGACCTTCATCAACACATGGTTGGTGGCGGACACCTTGTTGTATTGAGGTAGGTCTTTGCCATTGTTGGTGGCCAAAAAGCGCTCGACCTTGTGACCTTCCATGATGGAGGCGTTGTCCGAATAAGCCACCACCGTGTATTGCGGGCTGGTTTTTTCGGTGTGGCGAATCATGCCAAACAGGCTGTGCGATTGCGCTTCGCCGTCAATGGTGAACTCGGCATTGAAAATCTTGTGGCGGCAATGCTCGCTGTTGGCTTGCGCGAACATCATCAGCTCCACATCGGTGGGGTTGCGGTTGAGCTGCGTGAAGGCGTTCACCAAGTACGCAATCTCATCCTCAGCCAAAGCCAAGCCCCAGCGCTTGTTGGCATCGTGCAATGCTGCCTCGGCCCCTTTGAGCACATCCACTTGTTCCATGGGTGCGGGGTGCAGTTCGGTGAACAAGCCCAGCGCCTCATCGCGTGTGCGCATGACAGACTCGGTCATGCGGTCGTGCAACACATCGGCCACGGCGGCCAGTTGTTCGGGCGTGAGTGCGGCCTTGCTCAACAAGCCATCTTTGAGCTGGATGTGGAACTCGGTGATGCGCTCAATGCGCTTGAGCTGCAAACCGCAGTTGTGCGCAATGTCAGTCGCCTTTGATGCCCAAGGCGACACCGTGCCAAAGCGTGGCGTGACCACCAGCAAAGTGCCTGCGGGTGATTTGTGTGCAGGCTCGCCATAGGTCAGCAAAGCGGCCAGTGTTTGCTGCTGCGCGGCGTCCAACTTGGCCTCGGTTGCAGCCAAGTGCACAAAGCGGGCGCTCAGGCCTGTGATTTGCGGGGAGATTGCCGCCAAACGGGGCAAGAGCTGTTGAACACGGAAATCGCTGAGGGCGTTACCGCCTTCGAAAATGCTGATGTGCAGGGACACGAGGGAGCCTTGAGAAAAAGACGGAAATCGAATCGAGCCGGGCCGCTGACTGGGGCTGGTCGGCAAAGGCTAGATTTTACGTGTCCACCGAGGGCGTTTTGTACACAATCACTGAGCCAACGGATGTTCTTCAATGAATTGCCGCAAAGCCGCATCCATGCGAGTTTGCCAGCCCGCGCCTGTCGCCCGAAATTGTGTGACCACATCGCGTGACAGACGGATGGTGATGCGCTCTTTCGTCACTTCTGCAGGCGGACGGCCCAGACGGATGGTGGGTTTGACGCGTTCCCATTCTTGATCGGTGAGGCTGTAGGCATCTGGGTCTGCATCAATGCCGGCTTGGATGCGCGCATTCTCTTCGTCTGTGACGAGGATGGTTCCAGGCTTAAGCTTCGGCATAACGTTTTTCCTCTCGTTGATTGGCTTTTCTCAAGCTGATGATTCGACGTTGCACACCTCTATCGACGAACACGACATGAAATAAACGGTGACCGATGTAACCAATGCCGCTCATGCGATGTTCTTGATAGTCGTATCGCAGATCACGCCAGACAAGAGCGGTTCCCCATTCAAAGTCAGCAGCGCTTGCAAGTGACACGCCGGCGTGCTTGGCGATATTTCGAATGTTTTTAGCCGGATCAAAAACAATTTCAAAATTATTGTACATACATTAAGTGGCATTGTCTTCGTCCATCAAGCTTAGAGATTTAAGTCAAACAAGATGTGAGCCTTGCATGGAAAAACAGCAATCAACAAGGCCTAAGTCCTGAATGGGATAATCTCAAGCATGACCATCTCCATCAAAGACGCCCAAGGCGCACAAGGCATGCGTATCGCGGGCAAACTGGCCTCCGAAGTTCTCGACTTCATCACTCCGCACGTGGTGCCGGGCGTGACGACCAACCAGCTCGACAAGCTCTGCTACGACTACATCACCGAAGTTCAAAAGGCCATTCCCGCCCCGTTGAACTACAACCCCAGCGGTGACAACCCCTACCCCAAGTCCATCTGCACATCGATCAACCATCAGGTGTGCCACGGCATTCCCAATGACAAGCCGCTGAAAAAAGGTGACACGGTCAACATCGACATCACCGTCATCAAAGACGGTTGGCATGGCGACACCAGCCGCATGTTCTCGGTAGGCGATGTATCCATCGCAGCCAAGCGTTTGTCAAAGTTGACGTACGAAGCCATGTGGCACGGCATCGTCAAGGTCAAGCCAGGCGCGCGTTTGGGCGACATTGGCTTTGCGATTCAACGCTTTGCTGAGAGCCACGGCTTTTCGGTGGTGCGCGAGTTTTGCGGCCACGGCATTGGCCAGGTGTTCCACGAAGAGCCGCAAGTGTTGCACTATGGCAAGCCCGGTACGGGCGAAACGCTGCAGACCGGCATGACCTTCACCATCGAGCCCATGATCAACGCGGGCAAGAAAGACATCAAAGAGTTGGGTGATGGCTGGACCATCGTCACGCGCGACCATTCGTTGTCGGCCCAGTGGGAACACACCATCCTCGTCACGCCCACCGGCTACGAGGTGTTGACCCTCTCCGACGGCAGCCCCGCCCTGCCCGACTTTGTGACCACCACCTGCTGTTAAGCACACCGCGATGAACGCCTTGGCAAACCTTTACCGAAAGGACAAGGCGGCGTTGCTGCTGGCCGCGTCCAGCACGACCACCCCACGCAGTGTGAAGACCTTGTTGCACAAGCTGTGCAGCATGACCGATGACACCTTGCGCACGCTGTGGGATGCGGCGGGCTTTGACAATCAGCTGTGCTTGGCCGCTGTGGGCGGCTACGGCCGTGGTGAGTTGTACCCTTACTCGGATGTGGACGTGTTGCTGCTCATGCCCGATGGCACATCGCCCGAGAAAGACGAAGCACTCAAAGCCAAGATTGAAAAGTTCATCGGCAGCTGCTGGGATACGGGCCTAGAAATTGGCTCCAGTGTTCGCACTGTCACCGAGTGCGTGCAAGAAGCCACCGCCGACGTCACCGTGCAAACGTCACTCTTGGAAGCGCGCTTTTTGGTGGGTAGCGTGAAGCTGTTCAAAACCTTCCAAAAGCATTACGCGATTGCACTCGACCCCAAAGCTTTCTTTGTGGCCAAAACCGCTGAGATGCGCCAACGCCACGCCAAGTTTGAAAACACACCTTATTCGTTAGAGCCCAACTGCAAAGAATCACCCGGCGGCCTGCGCGACCTGCAAGTGGTGCTGTGGGTTGCAAAGGCCGCAGGCTTGGGTGACAGTTGGGAGAGCTTGGGCCGCAAAGGCTTAGCGACCGAGTTTGAAGTCAAGCAACTCAAACGCAATGAAGACGCGCTCGCTCTCATTCGCACACGTTTGCATTTGGCGGCCAAACGTCGCGAAGACCGCTTGGTGTTTGACTTACAACACGCTGTGGCCCAAAGCTTGGGACTGGGCGTGGAAGAAGACGGCACGCTCAACGCGCGTTTGGCCAGCGAAGCGCTGATGAAGCGCTATTACTGGGCCGCCAAAGCAGTGACGCAGCTCAACCAAATTTTGTTGCTCAACATCGAAGAACGCCTGAGCAGCAACCAACACACGCTGCGCCCCATCAACGAGCGCTTTGCCGACAAGGCCGGCATGTTGGAGGTCACCAGCGACGATGTGTACCTGAACGACCCGCACGCGATTTTGGAAACCTTCTGGTTGTACGAATCCACCGTGGGTATCAGCGGGCTGTCCGCACGTACGCTGCGTGCGCTTTACAACGCGCGCACCCTGATGGACGGCAAGTTCCGCGCTGACCCTGCCAACCGCGCGATGTTCATGCGTATCTTGCAAGCCCCCAGCGGCATGACGCACGCCATTCGCTTGATGAACCAGACTTCCGTGCTGGGCCGCTACCTGTGGCCGTTCCGTCGCATCGTGGGCCAGATGCAGCATGACTTGTTCCACGTCTACACCGTGGACCAACACATCTTGATGGTGCTGCGCAATGTGCGCCGCTTCTTCATGGCTGAGCATGCACACGAATATCCGTTTTGCTCGCAACTCGCCGCAGGTTGGGACAAGCCTTGGATATTGTTTGCAGCTGCCTTGTTCCATGACATTGCCAAAGGCCGTGGCGGCGACCACTCGCAGCTGGGCCGTGGCGAAGTGCGCAAGTTTGCGCGGGACCACAGCATCGATAAAGAAGATGCCAAGCTCATCGAATTCTTGGTGGGCGAACACTTGACCATGAGCCACATCGCGCAAAAGCAAGACCTGAGCGACCCCGATGTGATTCAAGCCTTTGCCAAACGCGTGGGCAACGAGCGCAACCTCACCGCCCTGTACTTGCTGACCGTGGCCGACATTCGTGGAACCAGCCCCAAGGTGTGGAACGCATGGAAAGGCAAGCTGCTCGAAGACTTGTACCGCTACACCCTGCGCGCTTTGGGTGGCCGTGCGCCTGATGCGCAAGCCGAAGTAGAAATTCGCAAAAAAGAAGCACTCACCATGCTCGCGCTGTACGCGCTGCCATTTGAGGCACACAAAGACTTGTGGGAAACCTTGGACGTGGGCTACTTCATGCGCCACGAAGCTGCCGACATTGCGTGGCACACACGCCAGCTGTCGCGCAGCTTGTCGATTGCCAAATCGCAAGACAAACCCGTGGGCGTGACGGTGCGTGCGCGTTTGTCACCTGTGGGTGAAGGTTTGCAAGTGATGGTGTATTCACCCGATCAGCCCGATTTGTTTGCCCGCATCTGCGGCTACTTTGACCAAGCGGGTTTCAGCATTTGGGACGCCAAGGTGCACACCGCCACCAATGGCTACGCGCTGGACACCTTCCAAGTGGTGAGCGGCCATTTTGAAGAGCACTACCGTGACCTGATCAACTTGGTTGAAACCGGCCTGACCGATGCCATCACTCAAGACAAACCGCTGCCCGCTGTAGGTAAAGGCCGCGTGTCTCGCCGTGTGAAGAGTTTCCCCATCGCACCCCGCGTGACCTTACAGCCCGACGAACGTGCCCAAAAATGGCTGCTGAGCATCTCTGCCAGCGACCGTGTGGGCCTGCTCTACAGCGTGGCACGTGTGTTGGCCAACCACAAGGTCAACTTGCTGCTGGCCAAAATCAGTACGCTGGGCGAACGTGTGGAAGACACCTTCTTGATTGATGGCGCGGCTTTGCAGCAAAACAAAGCGCAGTTGGAAATTGAGACAGAGTTGTTAGCTGCATTGCAGGCGTAAATAAAAACGGGGCCTTGATGGCCCCGTTTCTTCTTGTGTGTATGCATGACCGATTGAGCTTCAATCATCTGCGTCATCCAAGCCCGGAAACAACACTTCGGTATAGCCAAAGCGCGAGAAATCACGCACGCGCATGGGGTACAGCTTGCCAATGAGGTGGTCGCACTCGTGCTGCACCACCCGCGCATGAAAGCCTTCTACCGTGCGATCAATCGGATTGCCCAACGGATCAAAGCCTTGATAACGCAAGCGCTTAAAACGCGGCACGACGCCACGTAAGCCCGGCACTGACAAGCAACCTTCCCAGCCTTCCTCCTCCTCGTCACCAATGGGTGTGAGCACAGGGTTGATGAGCACGGTGTAAGGCACCACAGGCGCATCGGGGTAGCGTGGGTTGACGTCGCCCGAGCCAAACACCACCACTTGCAAGTCCACACCAATTTGAGGCGCGGCCAAGCCTGCGCCATTGGCGGCGAGCATGGTGTCGTCAAGGTCTTTGAGCAGCGCGTGTAGCTCTGGCGTGTTGAACGCTGTCACGGGTTGGGCCACGCGCAGCAGACGCTCGTCGCCCATTTTTAAGATTTCGCGAACAGCCATGTCGTGTCCTTATTCAGTCGCGTGTTCAGCCACCAAGGCAAACAAACCGGCTTCGTCCAACACCTTGATGCCCAACTCTTGCGCTTTATCCAGCTTGCTGCCCGCTTCTGCACCAGCCACCACGCAATGCGTTTTCTTGCTCACGCTACCTGCCACTTTGGCGCCTAGGGCTTCAAGAATGTCTTTGGCTTGATCGCGGCTGAGTGTGGGCAGTGTGCCAGTCAGCACAAAGGTTTGGCCTGCCAGCGGCAAGCTTGCGCCTGCGGTGGGTTCGCCCTCGGTCCACGTCACGCCGCAGGCGCGCAGCTGCTCCACCACTTCGCGGTTGTGGGGCTGGTCAAAGAAGGTGCGAATGCTTTGCGCCACGATGGGGCCTACGTCTGCCACTTGCAGCAGTTGGTCCACGGTGGCGTCCATGATGGCGTCCATCTTGCCGAAGTGGCGGGCCAACTCTTTGGCCGTGGCCTCGCCCACATGGCGAATGCCTAGGCCAAACAAGAAGCGTGGCAGCGTGGTTTGTTTGGATTTCTCAATGCTGGCCAGCACGTTGTTGGCCGACTTTTCAGCCATGCGCTCTAACGTGACCAAGGCGGTAAAGCCCATGCGGTACAGGTCGGGCAAAGTTTTGACCACGCCTGCATCCACCAGTTGCTCCACCAACTTGTCGCCCAAGTCTTCAATCTCTACGGCGCGGCGATGCGCAAAGTGCAGGATGGCTTGCTTGCGTTGCGCGCTGCAAAACAGGCCGCCGGTGCAGCGGTAATCGGCCTCGCCTTCTTCGCGCACAGCGGGGCTGCCGCACACAGGGCACTGGTGCAACATGGTAAAGATTTGTGCGTCTTGTAGGCGTTTTTCTAAAACGACTGACACCACTTCTGGAATCACATCGCCCGCGCGGCGCACCACCACGGTGTCGCCCACCCGCACGTCTTTGCGGCGGGCTTCGTCTTCGTTGTGCAGCGTGGCGTTAGTCACTGTCACGCCGCCCACAAACACGGGCGCGAGCTTGGCCACGGGCGTGAGTTTGCCTGTGCGGCCCACTTGCACCTCAATGGCTTGCACGGTGGTGAGTTGTTCTTGCGCGGGGTATTTGTGTGCCACAGCCCAGCGGGGTTCACGCGTGACGAAGCCGAGCTGACGTTGCGCGGCCAAGCTGTTGACCTTGTAGACCACGCCATCAATGTCAAACGGCAGCGCATCACGCGCTTGGCCCATGCGTTGGTGAAAGTCCACCAAGCCCGCAGCGCCTTGCACGCACGCGGTTTGCTCGGCCACGGGGAAGCCCCATTGTTTGAGCGCCATCAACAAATCGAAATGGGTGTTGAACGTGGGGCCGCCATCTTCTGCGGGCGTGATGTCGCCCAAGCCATAGGCAAAGAAACTCAAGGGGCGCTGAGCCGCAATGGTGGGGTCAAGCTGACGCACTGCACCTGCTGCGGCATTACGTGGGTTCACAAAGGTCTTTTCGCCTTTCTCGCCTGCAGCAATGCGGGCGCGTTGGCGCTCGTTCAAGGCTTCAAAGTCGCCACGGGCCATGTAGACCTCGCCGCGCACTTCCAGCACCTTGGGCGCGTCGCTGGGCAAGCGCAAAGGGATTTGGCCAATGGTGCGAATGTTTTGTGTCACTTCTTCGCCCATTTCGCCGTCGCCGCGTGTGGCAGCTTGCACCAGTACGCCGTTTTCGTAGCGCAGGCTCATGGCGAGGCCATCAAATTTCAGCTCGGCCACGTAGTCCACCGCTGGCTCAGCGTCGGTCAACGCCAGCTCTTTGCGGATGCGTGTGTCAAAGGCTTCGGCCCCGCTGGCTTCGGTGTCGGTCTCGGTACGGATGCTGAGCATAGGCACCACGTGCTTGACGCTGGCAAAACTCTCCAGCGGCTTGCCGCCCACGCGCTGCGTGGGTGAATCGGGCGTGTGTAGCTCAGGGTGTGCGGCTTCAATCGCTTGCAGTTCTTTGAACAAGCGGTCGTATTCGGCATCGGGAATGGTGGGCGCGTCCAGCACGTAATACTGGTGGCCGTGGTGATGCAGCTGTTGACGTAATTCGGCTGCGCGTGTGGCCACATCTTTATGGCCGTTGTCATCGCTGCCGTCATTGGAGTTAGCGGCAGAGCCGCCAAATAAGTCAGCGGTGCTCATGCTGCGTGACCTTGAAATTAGCTGAACAAGCGGCGCGCTTGCGGCGAGCCTGCCGACAAGTCACGCGCATCGAGCGTGTCGTACAACGCCAGCAAGTCGCGGGCAATGGCGCCGATGGCGGTCTCAGACAAGGGCTGGCCGTTGTCATCTGAAATCGCGCCGTCCATCACACGCGCCAGTTCGTAGGCGGTTTGAATCATGCGGGCGTACGGCTCTTCTTTGCGATCGACCTGTGGCACGTCGAGTGACAAGGCGAGTTCGTAAATCGCCGATTGCGTGGGGTCTTCAGACATCGCGGCTTGCGAGTCAAAGGTCAAACCCAAGATGGGTGGCAGGCCGTGCACGTTGGCAGGCACCACCATGCGACCTGGCAACACGCCAGCAATAAAGCCCAAGCGTGCCGCATTTTGATGCACGTAGCCTGGGCTCCATGCTGCTTTGGTCGCTTTGAGAGTGAAACTCAGCTGTGCGTCGTGTGCGCTGGCAAAGTTGTCGAGCTCACGAGCGCGTGCCACGGCTTCGAGCATGTCTGGAAATTCGGGCGCACCGTTGATGGCGTCGGCAAAGGCTTGTGTTTTGGTCACGAATTCGGAGAACTCGATTTCGTTTAACGGACCGGTGCGGTTGGCCAATTGCACACCCGACTGAAATGCGCTGTAGCGCAAACCGTTGCGGGGTTGCTCCCACAAGCCTGTGTCTGCATTCAGACCTTCCACGCTGAAGAGTTTGCTGCCCACGCGGCGTGTGGCTGGTAGCGCAGCGATGGCGGCATCGCCTGAGACGGGGTGGTCAATTTCAACCGCCGCAATCACGTCAATCAGCGCGTCTAAAGCTGGGCGCTTTTCGGGTTGGGGCAAGTCTGTGGCGGCTGATTCCATGACCTTGGCCACAGCGGGAGCCATGGCGTGTGACTGCACAGGCGCTTGTGCGGCTTGTTGCGCGGCGCGCTCTGCAGCGGCTTTGGCGGCAGCTGCTTTGCTTTCGGCAATTTGGGCCATTTCGGCTTCGTCGGGCACGCGTTGGGCGTGAGCCGTGGCCTCTTCCATCATGCTGCGCGCCATGTCGGTCACGGGGTCTAGACCACCGCTGGACTCATACATGGGTGCAATGTGGCTGGTTGTCACTGCTTCGGCTTGGTATTGGGTCGCGTCGGACGCGAAAGTGCTACCAGTGGCGGCATCAAACGATGGCTCTTGAGGCTGACCATAGTCAGGCGCGTAGGCGGCAGGTTCGATGGTTTTTTCTTGGGGCAGAGGCTCTGCCTGACGCGGTTTGTTTTTGCGTGAAGTCCAAGTGCTGTGCGCCACCACACCCGCGAGGACCACGCCACCTGCAATCGCTAAACCAATTTGAAGAGTACTCATGTTCTTATTTTGTTATCAAGCATCCGCCATGGACACAGCGGACTCCATGTCCACCGCAACGATACGTGAAACGCCTTGCTCTTGCATGGTCACGCCAATGAGTTGCTCGGCCATTTCCATGGCGATCTTGTTGTGCGAGATGAAAAGGAATTGGGTTTCTTTGGACATGCTCGACACCAGCTTTGCATAACGCTCGGTGTTGGCGTCGTCCAGCGGCGCGTCCACCTCGTCCAGTAAACAGAACGGTGCTGGGTTGAGTTGGAAAATCGCAAACACCAAGGCAATCGCGGTCAGCGCTTTTTCACCGCCCGAGAGTAAATGAATGGTTTGGTTTTTCTTGCCGGGAGGCTGGGCCATCACCTGCACGCCCGAATCCAAAATTTCTTCGCCGGTCATCACCAGCTTGGCATTGCCACCGCCGAAGAGCTCGGGGAACATGCGGCCAAAGTGTTCGTTGACGATCTTGAACGTGCCGCCCAAGAGCTCGCGGGTTTCGCCGTCGATCTTGCGGATGGCGTCTTCCAGCGTGTTCATTGCGTCGGTCAAGTCTTTGGTTTGCGCGTCCAAGAACAGCTTGCGTTCGCTGGCACTGGCCAGTTCTTCCAACGCGGCCAAGTTCACAGCGCCCAAGGCGGTGATGTCACGGTGCAAGCGGTCGATCTCGCCTTGTAAACCACCCAAGCGCACGTTGTTGGCGAGGATGGAAGCTGACACGGCTTCGAGGTCGGCTTCGGCGTCTGTGAGCAGTTGCGTGTATTGCTCCAAACCCAAACGAGCGGCTTGCTCTTTGAGTTGGAAGTCGGTGATGCGTTGGCGCAAAGGCTCAAGCTCACGCTCGAGCTGCAAGCGACGTTCGTCGCTGGCACGCAGCTTGGTGGTGAGGTCGTCGTACTCGCTGCGTTTGGCGGCCAAGGCGGCTTCGCGCTCCATCTTGACGTTCAGGGCATTTTGCAAGCCAGCTTGTGCGGCGGCATCGGTCAGACGTGTGAGGTCTTCTTGCACACGCTGCTCTTCTGTCGCAACTGAGGCCGCTTGTTGTGTGGCGGTGTCGATGATGCGTTTGAGTTCAGCTTCGCGCGTAGCCAAGCTGCGTTGGGCAAACTGGGCTTCTTGTGCTTGACGCTCCAAGCTGCGTTGCTGCTCGCGGCTGTCGTTCAAGCGGCGCTCAGCGTTGATCACAGCTTCGTCCAGCTGGGCGTGGCGCTCTTGGCTGTCGGCCAGTTGCATGTCGAGCTCTTCAAATCTGGCTTCTGCGGTGGCGCGGCGTTCTTGCAGGTCGGCCAATTGGGCTTCGACCTCAGACAAGTCCCCACTGATTTGTTCGCTGCGGGCGCGGGTTTGTTCGGCCAATTGGCTCAGGCGCAAGGTCTCGACTTGCAACTCATGCGCGGTCGCTTGGGCAGCCGTGGCTTCAGCACGGATGCTGATCAAGCGCTGCGATGACTCGCTGTACGCAGCCTCGGCACGAAGGAGCGTGTTACGGGCTTCATCGGCGATGAAGATTTGCGCCTTGCTGCCCTTGTCGAGGTTTTCAATTTCTTGGGCACGGGCCAACAAACCCGACTGCTCGTTGTCCTGCGCGTAAAAGCTCACGCTGTGTGCGCTGATGGCGTGCCCGCTGGGCACATAAATCACTT
>JACCDR010148012.1_pt1 | contig 11272 bp, 20 predicted proteins | sample 7446431 | NCBI WGS metagenome assembly JACCDR01 (sample SAMN15323443, study PRJNA562643) | freshwater metagenome | isolation source: river surface water | place: USA:Blue River Watershed | collected 2017-08-17 | reverse complement strand
GTATTCAAAATTTGTTTTAAAGTTTCATCGTCTCCGAAGTATGATGCCTTCGCCGCCATAAAAGCCTGTTCAGCATAAACAACTTCTACTTCCGTCCCATATCGATCCTTGGGCGTAACCCAAGCTTTGAATTTAGAAAAACTCCAATTTCCAAGCGGAGATTTACTAGTAAAATAAACGTGAGTATCCGTGATCCTCATAAAATTTCCATCCTAACTCAGGAATTTAGCCAATCCGTCATTTCTTTAAAGGTATCAAACTCAAAAACTTTAACACCCTTTTCATGTAAATACTTAATAAATTCGACAAGCGTTCGGTTTTCGCAAGTATCAAAACAAGAATTACTTCGACAAAATCCCTCCATCGCCGTCACAACATAATTAACGGAAACGTCAAAATCCCCAACATAATCGTTAGCCATAATAATCCCTTTGAAATATGTAGTGGAATTCCGTGGGATAAGAACAGCATAGTATTTATTCTTATGGGGTATAAACCGCGATAATTCAACGACGTTTTCGGGCATGGTTAAATCTTTAATGATTTCTTTCATAATTTTAAGCTTAAAATTTGTAGTTTATCTGTAATACTGTTTATTCGGCCAACCACTTATATAGTTCTTGATGGGTTTTAAAAAGATAAATTTTAGATTCTTTATTGAGTCCGGCGAGAATTTCTCCAACGGTCTTGGCCTCCCTAATAGAACAAAACAACTCCGCGTCTCTCAAATAACAAACAGAATCAGTTAACGATTTAGAACTATGGATGAACGCCTTACGATATCCAAATCGAAACAAATTCGTTTGTTGAAAAAGATCAATCCCAATATAACCAAATTTCAGGTCTGATTGATTAAGGGGAGTCTCCTTAACGACGACTTCCCGACGTACAAAATCACCAAAATTTTTATCAAAAACGATTTCTTGCATAATATGTTTGTTAAATTGCACTTAAATCAATCCCAACGCTTCTTTGTCTTCTGTCGTTAATTTAGCCAAAGCTTTTTTCGCGGCCTCGCTCTGTTCGCTCAACACAAACTCCTCAAAATTAGAAAACACAACCAATTGTGTTTCTCTAACTAAATAATCTCCCTCCTTGCAACCCTGCACCCCATATTTTGTGTAAAAAATGGGGCTATTAATTATTTGTAAAGCCAACTCTTTCGTGTCGGCATAACAGAAAGGAATGAGCGGGCCTCGTCCCTCGGTTTGATCGGAATTGCGATTGACTACAAATACTTTTTTGGTGAACATAAATTAACGGTCTATTGCGTGAAAATGTTTGTTTGGATGCAATGAGCGCCTGAATTCCATTCTAAGATAATTCGCCGCATCAACCAACAACTCAGTATTGCCCGTTTCCTTGTATTTGTCAAGGCGCAACAAGGCTTTATTGTAATCCTGAAATAGCGGAACACTTCTAGCCGCCGCGCCATACCTTAAATAACCCATAACTAAGCGATTATCCATTAATTCAGGAAAGCCGTCAGAACATTCCTGTGCGCGAATATCGTTAAATGATTTACCCTTTAAAGGAGCTTCAATAATACCCGCTCGTCGGAGTAAATTGGTACGCATTAATTCAAAGTTTGTCATTGTAAAATCTCCATTAAATATCTAGCAAAACTGATTTCTCCGTCTTTTAGTCCAGTATCATAGGCATCATCTACATTCCCACCAGCCCAATCATCAATACATGGCTCCTCATCATCCATCGGCCCGCCCTTTTTATTGGCTTGGGTTTCAATCGCGGCTAAAAGTTTGGCTAATTTTTCTGTGTTGATTTGCATGTTAAAAATTTTTAGATTGCGCGTATAATACCATTTTTCGGAAATAATCCCTATCGGTGTCCTTTTGTGTTCTAGAAACAAAAGGATGGATATTTTTTTGGATCCATTCAATAGGTATAATTTCTAAAAGATTAGCATAATAGAAATAATCTTTGAGTAGAGGGTTTTTCTTAGTTGCCATAACAAATACGGTTTTGAAGGATAACCGTAAACCTTTGGGTTTTTATTTATAGCGTCACGCTTAGAAATTGGGATTAATACTTAACCGAATATCATATAGATTTTGGTCTCGCAACAACGTGCTGTTTCTAAAAACCGGCTCAAAAGCACAATTTTTAACATCGTCCCACGATACCTGATCCTTTTGATAAAAATTGCCATCATTGTCTTTATAGACGGCAATCAAACCAAGAGCAGATTTCTTTAGACCATCTTTATCCGTCTTAGGATCTTTAAAGATATTACGGGGGATGCCATCAACTTCACAATACGTACACTTAACCGCCCAACCGTCCGTATCTCTGGAAACCCCGAACTGATAATTAAAACTACCAATTCCGTACACTAGATTATTGGTAGCGAAGCCTTTACGTTTTAGCCCCTCGCAGATAGCTAGTAGCACGTCTAGGTTTACGCCGTCCCCCAGAATTGCCCCCGCCTTATCATTAAGAACTTTGTATCCTAATTCGTTAACGGTTCCACCAAAAATGTCCCATAGACATTCAATGGTTCCTTTATATTCAGGCGAACCAACCGGAGCATTTGGATTACCGACAATAATATCAACATTATTTCCAGAATCGGGCCGGAAGACAGTTTTGCCATTTCGCGCTAGGATAATATCCTTTAACTCTACGGTATATTCAGTAATTACTTTCCAATAATCAAAACTATCAGAAATCATACTAACGATACCATTAGGATAAACATCTTTAATAATACGCTTAAACGCTTCTAGCTCTCCATCGCGACCATAAGAAGTCATAACGCTATGCTCATTCGCGGGAACAGAACAAGAAACTAATTCTTTATCCGAATTGGCGTTGTAATACTCTTCTAGGAAAGTAAGCCCGGGGCACGTATCGCTACCAGCAAAGCTAAATAAATGTCCGGCATCGACTAAACACGCAGCTTCATGCCCCATGCAACCACGATAAGAAAAGTTGTGCCCTAGGAATTTAGATAAATTAGTATTTCCTACGGTTTCTAGGGCGTATCTATCCATAATATCACGGAACTGTTTTGCCGTAGTCGCCGAGGTTGCCATTGGCCAAATACTAACGCTAACAATAGTTTCTAGAGCGCCCGCCAGCCAAGTAAATTCATCTACAGTTGGCCAATAAACCATAGGAGCAACCTTATAAGGTACTTGACTACCTTCAGGTAACGCCCAAATCTCAATCGGCAAATAACCCAAGGCGTGTAGCCTACGGATATGTTTGTCTCCAATAGAATTCGGCCCAAGATAGTTATTTAAAAACCGAGTGTAACGAGCCACGACCTCTTCGACCGGCTTGGCGAAAAAGTTTTTATTCCACTGGTTGATAAGATATTCCTTCACGAAATATTGAAGACCAACCCAAGTAACCTTATCCACCTTATGCTTACGATAAGACTTGCGCGGAGTCATGTTGAAAAACATTTTAGAAATCCCCGGAGGAAGCTGGGAACGATGATCGGCCTTATAACCGTCGAAATAAAGTTCAGGAAACGCTAGATTAGACATATTAGAATTTTGCTAAAGTTATTGTTGTATGATGATTGTAGCAGGTAAAAGGGAGAAGTCAAGAGGTTATTGCATGTTCAAAACGGGCATCGATAGCTAATAAAAAAATGTTGTTTCTGTAGAAGTGCCCCGTACAGTCCTTGTTTTGTATCATATATTTATTTTATTCCATTTTCTTTCTAAAACGATTAGATTATTTTCGATTATAAATTTTTTAAGCTGCTGGTTAACTTGTTTGCCCAAACAAAAATCTGAATATCCATTACAGTTAATCTTGGATTTTTTATCTACTTGCAGTAGAGAACATTCTCTTAGCTTATCAAGAAAAAAATTATGAACCGTGTTCCAAGAAGCGTGATTTTCAAGCCTTAAACCTTGATCTTTATTGATACTTCCATCTCCATCACAAAACCCAATAAAAAAAGCTAAAAATTTATTTTTATCCCCTAACGTTACGCTCAGTTTCTCTATCGACGGCGGATAATATGTTTTCTGAACCTTCCAATCAAATTTCTCTTTAACTTTTCGGCAATTATGAATATCGGCGACAGATACCCGGACCTGATTACTTACTACATTTTTTTCACTTTTAAAGCCTGTTTTCGATCCTTTATATATCTTAATACTGGTTCGTAGGAAATCGGCATATTTTTTTAAATGTTCTGTGTCTTTTTCCACTGAAACGAGAACAATTTGACCTAATCCGTCATGCATATATCCATCAGCCATTAAATATCCAACCCAATAATATGCCTGTAAATTTTCTTCTAATAAAGGTAGTAAAGTCGGTTTGTTTACGTTATTTATTGTCTTTCCGTACTTATCTTTAAAATCCGATAAAACAAAACCTCGCCGCCTCGCAAACTCTTCGATGGTATGCCATTTTTTGTTTAAAGCTTTTTCAAACTCCTCATTTGTTATTTTGCCATAATTTTCATGTAGGAATTTTAACTGTTCATTAGTCCAATTTTTACAATTATTTTTAGGGTCTCGCTTTAAATTAAGAGTAAATAATTTTCCTTGAATTGAACTTCTTGTTCGGTTTGGAAAGAGTTTGATAATTTCTGCCCATTTAAGCTGAAAATTTTGTTTTAATAACTCTTCCTCCTCTTTAGTCCAAATAGTAAGATTTCTCATGTGTTACCTTGTATGTACAAGATATTACACAGAGAATTCGAAACTACGCGGCTTATAGATTAATTTTCGCTGCAATTTCAGTTAAGATTTTACCCAATAAGTTCTGGCCCCAAGTAGCGGGATCGCTCTTTTCAGCCTCCGCAACATTATAACCAATACCCCAAACTCTGTCAAGAGGATTGCATTCAACAAATAATACAGAATCTTGTTTATGAAACAACACCGATTCCGATTTTTGACTATCAAATTTATATTGATTATACTCTCGGTATAGACGCTCTCGCATACTGGAATTCTGAGTAAACTTAGCCAAAACCGCCAAATACATCATTTCGTATTTAACGTTATCCCAAATTTTGGGGTTAAAATTGGCCACGGTTCGCCCAAGCTCTTTGGCTTCTTTTGGATTAATTGTTGCAGCAATTTTATCCATACTTTCTACGTCTCCAAAGGTTTTTGCCTTCAAAAACATATAAAGTTGCTCGGAATTGGCAAATACTTTGCCATCATAATTGATATCACATTCGTACCAATTACTTAGATAGCCGGTAATAAAAAAACGGTATTTCATAGTTATTAATTTTTAAAATCTGCTAAAGATACATATTCCGCAAAACAAATCTCCAAATCCCCCGCCCTGTCCCAATCCTTTTCAAAACAATGAATCATCACAATCGGGTAATCAATTTTTTTCACCCATTCCGCTAACTCTAAAGACTCGGGGGTTTCGTCTGGAATTACATTGCCGTTTTCGTCAATAGGTTCATTTTTCTCATTAAAATCCCAGCAACCATCCTCAATACGCGCCCCTAATGCGTTACTGATATGCGCGGTTTGCCTTTCGGATAAAATAGAAAACGCCCATTCACGATATTCTCTCTCGGATTTTAGTAGTTTTTTATTCATTATTTATACCCACGGTAAATTGCGCCATAGTTTAATCACCGTATAGCCCATCTCATAGAATACATAAAGAATTAGTCCTGCAACAAAAATACATAAAGTTATTGGCCAAATTGCTGATAATATAAAAACTAAGCGAGAAGGTTTACGATCAGTAATGATTAACTGATAGAACCCAACCGCCAATGCGCAATAAAAAAATACGCCTAAAACCGAAAATAATACGGTGAAAACTTGGTCGGCGTTCATTTATTTCAAAGGCAAATTAATAAACCACCTTACAATCCCAATGGGTAACTTGATTAGTAGTTCAATTGGCCAAAAGCACAAACGTAATAGTAATAATTTAGTTGGTTTTTGTGCTCCTATAAGCAACCAAGCTAAATACATACAAATAATATAGATTGCCAAACTCCAAAAGATTAAAGGAATATCCATAAGTTTGATCTGTAATTATTCTACAAGTTTTCGCAATAGATAAGGAATAATATCCACCTTAACAAACCCATCCCCCTCTCTCAAGTCATTCGGAAAAGTAGCAGAATAAGAGTTTGTTGTATAGATTTCATCAATACCGCCTTCAAACAAATGTTGAGTTCCACGGGAGAAAATACCATGAGTTGTGTATAACACGATTTTTTTTGCTCCCTTTTGTTTAAGGACCTTAGCCAACTCGGCAAAAGTAGCTGCGCCTACCGCCAAATCATCAACAATAGTAACTGTTTTACCTTCTACATCCCCATAAACAATAGTTTCAATAATCTCGCCCGTGGCTAGATTCCTAAGTTTATCGGCCCGAACAAATCGATCATGATTAAAATACTTAGCTAATTCAGCAGTTTGTTTATTAGCACCAGCATCGGGGGCAACAAGCAAACCAGTATTAAGGTTAGTTCGCAATTCTTGGTGTTGATCGATAAGTTCAAATCGCGATACTACAATAGCATTATTAATTAATACCGAACTAATCCCGGAATGCGGGTCCGCAACTACCACTCTATCAAAATTAAGACTATTTAACAGATTAGCAAAAACTTTAGCTGAAAAAGCCTCGCCCGTTACGCAAACCCTATCTTGCTGAGCATAAGGAACATAAGGAAGCACCAAATCAATTTGATTCTTAATGCCAGACTTCAAGAAATGTTCCTGTAGAGCATTTTTAACATTAGCCAGTTCAAAAAAATCATTACTGTTATTGATTCTGGCCACGATAATAAACGGCCCGGTATATCCATTTAAATAGGCAGGAATATCTAGCTTAACGCCAACCTCGCCAGCCGGGAAAAGCCAAAGTTTATGCTTGGGTCCAGCGCGCAAACTAAAAGAACCCTTTAGTAAAGTATTACGGGTATAAATCTCAATCATAGTATTTTGTAGTGTTACTTACTCAGTTTAACAAGGTTTCTAGCAAAGTCAAGGCTTGTTTATTGTACGGTCGGCAACATATTCAATCATATAAACCCGAGGTGCAACTTTAATTTGAACCATCGTATTGATAGGTTGACGAAGATGAATGCTACGAGTCGAAATAGGTACAATAAATATTCCAGAAAAAACAAAAATAAATGTTCTTAACGCCCAACGATCAAAATCATCTTTAATATTTTTGGTATGTCTGAAAACCATGTAAACAAATCCGCCAATTAATCCCAAAATCCCAAAAGAACATACCAACTCAATTAAAGCCTCATAAAATTTCCAATTCAGAAATTCCTGAATAACTAACGGAACTTGTTCTTGGGCGAAGTCTACGGCTTTTACCAACCCTTCTTTGGTAACCCCATAGATTTCACTGCCAGTTTCTTTGACTCCTTTTAGGATGTCAATTACTACGCTATTGATTGTTTCTTGGTTCATTTTATGTAAAGACTTAATCCCATGAATCCCATAAATTTTAAAGAATAACCGTGCTATACCGTTCTGAATTAAGCGTTTTAACCATTTGATCGATAGGCGTAACCGTTTTGCCGCTCAACAAGCTATCAAAAACGCTGGGGCTAGCCCCGGAAACCAAAAGCACGCCTTTTTCGTCTGCCTTGGCTGGCAAATTGTCTTGCCGAGAAGCTACATTCCAAAATACCAAATTAGGAACTGAGTAGCCAGCATTTTTATATTGTTCTTTAATAGCTTGGAAATTCGTAATGCCCTTAATGGCAGTATTATTAAATTCCATGTCCGAAATCACAATAATCTGTCGCGGCATATCGCAAGGTTTAACCTTGGCCTGTACGGCATGACGTAACAGGTTCGTGAATACTTTTTGTAAATTAGTATCGTAACCGCAATGCCGCCGTACTGATCTAATTTTTTCGGATAAAGATTTGCCCGCAATTGATTGTAAGGTGGGCTCGTCGGTAAACGTAATAAAGTAATCTTTAAACGCTCCTTCGTTCCTTTCTGCGGTATAAATGGCCAGACTTACGCTCGTGGCCATTGGGCGGCCCGACATGGATTCCGAAACGTCCGCTACAACCAAGATATTGCGTTTATTCCCCTGTAAATAATCAGGCAAGTTTTTCCATAAAACTTCTACCGTGGCATCGTTTCCGCGCTGTGCCTGTTCGTATAACTCATACGGATATAGAGTAGAAGCATTGATTTTCTTTTCGCCTTTTTCTACCGCTAAAATGAATTGATTATACCGAGCGGCATCGTGTTTCTTGAATGCGTTGCGATATAGTTTGTTAGCTTGTGACGGCACGGCTTCATAATTAATGGTAGCCCATTCGTCGGCGCACATCTTTGATTCAACAATATCAATATGAGAGCGTAAAGCTGAAAGTAATTTGCGATATTGCCGTTCGTTCAAACCCCAAGCTTGGGCTAGAAAACGCGCCTGTTGGCGACCCTCTTTCCAAGATCCATTAATAGAAGGCAACCATTTAGCCAACAAACTAATGGATTTATCCTGATCAAAATTAGCCAAATCTTCTTCGATTTGAGCTTTAATAAAAGCAACGACTTGCGCGGAAACAGCCGGAATTTGAACCAAGCCCAACACGTCATCCCATCGGCCATATTTGGCAATATTACTTAGATTTTTAATCACCAAGGCTGGATGTTCTACTGCTAATTGTGATAAAATATCTCGAAAGGTTTGTCGTTCGCCGCCGCCACCCCGCACGTCGCGAACATTAAATAAAGCCTTCAATGCCAGCAAACGATCTTCCGCGAAGGCCGCTTTGAATAAAGTATATTTTTGCGCGGGGGTACGAGAGCGCAAAGCCTTGCCCATAGCAAAAAAATCAACCAGTTTACTTAACGAAGTTGAATAGGTTACGGCACCATTTTCCGTCGTAGTTTGAATGGACGCTTCCGCCATCGACCGTAAAAGAGGATTGGCGGGCTGAGCCTTGGCGACTTTGGATTTGATCGCCGCTTTGGTCTTACGAATATTCGTTGAGACTTTAACGGCGGATCTGGTTTGAGGCTTAGGATTTAGGAATGATAGTTTGGTGCTTTTCATAATACAAGATATATTTTATCCCTGCGACCGGCATATGACGGAGTTGAACCGTCCGGGTCTTATTAATAGTAAGAAGTTTGTTTGCTGTTAATATCTTAAAATTGACTAGATGCTTATTTTTAGCTTAACAGGCTAATTTTTTTGGTTGCAGTTCGCATCTAATGGCGCTTCATGTAAGATTTTCACCGACATGAAACAAAGCTCGATAGGTTTTTTGTTTTCCAATAAACAATGTAATTTTTTGCTGTCTCTATCGAAAAATTTTAATCACGATGGGCTTTTTTGCAGCTTTGATTAAAAAGCAATTTGTTGCTGTCTCCATCGTATGAATATCTTAACTCACCCCGTCTTTTTTGTCAAGCTTCTTTCGAAGTGCTGCGCGAATTCTTTTGGTCCGTTTCGCTTCTAGATTTTTTAAATATGCTGATTTTTCCTGTAAATACTTAGCAAAAGAACCGGGTGGCTGGCCGCATACTTCGTCAATCGTTCTCATAATCAAGAGGGGTTACCGCTTTCAGGCTTGTTTTTCGTCTTCTTTTTCTCCGCTTTGGCGACGGCCTTGCGGATTTCCGATTGTAGTTCGTCAATTTCTTTTGTCAACTCGGGAGTTTTACCAATATCTTCTTTGGCCGCGAGTTCAAAGTATTTGGATTTTAATGTATTAAGTATTACTTTAGACATGATAATCTTTGTTAATTGTCGTATTCTGGGTTAGGTGCTTTAACTTCTTTTATCTTCAAAATATTCCAACACCCATAAAATTGAGAACTAGAACCTTCCGGGGCTACTTCATCATAAGCCTTTTGTTTACGGGCCAACTCTAATCCAGCCAATAACAATTCTTTAGCCGCCGCGATTTGTTCAGGATTAAGATCAAAATCGGGAGAATATATTAATCCACCCTCTGGGCATTCAATTTTGGTCATAGATTTTAGATATCTCAAATGGTTCTACTTTAGATAAAAAAAACGTTTCTTCTACTTTATCACCCTCTTTGTAACTATGTAAAGGAAAATAATAAACAACCTTTTCAATCCCATCTTCCGTATCGAATGTTAATTCTATTTGGTTTTCAGATATAACTTCGGTCACATAACCAATACGCGAATCTCGGAAGTTGTAATTCATAAAACTTAATTTGATAACTTACTACACAATTGCTTAACGCAAACATTCAAAATTTGCTCGGCAGTATCTTCGTAATCAATCTCAAAAACTCCTTCCCTAATTATAATACATGAAGGTACAACATGCATTGGAAAAAAGGTATTCCAATATTTTATACAAATAGTCTTGGGACATTCCTCGCTACGTAGCATCATAATTTCATGATAAATTCGAAATAAATCTCCCGCGTTGGATATCCATTCGCCATCCTCCCAATCACAAGTCTGTTTTTTAAGAAATTTTAGGAGTGGTTTATTTTTGACTTCGTTTTCGTACATATTTTACTGTCTTTCGTTTTGTCGGATTAAAACTTTAACATAAGTCTGTTCTAACTTCATAAATAGATATAACCTTCACCCCTTTCGGGATAACATAATCAAAACTTGCAAACCCATTAACAATCCGGCCGTCATTTCTGTGTTTAATTAATTTTTTACATTTGTCCGGCCGGTTCTCAAAGTATAGAACTTTAACATGATATCCTAAATTTTTTAGCGTGTCAATGGCAAAACTTCTGTTTTTTGCAGAGCATAAATGGGGGTCAGTAATAACAATTTTATCTTTAGCTCGCCGCAAAAAAACCAAATCTTTAGGATCATCAACCAAATAAAAACCCTTAGACTCAAATCTTTTACCTAAAAAAGTTTTACCGCTCCCCGGCAATCCAACAATTAAGATGGCTCGTTTTCCCATGAGGATTTAATATGATCGTAAATTACTTGCAGAGGAATACTTAGAACAACATACTCTGTACGATTACCGTAATATTCATAGTCGGTTTTGTCTTCTTGATTAATCTGTTTTTCTAACTCTTTATATTCCAAAAATGAAATTCGCGGATTAAGCTTAGATAACAAAAAATCAAAAATCTCAAATTCGCTATCGGGTCTGCTAACAGTATATGGTTGGGGATTGCTACTATCCCAGCAACTCCCGCCCGAAACGCCGCCAGTTTCGTATTTGTGAACTAAACGGATTTCGTCTACTTTTTCGTGGTCCTCTCTACAGTTATATCTAGTGTTCTTTTCTTTATAATGAGAGTATTCTAATTGTCCGTTTCCGGAGAATGTCTTCAATAATCTTT
>JACCDR011100825.1_pt1 | contig 11273 bp, 14 predicted proteins | sample 7446431 | NCBI WGS metagenome assembly JACCDR01 (sample SAMN15323443, study PRJNA562643) | freshwater metagenome | isolation source: river surface water | place: USA:Blue River Watershed | collected 2017-08-17 | reverse complement strand
CGAACGTCTCAAGACCGAACGACCTGCTGGATTCATCCTCTTTGAGAACGCAGTCACATTCACATTCGTCACCGAACCCGCAACGTCGTATGGAGATTCACTTGCGACCATAAAGGAGAAAGCGTACCTCCATGTACCACTCTTCACTGAGGCTGAGTTCGCTTCGTATCTCGCAGAAAGCACTATTGCCGGATACGAGGATGAGGATGTTCGTGTTACAGAACCTGAGAAGCTCAGTTTCTCATACACGGGCGCAACAACCACCCAGAGCGACATTTCCACCTACACCGCACTCGAGTTTATGCTCAAAGGAACAACCCGCATCGTCTGGCAATTCGATGAGAATAAGCTGACGAATGACCTCCTCGGCCTTGCAAAACAGGCACTTCCAGCCGTACTTTCTGGGTATCCATCGATTGATAGAGCTGAAGCTGTCATCCGCCCATTCTGGTCTCAGAACTTCCCAAATGACGCGAAAGAGATAGAGGTGATGACCATCCTAGAGGAAACAGTTACGGAATCCGAATGATATTCACCGGTATGGGGTTGACGCTTTTTATACGTTCTGTTAGACTCACCCACGTTTGATGCAAGAGAAGGAAGAAAAGGCGAAAGATAATCTCGTCTATGGCACTGTTGAGGAGGCGCTCCCTAATGCGCTTTTTCGAGTTTTGCTGGATGGGGAAGAAAAGCCGATTCTTGCGTACCTTGCCGGCAAGATGCGTAAATTTAAGATTCGAGTGCTCGTCGGTGACCGTGTCGGTGTCGTACCGGAACCCTACGGCGGGAAAGCTCGCATCGCTAAGCGACTCTAAATACGTGTTATGAAAGTACGTTCATCAGTAAAGAAGCGAAGTCCAGACGACATCATCGTTCGTCGACGAGGGAAGGTTTACATTATTAACAAGAAGAAGCCACGCAATAAGCAGCGACAAGGATAGGTATGAGAATCTCAGGTATCACCATTCCCGATACAAAACATCTCGAGTACGGACTCACCGCCGTATATGGCATTGGCGTTTCTCGAGCACGCGCTATCTTGGGCGAGCTCAAGATTGATCCAAAGAAGCATGCAACCGATCTCACAACGGCTGAAGAGAATGCGATTCGCGAGAAGGTAGAATCATTCACCATTGAAGGTGAGCTTCGCCGAACCGTGACTGCAAATATCAAGCGTCTCAAGGACATCCAGTCATACCGTGGTTCTCGCCACGCAAAGCGCCTTCCAGCACGTGGTCAGCGCACGAAGACGAACGCACGCACACTCAAGGGTGCGAAGAAGACCATGGGATCTGGACGCCGTAAGCTTGAGAAGACTTGATCCTTCGTTACTAGCATTTTCACTTTTTTCCTATGGGTAAGAAACGAATCATCAAGAAGGGCGGTGGAGGCGCTGAGAGCGGAACCTCTCGTGCGCTTCAGCGCGTGCCAAAGAAGAAGGTTGCCGTGGGCACCCTCAACATTCTTGCAACCTTCAACAACACTATCGTAACGCTGTGTGATGCAAAGGGTAATTCACTCATCTCAGCATCGTCAGGTACACTTGGCTTCAAGGGCTCACGCAAGTCGACACCATTTGCGGCTGCAAAAGTTGGCGAGATTATCGGGGACAAGGCTATCCAAATGGGTATGAAGGACGCGAACGTCGTCATTCGTGGCATTGGTGCGGGTCGAGAGTCAGCACTTCGCGCATTCTCTGGAAAGGGAATCACTATTACGAGAATATCAGATCAGACGCCCGTCCCACACAACGGTCCGCGTCCTCCGAAGGAGCGAAGGGTCTAGTAGCATTCATTCTGATATATGAAAATCGGTCCAAAATATAAGATAGCAAAGCGCCTTGGAGCACCAGTCTTCGAGAAGACACAGACCCAAAAGTTTGCGATCTCTGAGGCACGTACAGTTCGTAAGCGAACTGGCCGTCCTGGTGGCGCGAGTGACTATAAGAAGCAGCACATCGAGAAGCAAAAGATGCGCATGGTGTACGGTATCACCGAGAAGCAGCTTCGTCGCTATGTTGATGAGGCGCTCGAGCGCAACACGCAGCCAATCGCTGATCTCGTTGGACGACTCGAGTCACGACTCGACAACGTCGTACATCGCCTCGGTCTCGCAAAGACACGACGTCTTGCACGTCAGATGGTCTCCCACGGCCACATCACCGTGAATGGTCGTCGTCTCAACATCCCGTCACACAAGGTGAAGGTCGGTGACGTCATCGCAGTCCGTGAGCAGAGCAAGCAGTCGCCACTTTTCATGGGAATTACTGAGGCACTCGGTGACCACAAGGCACCAGCATGGCTCACGCTCGATTCGAAGAAGTTTGAAGGCACCATGAAGTCGATCCCACCGTACGTGCCTACCGAAACGATGTTCGACGCACAGCAGGTACTCGAGTTCTATAGTCGATAAAGTAGTTAATTAAGTAAGTAAGTCCTATGCTTGAAACTAACGTTGCGCTCCCATCGAAGCCACGCGTCGTGAAGGAGGAGGAATTCTCAGGGGTCTTTGAGATCGACGGTCTTTACCCTGGGTACGGACACACGCTCGGCAATTCGCTCCGACGAATCATCCTCTCATCACTTCCTGGTGCAGCGATCACCGAGGTGAAGATTGATGGTGTAGCGCATGAATTCTCGACTATTGACGGCGTTCGTGAGGATGTCGTGACGATTCTCCTCAACCTGAAGCGCGTTCGACTCGGTATGCAAGGTGACGGTCCGCTCACTATCACACTCAAAGGAAACGGCCCGAAGGTTATTACCGCGGGAGACCTTACTGTCCCTTCACAGATCACGATTCTCAATCCTGACCAGAAGATTGCTGAGATCACTGACAAGTCAGCGAAGCTCAACATGGAGATCACTGTTGAACACGGGCTCGGCTACGTACCACGCGACATTCACAAGAAGGAGAAGGTCGACATTGGTACCATCGCACTCGATGCTGTCTTCACACCGATTCGTCGTGTGAACTACGAGGTTGAAAACATGCGTGTCGGTGACCGAACAGACTACAACCGTCTCCGTGTCTTCATTGAGACTGACGGTACCCTCACCCCACGTGAGGCGCTCGAGGAATCTATCGAGATCATGGTGCACCAGCTCAAGGCGATTATTGGTTTCCAGGAGACCATCACCGCAGTCGAAGAGGCTCCACAGGTTGAACATGAAGAGGCAGGAGAGCCTGACTCAGATGTTCTTAAGACCCGCATCGAGACACTCGACCTTTCAGCACGTGTTCAGGGTGCACTTGAGGCAGCGAACATCCGCACTGTCGGCGGACTTGTCCGAAAGAAGAAGGATGATATTCTCGCACTCGACGGTATGGGACCAAAGGGTATCGAGGAGATCGAGGAAATCCTCAAGAAAATGGGGACTGGCCTCAAGGAGTAAGACAACCGTAAGAATTAGAGTATGCAAAAACGAAATAAAAACAGAACGTTTGGAAGAAGCCGCAGTCAGCGTGCAGCTCTCATGCGTGGTCTTGCCCTCTCTTTGATTGAGCACGGAAAGATTAAGACAACCGAGGCGAAAGCGAAGGAACTTCGCCCATACATCGAGCGTCTCATCACTCAGGGAAAGACCGATACGGTATCGTCACGTCGACTTGTCTCATCAAAGCTCGGCGAGCCAGGAACTGACGCCGTAAAGAAGCTCTTCGGCGAGGTCGCGAAGAAGTACACCGATAGGAATGGCGGCTACACACGAATCATAAAGGTCGGCGAAGTAACTGCTGGGCGACGCGATGCGTTCATCGAGCTTGTCTAACTCACGTATCATGGAAAAGAAAACATACACAATTGATGCAACGGGGAAGCGACTTGGTCGCGTTGCAACTGAGGCTGCGAAAGTACTCCTTGGTAAGGATTCTGTCGACTTCGCAAAGAACATCGTTTCAGAAGTTACCGTGAAGATCGAGAACGCTTCAAAGCTCGATATCACTGATAAGCGAGCGGAGATGGAGTTCCAGTCATACTCTGGATTCCCTGGAGGTCGCCGCGTCGAGACTCTTGACCACCTCGCAACCCGTCGCGGAATGGGAGAGGTCGTTCGTCGTGTTGTTGGTGGCATGCTTCCAAAGAACAAGCTCCACAAGCCACGCATGAAGAATCTCGAAGTAACCGAGTAATAGTTTATTTATGTCAGCAAAACAGTATACAGAGGGTATCGGACGACGAAAGACTGCTTCGGCACGCGTCCGTCTCACACCTGCAAAGACCGAGAAGATTGTCGTGAATGACAAGGCGTTTGAAGACTACTTCCGCGGCCCTATGCAGCGCAAGGTAGTGCGCACCGCACTCGACACAAAGGATGCCGGTATCGAGACCTATGAGGTTTCAGTACACGTCTACGGTGGTGGACTCTCAGCACAGGCAGATGCGATCAAACTCGGTATCGCACGCGCACTCGTGAAGGAGAAGGCAGACCGTCGCAAGACTTTGAAGAAGGCAGGACTTCTCACTCGCGACTCACGCGCAGTGGAACGAAAGAAGTTCGGTCTCCGCAAAGCGAGACGTGCTCCACAGTGGAGCAAACGCTAAAGCGGTTGCTCGCAAAAAAGGCCTCCTGTTGGAGGCTTTTTTTGTAATATTTACACATTAAATAATGTGTAGTATAATATAACTTCATTTACACTTGAAATCACAGGTCAAAATGGTTTTGACTAGTTTCTCGTGTAAATCACGAGGAGCTGGCCATGGCCGCAACCCCCAACCTGGAGAACGAGCATGTAGCTCAAAGAAAAGCTCGCCGCGATAAGAACGACGGCTTCGATAGAGGATACTCGTCACCTTATCGGAAGGATATGGAGGCTGTCATCCTCGAAAACATTCGGAAGGTTTCGCCTTGGTTCGTCGAAGGCTACCTGGAAGGTTGCCGGCTGGCAGAGGCTGGGGAATACAACCCTTTCAGAGACCGCAACATGTAGCACCCGCCAGAGAACCACCGGTTCGCTGGCGGTTTTCATATTCTCGTTGAATTGACTTTTAAAAAGTAATTGAGCATCATGCGATTCGGGCAAGTAACAACAGTGTCTGAGAACGGCCTTTCGCAAGAAAAGTCAGCTTGGGTTCGATTCCTAAGACTGGACCGATATGTGTGAACCGGTGCCTTCATAGGTGGGAGGCTACGAAACTTCCTGGAGGCAGGAGGTGGAGCCATCGTTGAAATACCACACGCCGAGGAGTGCATTGCTGGTTTGTTGTCCCGGGGGCTGTCACGCTTGTGACAGCCCTTTCTCTATTTTGACAACACCACTTTTTGCATTTATAATGCCCCCGCTATGGTAGATAACAACGAGTTACACGACGACGATATTGTGCTTGAGGATGACGGTGATGATGCACAGGAACGGGATCTTGAACTCGAGGCGGAAGAAGAACTTACTGCTGATAAATTCAAAAAACTCCGCCAGAAGCTCAGAGAATCCGAATCCGAAAAAATGGCCGCACTCGAAGAGCAGGGCCGCATCCGCGCAGACTTCCTCAACAGCAAACGTCGTCTCGAAGAACAGTTCAAAACAGATAGGGAACGCATCATCGAACGTGTTGTCGAGGACTTCCTCCCACTCATCGACAGTTTCGAGATGGCACTAAGGGGTAGGGATGGTGCAAACGGCACGCTCGAGAAAGGAGTTGAAGCGATGCATGGACAGTTTCTCGGCATTCTCAAGGGGTACAACATTGAAGAAATTGAGGCCAAAGGGAAACCCTTCAACCCACACGAACACGAAGCAATATCTTCACGAGAAAGTACAAACGGAGAAGCGACCGACACGGTCATCGAAGTGTTACAGAAGGTGTACAAACGCGGCGACACGGTCATTCGTCCCGCAAAGGTGGTCATCACAACATAGATATTCATTATTCAGCATTTGCATTTAGACTCACAAACATATGGCTAAAATTCTTGGTATCGATCTCGGAACAACGAACTCAGCTGTCGCCATCATTGAGGGCGGCGAACCGGTCATCATCGAAAACAGCGAGGGAAATCGCACGACTCCATCCATTGTCGCCATTTCAAAGACTGGTGAACGACTCGTCGGTCAAATAGCAAAGCGACAGGCGGTCACGAATCCGAAGAACACCATCTACGGCATCAAGCGCTTCATGGGCCACAATTTTGACGAGCAGGCTGTCCAGAGTGACAAGGCTATCGTTCCGTATGAGGTAAAGAAGGGAAATGATGGCGGTGTCATCGTTCATCTCGGCGAGAAGGACAATCGTCCAGAGGAAGTTTCCGCGATGATCCTCGCAAAGCTCAAGGCCGACGCGGAAGCGAAACTTGGTGAGACAATCACCGAAGCAGTCATCACCGTACCTGCGTACTTCAACGACGCACAGCGTAAAGCAACGCAGGACGCCGGAAAGATCGCTGGTCTCGAGGTGAAGCGTATCATCAACGAGCCAACGGCAGCAGCGCTCGCATACGGTTTCAATAAGAAGAAGGACGAGAAGATTGTTGTGTACGATTTCGGCGGTGGCACGTTTGACGTGACCGTACTCGAAGTCGGTGACGATGTCATTGAGGTACAGTCGACCGACGGAGATGCGCATATGGGTGGTCGCGACATCGATCAGAAAATTGTCCGCTTCCTCATCGACGAATTCAAGAAGTCAGAAGGCATCGACATCGGAAAAGACCCACTCGCGCTCCAGCGCCTCGACGAAGCGGCAGAGAAGGCGAAGCACGAGCTCTCAACAACCGGTGAAGCGGAGATCAATATCCCGTTCATCACCTCTGATGCAAATGGGCCAAAGCATCTCCTCCTCAAACTCTCTCGCGCGAAGCTTGAAGAAATTGCCCGTGAATTCATCGATCGTTCCATCGAGATTACACGCCGCGCACTTGAGGCATCTGGCCTCAAAAAGGAAGACATCGATGAGATAGTCCTTGTCGGTGGACAGACACGTATGCCAGCTATCCAGCAGGCAGTGAAGGACCTCTTCGGTAAGGAACCGAACAAGTCTGTAAATCCTGACGAAGTGGTCGCCCTTGGTGCAGCTATCCAGGCAGGTATCCTCCAGGGTGACGTTCGCGATATCACGCTCGTCGACGTTATTCCGCTCTCACTTGGTATCGAGACCATGGGCGGTGTTGCAACGAAGCTCATCGAGAAGAACACGCCCATTCCTACAAAGCGCGAGCAGGTGTTTTCAACAGCCGCAGACAATCAGACATCAGTTGAGATTCACATCACCCAGGGAGAACGCCCAATGGCAAGCGACAACAAGTCTGTCGGTCGCTTTATCCTCGAAGGTATCCCACCAGCACCACGCGGTGTACCGCAGGTGGAGGTCATCTTCGATGTAGATTCAAACGGCGTGCTCAAAGTGACCGCGAAGGACAAATCGACGAACAAGGAGCAGTCAATCCGCATCGAAGCGAACTCAGGTCTCACTGATGCTGACATCGAGCGCATGAAGCAAGATGCCGAGATGCACGCATCAGAGGACGCACGAAAGAAGGACCTTATCGAAGCACGCAACATCGCAGATCAGATGATCTACACTGCAGAAAAGGCACTCATCGACCACAAGGATGCCGTTCCTGCTGACGTTAAGACAGCTGTAGAAGGAGCCATCACTGCACTCAAGAGTGTGAAAGACTCTGACAATCTCGACGACATCAAAGCAAAGACTGCCACACTCTCTACTGAGATGCAGAAGATTGGTTCAACAATGAATCAGGCACAAAATCCTGCTCAAAATTCGACAACAAATCCTGAAAATACGCAAAATTCTGAGGACGGAAACATCCGTGACGCCGAAATTGACGACGACAAAAAAGACGCGTAAGGTGAATGTCTCAAGGAGAAGGTAACTCATTATTAGCCCACACTTTTCGCATTCATGAAAGACTACTACGATATCCTCGGGATACAGCGCGGAGCGTCAAAAGACGAGATAAAGAAGGCGTTTCGTGCACTTGCGAGTAAGTACCATCCCGACAAAAAAACGGGGGATGAGGCTAAATTCAAGGAAATAAGCGAGGCGTACGCCATCCTCGGCGACGACAAGAAGCGTGCAGAATACGACACTATGGGCTCGTATACCGCTGGTGGACAGGGTGGCCCATGGGGTGGTTTCGGTGGCTTCCAGGGCGGTTTTCAGAACGGACAGGGCTTCGAGTTTGACTTGAATGACATATTCGAGAACTTCGGGGATATGTTCGGAGGCAATCGTGGCGGCGCTCGCCGCTCGTCACGAGGAAGTGACATTTCAGTCGATATCGAGCTCTCCTTCAAGGAAGCGGTATTCGGCACTCGTCGCTCACTCAAGCTTATGAAGAATGGTACCTGTACCTCATGCAAGGGAAGTGGTGCACGCGCAGGAACGGAGACAACCGAATGTACGACCTGTAATGGCAACGGTCGCGTCCGTGAGACACGTCAGAGTATTCTCGGGCAGTTCGCGACCGTTCGCGAGTGCACCGTCTGTCGCGGTACCGGGAAGGTACCAAAGGAGAAGTGCCCTGACTGTGCTGGCTTCGGCGTCAGGCGTATCGAAGATGTCATCGACCTCAACATTCCTGCAGGTATCGAGCATGGCGAGATGATTCGCATGACCGGTCGCGGCGAAGCGGTGCAGGGTGGCGTCTCCGGCGACCTCTACATCAAAGTCCATGTGCAGGCTCATCCGACCATAAAACGTGATGGCGACACACTCACGACGACCGTGAAGGTAAAGCTCACCGATGCTCTTCTCGGCACGACATACTCAGTCGAGACACTCGACGGCTCTGTCGATATCAAGATTCCTGAAGGTGTGAAGCACAACGAGCAACTCCGCATCAAGGAGAAGGGTGTCCCTGATGGCGCAACGCGAGGCGACTTCCTTGTTCGCGTACAAATAGCAATGCCAGAGAAGCTCTCCCGCACAGCAAAAAAACTCATCGAAGAATTGAAGAAGGAGAACATCTAAGTATGAACATGAACAAACCCCGCGCCTACCGGCGCGGGGTTTGTTCATAATAACCATGCAAGATTCTCTCCGTTCCATTCTATAATGCTCTCATGGACACTGGCGCACTTGCTTCACTTGTACACGAACTCCTCTATCTTCTCATCGTCTTCGGCGTGTTCTTTTCGATAGCACTCATGAAAGGGCGGTACGCGCTCGTAAACATCATCTTCGCACTCTACCTTGCACTTCTCGTCTCACTCAAATTCCCGTACTTTGATCTCTTTCTCAATGCAGGCTCACCAAAGAGCAATGCGGTCGTCATGGTCGTCATATTCTCAGTGTTCACCATCCTCGGTATTATGCTCTTTCGTCGTCACATTCCCGGCGATGACTACGAATTCACCTTCGAGCATTTCTTCATGAAGGTACTCCTTGCTGCCATGGCGACCATACTCGTTATGGCGTACAGCTACCAAGCGCTCCCCGTAACAGAACTCATCACTCCCGGTTCACCACTTGAACGACTCTTCGCACCCGAAGACAATTTCTTCTGGTGGCTCGCCCTCCCGCTCATCGTCCTCTTCTTCGTATAAGTGTGTATGAGCACACTCACATGGAAACCACTGTCACACGGTGACACAGACATGATCTTCAGAAGTTGCACCGGGAATGTCGCGGAGTACTTTTATGCCTTTAAGAACCAGGACGAGGCTCAGGCATGGATAGACGATGCAATAAAAGCACACGAGCCCGGATCAAAGCTCGAATATGTGATTTATGACGGTGGCGAGTTCATAGGGATGATCTCTCTGCGCTATGTGACAAAAACTAAAGTGGATATCGGAATGTGGGTGCGAGAAGAAATGCAGGGCAAAGGATACGGCAAACAAATCCTCTTCGAAATGCTAGAGCAAATTGCGAACACAAGCGTCACAGAGGTGGTATATGAAACTGAGGTAACAAATGAACCGAGTATTCGTCTAGCTGAATCACTCGGATTCTTAGGTACGAATGAAGGCGATATAGTTAGATTCACAAAGAACCTTTTAGTATAAATTAGAAAATAACCTATTTTCACTTCCTCATAATCATCGCCATTCGAGGATGGCTGGATGCTGAGTGGCATTATAAGCGATCTTCCGTGAAGCATTTTTGAATACCGTTGAGAACGGTGAAGCAATCACGTTGATGCTCTTACACTGAAGAAGTCAGCGATTGCTTGAATTGTAGAAGCATCGACTTTGCCAAAAGTAATATGCCCTACAGGTAGAGTATGCAACTCTATGGCATGTCTTGAACAAAAAATTTTAATATCCTCAAGTGGAATTTGATCATCTTGTTCGCCAGCAAAAACTATAATTTTTTCTTTGGATATTTCCATTTGTTCCTCCGGTGAAATAATCTGATCAGTAATAAGCGCCTTCATAGTTTGCTCATCAACTGCGTAATGCTCTGTGGCTTCATTTTGAAGATACGTACTGAGAGTTTTAATACCATTGACTGACTTATACGAAATGACAGGCGAGAGTACGCAAATAGCTTTAAGTGCAGATTGGTCTTTTAGTGTAAGTGCCAGACCACCTCCAAAACTTGTGCCTATAACAAAGACACAATCGTATGTATTTCCTTCAGTACTCGAAATAGTGCCCTGTAAAAGAGCTTCAATTAACTCATTCACTAACTCACTTGGATTGTGTGCAAGAAATATTCCAGACGATCCCCAGGTACCTTCATAATGAATGGTGTATACATCATGTTGCATAACTTTAAACACTGTTTTGATGTCATACTCCTTCTCTGGATTGTAAGGCATGCCGGGTAAAAGAACTACGCATGATGTAGTTGGGGTTTCACTGAAATCTGGAGTATATACAAGCTCAACACCATCTTTTGTTCTGTATGTTTTAGTTTTCATACTTCACAATTAACTGTTTAAACACTCTATCGAGAATAGCTATCGAAGGTGTCACCTGACTAACTGTGGGGCTTTGTGTTGAAAATACTTTTTGTATCTGCAGAACATCATCAGGACTAAATAATTTAGAATCGCCCAATTTGAAATGTATTATATCTGTGTGATGGTACTTATGCATATCAATAAAATCAATCTCTTTGTTCAACAACAAAATATCAGTCAGTATCCGTGCAATGTATTTTAAATCACCTTGATTTATAACATCAGAACTAGAGTTGATAGCAATCTTCTGGACTCGATAGAAATATTCTTCAATTCTATCAGTTAAATCAATCCTGGCCTTATCGGGTTGAATGAAAACTTCCATATCTGTAAAAAAGTTTTCACCAAGCAATGTTTTTGCTGTCGCAAGAATGTACACAAAGTACGAACCATGAACCCCATGCGTAT
>JACCDR012180648.1_pt1 | contig 11277 bp, 11 predicted proteins | sample 7446431 | NCBI WGS metagenome assembly JACCDR01 (sample SAMN15323443, study PRJNA562643) | freshwater metagenome | isolation source: river surface water | place: USA:Blue River Watershed | collected 2017-08-17 | reverse complement strand
CGCCTTACCTGATCAGGCGCGCGGTGCAATTGGGACAGATGGGCTTGCCACAGATGGTGAAGGAAGTCAGCGTATCGGCCGGCTCGCTGGACAAGTTCTTCGAGATGCTGGGCATTGCGCCGCCCAACTGACTGGTGCCCGAGACCGGAATCGAACCGGTACGCTGCCTCGCGGCTAAGCGGCGGATTTTAAGTCCGCTGTGTCTACCAATTTCACCACTCGGGCATGAGTGCCTCGCTCGATTGACGACCGAGCGAGGTTGCTATTGTAAAACGGATGCCCATTCGGGTGACGAAACGAATGTATCGCTCGCAGAGCGACAACTATCCGATCAGCTTCGAGATGGCGGTGAATGCGCCCAGCGCGATGACGACAATGGAGCCAAGCTTGATTGTCAGGCGCTGTTCGAGGATCGTGAATTTCTGCTCGATGATATCGAATCGATGATCGACCGTTGCAAAACGCTGATCGATTGCCGCAAAACGCTGATCGATTGCTGCGAAACGCTGATCGATCGTCGCGAATTTTGGATCAAGCGTACGGATCCCGGAATCAATGTCGTCTTTTGTAGGGACGCTGAGCATCACATCCCGCGTCATGTTGACGACGGCCTCGGCCTGCTCGCCGGGCATGCCACTGGCACTCAGACGCTTGACCAGAGTCAGCGAATCAAACACGACAGCTGTCATGGTGAGATGTTCTTTCGCTTCAATCTTCATGAGCAGCAGTATAGAACTGCTACCCACCTGTCCTTGTTCACGGCGCACAACGTCCCTCATGGGCCGTGCACCCAACCACAAATCATCTTGATCGAAATTGGACAGCGAAGAAAGCGAAACGGCCTCCGCAAGCGGAGGCCGTCAATGTTTGGAGGCGGGGGTCGGAATCGAACCGGCGTAGACGGCTTTGCAGGCCGCTGCATAACCACTTTGCTACCCCGCCAAGGGAGCCGTATTGTACCCGTGAACGTCGAATCGCGTTGCCTGCGTCACTGCTGGCCGGCGACCCGGTGTCACGAATGAAAAAGGGAAGCTTTGTAGGCTTCCCTTTTGTAATTTGGAGCGGGAGAAGAGTCTCGAACTCTCGACCTCAACCTTGGCAAGGTTGCGCTCTACCAACTGAGCTACTCCCGCGTCGACAGAAACAAGATTATAAACTACTCAGAAATCTTGTCAAGCAACATGTTTAAAAAACTTCTTCAACTTGCTGCTGCGTTTTGCATTTTGGCTTGGTGGCCAACACGCTGTGCCCTTCGGACTTCGCGTGCTTAATGCAAGTCGTGTCGCTCTTTGATCAGCGGCCACGCGCGGCGCAGATAATACAACATCGACCACAGTGTTAGCAAGGCTGCGACTTCAAGAAGTCGCTCTCCGATGAACAATGTATCGACGACACCGAACAGCGGATACGCATACAACAGCATCGGTATCGCGATCATCTGCGCAGCGGTCTTCACCTTGCCCAGCGAACTGACGGCCACCGACTTCGATGCGCCGATCTGCGCCATCCATTCACGCAGTGCCGTGATGGCAATCTCGCGACCGATGATCACGAACGCGATGATTGCATTCGTGCGCCCCAGTTGCACCAGCAGCAGCAAGGCACCGGCCACCATCAACTTGTCGGCCACCGGATCGAGGAACGCACCGAAGGCCGAAGTCTGGTTCAGCTTGCGCGCGAGATAACCATCGAACCAATCGGTGAGCGCCGCGACCACGAACACGACCGTCGCTGCCAGGCCGCGCTCGTACTCGGTCATCCATGCATCCGGCACGAAGAAGACGCCGACCACCAGCGGTATCAGCGCCACGCGCAGCCAGGTCAGCAGGATCGGAATGTTCAGGGGCATGTTTCAGTTTTTGTTATGGTCGTTCTACATTCTAAAGGAGATTTCCTGCCCTGCCCTTGGCGCATCTGGCCTCAGTGCAGCTGGCGATAAATATCCTCGGCTAGCTGCCGCGAAATGCCTTCGACCGATGCCAGCTCGTCAACGCTGGCATCCTGCACGCCGCGCAGGCCGCCGAAGCGCGCCAGCAGCTTCTGCCGGCGCTTGGCGCCGATGCCTTCGATCTCTTCCAGCCGCGACGCCTGCCGCGCCTTCGCGCGCTTGGCACGCATGCCCGTGATCGCGAAGCGGTGCGCCTCGTCGCGTATCTGCGCAATCAGCATCAGCGCTGCGGACTCCTTGCCCAGCTCCAGCGGTGCACGACCATCGGCGAAGATCAGCGTCTCCAGCCCCACCTTGCGTCCCTCGCCTTTGGCGACGCCGACAATGAGGCTGATATCGAGACCCAACTCGGCCAGCACCTGGCGCGCGACCTCGACCTGGCCCTTGCCGCCGTCGATCAGCCCCAGGTCCGGCATCACGCCTTCGCCATTGGCAACCTTCTCGTAGCGGCGCGTCAGCACCTGCCGCATCGCCGCGTAATCATCGCCGGCCGTGATGTCCTTGATGTTGTAGCGGCGATATTCGCCGTTCTGCATCTGGTGATGGTGATAGACCACGCACGATGCCTGCGTCGCCTCGCCCTGCGTGTGACTGATGTCGAAGCATTCGATGCGCAAGGCATCCATGTCGGCGGCATCCAGCCCCAACGTCTCGACCATCGCGCGCGTGCGCGCCTGCTGCGATCCTTGCTCGGACAGCAGCCGCGCCAGCGCGATCTGCGCGCCCTTGACCGCCATCTCCTGCCAGGTACGACGCTGGCCCTGTGGCTGGAACACCAGAGCGATGCGATGCCCGCACTGCTCCATCAGGGCCATCATCAGTTCGGGTTCGTCGAGCTCGATGTTCACCACCAGGATGGCGGGTACGAATTTGTCGACATAGTGCTGCGCGAGAAAGGCCTTCAGCACTTCGGCCTCGACCGGTCCATCGCCGGCCACCATGTCGACCTGGGTCGGGAAATAGGCGCGGTCGCCGAGGTGACGTCCGCCGCGCACCATCGCCAGGTTCACGCAGGCGCGTCCGCCCTGCACGGCCACGGCGATGATGTCGATGTCGGCGTCACCGCCGGTCTCCATGCTCTGCTGATGCAGCACGCGCGACAGCGCCGCGATCTGGTTGCGCACGACAACGGCCTGCTCGAACTTCAGTTCGGCGGCATAGCCGTGCATTTTTTTCTCCAGCGTTTCCATCAGCTCGGACTGGCGGCCGCGCAGGAACTGCGCCGCATTGTCGACATCGACGGCGTAATCTTCCTGGCTGATCAGGTCCACGCAGGGACCGCTGCAGCGATGGATCTGGTGCAGCAGGCAAGGACGGGTGCGGTTCTGGAACACCGAATCCTCGCAGGTACGCAGAAGGAAGATCTTCTGCAGGATCTGCATCGATTCCTTGACTGCCCACGCGCTGGGGAAAGGACCGAAGTACTGGCTTTTCTTGTCCACCGCGCCACGGTAATAGGCCATGCGCGGATAGTCGCCGCCGGACAGCTTCAGGTAGGGGTAGGACTTGTCATCCCGGAACAGGATGTTGAAGCGCGGCTGCTGGGTCTTGATGAGATTATTCTCGAGCAGCAGCGCCTCGGCTTCGCTGCGCGTGACCGTGGTCTGCATGCGCGCGACGCGCTCGACCATCATCGCCGTGCGCGGGCTGGCCAGCGTCTTCTGGAAATAGCTGGAGACACGCTTCTTCAGGTCGCGCGCCTTGCCGACGTAGAGCAACTTGTCCTGTGCGTCGAAGTAGCGATAGACGCCGGGCAGGTGCGGCAGGCGCGCGACTTCCTCCAGCAAGGCGGCGCGGATTGCGTCGGCTTCCTTGCCTGTGGTGTCAGGCGGGTTGTCCTTGTCGTCACTGCCGGTCATGGACTGGCCTTTGTTTGTCCTCGGACTGTCTTCAGGCGAGCTGCTTCAGCAGATCACGGGCTGCCTGATAAGGCACATCGGCCTGCAGGCTGTCCCAATCCTTCGCCGCCGCGGTCGGCACCAGCGAAGCGATGCGCTCGGCCGAGCGATGCGCATCGATGGCCACCGACGGATCGAGGCCGGCCAGCAGTTCATCGGCCTTGGCCGGCGCATTGCAGACCAGGACCATGTCGCAACCAGCCGACAGCGCCGCATGCGCGCCCTGCACCACGGTGCCGGCCACGCTGGCGCCTTCCATCGACAAATCGTCGCTGAAGATCACGCCATCAAAACCGAGGTCCTTGCGCAGCAGCGACAGCCACTTCTTCGAGAAGCCAGCCGGGTGCTTGTCGAACTTCGGATAGATCACGTGCGCCGGCATCACGGCCGACAGGCTCATGCCCAGCCAGCCATAGGGTGCGGCGTCTTCTTTCAGGATGTCCTTCGGGTCGCGCTCGTCGACCGGAATGGCGATATGCGAATCGGCCGCGACAAAACCGTGGCCGGGGAAATGCTTGCCGCAGTTGGCCATGCCGGCCAGCTGCAGGCCGTGGTTGACGCTCTTGGCCAGCAGGGTCACGGTACGCGGATCGCGATGGAAGGCACGGTCGCCGATCACTTCAGACTGGCCATAGTCGAGGTCCAGCACCGGCGTGAACGACAGGTCGACGCCACAGGCGCGCAATTCGGCGGCCAGCACAAAGCCCAGTGCCGTCGCTGCCTTGCAGGCTTCGAGCACATCGCGGTCCCAGAGTTCGCCCAGCTTCTTCATTGCCGGCAGGCGCGTGAAACCATCGCTACGGAAGCGCTGCACGCGGCCGCCTTCATGGTCGACCGCGATCAGCACGCCGGGACGCGCGTCATGAATGGCTTTGCAGAGCGCCGTCAATTGCGCGCGGTCGGTGTAGTTGCGCGCAAAAAGGATCACACCACCGGTCAGCGGGTGACGGATGCGGCGCAGGTCGTCGTCCGACAGCGTCGTGCCGACCACGTCCAGCATGACCGGGCCGAGTCCGGATGCGTTATTGCCGGGCTTGCCATTCTTCATATCTTCTCCACGATCACGAATGCAACTGCGTATTCTGCCTCATCGGTCAGGGAGACCTGAGCCGCGATGCCATGTTCCTGCATGAAAGCGGTCAATGCACCGCTGGTGACAACCACCGGCTTGCCGCTGGGCGCATTGACGAACTGCACTGCGCGCCAGGTCATGGGCATGCGCATGCCGAGGCCAATGGCCTTGGAAAACGCTTCCTTGGCCGCGAAGCGGGTGGCCAGGAAACGGATGCCGCGCGCCTCGACCTTGGCCTTGCGGCGCAGGTATTTCTCCATCTCTTGCGGGCCGAGGATCTTGCCGGCGAAACGATCGCCATGGCGCGCCACGGCCGCGGCAATGCGGTCGATGCGGATGATGTCGGTGCCTATGCCAAAGATCATCGTTTGCGCCCCTTGGGTGTTGACCTGTTGCGTCTGCACGCCGTCCGGTTCAGCGCAGCTTGAGCGCTTCCAGCCGTGCGCGGGTCATGATGGCCTTCATCTCGCGCACCGCATTTTCCCAGCCGGCGAACACGGCATGCGCGACGATCGCGTGGCCGATATTGAGTTCGGCGATGTCGGTGATCGCGGCAATGGCCTGCACGTTCGTGTAATGCAAGCCGTGGCCGGCATTGACTTTCAGCCCGGCCTGCACGCCTGCGGCGACGCCGCGACGGACGCGCTCCAGCTCGGCCTGCTGTGCTTCGCCTTCGGTATCGGCATAGCGGCCGGTATGCAACTCGATGACGGGCGCGCCCATCTCGGCGGCGGCACGAATCTGCTCTACGTCGGCGTCGATGAACAGCGACACGCGAATGCCCAGCGCGGCCAGGCGCTGGCAGGCTTTCTTCACGTCGTCGAAGTGGCGCACCACGTCGAGGCCGCCCTCGGTCGTCACCTCTTCGCGGCGCTCCGGCACCAGACAGGTATCCTGCGGGCGAATGCGGCAGGCGAAATCGATCATTTCTTCCGTCACCGCCGATTCGAGGTTCATGCGCGTGGTCAGCTGCGGTCGGATCTTCTCGACGTCGGCGTCGCGAATATGGCGACGGTCTTCGCGCAGATGCAGCGTGATCGCATCGGCGCCGGCTTGCTCGGCCAGCAGCGCCGCCTGCAGCGGATCGGGATACACCGTGCCGCGCGCATTGCGCAGCGTGGCCACATGGTCGATATTGACGCCGAGGTCGATCACGGCGCCGTTCGGGTTCAGGTAACTCATGGTCTGCGGTTCAGGGACTGTACTTGGGAATCGTTATTGCGATGCTTGTTTATCGTTATGGTCGACACCCTGGTGGGCGTCTTCGTCATCACTTCGGTTACAGCTGCAGCAAGTCGATCAGGATCTGCCGCGTGTTCAGCGGCATGCCGCCGAGGTGATGCGCCAGCAGGTGGCGCATCAGAAACTTGCTCTGCTGCTGGGTAGCCGGGTCGGCATAGTCACCGGCCTCCATGTCCATCAGCGTCTTGCCGGAGACTGCAGGCGCGATGTCACTGGTGACCGCTTCGCGGGGCCCCAGCTCGGGGTCGAACACATACAACTGGTCCGCTTCGACCATGCGCCCGCCCGACAGGCGGACGAGACTGCCGGCCACGCCGGTTTCCTTCAGCAGCGCCAGTTCGAACTTGCGTAGCACGATGGCCGGCGGCTCGTCATGCGCGAGCTCGTTCATCGCGGACACGTACTGGTCGAACAGTTGCGGATGCGGATCGTCGCGCGCCAGCAGTTTCACCAGCAGTTCGTTCAGGTAGAAGCCGCACAGCAGCGCCGAGCGTTCCAGCGGCAACAGCCCGCCCACCCATTCGGCCGACACCAGCGTGCGCACTTCGGATTTGCCGCTCCAGGCCAGCTGCAAAGGCTGGAAGGTTTGCAGCACGCCGCGCAGCTTCGAGTGCGGGCGCTTTGCGCCTTTTGCGATCAGCGGCACCCGGCCATGGTCGCGCGCGAAGACCTCGACGATCAGACTGGTTTCCTTGTACGGGTAACTGTGCAGCACGAAGCCCGGCTGGTTGGCGACGCGATGCTCGCGCTCCGGCGCCCTGCCGCGCGGCGGCTGGCGCTCCGCCGGCTTGTCTGCGGCGCGTGGCGGTGCTTCGGTCAGCTGCACAGGCACGTCCATCGCGCGCCTTATTCGTAGCCGTAGGCGCGCAGGCCGGCCTCGTTGTCAGCCCAGCCCGATTTCACCTTGACCCAGATTTCCAGATAGACCGGGCCACCGAACAGCTTCTCCATGTCCAGCCGCGACTGCGTGGAGATCTCTTTCAGGCGTGCGCCCTTCTGCCCGATCAGCATCGCCTTGTGGGCATCGCGGCCGACGAGGATGGCAGCGAAGACGCGGCGCAGCGCGCCTTCCTGTTCGAACTTCTCGATCACGACAGTGCTGGTGTACGGCAGTTCGTCGCCGACGAAGCGGAACACTTTTTCGCGCACGATCTCGGCGGCGAGGAATTTCTCGCTGCGGTCGGTGATGTCGTCTTCATCGAAGATGGCTTCGCCCACCGGCAGGTAGTGACGGATCTCGCCTTCGAGGCGGTCGAGCTGGAAGCCCTGCTTGGCCGACACCGGCACGATGGCCGCGAAATCGCGCTTGGAAGCGACTTCCTGCGCGAACGCCATCAGCGCACCCTTGTCCTTGAGGCGATCCGCCTTGTTGATGACGAGGATGGCCGGCACCTTGGCCGGCAGCAGCTCCATCACCTTCGCATCGGCATCGCCAAAGACGCCAGCCTCGACCACGTACAGCACCACATCGGCGGCGGTCAGCGTGGTCGTGACGGTGCGGTTGAGCGTCTTGTTCAGCGCATTGCTGTGGCGGGTCTGGAAGCCGGGCGTGTCGACGTACACATACTGCGCATCGCCATGGGTCTGGATACCGGTGATGCGATGACGCGTGGTCTGCGCCTTGCGCGAAGTGATGCTGACCTTTGCGCCGATCAGCTTGTTCATCAGCGTGGACTTGCCGACGTTCGGGCGGCCAACGATGGCAATGTAGCCGCACCGGAAGTCGGCGCTGGCGGGGGAGGAGCTCATGCGGATTTGCTGTGATTGACGGCGCTGCCCTTGCCCGCCTCGGGCTCGAGCAGCAATTCGTCCTGGTGTTCCTGGGTGGCGGCCAGGTCCTGCTCCGCCGCTTCATCGGGGGCACGACCGGCACCCTGCGCGTCGCGCCCTTCATGCGCTTCGCGGGATGCCGACATGCGGGCCGGGCGGGCGGCTGGCTTCTTCGCCTTGTCGCCCTTGTCGCCCTTGTCGCCTTTATCGGCCGCTTTGTCGCCCTTGTCAGCCTTGTCGGCCTTCTCCGTCTTGTCGCCGGCGGCCGAAGGCTCGACCGGCGCATCCGGTTGTATGGTCGCGATGCCCGCGAGCTTGAGCTGGGTCGTGCGCTGGCGTGTTTTCTTGGGTGCGGCCGGGGTCTTGACCAGCGCTGCCTGCACGGCTTCCAGCGCCAGCTTGGCCGCGGCCTGTTCGCCGGCGCGGCGGCTGCCGCCGGTACCGAAGACCTGGATCTCCAGCTTGGGCACCAGGCACTCGACTTCGAATTCCTGATTGTGTGCAGCGCCATGAGTGGCGACCACGTTGTATTGCGGCAGTGCGATCTTCTTGCCCTGCAAGTATTCCTGCAGCAGGGTCTTCGCATCCTTGCCCAGCGTCTTCGGGTCCACGCTCTGCAAGATGGGAACGTACATCGCGCGGATCACATCGCGCGCGGCATCAAAACCGGCGTCGAGGAAGATCGCGCCGAACAGCGCTTCAAGCGTATCGGCAAGGATGGACGGACGGCGGAAGCCGCCCGATTTCAGCTCACCCTCGCCGAGGCGCAGGCATTGCGACAATTCGAGGCGCTGCGCAATTTCGTACAGTGACTGTTGCTTGACGAGGTTGGCGCGCAGGCGCGACAGGTCGCCCTCATCGATCTTGTTGTATCTCTCGAACAGCAGCGACGCAACGACGCAGTTGAGCACCGAGTCACCGAGGAACTCGAGGCGCTCGTTGTGCAGGCTGCTGTGGCTGCGATGCGTCAATGCCTGCTGCAGGAGTGCAGCATTTTTGAACGTGTGGCCCAGCCGTTGTTGCAGTTGGTCGATATCCATGAGTTCTTGCCGCTACTTTGCGACGCCCTCCGGGGCTTTGCCGGCTTCTTTACCGACCTCGTGACCTGCGTCTGCCGTCGAACCCGCATAGTCGATCACCAGGCTGGCCGGGCCGTACAACGGGACCCGCTTTTCGTACGCAAAACGGACTTGCATGTTGTCACCGCGGCCGCTGATTTTCAGATCCTTGCCCTCGATCGTGTCGATGAAGCCGGCCGCTGCCATCTTGTCGAAGGTGGCGCGCAATTCGTCAGGCGTGGACGAAGTCGCCGCAGCCGCCTTGACGGCCTTTTCCACCGCCCAGTATTCGATCAGGCCCGGGCCTGCCCGCAGGGCCAACAGCCCGACCGTCCAGAGCACGATCATCGTGCACATCAAGCCGATCAGCGAAAAACCGCCCGCGCGCTGTTGAGACAGCGTCCCGCGGTATTGGCTCCGGTGGCGGCTCGTCACTGGAAGCTGCCGATGCGTTTCAGGTTACCGAGGTTCATCCAGACAAAAAATGCCTTTCCGACAATATTTCTATCCGGAACAAAACCCCAGTAACGGGAGTCCAGACTGTTGTCCCGATTATCACCCATCATGAAGTAATGTCCAGCCGGCACCGTGCACTCGAAGCCTTCGAGGTCGTAACGGCACAACTCATGCTGCGGGAAAGCGTCCGGGCTGGGCACATAGCCCGGCACCTTGTCGTCGTTCAGGATTTCATGCGAGACGCCGGTCAGGTTTTCGCGGTAATGGCTGAAATAGCTGAGGCGCTCTTCATCGAGGTACTCGGTCAGGCGCTCGTAGGCCACCGGCTGGCCGTTGATGGTCAGCTTCTTGTTCTTGTAGGCGACCTTGTCACCCGGCACCCCGACCACGCGCTTGATGTAGTCCAGCGAGACGTCTTTCGGGAACTTGAACACCATCACGTCGCCACGCTTCGGGTCGTTGATCTGGATGATCTTCTTGTTCACGATCGGCAGTCGGATGCCATAGGTGAATTTGTTCACCAGAATCAGATCGCCAATTTGCAAGGTCGGCACCATCGAACTCGACGGGATCTTGAACGGCTCGATCACGAAGGAGCGGAACAGGAACACGGCCGCAATCACCGGGAAGAAGCTGCCGGTATAGGCCACCCAGGCTGGCTGGCGGTCGATGCGCGATGCCAGTTCGGCGCGTACGATCGGATCGGGCTTGACGCCGTCTGCTGCGAGGCGCGCGGCACGCGCATCGAACTCGGCCAATGCATCTTCGGCGCTCTTGCGGCGTGCCGGCGCGAGATGGAAGCGGTCGACCGCCCACACGACGCCGGTGGCGATCGTCAGCAGGAACAGGATCAGCGCGAAATTGCCCAGGATGGATTGCAGGGTCATGGTGGTTTCGTCGGGTAGCGGTAGTCTTGTGATTCCGGGATTTACTTTTCGGGATTTACTTTTCTTCGACCTGCAGGATCGCGAGGAAGGCTTCCTGCGGGATCTCGACCGAGCCGACCTGCTTCATGCGCTTCTTGCCCGCCTTCTGCTTCTCGAGCAGCTTGCGCTTGCGCGAGATGTCGCCGCCATAGCACTTGGCCAGCACGTTCTTGCGCAGCGCCTTCACGTTTTCGCGCGAGATGATGTTGGAGCCGATGGCGGCCTGGATCGCGACGTCGAACATCTGACGCGGGATCAGTTCGCGCATCTTTGCCGCGACGGCGCGGCCGCGGAACGGCGCGTTCGAGCGGTGCACGATAATGGCCAGCGCATCGACCTTCTCGCTGTTGATCAGCATGTCGACCTTGACCACGTCGGACGAACGGTATTCCTTGAACTCGTAGTCCATCGACGCATAGCCGCGCGAGATGGATTTCAGGCGATCGAAGAAGTCGAGCACCACTTCACCCATCGGGATTTCATAGGTCAGCTGCACCTGCTTGCCGTGGTAGCTCATGTTGACCTGGATGCCGCGCTTCTGCGTACAGAGCGTGATGACCGCGCCCACATACTCCTGCGGCATGTACAGGTTGACCGTCACGATCGGTTCGCGGATGTCCTCGATCTTGGACGGCTCCGGCATCTTGGACGGATTGTCGACCATGATGGTGGTGCCATCGCGCATCAGCACTTCGTAGATCACCGTCGGCGCGGTGGTGATCAGGTCCATGTCGAATTCGCGCTCGAGGCGTTCCTGCACGATCTCCATGTGCAGGAGGCCGAGGAAGCCGCAACGGAAGCCGAAGCCGAGGGCGACCGAGGTCTCGGGCTCGTACTGCAGCGAGGCGTCGGAGAGCTTGAGCTTGTCGAGAGCCTCGCGCAGCTCGGCGTAGTCGGTGCCGTCGAT
>JACCDR010269419.1_pt1 | contig 11277 bp, 9 predicted proteins | sample 7446431 | NCBI WGS metagenome assembly JACCDR01 (sample SAMN15323443, study PRJNA562643) | freshwater metagenome | isolation source: river surface water | place: USA:Blue River Watershed | collected 2017-08-17 | reverse complement strand
GCTGTAGAATGGCCATGACGTCCCCAAATATGAGTTGTTATATTTTTATTTGTTATAAAGCTGATAAACACAGCCAATTCATGTTAACGATATTTACCTATAATGAGAAGCCTAAACTCATGCAGTAAGCATCACTTTACAAAACTTAGCATTCGAAGAATGGCTTCAGTTCGCTAGAAACCGCCAAGTCTTGCCCACCAAACTCAGTCAGTCGCAAGCGCAACCTAGGTTATGCGCAATTGTAACTACCAAAGGTACACCACATTAGAAGTAGAACAAAAAATACGCAAGCTATTTTATCTAATTGATGTTAAACAACATTCTAAAAACATCGCTGTATAGATAGCCACGAGTTTACTCTAAGTGTGGTGACAATACTGTGACAAGGTCGTGATGGTCTTTATGACGTAAACGCAAACATGGATTGGGCTTTTTTGCTTGCCACTCTGATGAAACCCTGAGCGTCTAACACAGGCAAGGCACCTGCTTAGCTATGGCGACGCTGAACATATTGAAAAAAACGCTTTTTGAACAGTCATCCGCCGATGACGGATGACTGATGGCAACATCACTTACGCGCTTTTGCGACGGCGGGCCACTAAACCTGCAATACCAAACACCATTAACATTGCAGTAGCTGGAGCTGACACGACCGGCGTCACTTGATCATCAATGTAACGGATCAAGTTTTTGGTTAACTGCTGTGAATTTGGCAGATCGTAAGTATTCATCATGAAATTCACATCAAAAATAGAGGTCAACGCGCCGCGCTGAGCATTGGCTAAACTACCTACGCCAAATGCCACACCTGTTCCTTGAGTCCCTGCATTGTCTGAGGTGATCCAAGCGCCAGTGCCACTGCTGTTCATACACCCAGGCGCCGCATAATTGACCTGTGTCACACTGTTTGGGTCTGTAAATGGCGCATGAACTTTCTGGTTGCTGAAGTTACATTCGGTAAAATTCAAAGCACCACCACCAACAGCATTAATAAATGACAAAATAGAATTATTTCTATTCATAAAACCTGCGTTTTCACCCATCAAAAATAAACCACCACCGGCTTGTAAATAACCAGCATAATTCGTTTGATCGGCTGCACTTAATGCAACATCGCTAAAGCGTAAATCCCACACTTGTTTGTAGCTACCGATCGCTGCCGGTAAATCGTTGAGGATAGTCACCACACCACCTGCAGCTTCGTGCAAGGTTTTTAAATTTTGTGTAATCGCACTGGTAGTGCCAGTTTCAGAGGTGGTATTGGCACCATTGACAATCAAAATGGGAGTCGCCGACGCCACCGAAGAATACATACCTAACGTCATGGCTAATGCGGCTGTGGTCAGCGATAAATTTTTATAAATCACGTTGAAATCCTTTAAACGTCAATTGAATAACAGTTCGCTGTAGCATGGCTTCAACCAGACACAGCAGAACATATGTACTGCATACGCCGATGCTCGCTCAAACATGGAGCAATATCACGACATGTTCATCCCAGCATGCCAGAAGAACAGAGGTCAGAACCTCTCAGTTCGCCGTGCAGTGAGCAAGCTATGCATTTTTGAGGCCAGCCAAGAAATAAATACAACCATCTGATTTATCAGATATTTCAACTTTACCTGTTTTAGGTTTCGTTAATTTTATTGACACTGGCAGCCTGACACTTGCGCTCAGATTTTTAGATCATAACGCTTGGACAGACAGGCAATGTCACTTGATCGAACACACCGTCATCACTAAACATCATCCTCGGCTAGCGTAATACTGCATCCAAACGACGGAAGTAGTGACGAAGCGTTAATAATAAACTCATGACAACACAGAGCAATATCAAGCCACTGTGACTGAGCAACTCAAAAAAATTTAATTCTGGGTACTGCGTTTTTAACTCGAACCAATACAAGGTTAAGGCGATACCAATCAAACATCCGATAAAAGGAAGAATCAGTAACAACACTTTAATAGTTTGCCGTAAGGTTCGGGCTTCAGGCCGTTCATCAGCTTTCATAGCATCTCTTTGCATTTAATTTATTGATAGGTATATACTTTTTTAAAATAATTTCGCATGCTGAGTACAGCATTTGAGGTACAAGCGCTAATTTAGGCTGAACTCTATTTATATAAGCGGGGTTCTTGCAAGGCTAACCTTATATTGCCTGCGTTTTTAATCGCTAAAACCTCGACTTTTACTCAGCTTGCTATTGATGTTTTGTCAGCTTGGTAAATACTTTATTTCATCCCTTGTTATCGGTAAGCCTTATGAGCAATTTACTATCGGCCATTGACCAGCGCACCAATATGGCGGGGCAAAACCGCCTTGAACTGCTGATGTTTCGCCTACTCGGGCCGCAACCCTTTGGCATCAACGTATTCAAAGTACGGGAAGTATTGATTTGCCCTGAGCTCAGCGCTATCCCGGGCGCACATCCACATGTCCGCGGTGTGGCGCAATTGCGTGGAAGTCCGGTATCTGTAATTGATTTAAGTCTCGCTACCGGTGGCCCTGCCCTCACCGATCTGGAAAACTGCTACATTCTGGTGACCGAGTACAATCGGCATACCCAAGGTTTCTTAGTTGCGGGCGTCGATCGCATCATTAATAGCTCTTGGGAACAAATCTTACCGCCGCCGGCGGGTATTGGCAAAAGCCACTACGTGACGGCAGTAACACAGATCGACAACAAGTTACTGCAAATTATTGATGTTGAGAAAATATTCGCTGAAATCTCCCCCGTTGACGAACAGGTCAGTGAGGAAGTGAAAGCTAAAAGTAAAGATCTCGATTTAAGTAAAGTAACCGTATTGGTTGCTGACGATTCCGCGGTAGCGCGCAATCAAGTCAAACGTGCGTTATCCGCCATTGGCGTCAATATCCATACCGTGAATGATGGCCGCGAAGCGCTGGATTGGTTATTGAAAAAAGCGCAAGAAAGCCAAGAGCCGCTCGAAGATAAAATTCCACTCATTGTTTCAGATATCGAAATGCCAGAGATGGACGGGTACACGCTCACTACAGAGATCCGCGCCAACGAACAGCTACGTGGCATTCATATCATCCTTCACTCCTCACTTAGTGGTGTATTTAACGAGGCAATGATCAAAAAAGTGGGTGCCGACCAATTCATCGCGAAATTTCATCCTGATGAATTAATCACGGCCGTGCAAAAATGGATGACGGCCAATACCCAGTCACACTGAGCGTACAAAGCAGATAGCAAAAGTTCTAAGCTATAACTCATTGTAATATCTGTGTTATATTAGCGTCATCTTTAACTAGATTGTGGTCACTCCAATATAGTTAAAGATCCGAAGCATAGATTTACAGATCCCATAAAATATTTGTTAAATCCTATGCACGATTTTTATATCAATCACGATATAACGACTAACCCAAGGTAAAACGTGCATGAAACCACAAAAAACTGCCCTAGCGCTGCATATTAAAGCTGCGCTACTTGTCGCCAGTGTCGGGCTTTCTCCAGCGTTCGCGCAGGAAAGTGACAAAGCCAAGACCGATGATGACAGCCAACTTGAACGCATCACTGTCACGGCACAAAAACGCGCACAAAGCAGTCAAGAAGTCCCTATCTCTGTTGCTACCATCAATACCGAAAAACTCTCTGCCATGTTTGCCGGCGGTGAAGATATCCAAGCGTTAGCCGCCAAAGTGCCTGGCTTATACGCGGAATCATCCAACGGCCGCGCTGCACCACGATTCTATATCCGTGGCTTAGGCAATACCGATTTTGACCTCGCCGCATCACAGCCGGTCTCCGTCATCATGGATGACGTGGTAATGGAAAACGTTATTTTAAAAAGCTTTCCACTGTTTGATATCGAATCGGTCGAAGTGATCCGAGGCCCGCAAGGCACCTTGTTTGGCCGGAACACCACGGCAGGTATCGTCAAGTTTGGTAGTGCCAAGCCACGGCAAGACTTTGATGCTTACACCAAAATTGGGGTTGGTAGCTACGGTATGCGTAATATGGAAGGTGCCATAGGCTCTGGCTTAACGGATGCCTTATCGGCGCGTGTCTCTTTATTATCACAACACCGTGATGATTGGGTCGACAATACCTTCACACAACAAAATGATGTGCTTGGTGGTTTTGACGAAAAAGCTGGTCGAGTACAGTTTTTGTATGAAGGGAGCAATTGGACTGGTTTATTACACGTTCAAGCGCGCGATTTAGATGGCACCTCAACGGTATTTCGCCGCAATGTCTTTACCACCGGAAGTAATAAATTAAACAGCAGCTATCAGCGTGATAAAGTAGCCTATGATGCCAAAGGCAATAACCGTCAACATTACAAGCAACACGGTGCAACCTTAACGCTGGAATGGCAACTCGATGGCATGACCCTCACCTCGATCAGCAATCAGCAAAAAGCCGATGGCGCTGGTATTGGGGATATCGATGGTGGTAATCCAGTCACCGGTGGTTACTCACGTTTTCAAGATGCCGTCACCGAAGATCAGTTAAATGATTTAAAACAAAGCACACAAGAGTTACGTTTGGCCAGTGATACCGATGGTGCTCTCGATTGGCAAGTCGGTGCCTTCTACTTCGACGCCTCGTTTGGTGTGACCTCTATCGATGGTTTCTTGGGCGCGACCAGCGTCTTCCATGATAACAACAGCTGGGCACTCTTTGGGCAAAGCAGTTACGATCTTTCTGATCGACTCAGCATTACCGGTGGCATTCGCTATACCTACGATGAAAAAGGCTTCCGTGTTGGCCAGCAAAATGTTGGCTCACCCGGCTTAGGTAATGGCTTTCCCAACGTGCAAAACTATGACCCCATCAATGTCGATGATGGTCAAGTGAGTTGGGAATCGGCAATCAATTACCGCCTCACCGATCAAGTCTCGGTGTATAGCCGTATTGCCAATGGTTTCCGTGCCCAAACCATTCAAGGTCGTGAAGTTGCCTTTGAAGGCAATCCATCAGTCGCTGAAGCTGAAACTATTCAGTCGTTCGAAGTGGGCGGAAAAGCCGATCTGTTGAACAACACCTTACGTTTAAACGGTGCCTTGTTCTACTACAACATTGATGACATTCAGATTTCTGCCATCGGTGGTGCCAGCCAAGGTAACTTACTGCTCAATGCCGATAAAGGTACCGGTCAAGGTTTTGAAGTCGATGCCGAATGGCGCGCCCTGAAGAACCTCACACTAGGTGGTGGTTTTAGCTATAACAAAACTGCATTAAAAGACAATGACTTGTATGTAGCTGCTTGTGGTTCAAACCTCTGTACCGTCCGTGATCCGGTGAAAAAATCAGGCGATACCGTACTAGCGTTGGTGGATGGTAATCCCTTCCCACAATCACCTGAAACAATATTTAACCTGAATGCACGCTACGACATTCCGGTCAGTACCGGTGAAGTTTATCTGTATTCCGACCTCGCCATGCAGGGCAAAACCAATCTATTTTTATATGACTCGGTAGAGTTTCAAACCAGCAACAACAAAGAGCTGGGCTTACGCTTAGGTTATATGAACTACGATGGTGCCTATGAAGTGGCTTTATTTGGTCGTAACATCACGGACGAAGATAACGTGAAAGGCGCGATCGACTTTGCCAACCTGACCGGTTTTGTCAACGAGCCCCGCATTATTGGTGTGGAGTTTAAGAAGAGCTTCTTCTAAGCCTCCTGCATCGATAAAGGTTGATGGGTGATTTTCACATCAACGAGCTCTGATGGGCAAAACCAAAAATACAGATGGCAACCCTCGGGTTGCCATCTGCGTTTAGCGCCACGTCCATGCCGCATTTAAAAGCTGATGTGAAAACAAAGCCAGCCTACGCTAATTCGTCTGCAGCTGAGTCGCCAGGAATGCTTGTACCTTGGAAAAATAAACCTGCTGATTTTGCTCTGAATAAAAGCCATGGCTTTCATCGTTAAAATCCAGCCATTGATACGATTTACCGGCCTTATCTAAGGCGGTTTTCAGACTCAGCGCTTGATCATAAGGTGCCCGTTCATCTTTTTTACCATGCGCGATCAACAAGTTCGCCTTGAGTTTATGCACATGATTAACGGGTGAATGCGCTTGCAACAGCGCCGGTTCAACACCTATCACACGGCCAAGATAGTCTCGCCCATGTTGACGCTCAGCCACATCGGATGTTTGCACCAACAAAGGTAAATCGTAAACCCCAGCCACCGCAATAGCACAGCGGTATAGATCGGGCGCTATCGTTGCTGCCTGCACCGCAGAATAGCCACCGAATGACGTTCCCATGATGCACACATTGCCTGCCTTGCCATGGCCTTGCGCGATCGCCCACTCAGTGCCACTGATGATATCGCGCTGAATGGCATCGCCCCACTGCTGCTGACCCGCATCGGCAAAAGCACCACCGTAGCCGTAAGAACCACGATAGTTGACTTGCAGCACGTTATAACCCGACAGAGCTAACAATTGCACTTCAGGATCAAAGCCCCAATAATCACGCACCCCATGCGGGCCACCATGCACTAACACCACCAAGGGTTTGTGTGATGCCGCCTGTGGCGATCTAGTTAAGTAACCTGCAATAATTTTTCCATCAAAGGATTTAAATTCAATCGCGTCCGTGCTGGCAAAATTGGTCGATGCCAACTGCTGATATCGATGTGCCAGGGCTTCCAACGACTTTTTACCATGGTCGTATAAATAGAAGGTGCCAGGGTTAATGTCTGAACTCACATCAATCAGCCATTGTTGGCCATCTTCACTTTGACTGGTAATACTTAATGCCGAACCAGGGAAACTCTCCAGCAACGCTTTGAAGATTTTCGCTTCTTCTGTGTTCTGGTTGAGCATGACATAACTGGGTAAACCATCATCCAATCGAACCGCATAAACATCTTGCTGATCGGTGGTTAACATGGCCTGAGTGATATCCACTTTTTTATCGCGGAAAATTTCGGTACGCGTTTGCTCCGCCAACCCTAACTGCACCAAGCCCAGAGTATCAGCACCGGCCCGATCCAACCCCAGCACCGCGTGGTCATTTGCGGCGAGGCTTAGGGGGTAAAAACTATCCACCTTGTGTTTATTGAGCGCAACCCACTCATCGTCATCATTGCGCCATATCAGTTGCTCTGTGTTTTCGTCATAACCGGCGGCAAAACGAACTTGATGCGTTTTATCCACCAAAATATCGGCATATTGCAGGGGCACTGTCACTCGACCAGATAACACGCCAGAATTTGCATTCATGGTGTATACCTGAGCAAATGCATCACCTTCTTTGGTCATCGGGATTGCCTTGACCAACACGCTATCATCCTCTGGCATGGCCGCCAAAATAGAACCCCAGGCGTACACACTTTCCGCTTTTCGCATCCGAGAACCCGTCACTTTCTCGCCGGCACGGGCTCCAAACACGACTTTGGATTTACTACCATCTAAGTTGATGCCAAACAAGTCACCATAAGAGACCGGTTGCTTCACCCACGGATGATATTGCACAACTTCCAAAATCACTCGCTCATTATTCACCCAGACGAACTTACCAACGCCGAATGAATTACCTAAATTGGCAAAGCCCACCGCAGTCATACGCGCGGCATCTAGAAATACCAATTTAGTCTTATCTTGCACTGTTACTGTGGCGGCAATATGTTTGCCATCCGGCGATAACTTCATGGTATTAAAGCTAGGCGCACGGCTTAATAAATGGGGTAACTGCGCAGTTGCGGATTGTACGCTTGCTTTGGCATCGGTTTGCTCTGTAGCAGATGCCAAGGATAACAGCATGCTTATTAGCGATAGGGCAATGGTGCTATAGCTCAGCACCTTCAGCGATCGATGCGTGTTGGCATACTTGTCGGACGTGAGTCTAGCGCTGACGTTAACTGGCGAATCCAACATTGATGTAGGTTGGTGGAGCGGGCAAGTCAGAACCGGACCATCGCCCCCAAAAGATCCCAAAAACCGTTTGGCAACCTGTGTTTGCGAAAACGCATAGCGTAATTTAGTAGAAAAGAAGGTCATCCGTACCTCGATGTTCCATGATGAAAAAAGCGCTGAGGTTTGCCATCAGCACAGTGTCCATAGCAATCCACGTGCTAAAGACCCAACTGAGATCTCTTATGACAAATTTGAGCGTAAATATTTACAAGATTGCAAATATTATCAAATTGGGACAACCGGCTCAATCGTTGATCAGCCTTTATAAACCGATTGAATGTTTTTGGTACAAGGTGATTATTTTTCAGACATATATCGCGTAGAAAACACATCGAATGCGAATTAAAAAATACCAAAAGGTCGCTCACACATCTTCGAGTGAGCCTTTTATCCCAACCTGGCCTATACCTGTGAAATTGCGAGGCAAAGGACTAACTGGCCATTTTTAACGTAATCACACCTAAAATAATCAGCGCTACGCCAAGGTAACGGCCAAGAGATGCCGGATCACCATAATAATACACCCCGACCAAAAATGTCCCTGCCGCCCCGATCCCAGTCCAGACCGAGTACGCCGTGCCCATGGCGATACTGCGCTGCGCTAACCATAGAAAAAATCCACTGGCCACCATAAACCCAACGGCAATGCTGATCCCCAGCCAGCGCTGCTGTGGCTCTTGCGCCATTTTTAAACCAATCGGCCAGCCAATTTCTAACAAACCAGCCACCAACAAATATAACCACCCCATTACATCCTCACTTTTCTGTATTCATCCTGGTGATGCAAGGCTGGTTTTAGCCCCGCAGCAGTTAGGCAACCACCATGCAGGCATTAGCATAAGTTATTGTTCAGCCTTGGGTATAACGCTGATAAAACCAGCGCATCGCCAACAGCCCAAGCACACTAGGTAACAACCAGCTGATGAGCTGCGCATAACCTTGCAGATCCAATATACGGCGGCCACCGAAGGCAAAAAACGCAGTATAAATGGCAATGCCGCAGGCTAACATGTTACTGATGTGCTGCCGCAGTATATCCTGTCGGCTCACTTCTGCTTTTGCCATATAACGCCAAATACCAAGCACATTCATCAGCGCTACCCCCGCAAACACCCAATATAACACTTGCCCACGGGTGCTAAACAGTAACAGGACAGCACTACCGAATAAGGCGATAATTGCCAAGCGATGGCTCCAATGCTTCAGCGCCAGCCGCGCGGATCCTGCCTGTAACACTAAGAGTCCGTGGCGTAAATTCACATAAGCCAACACACTCAGCAATAGTAAAAATTTAGCGAAATCCCGACTTTGCCCGATATACGCAGTGATCTGCTGGTTTTGTAGCTCCATCGAACCTGCAGGAAAAAAACGCGCCGCATCAATGCCACGTGCCGCTATGGGGTCCCAAAGCACCAACGCACACATCAAGATACCAGAACCACTGATGCCATACATGGCATAACTAAAGTAGCGCCCACTTTGGCCATGAAACGCGCTGCCTTTCTTACTTAGTAAAGGCAACCAAAACAAGCCCAATAGCAAAGTGCCACACCCAATATGCAGCCACAGTGCAACTTGATGCAGCCATGCCATGATGCTATCCGTCATAATATTCCCCTTTGTTCATTCGCGTTCGTTATATCCACACCATCATCATGCCGTGCATGCGAAGATGAACACAGTGCCAAAAGTCACAAAATTGACGGCATAACGACATGACTTTTGGCCTATTGCCGGCGCGATAGCTAAAGCGCATACTGGGCTATCAAACTGATTTTTATTTGGTTTTTTAGGCAGCGCCCTCCCCCTAAGAGCCATAACCTGTGCATGAGGCGGCACCTATGACACAAGCTCCCCTCCCGAGCGCAAGCTCGCTCCGGCGCCATCCTCCATTAAAAGAACAATGGGCCGCCATCATCACCTGGTTGGCGTTTAGCTATATTCAGCTGCATGGGATTTGGCACAACAGCGCGGGAGCCTGGCTGCCGACGCTACTGCTGGCATTAAGCTTGCTGCTGTTTATGCACTTGTTTTTACGATTGCATCAGGTCAAGGCCGATGGTCGCAGTTTTGCTGCGATTGGCGTGATGTGGCTATGTTTATGGCTCAATGCGTTTTGGGTGCCTAATGGCTTTACCCCCGGTTTGGCGGTGTTATGGGTCATCATCCTGACGCCACTTCTGCCATCGTCGCGGATTTACTGGATGATTATTCCTGCATCGCTCCCTTATGCGGTTGTGAATCTCATTCAAGGCTTTGATTACAACAGTGTTATGATGTTGCTGGTGTGCGCTACCTTTCAATATTTTGCTATTTTTGCCATGCATAAGGCACAGTCGGAGCAGCGCGCACGGCAGCATCTGGCTGAATTACATGAAAAATTATTAATCGCGCAACAGCAATTACAGCAGCAAGCGGCCGATGCCGAGCGCCTTCGGATCGCCCGCGATTTACACGATAGCCTTGGGCATCACTTAACTGCGTTGGTGATCCAACTGCAACTGGCGGAACATCAAGCCAAAACGATGCCGACGTCGACGTTTACATCGCCATTACAAGCATCATCTCAAGCAAACGCCACGCCAGCTGATAAGCCAAGCGCAGCTGAAATTCAACTGCAAACCGCACAGCACGAACGTCATCGCCAGCAGCTAGCCCTGTGCCATCAACTGGCGAAAACGCTGTTGCAAGATATTCGGCAAACCGTCACGCAATGGCGTCAACCCACAGCAGATCCCCAGATAGCAACCCTAAACCAGAATCTTTCGACGCCCGCTCGCAGCGCCACCACTGATTTTTTGCAACAATGCGACCATTTTCGTCTAAACATGGCACCCTTGCAGCTGCATGTTCGATTGGCAAGTCATCTGCGTTTGGATCCGCTCAATAGCGCCTTATTAACGCGCGTAACCCAAGAAGCTTGTACCAATAGCGTCCGACATGGCCACGCCCACCAAGCTTGGCTGTGTATTTATCCAGATCGCAGCGATCCTGCCATGTTGTGTTAACACTACTGGGATAATGGCCACCTCGCACAGTGGCCACTGCCCGCCGGAAACGGGCTTGACGGCATGCGAGAGCGTATCGAAGATGCCGGTGGCGAGCTTGGTTTTGCGCAAAAACATCGACGTCAAAGGGCGCAAGGCCGAGGTAATACCGCAGCGAAAAACAACACGCCTTGTCCACACGCAAGTTTGCTGATCCACGTGCGTTTAGCTAACAGCAGCCATATAACTCCATGAGCTAAATAACTGATCCTAATTGTGATACAACTACTTCAATCCATGCCGCCCACCCGGAAATGGTGCCGCAGTGTCCATAAAGTAGTAAACCTGTTCCAGTAATTCATCCATGTTTTTGCACTGATG
>JACCDR012475219.1_pt1 | contig 11279 bp, 22 predicted proteins | sample 7446431 | NCBI WGS metagenome assembly JACCDR01 (sample SAMN15323443, study PRJNA562643) | freshwater metagenome | isolation source: river surface water | place: USA:Blue River Watershed | collected 2017-08-17 | reverse complement strand
TGACGACGCTGATCGGAACCAGCGTGGTGACGGCGGTGACCGGCACGTACGAGACCTCGATCGACTGGATCAGCGTGACCGCGCCGTAGCGGCGGGGCTTGAACGAGGCGGGGAGGTCGACGTCGCCAGCGCCCTCGGCGAGACCGATGGTGCCCGACGCCGCGCCAGCGAGCGAGAGACCGGTGATGCGGCACAGGTTGTCCGCGACCTTGGTGATAACAGCGACTCCAGTGAATGCCATGACGGATACCTTTCGTTGACCCCGGAGAGGGGAAGGCATCCACATCCAGTCATGGCGGCCCTTGCCACCGACACCCAGAGGCTACACCGGGTCAGCCCCGTCGTGCAAGATCGGTGCGTGTCGGCCCCGCGATGCGCCGTTTGCGAGCGCCTGTTCCAGACCGGGGAACCGTTCGCCCTCCAAGGGATGTACGTCATCCACCGTACCTGCGCGGGCGGCCTGCCAAGGCCCGAGGGCAAGCTTTCCGACGTCCGGCAGCGGGTCCACGCCCTGGACCACGCCATCCACCGCGAGCGGGGCGAGTCCCAGCGACTACTGGCGGACGTCAAGGACGAACTCCGCAAGGCCAAGCTCGAGCGCACGGTCGCCGAAGGCCAGATCACCCCGCTCCGGGAGTCGCGGGACACGTGGCAGGCGCTGGCGGTCGACAGGGCCAATACCATCGCCGAGTTGCAGGCACAGTTGACCCAGGTGCGCAACCGAATGTCAGTGGCAAGTTCGACTCCCGCCGAGCCGATCTCCGAGCCCGAGAAGCCACGAGAAACCGACGACACGGCGACCCGGTTCTCGTTGCTGGAACTCGACTGACCGTGGTACCAAGGCCATCCCTGCTTGTAGGAGTCGACGGTGAAGAGCAAGTACCCCACGCGCAAGCCCTTTCGCACCAAGCGAGAGACAAAGCGGGACCAAGAGCTACGCGATCTGGACAACCGGATCGCCGAGCTCGAAACCGACAAGGAGACGCTCCAGAAGGCGCTGTCAGCTCGCCTCGAACCGGCGCCTGTCACCGCCGACCTGGGCACGCTCCAGCGGTTGCTCGACAACCTGCGGGCGGTGATGCCGGAGATCATGCCGAACAGCATCTCGGAGCGCGCGATGAACGCGATCTTGGCGCTGCGCGGCTGGGGTAGGCCGCCTGCGGTGTCGGGCGGCTTCCAAGAGCAGGCGGTCGTCAACGCCGACTGGCGCCAGCGTGAGGCGAATAGCCAAGTCCACCCGGTCATCAAGCGGCAAACGGCCGACGTCTGGAGCGTGCTCGCGGCCATCAAGGAGACCCCGGGCATGCGGCAGAGCTCACTTCGCGCCGAGTTCCCGGACGCGTCCTTGAAGGATCTGGACGCCATCGTCTTCGGCTTGGTGAAGATGGGCAAGGTCGTCATCGGACCGGACAGCGGACTTCGCGCCGTAGTACGCGAGACCAACAACAAGGCCGAGCACCCGTGCACGAACGGCTGCAAGGCGTGGGACTGCCCGAACGTATGACCAAGCGCGCCAAGCAAATCGCCAAGGTCGCCGAGAAGGTCGCCCACGCGGGCGATCACTTCTGCACGCCCAAGGTCGTCGACGACTGCCTGTTCGACTTCTTCAACGGCCCGGTGGGGCTCGACCCGTGCTCGAACAGCCGGTCGATCATCCGCTCGAAGAAGAGGTACACGGCCGGCGGGCTCCACCTGCCGTGGGAGAGAACCAACTTCGAGAACAACCCGTACAGCAAGATGCTGCGCTGGGTGCAGAAGGGCTCGCGCGAGCTTGTCCTGGGCGGAGCGCAGGAACTGGTCACGCTGTGGCCGGTCGCGACGTCGACGAAGTGGTGGAAGCAAGCGACGGGCTGCGAGCCGATCGATCCCGAGGTCGAAGGCGGCAAGGAGATCTGGTCGCCGAACCCGACGCTCATCTTCGCGAAGCGCATCGCGTTCATCGGCCTCTCTGGCAAGCCCGAGGACGGGGCGCGCCACGATCCGGTGTTCTTCTACTACGGCCCGGAGAAGCGGCACCGGGCGTTCCTGCGCGCGTTCAACTCGCTGATCAACTGGAGCACGCGCGGCCGATGAGGGTGGTCAGCCTCAAGGAGACCGTCGGCACCCGCGTGCCCGTGGCGTACTGGTCAGGGACCGTGTCGGAAGCGCTCGCGATCATCGCCGCGCCGTTTCACTCGTCCTCGCCGATCGGGTCGCCGCGCAGCAGGTTCGTGGTGAGGCTCGCGTTCGAGGACGTCGCGTACCAGTTCTGCGAAGAGCACGTGTCGACATCGTCGCCTGGTGATCGCTCCTCCATCTGCGGTCCCGTCTCGGTGTTGGACGAAGCGGAGGTGGCGGGGTGGCCGTGGAGCCACGGCTTCGCGGCTGGCTGCGCGCCATGGTCGCTGCAACTGCTCGAGCGACCCGACGCGGAGGTGCTGCTGGGGATCGACGAGGCGACCGGGCGGTGCGTGTTCGAGGTTGGCACCGAGTTCCACTGGGTGAAGATGCCGTCGGAATACCTCGCTGGGTACCGGGTCGCAGGCGAGCCGCTCGAACAACTGGCGTGGCTGCATCGCTTTGCGCCCGACGGTTACGACTCGCGCTGGCTCGAGCCAATCGACGATGACGTCAAGCCCGTCGAGATCCGCGCGTCGGGCTACGTCACGGAGGTGAAATCGAAGGGACGGTTTTCGCGGTCAAAGGGCGACGCGGCGAAGCACGAGATGACACGCCTCCTGACGCGCGCCTATGCGGCGGGACGGGAGCGCGGCAAGTGACCTACGACGACTGGATGCTCTACGCGCGTAGTGTCACCGCCACCATGCCGACGACTTGGCGCGGCAAGTCGCTGCACGTGATGCTCATGGTGGCCGAGACGCACGTAGCGGTGCGCGCCCAAGGCGACATCGCGAAGGTCGACACCCAGAAACTGTTCCGCGATCTGCGGCGCTCGTACCCGTTTGGCGAGCGCAAGATGTGGCCGTACAAGGCGTGGCTCGGCGAGGTCGCCGTGCTCCGGCAAGTGTTCAGCGTTGGCGTCGCTGCATCGACCGAGGAGCAAGCAGCGTGTGAGGTCGCGAGCGACCTGGTGGAACTGGGGCGCGCCGACGAGGCAATGGCGCTCCTGAACGAGCAGGCGCCAGACCGGCTCGACCGCGCTTGCTCGTCCTGTGGCGCCAAGCGCGGGTGCCCGTGCCGCGAGGTCGACCTGTCTGATGTCGAGCCGGATCTGTTCGGCGAAAAGCGCCCGCTGCTGGCGAGGGTGCCGTTGAAGAAGTTCACGACCAAGATCGTGCCGTGTGCGGCGCGATACACGGCCAAGAAGGAGACGACATGAACAAGTGGCTATGGGAACGACTGGGTGGGCGAAAGCTCAAGGTGATCGACGCGTCTGCGCCATTGGCGTTGGAGGTGACTCGATCGGACATCGACAACTCCAAACAGAAAGACCCAGCGAACTGCGCGTTCGCGTGCGCGGTCAAGCGCCACCTGGGCGCGAAGGCGGCGTACTTCATGAGGAGCACCGCGTACATCGAGTACGACCACGCGGTCGTCCGGTACGACATGCCCGAGTCGATGCAGAAGGAGATCGTCGCCTTCGATCGCGCCAAGGCGATGGAGCCGGGTATCTATCAATTGTCGCCGACCCCGCCGTCAGGGAGGTTCGGGTCGAAGTCGCGAAAGAAGCGGACGGCCGCGGCACGGCGAAGGCGCCAAGCCACCAAACGGCGTGCCACTGGCAAGGGCGGGTCGCCGAAGCCGGTGTCGAGACGGAAGAACGTCCGGGTGCCGAACATCCGTGTCGCGGTCAAGTAAGGACGACGCCAGCGATGAACGGTGACTGTCTCTGCTTCCCTGCGGTCGTCAAGAACGCCTTGGGCCAGCCGGTCAAGCGCACGTGCCAGTTGCATCCGCCGTGCGCATGCGGGTGTCCGCGTAGCGCGCACGCCAACGAGGGCATCGGCGAGTGCAAGTCGCCGAACGCGCAGGGGGTGGCGCTTCGGTGCCACGGATGCCCGGAGTATCGGCCAGCTCGTGCGCGCTCGTTCGTGGAACTGCGGGACGACGAACTCGACGCGCTCGGCGCGCATAGGCTGCGCGAGGTCTACCGCGAGCTTCGCGCTCATCACATCGAGGAGACCACCGTCTTGGCAAGGCGGGCGCGTAGGTTCCCAGCCCCAGTTCTCGGCCACGAAGATCCGATGTCCAAGGATGCGACGTGGGATCGCTTTCTGCGCTACCGCGGCCTCGACGAGTTCGACGCGGTCTGCGACCTTTGCTCGGGCACTGGGGTGCGCACGTATAGCAACTCGTCGGGATGGCGAAAAGGAGTGGGCGGCGCCTCGATGACCAGGGACGTCTGCGACCTCTGCTGGGGAAGCGGAAACCGCGAGCGTCCGTGGCGCGACCTACGAAAGCTCGACGACGAGGTCCGCGAGCAGATCGCCGAGCGCGCGGTCGACGCGTTGGCGAATTCGTGCGGCGCACACTTGGCTGCATACGACGGCGGCGGTGATCGCAGGAACAGCACCAAGCACTCGGTGCGGCAGATCATCGCGCACCTCGACGCGCTCAAGCGCAAGCGCAAGGTCGGCAACGAGGAGATCACCTTCTGGATGTTGCCGCTCGCGAACGGGTTGCGGAACCTACTGGCGCGCGCGATCGGTGACGCGGAGGTGGAGTGGCGATGAAGACGGTGAGGCACTTGCTCAAGGTCTACAGCGCCGCTCAAGTGTGGCGCCGAGCTCGCAACAACCAGTACCGGGCCAGAGATCACGGTAGGAAGGTGCCCAAGCTGTCGCAGGCAGCGAGCGACTTGGAGAAGGTCCTCGCCGACGCCGAAGCGTCGCCCGAGCACTACGAGAGCCGCCCCGACCTGTCTGACAAGGTCGCGACGTCCAGCATCTTCGCTGCGGCCGTGGAGATGGCATTCGACGACCGCATCCGCGCGTACGGATCGAACATCCTGCCGAACCAGGTGTCGAGACCGACCATCGTGGACGGCTACAAGCTCGACGCGCTTAAGGCGGTGTGCAACGACTACGCTGCCGTCGTCGCTGCCGAGCGAGCGACCAAGCCCAACCTCCCGCCAGATGACTGGCGTGCCATCGTTTACGACATGTGCATGGAGCAGCGGTGGGAGGAGGCGATCCGCGTGATCCAGAGCGAGTGCTTTCGCATCACCATCCCCGAGGGATGCACTCTCCGCTGGGAAGAGTCCGCCTTCCCTGGCGAATCGCTACGCCGGTACATCGTTGTCGAGAAGCCGCCGGAACCACCCGCGCCGGCCAAACCAGCCGTGGAGTGGGTGTTCTGCGATTACTGCTCGACCAGGCACGAGGCGCCCGAGTGCTCGAGGTTCGGGTGACCGACGCGGCCAAGCCCAGCGGGCCGACGTGCGAGCACTGCAAGAAGCGCTCTGGCGTGATGCTGGAGATGGACCACGACTGGTGGCTGTGCGTCCGCTGCTGGCTGTACGGCATGGAGGGCTCAGGAAACCGCCGGCCGATGCGCACGCGAGGAGGTGACGAGTGACCAGGACCAAGCGTGGACACGACGAGGAAGTCCCACCTCGACTTGAGGCCGACGAGTCCATCCCGTGGGAGCCTGAGTGCTCCGGCGAAGGCAAGTGTCACGGTTGCCTCTGCTGGTGTACGAAGTGCGGCGACGTCGCCAACGTCTGCAACGCCGACGTCACCGCCGAGGTCAAGCAGTGCGACCGACACCAGTGCGACCGCTGCTTCAAGTTGCTGACGTGGCAGGATCGCGAGGACCCGCGCAACGGCCAGTTGCGTCTGCACTGCACCCCGTGCCACTGGCAGATGGACGCAGAGCAGGCCGAGGACGACATGGAGCGATACGTGGCGCTCGCCGACTACTTCCGAGAGTTGTCGCCGTTTCACAAGGAACACGCGGCGATGTACGACGACTTGGCCGAGAAGGCCGCCGAGAGGATGCGCAAGCTGTGCGCTATGTGATGGTGATGTTCGTGTGCTCGGCGGAAGGCTGCGACGAGCGCACGGAGCACCTGGTGCCGGTTCGGCACCAGTGGCACGGCTCTGTGCGGCTACTGACGTTCGGGGACGATCTCCCAGACGGCTGGGGCAGCGAGCGAGCGCCGGACTTCGAGTTACGGGTCAAGAAGGGCGAGGCCATCGGCGGCTCCACGTTCGGCACCTACTGCTGGAACCATCGACACAAGACGAACTGATGTTCTACCTGCGACCAGTGAAGGACGAGCGGGTCGACGGCGGTCACCACTGGGTGGCGGTCTGCGAGGTCTGCGGCGAGGAGTTCGGAGACATCGACAAGTTCGAGCCGTACAACAAGACCGTGCAGCCGATCGTCTGGCGATCGAATGCCGGGTCGTATCTGGGCTGGCTCTACGAGCACTGGCGAGACCGCGACAAGCCGCATGGTTGCCAGTGGAAAGCGCGATACCGAGGCGACGGTTGACCTCCTGATCTCGTGGGGTTACCTTCGGGAGTGGCGAGACGTCTCTCCGGCCGCTCGCTTCGGAGTGAACATGGCGAAGCGTAAGCGGTTCCAGAAGCTGAAAGAGATGGCGCAGAAGCCCAAGAAGCGCCGCGCCCGCGCACGTCGTCGCCGCACGACGATCACCAAGACGACCACCAAGGAAGTGCGCGAGCTGCGCGGCAACCCGCCGCTGCTCACCGACCTGGCGGAGTACGTGATCCCGGGCTTCGGCGGCTTCGTCGCCACCAAGTTCGTCGCCAACCTGGCGGCAGCGCAGATCGCCAAGCGGTGGCCGCGCTACGCCCGCCACGCTGGCGCGCTCGCGTCGGTCGGCTCGTTCCTCTCGGCGTGGTGGCTGGGGCATCGGCTCCGGCTGATCAGCCGCTGGCACTCGCCGCTCACCGTGGGCTCGGCGATGGCGACCGCGCACAACCTGGTGCAGTTGTACTTCCCCGACAAGCTCGCGTGGATCGTCGGCTCGCCCAAGCAGGCCGCGATCGCGGCGGCGGTCAACCAGCAGGCGCAACTCGCCGCCGCCCAGCAGGCCGCGAACCCGCCCGCGCCAGAACTGCCCGACCACCTGGAGGAAGTCGACGACGACCCGTCCTGGTACACGTTCAACGACGCCTACGACGCCGGCCGCATGAAGGCGCCGGCGCCAGCGGTGGCTGCGGTGACCGCGCAGATCGAGGACCAGCCGAGCGCTGCCGATCTGGAGGACGAAGAACTTGCCAGTGGCCTGTTCGCCAACAGCGGCTTCGGCTCCGAAGCCAACCTGGAGAACTGACCAGTGGCGTATCGAACGCCGATGGGCGACGTGGCAGACGAGAGCGATGGGGTCATTCTGCGCCGCGTGGACGCCAACGTGCAGCGCTTGGTGACCGAGCTCGAAGCTGACGCCCAGCGACGCAAGATCACCGTGGTGCTGACCGGGGTCGGCGTCCTGTTCGCGGCGGCGAAACTGGGGTTCATCGCGCTTCCGCACATCAAGGCATGGCGCGATAGTAAGTAGGTGGCGAAGCCCACCCCCTGTTCGCACGAGTTCTATCACTTCGTCTGCTCTCGGTGCCGTAGTTGGATGTGCACGGCGTGCTTCACCAGGCGCCAGCGCCAAGCGCAGATCCACTATCAAGCGCCGCGCCTGCCGATCGAGCCAGAGCCGCCCGCGGGCACCGTCGAGCACTTCCACTGGAGCCCGATCGGCGCTGTGGACGAGGAGAAGGCGTATCCGAAGACGCCTTGCCTGACGTGCCGCGGGCTGAAAGTGGGAACGCAAGAGCGACGTCGCCAGAAGCGGGCCGCTGCGGAGGTCAAGGATCTGCCCGAGGAGTTCAAGATCGAACTCGAGGTCGCGTTCTACGCGCTCGCGGACGAGATGCGGCAGTGGGTGGACGCGCCCAAGGTCGACAAGCACGGCGCCGGCAACAACCCGCACGTGTTCCTTCCGATCACCTCTCTGGAGGGCGTGCGGCTACGCCATGGCGAGGAGGTCGTGCAGGAGTGGCGGTCGACCACCGGATCGGCAGATGGCGTGGTGTGGCGCGGGTACCCGGCACGCCTTGACCTCTGCCCCTGCGGACTGCGGCGCGGCGAGTTCGATCCGTACCGGGGATCTGCTGCCGAGATGGCGTACCTGGAGGGGCTCTGGCGACGCGACGTGCAGTGACGGTATGCTGCCCGGATGGGACGACGAGATCGACACGTAACGAAGGGCGACGCCAGCCCCTTTGAAGTCACCACCGCGATCACGAAGATCTTCGCTGCGCTCGAGCCGCTGCGCCCCAAGGACCAGCAACGCGTCCTGAACGCGACGATGGTACTGCTCGGCACCGAGCCGGCGCCGACCGTGGCCACACCGCCGGAGAAGACGGAGGACGAGCCGCCGCGCCCGCAGACCAGCCGCTCTCGCGGTCCAACGTCGGGTCTCATTGCGTGAGCGAGCTCGAAAGCGTGATCGTTGGCGTCCTGACCGATCAGTGGCAGGGCCTCGATGACGTGATCAACACGGTGAGGATGCGGCGAAGCGTCGGGTACTTCGGCATCTTGACAGCGCTCAAGCGGCTACGCGACAAGGGGGTGGCGGAGCGTAGGGGGAAGCGCGGTAGCTACGAGCTTCGCCTGGCACAGAAGGAGACGCCCAGTGCTGACGGATGACGACGGGACCCCGATCTTCGAGCTCGGAAGCGATGGTGACCGCAGGGGGCAACTGTGTAAGTGCTCCGAGTGCGGCGAGGTCTCGCGGTGCGGACGAGACAACGACGTCTACACGCGTGGCGCGGATCGATCCGGCCCGCTGGTCTGCCAAGCGTGCTTCCTGTGGCCCGCTCGCAGGAGAAGCGCGTCGTCGTGAAGGTGCGCAAGGACAAGGACGACGACACGATCGACGACCTGTCGATCGGCTACCTGGGCGACGCCAAGGAGAAGATCATCGGCGTGCATCTCGAGCGCATGGACGCCGGCTACTACTGGCTGTGCGTTGACCTCGACGACGGCCGCACCATCCACGTCGACATCTACAAGCCGACGAAGCTCAAGCGGACGATCCGTGCGAGGCTTCGGTGATGCGGCGCGCGCGCCGAACTACCGCGGGCAGGTGTTCGTGTTGCCGACCGTGCACGGGCACGATGCGCCTGGCTTGGTGGCACACAGGCAGACCGTGTAGCCGACGGTCGCCGGGCACAGGGTCGTGTTGGTGGTGACCACTTCACCGCCAACAGCCTGGGCAAGCGCCGGGTCGTCGAGCCGCTTGATGGTCTCGGTGTCGAGGGAGAGCTTGGCCTTCTTGTTCTTCTTCATGAGGGTGACTCCTTGGTCGACGACGGTAACACGGTGGTCGCTGTGCTAGGGCGACTGACGACGCTGGTCCGGATTACCGCGCCTCACTTCGTCGCTGGCGTCGTCGTCGGTTGCCGAGCGGCGCCGATCATTGGCTACATGAAGAGATGGGACCGAGGCAGGATTGTCGCGTACTGCTCGAAGCGCGGGTGGGAGGTGGAGGAAGTGACGATTGAAGACCCCGTGAGTCAGGGCAGCCTATTCTGACTTGTTCTCCTCTGCCTTGTGGTACGCGTCCATCAGATCCGGGGAGGCATCGTCGGCGAGGTTGTCGCCATCCGTCGTTCGGTACGGGTGCAGGCAGCACTCGTCCCGCCAGAACCGCCGCTGGTGATCGCGGTCCGGGTACGCCTCTTCATGCGTCAACGCGACGGGCGACTCCTCTGAGATGATGTGGAGGGTGTGCTCGCTGTACGAGGTCGGCACTTCGCCTTGGGCCTCGCCACTGGCAAGCATCGCGAGCGCCTCCTCGTACGAGTCCGCCTTGACGACGATCTCGTATCGCACTTTGCGGATGCTGTCTTGGCGGAGCACGTAGCGTTGGCGCGGATCGCACCGGTCACAGGCTGCGCTGCCGCACGGCTCGGTGTTACAGGCCACGGACCACCTGCACGATCCAGAGCGCGACCAGTACGAGGAGCAGGAGGTCAATGACCCGTCGGGCGACGCACCACGGACAACTCTTCATGGCTGCGATGGTAGCGCAGATCCCGGGCGTAGACGGCCAGTGGCAAGGTTGTTAGGGTGACGTCCAGAGGACATAGATGACCACCAAGAAGACGAACTCACCGCACGCTCCCCGACCCACCGGCAAGGATGCCGCCAAGCGCGTCTACGAGATCCGCGATGCCGATGGCGTCCTATGGAGCGACAGACCGCTCACCTGGGACGAAGCGTGGAAGCGCAAGGAGGAGGTCGCTGGCCAGCGCAAGTCGACGACCCCCAGGATCAAGGAGATCGAGACGACCGGCTTCTCGGCGGCCTCGAGCAAGAAGGCGGCAACGCCCAGGCCCAAGCAGTGGACCGAAGAGGAGCGCAAGGCCAAGGCCGAGGCGGCAGCTCGCGCCGCCGCCAGCGCGGCGTCCGCAGCAGCGGATATAGCCGCGATGACAAGCGCGCCTGCCGAGTTCGCGACGCCGCCCGTGATCGCCAACGAGGTCGCCGAGGAACTGAAGGCGCTGGACGCCGAGACCGAGCTCGAAGAGATGTCTGACGGCGAACTGGAGGCGCTGGCAGATCTGCTCGGCACCCAAGGCGCAGGCGATCAAGACATCGACTCGCTGATTGACGAAGCCAGCGGCGACGTCGTATCTGAACGCTGAACATGATCGGTTTTTTCAACATCGTCCCCAAGTCACAGGCCGCGCTCCAGATCGTCAACATCCACGGCGGCGTGATGGGCGTCGACAAGCAGCAGCGCAACGAGGTGTTACTGTGGTGCGCGACCCCGACCTGCCCGTGCTGGAGCACCCGCCGCTGGCGGGGCTGGTTCAAGCTCAACACGGACGTGGTCTTGGGCACCTCGGTCGCGATGGCGGACATCACCTTGGCGGAGGTGAACAAGGAGATCAACGACGCCACCTCGGTGGTCGGCAACTAGGCTCTAGGCATCCGCGCGAGACCGGGAATGGCGTAACGCGGCATCACGATCGGCACGATCATCATGATGCTCAGGCGGCGGGACGACGGCGACGGCGGCCTGCAACTGGCCAGTGGCAATGACGACCTGACGCTGGCCAACCTGACCGCCGCCGAGCCCGCCACGCGCGTCGGTCCCATGGGGCCGCAGGACCCGGCGACCATGACCGTCAGTCCGCTCGCGCGCACCGTGCCCGCGACCACGTCGCTGAACTGGACCGGCAGCGCTCGCGGCGCCGCAGGTCAGGCGTGCGCGCGGTCGGCATCCACGTTCGCGATCCGCTCCGCCGTGCAGCCACAGCGGCGCTGGTTGCGCCACACCCACGAGAACCGGCACGTGCGCGGGC
>JACCDR012231691.1_pt1 | contig 11280 bp, 19 predicted proteins | sample 7446431 | NCBI WGS metagenome assembly JACCDR01 (sample SAMN15323443, study PRJNA562643) | freshwater metagenome | isolation source: river surface water | place: USA:Blue River Watershed | collected 2017-08-17 | reverse complement strand
GTAGGCGGTGCTGGCAGAGCCAACAAACGTCATCGTCTTGCTGTTGAAGTCCGTAGTTGCCAGTTGCGCGCCCGTAGCCGAACAAACGTTCTGCTTGGCACCCGACAGGTAGATCGCCGGGGAGACGGTCACGGTGCCGGTAGAAGCTGCCGTAGCGGTGAACTGTTGCAGGTACTGATAAGCCTGCTTGGTCTCCGGGTGGCAGGCATACACACCGGCGATGGTGAACACGTCGCCCGCGTTGATGTTGCCGTCCGTGCTGTTCATCACCACCGTAGTTCCGCCGTTGGTCACGCCAGCCGAAGAGCTAGTGTTAACCGTCACGTCAGAGCCAACCGTGTGAACGTAGGTGCGCTCGTTCTCGTAGAAGTCCGCCATAGCGGTACGAGCAACGAAGCCTTCACGCCAAGCGCGGGAGGTATCAGCTTGCGGGTTGAACTGGAGGCGCATGCCGTTGGCAACGTTGCCCATCGTCACAGAATCCAGTTGCAGAGCGCGGTTGCTGTCTTTCGGGGCCAACATCTGATTCAGGCGGGCGCGGGCAGCACCCAGGGCCGACAGATCAGAATAACCAGAGGTGACAGTACCGACAGCCGTACCGGCAGTGCCAACCACGTTGTAGATGGCCTTGGTTGCGGTCGTGATACAGTCGCCCTCAATCTTGGACACCAAAACAGACATGGCAGGCTCGATGTAACGAGCGGAAAACTCGTCAATATCCAGAGCCAGTTCGGCAGAGTTGAAACGCATATCCACGCCGTACTGAGAAGCTACAGTAACGGTCGTGTTGGTTTCGTCCTGATCCTGCACATCCATCACGCGACCAGAGGTGCGCACGGTGTATTGGTTGGGTTTACGAATGCGGAGAACATCGCCAATCTTTGCGCCCTTCTTGGCAAAAGAATCGTCGTAAGAACGATCCACGGTGCCAATAAAGGTCGCCTTTTCATGCGCAATGCGCAGCGCCTCTTTGGTGACCATATCAATGGTCAAGTTGGTATTTGACATGCCAGTAGCCTTTCAAGAAACAAAAAACCCGCCGAAGCGGGTTGTTTTGTGAGTTATCGCTTTCCCATCGCCTTTCGCCGTGCGGCTACGAACTCATCCCAAGGCGCGTCTTTCGACCAAATGTCCTTGGTTGCCTGAGATGTCGCCGTGTTGGGCGTGATAGGCGGCGGGGCTTTAGTTGCTGAAGGCTGTTTCTTGAACTTGTCTGCAATCCGGGCAATCTCCCAAATCTGCTTAACGGGAGGCAGTGCAGCAATGCGGGCAGCTTCCTTCGGGTTCTCACCCAAGAAGTAGGCGACATCATCCGGGGCATCAGTCTCCACAATCGCAGCGGCCATTTCACGGGTCACGCGCAGATCGGGGTTTCCAACTACCTCGTCGAAGTCCTCATACTTTTCCGAGCCTGCGGCAAGTTTCTCGCTTGCTTTGGCGACGTACTCAGATGCTTGACGCTCTTGCTGTTGCTGTGCCGATTCCTGGCGAATGGTTTTCAGCTTCTCTTCCAGCTTCCATTCGGTCAGGGCTTCGGTGTATTGCTCGTAATCGCTAAAGTCACTAGGAACAGGCTTCCCTGGAGTCTTTTGGGGAGCGGGTTTAGCCTCTTCTGCAAGGCGCTTGTAGTACTCGCGCTCTGCCAGAATCTTGGCCTTTTCCTCTGCTTCCCTAGAGAGCTTCCTTGACTCTTTGTGCAGCCGCTTTTGGACGATTTCATCCAGTTCTTTCTGGGTAAACGTCTTTTCGGCTACCGGCTTCTCTTCGCTGACAGGTTCCGCCGTGGAAGGCTGTTCAGGTTGCACCACAGGTGCCGTGGATTCCGCCACTACGGGTTCTACAGGCGTGACTACGCCGGACTCAACTTCGCCCATGTGTACCTCTTGGGTTTCCCGAGTTACCGACTCGGTGCGGGTTAAATCGAATACTTAGATCGCAGGTAGCGATAAACACGCGCACGCGTTTCCGCGTCGTCCGCACTTGCGCGGACAATCAATTCCCAAACTTGAATGTTGGAGAACGCCGCAGCATTTGCCGCAGCGCCGAGCGTCAACCCGCTAGGGTTTTGCGCCCCGGCTGCGCTGGACACTACAGACCCTTCCTTTTCTACAAGAAGGCTGCTTGCGCCATTGAATTGAAACGTGCCAATTGTTTTTTGGTTCAGCGAGAACGTTGCAGGCGTCGAAAACGCGCCCGCAAACAAACGCAGATCAGGCGTGACAGCGCTTTGATAGACAATTGCCGAATCGACCAAATCGCCATCAATCAAGTGTCCGCTAGCAGCCCAAGTGATCTGATTGAACACCATGTAGTAAGTGATCGGCTGCGACAGCGTGAATGACGCCGTTTTCAGAAAGTCCGCCACGCCGTCAAATATCAAGGAGCCGTCAGCCTGAATCGTTGGCTGCGCTCCGCTTACAGCTTGCGACAAGGTGCGTCCGTTTCCCGACTGATCGGCCCACGCCGAACAAGCCCCGCCACCCGCATCAGTCTGACCAACCCCGGCCATGTACCACGCCGTTGCGCCCAGGCTGTAGATACTAGGGCGGCGATCAAAGATATTGCGCCCCCTGCGTTGCATCAGTTACCCGCCAAAGGCTTTGCGTAAAGCGTGCCGCCCGCGCTGACCTGGATTGCCGAAACCGTGAACGTTTCTTTGATCCCCGCAGGAATTGGAAGCGTTACAGGCGTATAAGCGGGAATCGGGATGCCGTTGGATGTGGTGGCGGTCAGGCCGTCTCCCACCACGACATACGCATCAGTGGTCGTCCAGACCCATACGCCACCCGTAGTCGTGCCACCGTTGCCGATGATCGGCCATGTAGCCGTTGTGCCAGCCGTGCCAGTGTAAGACGCCGTGCGAGCCGGGTATTTGGCATCAGTAATCGGGTACAAATCCATTGCTCACCTCTGGAGGTTTAGCAGGCATCATTAGCTCCTGCATTGTTTGCAATACAATCATTTTTATGTCTTGCGGCGTCATCGCAGGCTGAAGGGCCTGCATGCGCTGCGTTTCGGCGGAGTAGGCTTTTGTCTCTTCGCCTTTGGCCTTGATTGCCAGTTCCGCCTCTTTGTCTTGCAACTGCTTCTGAAGGTCGGCAATCATCCCTTTGGCCTGCTCGATGACCTGCTCACGCTGTTGAATAGCCTGCTCCGCTTGCGCCACAATCGCGCCAATCTCGGGCGATTCTTCTTTCTTGCGTTCGGCATCCAGAATCTGAGGCGGCAACAGCAACTTCAAACGGTCGGCAATCTCTTCAGCACCCGGCCAATCCATGTTTCTCACCATCAGATCGCCAGCCACTTGCAGGAATTGGGGATTTGCCTGCCCCATCTGCATCATCGCTTCAGCGGCTTCCTGGCGCTTCGTCGTGTAAGACGGGCCAGCGGCTACAGTCACGTCAAACTCGCCCGCGCCCAGGTTGTAAACCTCTTTCCCGTTCATCTTAAGAACAGGCTCGGCCTGATTCGGGTCAATCATCGCCACATCTTGGGAGCCATCTTCCCCAAGAATGCGGATGATTCGCTGTGAGTCGTAAATCTTGGGAATCAGATCAACCAGAATCCGGCCCAAGTAGCGAATAGCGCGGTTCAGGTTGTCTTGGAAGTGGAATGTCGCTACATCGCCTTCACGCTGGCGGGCAAGAATCGCTTTCCCCGACTTCTCGTTGCTTTGCTGCCCAAGACTTGCGGAATACATGCCCATCGCGGCCTGAATGTCATGCTCTGACAGCTGCATGTCACGGGCGAAACCTTCAGGAATATCTGACGCAGGCTGTCTCTGAGGAGGCGGGAGCGGGGTTCCGTTCACGTCTTGCGGGTCATAGCGCAAAACACTGTGATTCTCAGTGTTTGCCGTTTCCCACTCTTCGTATTGCTCTACCTGTCCAGCCGCAGCCACATACGGGGCCTTTGGTGACAGCGCTACACGCTCCGCATAGGCCGAGCGCGAGTAGTTGTAGAGCCTCAAAGCGTCTTTAGCGGAGTGGATCAGGCCGGTATAGATCACCTCGCCTTCAATGTCCGACTCATTGCCGAACACCGGGACAATCGGAATGTACTTGCCCGGCCAATCCCGCTCTTCCAATACCTCGGCACCCGTCATCCGCAGCCACTTCACGCGGTCAACGGGGATTTCGCGCTGATCCAGCACCGGAATCATCTGATCCGATAAGGCGTAGTCCTCCGCGCTTACCGTTGTTCCATCAGCCAGAAGCAGCAACGTGCGTTTCTCTTCGACTTTGTACCAATATTCAGCTACTCGGACAGTGTTCTCGCCAAGCCAGCCGTCACCGTATTTGGCAAAGTCTGTCTCCCAACCCGTTTCCTTGGCATTGGGATACTTCTGCTTAAATGACTCTTTGGGGATGTCGTCAACAACGAATCCCCATCGGGCGTCGGAAGCGTCGGCATTCTGGTATCCAGGCGACAGCAACACGCCCAGCGGATTACGAATACGCTTGATGCAAATATCCTGATTGAACGTGCCTTCATGGGCGTATTCAGTCAGCACGCGGAAGTAACCGTATCCGCCCTTAACCGCACACTCCAGAGCCGTATCAAAGGCTTCATCAGCGTTGGATCGGTCGAGAATGTGGCGAATGATGCCCTGAAACACATCCGCGACTTTCACATCGCCCTTATCGTCAACAGGGCGAACCTTGATAGACGGGCGATTCATCCGGCCATCGTTCACCACTTGGCGGACGTACTGCTGCGACTTGTCCACAACCAGCGTAGGACGGCCAGCCTTCTCTCGATCTTCTTTGATCTTGGTCGGCCACTGCTGACCAGCGGCAAACTTCACATCTTCGAGGTAGCGCGTGCGATTCTTGCTCCACGCATCTTCCGCCTCTTTGTAGTGCTTCTTGGCAGTCTCTAAGATGTTTGGTTTCTTCGGTTTTCTCATGCACCCATCCAAGAGCCAGCTATGCGCTGTTTAGGCTTCGCTTCCTTCGGCTTGTGTTTCTGAACGCTGCGAGCCGCCTCACAGTCGTAGCGCAGCGCATCTATCGTGTGGTTGTTCCTGTCCTCAATGACAGAAAGAATCTGATTAGTCAACGGGTCAGTCTTGTATCGGTAGGACTCAAGCTCATCAATCACATGCTTGCACCGTGGATGAACCACAATGTCATGCGACTGCAAGAAGGCAACACCCTCTTCAACCGATCCGGCCCCCTTGATTGCATACGTCATCTTTGGGAAGCCATGCTTCTGCATGTAGCTGATCGTTTCAGGGCGGGACGAGTCCGCCACAATCGGCCATTTCTCAGCGCCGGGAACGCTTAGGAACAAGTCCGGCGTATCTACAATTTCGCAGCCCAGCCGGTACGCCTCATAAGGAACGTAAAGCGTTCTGCCCTCGATGTAGCATTGGACGAGAACAGTAGGGTCTGTGGAATAACCCCAATCCGCGCCTTGACGCAGGATCGCGTCTTTAGGCACATCAAACTCTTCAACCTTCCAGTTCTTGAACACCCGGCTTTCTGAGTGTTTCTGATACCCGCCCTTCCAGATGTGCGCCCACTTGTCGGGATCGCGCTTCCGATCAAACTCCATTTCCTGAAGCAGAACCTCAGGGAAAAACGGGTTTAGGTCGTAGTTGACCTCTCGCACAATTGACCCAGGTGGAGGCCCATGCGGCCCCCTAAACATCTGGTCTACAGGGTCATCAGGGCTGTCAGGGTTCCACTCAGCCCAAATCTCTGAGCCATTCTTGCGAACGGTCGGAATCAGCAAGTCCCAAGAGCGCTGGCTTACCTTGTTCGCCTCAAACACCGCAGCAATGTCCAGACCTTCCGTGGACTTCACCGCGTCAGGGTTAGTCCGCAGCCCGTTAAAGATGAACAGGCTTCCATTCTTCCCGCGAATCTCACTGTCTGTGGAGTCGTAGAAGTCTCCCAGCCCGTAATCGCGTATCTTGTCATCCAGCAATCGCTTGACCGAATCCCGGATGGACTTCTGAATCTCTCGATAACAGCCAATCCGCAGCGGAGACTGCGCGCCCTTCAATACAAGGGAGCCTGCAAAACTGTGCGACTTAGCTGAACCTCGACCACCATGCGCAGCCCTGTAGCGAACTGGCAGACCATCATCAGCCTTCTCTTGCCAGAGGAATGCAAACGCCTCAGGCAGTCTTACCGATGAACTCAACGGTGATAGCCTGGCGCACGGGGTTCTCTGAATCCCCAACGTGCTGAATTTGCGACAGTTTTGGCACTGACCGGTCAAGCAGCGTTTGTGCGGCCTTGATCTGGCTATCCGTCATTTCTAGCTTGCCCTCTGCATGCTTTTGCAAACGGTCAATCAGTACGGATGCTTGAATTTTTGCCCTTACCGTTTCGCTGTGCCTTGGGTTTAGTCTAGCTGCCATGTTTGCCTCATCACGGGATAGTGCCCGCTCACCTGTTCCAATGCGCTGTCCAGAACTCGCGCTCCATCAGCAGCCGCGCTTGCCTTTACCTTTTTTGCCTTTTGCCATGATTGTCTCCAGAAATGACAAAGCCCCGGCCATTGCTGGCAGGGGCTGCGTACTTTTAGGGGGAGCAAGGCCCTCTGTTGCGCCAGAGAGCTATGCAAGGCTTCAACCCGCCAAGTAGGTGCCGGGATTGTCCTCCTCATCATTTATAGATACAACTGGTATAGATATATACCCTTCAGGCTTAACGGGTGCGGGGCGTTTTGCGTGCTTTTCGATGAATCGAATAAACACCTCGTTGGATACAAACCGAGTCTTGCAGGATGGGCAGTGGTGCAGTCGCTGGCGATTCCCGTCCTTCAGCACCTTTGTTTTGTAGATGCTGGTGCGGCTTCCGCAAGACTTGCACATCACAGGCGAAGCTCCCGCTTGAGGCTTGCATGGGCCAGCGCTACCGTTTCATCGTAGGCGTATGACTTCACGCCCAATCGGCGGCATGTCTGTTTGAATTGGTGCCCTGGTGTCAGGTAGTGGTAGACCAGGAGGCGGGGCGCATCAAATGGCTTACGATTCAGCCGGAGGATTGCCCGCTCGACCCTGAGTGCGTCAGCCTCATCAACCGGGATGGATGGGCGCTTTGCCTTGCTGACCCATTCCCCCGTTGATTTGTCCACAAGCTCATCCACAGACGGGACGTACAGCCGCCCAAGCATTGACGAGTATTTCCCGGGCGACCAACGCGCCCAGCGTCGCCAGTTGTCGATCATGGCAAACAAGATGGTGTCGGAGTCTCGTGTCATGTGTGCGATTTAGTGGTTACTGACTCTTTGGGATCGCCCAGTTGTTTTCGCACCGCATCAATAATCCTGGCATGCCAAAGAAAGAACTCCTCCTGCCGCTTCTTCGCCTCCCTGTCTTTCAGGAGTTGTAGCCATTTGGGGCGGGTCATTCCAGTACCTCTCGGACGCGGACAGAGGGGCAATGCAAGTCTTTTGGGTCGTCAACCCTAATCCATGTGCCCGCAATTGCAATAGCGGCCCCCGCTATTGAGCCATCTGGACGGACTACCAATAGCCATTCTCTCGGCTTCTTCTCTTCGGGCTTGATGCGAAAATCCCATGCGCTAAAGTTAATCTGATCACCCGGCTTCACATCTTCCCAAACCTCTTCCTCGCAAGCATGGGGGCGACGCTGAATTGGCTTTTTTGCCTCAATGGCGCGAATGACTTCAATCATTTCATCTGGCTTCATGCTTCCCTCCCAAATTGTTGAGTGAACTGCTCAAACTGCTTCCTAACTGTTTCCGGCATCGGCTCGGGCTTGTACGGGTCTGCCAGCGCAGGAGCCTCTTTCTCCGGGATCGGCTGCGGGTTGTCTCGCGCCGAATCCATCGCCTGTTTCCAGCGGCCTACCATCGCTTTGTAAGAGTGCGTGCGCACGTCATTCCCGATGGATGCTGCCGCCCAATACACGACCGGGCTTGACCAGCCTGTACGGGTTCCGAAGCGTTGCGCAGCCTCGTAGAAAGCGCTTTCGTAGTGCAGCGGCTCCCGGCACAGGTTCCGAAACTCAGGCAGGGTCGGGGGCCATTCGCGTTCCCGGCAGGCCAACACGCCACGCTTGATCTCAGGCCCGGTCAGGTCGGCAAGCTCCTCAGCCCAAATTGCTTTCATGGCCTTGGCGTCAATCACCGACCACTGGCGAACGAACTTGTCACCGTAGTAGGCCAAGAACTTTTCAAACAGCCGGTCAATGTACGCGGGTGGCAGTGCCTTCGATTGCATCGGCATCCCCTTTCAAAGCGTTTACCCAGGCTTGTGAGGCTGATTCCTTGGGCCTAGATACCTTCGGCTTGAACAGGCCCGTGTAGCCCTGTCTGGTGCTGCCCAAAACGATTTCCCGCACGTCATGTCCCTCGGCATGGCAAGCCTCCAGCCACTCAAGCTGCTTTCGCCAAGAATCCTCCTGAAGCCCCTTCCTCAAACTTCGTCGGTAGGGAACCCACGTTGACCACGCTTCCCGAACTTCGGGGATTTCGGAAACCAGCGTGGACGGGTCGAAACGTGCGCCTCGCGCACTAGGTTTTATAGGTTCTTCTTGGTTATTGGTTATTGGTTCTTGGTTAGCATCACTTTTGCATGCGAACGCATCATCTGCGGATGCGTTCGCATTGCCATCGCATTGCGTTGGCTCTGTTTTGGCTTCGCGCCACCGTTTCTTCGCGGACTGTGAAGCCTTCTCGGCCTTGCCTTTGTAGACCTCAATTTCGGCATCGCAGCGCTTGTGACGCCAGCCTTCCGGCGTCTCAGTAAAGTAGTGGCGAAGAAGCAAACGCACGGTTTTTTCATCCGAACGCATTGCGAACGCAATATCCTCAAGCTCACCCGTTACCGGCTTTTCAGCCAGGTAGTAGGCCCAGATCATGCGCATGTAGGTCGCCAACTGGTGATCATCAAGGTTTGTCGTGTCCTTCATGAAGTCACCGATGTGATGCTGGTAGTAGTGCATTACCGCCCCTTCTTCAGCTTGATGCGCCGATCCCGGAAATACGCATTGCGCTCCTCGCGCCGCAAGATTGCGTGAATCTGCTCAACCGTCCGATAGCCCAGCTTCGACACTGGCACCAGATAAAAACTCTGCCCATCCTTCGACACCCACCGCGTGGGGTCTGTTTCCCAACCAATCCGACTCATACATCCTCCATTGCCATCATGCGTTTCTTGAACTTGTACTCACGCTGCGCGGGTTCCTCTTTCCTTGCTGTCGCCAGATGCCAGTGATGGCAAAAGTGACAGTAGAACGCCCGCCGATGCTCTTTGCGCCGTGCGGCTGTCCAGGCGGTTTCCTTGTCCAGAAACTTGCCCTTACCCTCGCAGGCGCTTTGCCTAGTGTTCGTTCCCATTCGACCACTCCATGCAGATCGCTCCGATGATGGAAAACACCCAGCCCGCCGCAATGAAGGTGACGCCGATCACGTACACGGCCTTCATGAGCAGCCATTCAACGTTTCGCCCGATCCATTCGAGAACTCTCATGCCCACACCCTTTGCAAAGTAATCTGCTTTTCAATCTCGGCTACCGCTTCTTCATAGCTTCGGATCACGGCTACATGTCCTTTCCACTCTGCGTGCCACTTGATTTGATCGGGGGTAAGCTGCTGGTCGCGCAATGGCTTAGATGGGTCTTTGACTTCAAACAGGAACACCCTTCCGCGATACCCGACGACCAGATCAGGAAAACCCTTTCCGACAGCCGACCCGACATGTACGCTCGCGCCAAAAGCTCGGAGTCGGTCAACGATGTCAGGTTGATTGCCATCTATTCGCCGTCCTCTCGTCACCGATCCCGCGCCCTTTCCGGCACAACCTGGGAGCTTTTCCGGCAGTCCTTGAACTCGGCACACTTCGCCGCTTCATGGCCGATCACAATCTTTGCGTGCGTCTTGCAGTCCAGCAGTTGACGGCTTCTCGATTGCGAGTTGCGGCAAAACCAGCATGAGGGCGGGTGGATGCTCATGCCGCCACCTTGTATGTCCCATCCTGAAATCGAGCAACCAGACTCTTTTCAAATGCCTTCATGAACATTTCCTCTTTCTCTTTTTCAAACCACATGCCGGATGGATCGACACCTATGCCCTGATCCAGCCACGTATGGCATCGGAAACACAGATCAGCACCGAAACAGTCGTGAGCCTTCATGCTCCTGGCCTTGCCGTGACGCATGAGGTTCGAGTGCGCCCATACGGTTGTGCCGTCCTCTGTTCCGCAGTTAGAGCATTCCCGTCCTTTTGCAGAGCGGGTCAGCTTTTCACTGCGGAATGTGTTTTGCTTGAGGAGCATCAGCCGATGCGAAGGTCTTGCGCCAACGACTCAAGGCGCGAACTCAACCCGCGAACCTGCATAGAAAGGTCGTAAAGCTGACTTTCCAACTCACACTGAGCAACCGGCTCTGCTACTTTTTGCTCAGACTGCGAAAGCTGCGGACGTTGTGCCCGAACGCTAGACAGCTTGCCCTCAAGCTCGCTGGCGGCTTTCAACAGCACCTCCATGCGCTGACTCAAACCATCAATGGCTGTCTGCACCCCGGAGCGCGGCTTAGGCAATATCTGAGCGTAGCTCCCAAACTGCGCCGCACCTTGAGCGCGAACCTCGCCAATAAATCCAGCCGCACCGCCCATAATCTGTTTCAAATCCTCTGACATGTTTTTCCTTTACGCTGCTCGTTGAGAAAACTGCACACCCTGCTCTGCTCCAAATGCAAAGCACCACTCAACAAGGCTGGAGCATTGCGCCTTGCTCAGTGTCGAAGTCTTTTCGTAAATAACATCCACGCCAGCGCCATCCAGCGACGGAATCAGCATCGGGTGTTCCTTTGACTCACGAAGCCATGCAGCCACAAGCAGGCGCTTCCACACACCCGGCTTGTATTTTTGCCCATGCCATGTAACCTGCTCGGCAATGTCATCAATGACGGCGTGAAGCAATGCGTTCTGCTCCAGGTTCCTCTTCGGCTCCTCAATAGTCACCACCATCCCGGCAGGCGCGTCCTTGACGGCCTGTGCGGCTCTCTGGCGGGCTAGATCGTGGGCAAGGATGAACTTCACAGCGCCTCAATAAGCACGCAGAAACCCCAATCGTTCCAAGGCTTCACCTCAATGTCGCGCTCGTGCATCCTGCCGCCGTCCGCCTCTTCATTGGGGAAAGTAACCACCACATCCGTGTGCGGCGGGTACTTCTTCAATTCTTCTATCAGTTCATCGATTCGCATCGCCAACCCCGTCAACTTTCCTGACCTCAGACAACCAAGCCTTAGCGCCTGATCGCTGATACAGGCTCACAAGCTCCTCACAAGCGGAACGGGCG
>JACCDR011044721.1_pt1 | contig 11280 bp, 8 predicted proteins | sample 7446431 | NCBI WGS metagenome assembly JACCDR01 (sample SAMN15323443, study PRJNA562643) | freshwater metagenome | isolation source: river surface water | place: USA:Blue River Watershed | collected 2017-08-17 | reverse complement strand
GTGCGAACTGAACTTTCGATTCAATCCGTCTGACAATTCCGAACGATTCAAGCATGTCGTTCTGATTGCTAAGAATGCCATTGGCTATCGCAACTTACTAACAATGCACGCTAAAGGTTTTGATAACATTGAGCAGATTGCTAAAAAATCATACTCGTGTATTGATTACAAACTGATGGAGGAGCATAGTGATGGCATCATCTGCCTTACAGCATGTGGTAATGGCATCATCTCGCAACTCCTAACAACCGATAAGCAGAATGTCGATCGTAATGTTTCGCGCCTTAAAGAACTCTATGGAGACAATCTCGGATTAGAAGTTCAGCCACATAATATGAAGCGCATCTCGGCAAATACATTCTCTGGAAACTTTGACCAGCAGCACATTAATCACCAGATGATTAAGCTGGGCGATCGGTTTAACATCCGCGTCGTTCCAACATGTGATACGCATTACCTGGTCAAGGAAGATGCGGAACTGCACGATGTCCTTTTGGCAATTGGATCAAAGACATCGATCTACTCTAAGTTCCGGATGAAGTATGAGCAGCAGGAGTTCTACCTGAAAACGGAGGAGGAGGTTATCCGGTTCTTCTCACGCCATTATGAGTCAAAGGCGCAAGAAATGGTAGATAACACAGTCTACTTTGCAGATTTGTGCGAAAAACCAGAATGGATCAATCCGGCGTATTCAAATCCGAGCGGCAAAGAGTTGCCAGAGTTCCCGGTGAAGGATGAAGCGGACTATCCCGCGTTCTGTGATTGGGTTTCAGAACAAGATGATGATGTTGCTCAATTGCAGATTGATGAGCAGTATATGAAGTATAAGTTCGAGCTTAAACTCGAAGAATACCTACGTAATGGCAAATTGTGCTCGGCGCCAGAGTCTGTGTATCGAGCCAGATTAGCGGAGGAGATGGATGTTCTTGTGCTGCGAGGATTTTGTAGCTACATGCTTATCGTTTCCGATATGGTGAAGTATGCCAGGTCGCTCAATCAGTTCGGGGCAGGTCCTGGGAGGGGCAGCGGAGCTTCTTCATTAATTGGGTATTTGCTGGATATTCACGATGTGGATCCGGTTAAGTACGGTCTCATCTTTGCTCGGTTTCAGAACCGTGAGAAGTTAGCATATCCAGACTTAGATAGCGACATTCATTCGAGATACAAAGATACGGTCATTGACTACCTATCCAATAAATACAAAAGTGATCATGTTGCCCATGTGTCAAACATCAATCGTATCACGCCGAAGGTTTACATTCGAGACCTTTGCCGAGCATTGGAATTAGGTGGCAATAAGGATACTGCTACCGATTTGGGAAACAAGATCTCGGCGAGCGTTCCCAAGAAGATCGAGAGCTTAGAGCTTAAAGACATCGATGAGGCAATTGAGAACTGTCCCCTCTTTGTCGAATGGGTGAAGAAGTATCCGCAACTGCTTAAATACAAGCGTCTATGTGGAGTCGTTCGTGCACGAAGTACACACGCCGCAGGTATTATCGTCGCCAAACGCTCACTAAGGGGTTTGATCCCATATCGTAAGGATAAGGATGGGACATCGGCGGTTGAGATGGATAAAAACCCAGCAGAGGACATGGGGTTTGTTAAGCTCGATGTACTCGGATTGAATACGCTGGATATTCTCGACAAGACCTATGAACTTATCGAACGATCTGGTTTGCCGAGACCGCAAGTTGATGTCGAAGCCTATGACCAAAAAGCTTATGAACTTATCTCATCGGGAGATACATTCGCGGTCTTTCAATTGGGAACATCTGGCGGGACAGTCAATCTATGCAAGAACGTTAAGCCGCAGAATATGGAAGACCTCGCAAACATCAACTCACTCGCTCGTCCTGGATGTAAAGACTTCCGAGAGGACTTTGTCAAAACCAAAGAAGGTAAACTTCCAGTGAAAGTCTTTCATCCAACAATGGAGCGGGCTTTCAAGACCACCTTTGGATTCGGATTGTTCGACGAATCACTGATGATTCTTGGCGAAGATGTTGCCGGATGGAATCTCAATGAATCAGATGCTCTACGCAAATTCACCAAAGAGAAGGGCAAGAATCCAGAGAAGGTCAAAAAGCTCCGCCAGAAGTTCATCGACGACGCGTTCAAAAACCGTGGTGTTCCGATTGAAACAGGTGAGGCAATTTGGGGCGTTCTCGAAGCGTATGGCAAATACACCTTCAACAAATCGCACTCTGTTTCATACTCATTCACTTCCTACCATACAGCCTATCTCAAAGCCCATTACCCCGTCCAATTCCTTCTCGCGAACCTTATTGCCGAAAACAGTTCCGGCGCGCTCAATGCCGAAGAGAACATCGACAAAATCAAAGATGAGATGCGCAAGAACAACATTGAGCTTTTGCCTCCAAGCCTAAACGAATCCGAGCGCGATTACCAGATCGTTCACGGTGGCAAACTACGAACCGGATTCACCGCTCTTAAAAAACTTCAAGCTAAAGCTATTGACGACATCATTTCCAAGCGTCCATTCAAATCTCTCTCCGATTTTACATACCGAACTGATTCGTCAAAAGTTCAGTTGCCGACAGTTCAAGCTTTGATTGCATGCGGATGCTTTGATGACTTTGGATATTCTCGCAAAAGCCTATTTCTATACTTCAAAGACTACCGTGAAAAAATGCAGCGTCTGCAAAAAACCAAAGCATTCCAAGCGTCAGACGATAAAGAATCGCTTATCGCTAATTATAAATACGACTTCCCGGAGGATGATTGGACTCTGTCAGAGAAGTATGCGCTCGAACTATTCTATATGGGCGAGGCTTTTATCTGCCAGAAAGTGAAAGCGTATTCATCATTCTTCGACAACCAGTTTACATATACATATAAAGACATCGCTGATAAGCCTGAGAAGTATCAGTTCAATGTTTTCCGTGCAGTTATTCATGACATGAGAATGTTTCCTGTGAAAAAGGAAGGATCTGCGATGCTCGGGAGAATGATGGCTAAGGTGACATTGATTGATAAGGATATGGATCGATTTAGTGCAACCATTTTCCCAGACCAGTTGGATAAAATCCTTTCAAACAAAAAAGTAGTATTCGAAAAGGATGTTGGTATTAAGTTCTCTGGTTCAGTTAACCACTACAACGATGAGTTTGGTGTTGTTGTTAACGAAGTCTACGAACTTGTTCCGAAACCGTCATTACCTGAGGATAAAAAGTCCAAAAAAATGATCATTGAGAAGAAAAAAGAGCTAGATGCTGATATAAGTCTCGCAATTGTTCCAAAACGAAGCGAATTGACGAATGAGTTGCTCGATTTCATAAGCGAGCTGGAGGATGACAATGAAGTGTAAATCATGTGATGAGAACATTAGCTCTAAGTTCAAGCATTCGATTCAACAGAACCAATGCCCATTTTGCGGAAATGAGATTACGGACGCTACACTTAATGGGTTGTTTCGCAATTTATTTGAACTCATTGGACAATTTGCGGAGTATGAGACTGAATTGAAAGAATGGATGTTCGAAAACCTTAATATGGTTGATGCATCATTGGTGAAAAAGACATCGACGCAATTCCCTGCCGGTGTGCGCTCTATCAAAGAGGACCTTCCAGATGAGGTAATTGAAGGAGGGGTAAAGCAACGCTCCACCATTGTATCAGCTCGTGCTCGCGCAGGCGTTAAAGAAATAAACGACGATGAATTGAAAGCAATCAAGGCACAGATTGCAGCCCATGCTAATGGCGGTGTTGAATTTCCGCCAAAGGAATTCGATCAGATTCCTGAGCAAAATCGCGATTCAGACAATGATATTCCGGAGTCTCCTTTTGTCCCTGCTGTGCGTGGGGCTACAGCGCGTACTCAGGAAGTTTCGATACCAGAAGATGTTGCAGAGACGATTGATGCAGCAGGGGCTGGTGGGTATTTACCAAAACCTATGTCTGTAGAAGAACAGATGCTGCGAGATAAACATCGTCAGCAAAAGGCGGTTGAGCGATTGCGTAATGGTAAGGGCGGATTTACAAGGAGCTAATATGAAAATTAGAGATATCATTGGCGATAAGATGGAGGAAGATTTCCTCGAATTCGACTACACATACATCCAAGAAACGCTAAACGAGGTCAGCAATTCAGCTACGCCCAATTTAGCAATGGCTGAGTATTTGCAGTTCAAATGCCTATCGGCAGCAGATGTTCTTATTGAATACTCTGGGAAACTAATTAAGTATTCGACATACCTGGATAACAAAATTACCTCGATGCGAAATAGGCACGCTATGGAATTTTACGCCGCTAATCCAAAGGCGGCAGCAGATATTCGCGCCATGTCTTTGAAGTCATGTCCTGATGCAGATGAGTTAGAGAATACAAGCGCGCAACTTAAAGGAACACGCGCTATTATCGAAAAGAAGTTCGATCTCCTCATTAAGGCACATCACCATTACAAAGAAGTGGCGTCAAGGTTGAATCGTATGATTCCGTCAGAGAATGGTCGCCCAGGTAGTGAAAAAGGATATGAGCGACAAGATTTTGATGGAGGATGGAGCGTAGGATCGTAGAAGTCGTGATATAGGTAGTGAACCAACATACAGTGCTGGGTTGGATAATTCTAACTCGGCACTTTTTACAGGAGAAGATGCGAATGGCAAGTAAAAAAGAACCGAAAGAACCCAAATCACCTAAGGAAGTGGACCCGCTATCGTACTTCAAAGCGTTCATTAGTGGTGATAACGCAATGGATCTATCATTGACGGAGGATGATAGTAAAATTGAGAGCGTCGATGTTGTTAGCACTGCTTCATATTCTCTCAATGATGCACTTGGGTGTGACGGGCTTCCGTGCGGAAGACTGATACAGTATTACGGAAACCCGGGTAGTGGCAAGAGTTTGATGTCTATGCTTGCTATTATTGAGGCTCAAAAGAAAGACCCAACAGCATTTCAACTGTTTATTGATGCAGAACAGACGTTCGATCGAAACTGGGCAAAGAAGCTTGGTGCCAATGTCAAGAAGATCATTCTAGTCGATGGCGAAACTGCTTGCTATGGTCGCAAATGCTTAGAGATGCTTGTTGGTGTTCCTAAAGAAGATTCGAAGACCCACGCTTTCGTTGGAAAGAGTGAGCCGGGTATTCTTGATCGCATTTCCTCTAAAGAACTAAATATCAACCTCATTGTTCTCGACTCTCTCGGTGCGCTAATTCCCCCAGGCGAAGATGTTGCAAAAGTTGGAAAAGTTGGAATGGCTCTCATGGCTCGTTTTCTCAGTACAGCGATGAAGAAGGTTGCTATCGAGGTATCCAAAGCAAATGTGCCAATGATTGTCATTAATCATATAAAAGCCACAATGGACATGTATGGACCGGATCATACATCGTCAGGTGGAAACTCTTACTTCCACACGCTTTCGGCAAACATCTTCTTTGAGGGCGTGACACGTAAGGATGCCCAAATACTCGATGAGGATGAGAATAAGATTGGTGGAACTATTCGATTCACCATTGAGAAGTCTAAGTTTGGTCCATACCCGAAAAAGGGTGAGTTCCGCATTCTTTTCAGCGAGGGTATTATTGATGAGCATCTTGAGGTTATCGCTGTCGCCAATAAGTGCGGAGCGATTCAGAAGAGCTCAACTGTTACCTATATCTTCGATGGAATTAACCTACGGGGAGTCCCTGGACTACAAGAGTATTTCAAAGATAACCCCGAACGGCTCGATCGACTTAAGGCTCGAATCAAGGAGTGTAAGATTAATCCGCCCACTATCGTTGAGCCGACCGAAGAAGAGGGATCGGAGGAGTCTGTCGAAGAGACTGATGATGATACTCCGCTTACACTTAATGCAGTAACGGGTGCGGTAGAGTCGATAGAACCTGATTCAGAATCGGATTCCGAATCCACGGATGACAAAAAGCCGCGCGGTCGCCCTAAAAAGTAACCACACAATCTAATTCGACGATATAGGTGCGCCACATGTGCGCATCTTGTCGTTTAAGGGCATTGTGCGAGATAGTATTACATAGATCGCTGGATTCACAGCGATATCAAACAGAAAGTTGGAGGTTCAAGATGCGCGGCGTTTCATGTTCTGGAGGAGGAGTTCTAGGAAGTTTTGAAGTCGGTGCTTTGCATACACTAATTCATTCTGGAAGAACGTACGACATGTTTTCGGGTGTTTCAGTTGGCGCTATCAATGCTTCATTCCTTGCCCAATACCAAAATCAAAAAGCGGCGATTGATAAACTTGTTGAGTTTTGGTTATCTATAGATACATCAAGCGTCTACAAGCACTGGAATTGCCTTATGTATCTTAACGCCTTGTGGAAGCCAAGCATTTATGACACATCACCGTTGAGGAAATTGATAAACACACACATTGACCCTAATAACATTATCGCTGCAGGTAAACGCGCCTTCATTGGAGCCGCATCTGTAACAAGTGAAGAGTATCGTGTTTGGAATGAAACATCATCAAACTATATCGATGCTATTATGGCAAGTTCAGCGTTCCCGGCATTTCTCACACCAGTGCTTATCGATGGACAGTTGTGGGCAGATGGTGGAATTAAGGATACGCACAACATTAGCTCTTTAATTAAAGCTGGATGTGATGAGATTGATATCATCTCGTGTGTCCCGGTGCAGCGATTTACGGATAATCTCACATCGATGAAAACAGCAGAAGTGACACTGAGGGCTTTGGATGTTCTTACGGACGAAATTGCGTATCGAGATTTGCGTATGGCTGCAATGTGGAATAAATTGATTGAACTTGGATACGAAACTAATAAGCGTAAGATTAAAATCAACATACTGCAACCAAAAACACCACTGGAAGGAAGCGCTTTGAACTTCGATCCTACTGTCATTCGAAACCTTATCGCATTTGGAAAAGATAGTATCATCAATATGAGGGAGCTTACTCTATGAGAAATATTATCGTCGGCGATCCTCATATTGGTGGTGGAGCAAGCCTTGGAAAAGTAATTCCTGGTCAGCCCATTAATTCCAGAACACAAGATCAATTCGCAATTCTTGATTGGACTTTGGAACGCGCAGTTGTTCTTAATGCTAAGCGCATCATTTTTACAGGTGATGTTTTTGACGATCCTAAACCATCACATGTTCTCATTAACCTTTTCATCCAGTGGTGCAAAAAAGCATACGCTGTTGGTGTGGAAATTCATTCCATTATAGGAAACCACGATATCCTACGATTTGGAGATCAGTATTATTCACCTCTGGATATTCTCAATCATATCGATGGAGTTCATATCTATAAGGATGATACCATTGTTCAGTTTGAAAATATGTCAGTGTTCTTTTATCCATTCCGCGATCGTAAATCGTATCGTGCGGAGACTACGGATGATGCGCTAAGCATTGTCAAAACATCACTAAGCACACAATTGCAATCCATGACTGGGACAAAGGTTGTCATTGGACATTTTGCAATTGAAGGCTCGATGTATTACGACGAGATTAAAGACATCACCAACGAGATTATGGTCCCGGTATCATACTTTGATGGATACGATCATGCTATTATGGGGCATATTCATAGTCCGATGGTATTTTCCAAAACCGTACAATTAATTGGCAGTATGGACATTAATACATTTGGAGAAATCGATCATCAAAAGCGTATTATTGTTCTGTCGGAGGATGAATACTTTGAGGAACTGATTCCGGTTCGTAGACTTAACAAAGTTTGCCTGGAAGTGCCAGATGATGTTGTCGATAGCACAAAATATGTCCTTGCTCATCTTAAGTCTATTGAAAGCTTTGATGGGTCGATTACCAAATTGGATATCAATCTCGCTAATTGTGCAGGTGCATCAATTGACAAAAAAGTGATTGAGAAGTATCTCGAATCGCGTGGAGTGTTTAATCTTTGCGGATTTTCAGAGACTAAGCATAAGGAAATAGTTCGACGAACCAATGTCGATGTAAAGTATGATATGGAAATTTCATCGGCGGTAAAATTCTACGCCGACACCAAATTTGAGGACGAAAATGTTCGTGCTCAATTTCTTACCGCATCGTTTGAACTACTTACCGAGTTCGAACTTTCTCAAAAGTAGGACGATGTGGGATACAAATCGCAGGATTATGCATCTAATAGCTAAGGAGCCAAACACCAATGAAACACCAATCAATCATATCTGCTATCATTCTCTCACTTTCTTGCACATACTGTGGCGGTCGCGAGGCTTTAAGCTGGATCCCAGAAGACGCAGCTGAAGATGCAACTGTTATCGAATATGGTGGATGCACCTGTTATGTCAAACCAGAAACTTCGACTGTAGTTATTTGCAACGACACAGGAACTCTACCGCCAGATAGTGGTGCCGAGGATACCGGTAATACAAATGATGCCTCTACACTCTCTGACACAGATGTCGAGGACATTCAAGATACCAATAATACATTGCCTGACACAGATGGTGGTCTTATCGATACTGGGGATTCCAGAAGTGATGCTGGTTCGTTTAGCGATGCAGATGCTCGCGCGGATGCAAAGACTGATACATCTAATGACACCAATGTGAAAGATACATATGGCGACGCTGCATCCGATGTAAAATCTGATGTGAAATCTGATGTGGTAGCAGATATTAAAATTGATGCAGTATCTGATACGCAAGCGGATTCGCAAACAAAAGATTCAACCAGCGATATAGATGCTGGTGGAAATCATAACGATGACTGCGATAAAAATCGTTGTGATAAAGATAAGTGCGATAAAGATAAATGTGATCGCTGCGATAAAGACAAATGTGATCGCTGCGATAAAGACAAATGTGATAACGATCGTTGTGATAAAGATAAGTGCGATAAAGACAAATGTGATCGCTGTGATAAAGACAATTGCGGCAAAGACAAATGTGATAACGATCGTTGCGACAACGATAATTGTGGCAAAGATAAATGCGATGACGATCGTTGTAATAAAGGAAACTGCGGGCATTAAAATCGCTTATTCTTAAGGGTGATTATTTCAGAATCACCAAGCATATTGAGGGGTTGCTATATACCCTGTCTCTCCTGGGTAACACCAGGGGAGTGTATTGAACCAACCAACCAAACAAACAAAATAGTAGTATTAAACTAAATTGTTATAAACCAATCTGCGGGCGATGCCCGCAATCAAGCACAAAGGAAATACCACAATGGCAAATGAACTCGCTACCACCAACTCCGCTTCTGTTATCAATTGGACCGACCCGACCCCAGAAAAGTCTGAGCGGAAACCAATTCCCTACTTGAAGAAGGAAGATGGTGATAATATCATGCGCGTCGTCACACCTGCTGTCAAATGGCGTGCGCACTCGATGCGAAAAGACCCTACTCTTCCAGAGGAGGAAGATTTCAAAAAGCAGAACCTTAAGGATGTTCATTGTTCAGGTGTATATACTTGGATTAATAAAGTCCTCACCTATCAGCCTGGGACATGCCCATGTTGTGATCTTGAACTGATTGAGCGCGGAAAGCCTAAAACTGGAGAACGATACGCATTTGGTGTTCTTTCGACCAAGCAAAATCAGACTTCATACAAAATCAATCAGTGTTCATGGTCTGAGTTTGATAGTATTAAGAAGTTCTCACTTAATCCTGATTACGGCGATCCGAGCACCTATGAACTCAATCTCATGCGTTCAAAAAATAAGGGTAAGACCGTTACCACGATTATGCCCCGTCCTAAGCGTCCGATGAATGCTTCTGAACAAGCGATTGTCGATTCGGATGCTGACCAAGCCATTCTCGATAAAATGGCTGCTCCGCGTAATGCTTGGCAAGTATTCAATCAGATGACCTATGTCCGCAAGGATTTGAAGGAACTCTTTGAGCAGTATGGTCTAACTATTCCAGCTAATCCTCGTGGTGAAGATGCTACCCCCGCACCAGCGCCCGTTGCACAGGTTGCTGCCCCTAAGGTGACTCCTGTTGCCGCTGCCGCAAAACCTGCCGCCAAAGCCGCTGCTAAGCCTACGGTTTCAAGTAAAACCCAAGTTGCAGTCGTTGAGGACGATGGGGAAGATTTTCCCCCTTACGACGCGTAATTGTGAGATACTGCGGTTCGTAATTGAAATGAGTGTCTATCCTTAATTGGATAGGCACTTTTTCTTATGTATCTGCCGCATATCGATATATACCCAATATGGCAAAGACATTCCTTGGGTTCGATGTTTCTTCATCTTGTGTTGGATATGGTGTTCTCAAGCAGCATGACGATGGAAGGCTTGAAGTGGTAGCAATTGGTCATTTCCAGCCGGTGAAGGAGAACATCTTCGACAATCTGCTCGACACGAAAACTCACATTAACGAGATCCTGCACAAGTATCGTCCAACGGATATTGCAATCGAAGACATCCTGCTATTCATTAAGGGTAAAAGTTCAGCGAACACCATTACACTGCTATCGATGTTCAATCGTACGGTATGTCTTTGCTGCTATGAGTTCCTCAAAAGCACTGGGAGCAAAAACTACCCGAGGCTCATGGATGTGAAAACGATTCGAGAGACGCTATCATTGGATGGCGAGCATGTTGAGAAGGAAGATTTGCCAGTTATTCTCGGTAAACGCCTTGGTATCAATTTCCCCATTATATATAATCGTAAGAAGAACATCGATGTAAAAACATATGACCAATCTGATGGTATGGCTGTTTGTTTAGCGAATGTTCTCTTGCCAATAGATTCCACCATTGCGCCGCTTCATATTCCAAAGAAGCGTAAGCCTAAAGCTGAGAAGAAACCTCGTATCAAGCGGGTAAAGCAAACCACCAAGAATGTAGTTAGAGCAAGAAAGCGTAAGAAATGACACACAAAGAAGCATTCCGAATTTTAGGCATCGACGAGAACTCCACGCCTGACGACATTAAAAAGGCATGGAGAAGTTTAGCTGCAAAATATCACCCGGATGTCTATAAGGATGATGGCGGGATGTTTAAAAAGGTTACAGAGGCTTATAATCTTGTCAAAGATGGTGGGTTCTCGATATTCAATGATGTATTTGGGGCGCGTAGAAATACATATAATGCACCGCCTTTCCCAGGTAGCGATGAACATGATGCATTCTTCCGCGATTTTTTTAGCAAACAAAGAGCTGAATCTGAAGATCGAGTGCGAAAGGGGCGTGAAAGGAGAACTGAGGAGAAGGTTAGAAGGGAAGAGCGGTTCGCTATAGATATTGAGATCGATATCGTGCTGACATATTCTGAGTTTATCAATGGTTGCACGAGGATGATTACCTATTCAAGATTGACTAAAAAGAATACGCAGGAAGAGATATCACT
>JACCDR011520330.1_pt1 | contig 11282 bp, 20 predicted proteins | sample 7446431 | NCBI WGS metagenome assembly JACCDR01 (sample SAMN15323443, study PRJNA562643) | freshwater metagenome | isolation source: river surface water | place: USA:Blue River Watershed | collected 2017-08-17 | reverse complement strand
CCCGGTGCTGGTTTAGGCTGAAGTACATTTCGCCAATGATCTCTTCTTCAGTTCCGCATATCACTTCGGTGTGACTGTCGCCATACGAATGCGTTGTGATGTTCATGATGTATTTCTTGGGTTCGCTCATGCTTTATTCCTCGTCCCACCCCTGTTGTTTTGCCGTTTTGTTTATGAGCCCAAGCTCTTCTTTGGTCAGCTTTATCATTCTGGCACCGGGCAAAAGCACCTCGACTGTTTTGGCATAGCTTTTAATTACGTCTTCGATAGTTCCTTTTGCAATGGCAGATACGTATTCGATGTGCGACTTTGCCGGTACTTCGTTTATTTCCTTGAGTTCGCATTCGATGCACCAAGTCGAGTCTGTGTTTCTTCCGATAAAGACCGGCCGGTACCGCATTGAACTTATTTTTTCTGCCAAGACATTTCGCGTTGCTTCTACGTACTCTTTACTGTGCGGCGCTGTTGCTGGAATGTCGTTGTCTATCTTCAGGATTATTGTGAACTTGGCTCTGAAATGCTCCATGACTCACCACTCCGTTCTCTTTGGGCCATCGGCAGTGAATCGCATCGGCGTGCCGGTGAAGTGCATGGATTCATCCCACTCGTCCATGAATTTTCCGAGTGGACTGTCGGTTATGTACGCAACCCCTTCGCAGCTTCTCCACTGCCATCCGTGTGATGTCTGGTGGCCTCCGCCCATCGCCGCGATTTCTCTACTCCACGAGTTTCCTCTCGGGTATTGCAACGGAGTCTTGTAGTCAAATGTCCACATCCCCATCGCCATCACAAACTCGTCAAGGTTTGGGTGTGCTTTCAGTATCTTGCGAGCTTCTTGCTCGATGAATTCGAGCCCTGCCTGGTACAACTCTGAGCGCTTCTTTTCCCACACTGCTTTTGCGTTCACAGCGGCCTCTCTTTCTGGTCTTTACTTGCCCGGGCAAGGGTATTGAACGAACACGCCGCTTTCCACTTCAACCAGCACTGTTAATGCTTTTTCGTCGCATCGTTCTGACGGGTGTGGTTTTGGTTTTACCTTACTTGTTGATACTGTCCCTGCGACTGCGGTGACAATAATCACTGTGATCAAAACCATCAACCAGAACGAGTCTCCTGACAGGAAGTCCAACAACTTGTCCTCCCATTTTTTGTTGTTATCCATCGTATTTCTCCACGGATTCTTTGATGTTGAGGCTCTTGTTGATTACAGGGTCAGTTTTCCAGAAATCGTTTATTTTCTGTTCCTGTTGATTTTAATCCTACTTTGTCCAACGCGAGAATCGCAGTCCAGCAATTGCCATTATTATTTCTGTGTATCTCGCCGTCACAGTTTGCAACAGCGACTCTGTTTCTTTCGCTGATGTGTTTTTCACCCTGATAACCACAGTCATGGTGTCTTCCATCAGCGATATGATCACGAATTCTTCCGGCATTGCTGCCGTCATTGCCGCTTTGAACGCAGTTTTTTGATTTTCATCCATACTGCTCATGTCTACATCAAAAGACGCAGTCACATTGAACCCTGTTTTCATTTCTTGTGGCGGTTTCATTTCACTCCTCCATCTCATGGTCTTCGCAGAAGATTTCTGCGATTTCTGGTTTGCAGCGATACCACCCAATGGCAGGGAATTCGATGTCCTCGTCGGACACATTGACCCCCATTGCCACAGCTTTAGCCATCTCGGGTGTGCAGCCGTCAACCAGCGCTGCGTCGAAAATTCCTTGCAAGTCTGTTTCCAGCGCTGATCTTAACAAGGCGGAGTCTGCTTCTGAGTTTGGAACTAACTCGTGTGACGACTCTTCTTTGCCTGTTCCGAACAGATACACTTTCATGTCTCTTGCGTTAACGTTGCTGAACTCGTGAGGGAACACTTTCAGCGTTGTTCCTTTGTATTGGATCAACATTGCGGCCGTTTCGTTTGGAACGTGACCCCACCCAAGATTGTCGTCAATCTTTTCCATCGACTCCACGTCCAAAGCATCAACCTCACTGTCGTCGTCAAAGTTGATCTCTGAACCGTCAGGGGGGTATATCTTAAACTTTCTGATGAACTCTCGTCTCTGATTGACCGTCATCTTTGATTCTACTGCGTGATGAATGGACATTTTTGGCGGCGACGGGTTTGTCGGTAGTTTAACTCTCAGGAAGATCCACGGCATTATTCTTCTCCTCGGAAGACTTCCGACCTAAAGCGGTCTATTCCATCAAAGAACTGAATCACTTCATCTTCTTTGAGGTTAAGTTCTCTCACGGATATTTTTGACACCCCGTAGCTGTCGTCTTCGCCTTTCTGAACCATGATTAGAGGCCATTTGCTCTTGTCATGCCAGTGTTGTGGACTTACTTCTTTATGCCCTGTTTGCACCCAATCTGGATACACTTTTGCCATCGCCCACCACGGGTTTTCTGCCGAAGTGATCGACGTTGTCGTTATCGAATCGTGCCGACTATTGGCGTCCCATGGCACGCTGTATCGTTGGATGACATACAACGTCTCAGGCATTTTGTTCTCCGTAAACCTTTTTCCGGTCGAAGTCTTTGTCGAGTCTGAACAGCGTTCCTGAGTTTACTGTCGGCATACTGAACATCGTCGTTCCTCCGCTGACGAAGTCTCTGATGCAGAAAAACACGCTGTCTTTGTATCTTTCGAAGACGTACCCTTTGCGCCAATACCACTGCTGTGTGCAGTAGTCGTAGGCCATCTTTTCCATGATGTCGCCTGGTTTTAGCCAGTATAGCGGGTGGGGCGAGATCCTGTTTTCTGTTGCCCATTCGTAGGTCAGGTTCCACGCGCCGTTTTCATCTTGCTTGATTACCGCGAGTTTGTAGAGGTCTGTCTCGTACTTGTACTCGCTCATTATTGCTTGGATTGGCACGCCGTTTCTGTACTTGTAGTACAGAACCATCTTGAGGCCTGAGTATCTTGGAACGTTCATAGCAACTCCAGACTCATGTTTGCGTACTCGTCGCAGAAGCCTTTCGGCCAGTGAGAAAACCCTCCGTCTTTGCCCATCGTTACAATTTCACAATCTTTGAGCTTGACGTTTTTCTCTTTCACCACTATGAATCTTATCGCGTCTTCCGTTACTCTTCCTTCCTTCACTGGTATTCTCATAGCAGTGATTACCATGTCGTTGTTGCAGACGTGTACGAATCGTTTTCCGCGTTTGATTTGTTCTTCCGCAAACATTGCTCCCTGTTCGCCCAGCTTTCTTACTTCCCATGCTGGCACATGTCTTTGATGATGCTCTGATTCAAACAGCTCGTATATCACAAACATTCCCGGGCCATTGAAATCTTCTTTCACTTGGTCGCAGTAGTCTTTGTACGTGTTCATCTTGTCTCCTTGTTGTTTTGATAGGGGATATGGGGCTCGAACCCATGACCTCTTGCTCCCAAAGCAAGCACGCTACCAACTGCGCTAATCCCCTGTTTCCCGCCCGTTAAGGCGGGGTTGTTTACAGCTTTTCTGCGTCTTCCCACATCTTTTCGGACAGCTCTGGTTTTACCATAATCCCGCTTCGTTGTTCAAAGAACGTCGACTGGTTCAGGATTATGTAGTTCCCGTCTTCTTTGTGGCACAGCTCTGTTAGAATCGAGCTCGGATTTTCAAAGCTATCCGGCAACTGCCAGACTGCTTTTTCGTGCTGTGCGAAGATTTGGTTTAGTGCGAATGGCTTTCCTTCTTTGATCATGTCTCCGGGGGTTTGCTTCATTTTCTTTGCGACTTCTTTTTGCTTGCCCTCCCGCGCCATGATTCCAGCCCCGCCGTTTGTCATGATGTATACCTTGTCTTCTTGTTTCATTATGATTAGGCTTATTGTTATCTTCATTTTTCTTCTCTCCTCGTTGTTTTTTCTTTTGAAATGTCCCCCGCCATCCTTGCAAAGACAGCGGGGTAAGTCATGCCTGCCCCCTCAGGGCACGTCCCATTTAGAACTCCTTGGCATGATAAGGTGGGTTGTACTTCCCCATAGGGTGGTGTCAGGGTCGAACTGACACTCCGATTGCTCGGCATCAGGCTTTTCAAGAGCCGTAAGCACGCCAACTTTGCGACCACCCGTGTGTTATTTGAGTTGGTTAGTCCGGTTCTACTCTTTCATTCCAACCGTGCCAGCCTTCTATGTACCCCATGTCTATTGCGATGCTGGTTAAATCTGCTTCCCAGCGAAGGAACATCCCAAAGCGTTCCCCGCAAGCACTTTCAAGCGAGTAACCGAAATACCATAATGCGTGTTCGTAGCGGGCAAATGCTTTTTCGTATTCTGAACCCGATTCCCACGCTCTAACCCACGCTGCCTCAGCTTCTTCTTCGCTTTTTGGCATTGTGTATCTTTTGGGAGTAGGCAGGTTGTATTTATCTATAACAGACTGATACCCCGGCCATTTCCCTTTCGGTATAACGACGTTTTTCCAGACGTTGGTTCCCATTTCGTCTCTCCAAAGTAACGGTTTAGGTCATCTGCCCCCAAGACATTCCCCACCACCACCGTAAGGGCCATGTTCTGTCGCGTACCATGCAAAGCGTTCCAACCTTGGGGGTTGGAAGTGGACTCTCTGGGGCTCGAACCCAGAACCTCGAGCTTAAAAGGCACTTGCTCTAACCAATTGAGCTAAGAGTCCGGTTGCTGCCGATACGCCCGGCAGCCTGCGGCAGCTTTATGCAGAGTGGCTGCTTCTGACAACCTATCGAGTTTTACAACGTCCGGCTGCTCGGTTGTGGGTTAACGCCTCACCTACGACACTGATTTAACGGAGACGTGCGCTACGAGTCTTTTGGCGACCAACCTTGCAAGGGTGCGCGGCCTTGCATGCGCCCCCGGTAGGGATCGAACCTACGACCTTTCGCTTAGAAGGCGACTGCTCTATCCACTGAGCTACGGGGGCTATATGGCGCCGAAGCGCCTTAGTATTACATGTCCATGTCGTACAGGATGTCGAAGGCGTTCTTGTCGGCGAACTCCGCTTCCATTTCGTCGATCTCATCCATATCTTCTTCGTCAATATTGATTTTACCGACGAATTTCTTGACCTTGTTTGCCGTGTGTCGGATGCCTTTTCGGTTACGCTTGGCTTCGGCTTTGCGAGCTTTTCTGGCTTCGCGTTCCCATTTCACTTTCTTGGTGAACATCTCGACATCGAGTCGTTTTGCTTCCTCGAAGTATGCAGTGCGCTCAACAAGGTCTGGGTTGTCGATCATCTCGCGCTCTTTTTGCCAGTGATAACCTTTCTGGCGTTCGATCCCGACCTGAATTTCGAACGGCTTTGTCTTGTGAGTGTCCGACATTATATCTCCTTCATCGGAATCCATCTGTTTTCTTGCCAGTTGTACTTCGCGTCCATGTTGCCTGGTTCTCCGTAGAACAACCATGTTTTTGATAAATCCAAGGCAGCAATTACACTGATTTGCACTGTGATTTTGATTGCTGGATTTATGTGAGACGGAACGCTGAAGATGTATGTCTGACTGCTTTCTTCTTCGCTTACTCCGATTATTCTTGTTGGTTCTCCGGTTAAATTTGGCAGATATTTTCTCGCAGTGAGGTACGCCATTTTCATCCAGACTTGTTGTTTTTTTTTGAGCTCGTCGATCTCTGATTGGGTCATTTTGGCATCTTGATTTTTTCTATGAGCCGCAACACCTTCACGGCTCCGACCAGGAAATCAGCCACTTGTTCTGCTGGCAGATCATCCGTGCTTGCCAGTCTTATCGTTGCCTTGTTCAGGAATTTCGTTGGGCTTGTTGTTCTGAAATACAGCTTTCTCTTTACGAGAAACCCTCCTTCGATTTCTACCCAATACAGCCCGATGAGGCTTTCTGTCTTCCACTCATCGTACCTAACTGCAATTTTCTTGAGCTCTTCTGGGAATCGCTCTTCTACCTGTGCCGCCCAGTTTCTCTTTCTCTCAAGCTCAGACTCGATTGTCTCTGCCCTGTATTTTTGCCTGATCTCTTCGATCTTTGTTGCAAGTTTTTCCGGATTGTCTTTGAACCACTCGTACGCTTTTAGCACTTCTTCGTGCTCGCTCATTTTATCCTCAATATCTCCGCGCAGTCGTATCTTTCTTTGAAGAACACTCGGCTTACTTCAACGATTTTTGTTTCATCGCCTGCGCACATTGTTTCTGCTGTCCATCGCGGAGCCACAAGCCCTGCAAGGTTCAATAATATCGCTCCCACAAAAAGGACGACCCAAGCGATGATAAACACCTGGATCGCCCAATCTTCATTTGATCTCATGTCTTCTCCCATTAAGCCAACAAGCAATCGTAAGGGGTGTCCGTCTCTGTCACCAGATGGACTGACGACGCCCCTTGCGCCGTGCTTTTGTCTCCAAGACCTTCCACGGAATTGAACCGCGCCCCGTCTCACCCGAACTTAGCAACCGAGCCGGAGTCGAACCGACCTTAGTGGCGCTGGCAGGATTCGAACCCGCGACCAGAGATAACTGTGTTCCCTAGCTCTACCTCTGAGCTTACTGCGCCATACTTGCAGTGGACAATGGGGGATTTGAACCCCCAACCTTCATCTTGCAAAGATGCTGCTCTCCCGTTGAGCTAATCGCCCGTACCCCCTAGATTTTTACGTGTCTATCCACACGCTAGGAAAGGGGAGCCACCTAGGACAGATGCGGATGTCAGCCTGCGAAGTAGCTGTGCACTGTCGGGTTTTCCTCCCGAAGCCTACCCCAGTGAGGGCGCAAGGACTCGAACCTTGCTATTAGCCAAGCAGGAATTCAACCTGCCACGGTGCTACCGTGCTGCATCAGCAGTGCCCTCGTATATAACAGCCCCCTTCACGTTGTTTCGTTCAACGCTTCATCGGGGGCTGCCCTCACAACATGCGCTATTGCGTCACATGCTGCTATCTGCCCGGGTTGGATTCGAACCAACGACTTCCCGATTAACAGTCGGGCGCTTTTCCACTTAGCTACCGGGCAATATTACCCACTACATGATGTTTTGCCTTTGAGACTATTACGGTCTGGGCTTGCAAATGTAGACTGGCTGTTCCACGCATTTAACCCACCCATTTGGGCACCAGGTTTACTTTATTGTACTACAAGGTTGTTTTTTTGTCACGTTATTCCGGAAAGAAGCATTCTTCGTTCTTGATGATTTTTGCTTCTTTTGCTGCTTTTAGCAGTTCTGCGAACTCTTTCGATGTGAACACGATCATCCCGTTTTTTGTGTTCAAGCTGAACATATTGTCTTGGGCAGGGAAGAATCTTATTGGCTTTATCGCGCCGTTTTGAACGAATCCCACGTCGAACCCGAGCACCCCGTCTTCAACTTTCCATTGACCTTGTATTTGATCGAATTCTGGCCAGTCCATTCTGTAATACATCTCGCTCCACACCCGGTCTCGGCAGGTGTTTTCGAACTGCTTTGTCGTTAGCTCGCTATCGGCATTCATAGATTACGTTGCCTGTGAACGCTGTTTTGACGACCACTTCAGACGCTTGCGTGATCTGGCAAGTGATTTGCGCTGATAAATCTGGCCGGAACATGACGACGTATACGAGCCCTAGGATCAAGACGATCACCGCAATCATGATGGCGGCTGTCATAATATCAAGGATGAACACGATGATGCTTGTTGCTATGTGTACAATTCTGTCTTTCACGAGCTCATCACTTTCTCTGCAAGTAGTTCTTTCCGCTCTTGGTCGAACACGATCAGCTGCCCATCAAACACTATGTGATTGATGTTTTTTGGCGGCACGTATTGTTCGTACTCTATCATGGATTCGCCCCAGTCGTCTTCGATCCCGACAGCAAGTATCAGCGCGCCGTTGTTGATGATCCACTTTACGTAGAACGATATTCCTTCGTGCAAAACCATTGTCGACTTGTTCAGCAACTCGCTTTTGCACTCTTCCTCGAATTGTTCTGGGGTCATTGTGCGATCCCTTCCATATACCAATCAGCGAGCATTGTCCTGATTACCCTGTTCACTTCTTGCGCTCGACCGTATGGCACATAGTCTTTCATTCCGTGCCTGTTGTACCACACAGCAGCAGCAGCCTTTTTGACTTCTTTCGGGACTACTGTTGAAAACGATATGAATTTTCCCGTTGCCAATATCCACAAGGCGTAGTTACTCTGTTTCCACATGAACAACTCCAACCAACCTTGCCTTGGTTGATTGACAAATTCATCGTGCTTGATCTCGTACCACGTCACATCTTCTGGTCGCATGGCTTTTCCTTTGCGTTTTTAACGTTCTGATTTTGTGGATCGTGAAGGATTCGAACCTACAACCACCCGGTTATGAGCCGGGTGCTCTGCCGTTGAGCTAACGATCCGATATGGTGCCGAGATCCCGTCGAATCCCATTAACGTGATGTCACCTGTCACGCCGCTGTTCTGTAAGCCACACAGCAGTAAGTACCTACCATCTGTATCCCATGGTCAGGGAGGCCGTTTTTATTCTCTGTGGTTAACCTCCACGTCATCCGCGCTTTCAGTGCGGGAAACATCATCCCTGGTTTGTACTGCAAGTCCAGTCTTGCGCCAATCTACTCAAGCGTCCGTTAGGGCAACCGCTTTTTCGCGCAACCGATATTTTACTCGGGCTGTATACCCCAACGGTTTTTAGCCTCGTCTTTTGCCTCGCATGACGGCGAGTTTGATCCCTGGCGGACTGCTGCCTTCCGCAATTCGTCATTTGACTGACGCGATGTTTCTCTTACATCCACCGGGCATTTTGGTTTTTCCGATGTTTGCTCTCGGCGAGTTTTCCTTCTCGCTGCGCAGAGATTTCACGCAGAGCCGATGCCATGCAGGAGATTTATAGTCCTGCATGACTTGTGGGTTTGGTAGGAGTCGAACCTACACATGCTATGCCTCGCGTTTTACAGACGCCATCCCCTCGCCAATGGGGGAGCAAACCCGAAATACAACCGCTGCGACTTTGGCCTGGGTTGCCTCTTTTTCGCAGCGGTTTTACTTTAGACCCGTGCCTGGGTCACTTCTTGATCGGCGCGGTGGATTTAACCTCTCCGCACAGCACATTGGCCTTATGCACTGCTGCCAGGGATCTTCCCTGGTCAACCCATCTGTGGAGCGGCAGGGAATCGAACCCCACTTACACATCGGCGATCAACCCGACTCTGTCGCCTAGACAAGCGCCCCGCATTCAACTTTTCTGGCGTACCCCAGGGCAAGTTGTTACCCACACCCGTTTAATGTTGGTGCTACATCTCCGTTTTTGCCGGTAGCCACATCTTTGCTTCCGTTTGCCTTTTGATTTAGGCCGAACGATCACGAAGCAGTGAGTTTCAGGTGTCATACGTCACCTTCTGGCCGCGCACAGGACTCGAACCTGTCACCTCTCGCCCACGCCGATGTCTAGCGCCCCTATTCCGGATTCGGTTTGCTTCAGTTGTCACATCAACGTTTGTTGCGAGTGTTCTCACCATGGAGGAACTTCCCCGGCATTGATTGGGTCGTATTGTATTTGAGAACGACCCCAAACTCCCCGCTAACAACCATCCACTGGTTTTGCGCTTTAGACTGATCTGCATTCCAGCAGAATTCTCTGGCGCCTACACCTGAGAGCCTCCTTGCCCAGCCTTATGTTGATGAGCGCCATAACACGTAAGCATTATTTTGGCGTTGGGGGTATTATTTCGCCTTTGGCATTCATCAATCCGACAATCTCTATTTCCCCTTCGATTGTCTTTACCGCTTGCGGGAGTCGAACCCACGTTACCCTAGCGGTTCAGTCGGTGCTGTTTACTGGTATTAGGGGCAAATCTCCCAGGATCACAGCCTCAGACCTTTGTTTTGTTGGCGGCACACCCGAATACTGCAACCATTCCCGGTTCTGTGCTCTTACGGTTTCCTCATAGGTTGCGATGAGGCACTCGCCCATTTGCAGTTTCGGCGGAACCAATTTGGGCTAAGCCCGGAACCAATGCCTACTCCTTACCACCGACAGGATTCGAACCCGTAACCTTCCCGGGATGGGGCTGCTCTGCCGATTGAGCTACAGTGGTTTACCACTTCCCATTCACGTAGGGTTGCCTCGTCGGGTTTAACGTCCTGCTTGACGTGGAATCGAGCGCTCGATTCCAGTTGTCTTGATAAAACCAGAGATTTTCTCCCCCTGGTTTATCTTGACGACTTTTAATTCGGCTCGACGGGGGTCGAACCCGTATTTCTTGGGCTTTACATTAAGCTACGAGCCTGTATGGGCTTTCTGTATTGCCCAATAGCGTTTGAAGGACACGATCCTTCTCTCGGAAGTCTTCCGAGATTCCAAAAACACTCGCCCCCTTTGGCATGGGGGCATTTCAAGGGAGAGCATGATTTAGGGCTTGCCTTGCCCAATTCTGGTTTGGGGACTCGAACCCCTTCACCTTTACCAGTAACTATATTGTATCACAATATAGGTGTCAATACACAACACGGCGTTAGCCGTGTCTTGCCAGCTTTATAAGTGTTTCCAAGAGCTCCGCCGTGAACACGTCACACCTTAGCCGATTACTTCTGCTGTCTCTCCCGAATGCTCCTTCCACGTCTTTGGCGAACGCCACGGCAGCTCTCTTTATGTCCGGCGTTTCATTCTTGTCCTTGAGCGCTTTAATCTGCTCCCTGATGATTTCCAGCATCCTTGGCGAGTCTGGCGACACCTTTAGCATGGAGTTGCATTGTTGCGCCAGTTCATTGAACGTCGTGACCATGTCCAGCGTGAACGGATCCGGCGAGCCATTGCTTAGCATCTCTCGCCTTGCTTTGTACTGTCTCTCCAGCCAAGACAGCGCTTCGCTCCTTGTTTGTCCGATGCTTTTCATAGATGGCGTTGTTTTTGCCATCGACATTACCTTTAACTGCATGAATTCCACGTTAAGCCTCCTTTTAGGCAAATAAAAACCCCGCCTTTCGGCAGGGCTTCTATTTTACAGATAAATTGCGAACTTGCGGTCGCCAATGTGCGTTACATTGGCTTCCGACAAGATGTCGAACGCTTGCTTTGTCAATGCCTCGATGATGATGGTGTCTTCCAGGCGAATGATCTTGACTCCGCCTTTCAGTTTCTTGATGTCTTTGGGTTCAAGCCCTGCCTCTGACAGTGTTCGGATCATGATTTGCGACTCCCGACTGGCAACTTCCATGCCCAGATCACTGCCGTGCCGCCATTGGTGCGGATCTCGATCTCGATCCGCTTGAAGCCATATCCCTTGCGGGACATTGTGGAGAAGAGGTCGTCGATTTTCGGATTGCCAAGCGGGACAAACACGTCGTCTCCGCGCAATTGGATGTTCGCGTTGTT
>JACCDR011014184.1_pt1 | contig 11282 bp, 9 predicted proteins | sample 7446431 | NCBI WGS metagenome assembly JACCDR01 (sample SAMN15323443, study PRJNA562643) | freshwater metagenome | isolation source: river surface water | place: USA:Blue River Watershed | collected 2017-08-17 | reverse complement strand
GTCACCTTCACCAGCCACGCGACCAACGTCTCGGCCGTCGTCGCGACCGACCCCATCCACTTCGCTCGCGCGCGCACGCAGGACCCGCTCGGGGCCATCGCTGCGGCGAGCCCGCAGTCGGGACCGCTCTGGGGAATCTCCACGACCACGTACGGCTTGTGGAAGCCGACCGTCATCGACGCCGGCGGCGCGCTGACCTTCACGCACCTTGCGGAAGCGGGCGCGCAGGTCGCATCGACCGGTTTTTACGGCGACTACACGCTGTATGTGAACCCCGCGACCTTCGCCGACATCTGCAACGACCAGACCGCGCTCGTCTCGCACACCACGCGCTCGTCCGGGTCGGTGACCATCGGCTTTGATGACGTGAAGTTCAAGAACCAGGCGGGCACCGTGAGGCTCGCGGTCCACCCGTACATCAAGCGCGGCATCGCGCTCGGTCTGCCGGACGACTACTGCATGCGCGTCGGCTCGACCGACCTCACGCACACAATTCCTGGATATGGAAAAATGTTCCGGGAACTCGAAGGTGCTGCGGGTGTGGAAATGCGCCTATATACTGATCAGGCGTTCTTCTGCAAGAACCCCAAGTACATGCTGCTCTTCACGGGCATCGTGAACACCACGGATGCGGCCTGATGGGTAAGGGCGGCGGACTCATCATCGACGTACTGACGGGCCCTGCGAAGGACGCGGAGGAGGAGCCCGACGAGATGCTCGACGAGGACGAGCCGCCGCCCGCTGCGAGCGGCAAGGGCAAGGCCTCGCCACAGACCATCATCGCAGGCATCGAAGCGCAGCTCGCGCAGCTCAGGGGCCTTCTCTAAGTGCCGACCGACCGCAACGCCACCACGTGGACCAGCGCGCAGGTGCTGAGCGACGTGCGCCGCAAGGCGTCGCTGCCCACTACGTCCACCGACTGGACGGATGCGGTCATCCTGCGCGAAGCGACCGACGTGCTGTGGTCCTTCGCCGGCTGGGCGCTCGCCCACGCCGGCGAGGGACGGCTTCTCGCGTCGCTCGACCGGCCCGTCACCGGCGCGCTGAGCGGCGCGTTTGGGCAGCGCGAGTTTCTGCTGCCGCCGCTCGCCGTCGCGTCGACGCTCGACATGGTGACGTGGACCGACAGCACCGGGCAGAACCAAAGCCGCCTCGTGCGCATCGACCACGCGGACGAAGCCACGTGGACCGAGCCGACCGTGACCGGAGCGCCCGCGTACTACGCGCTGATGGGCGACCGCATTCGCATCTATCCGCTGGCCAACTCGGGCGGCACGCTTCGCTTTACCTACCAGCGCCGGCACGCTGAGCTCGTCGCCGACACGACCGCGAGCGTCGCCACCGTTGCGTCGATCAGCGGCACCGCCACGACCGCCATCACCGTCGGCAATGCGCTTACGCCGGCGCTCACTGCCGGCGACGTGGTCGATGTGCTGCGCGCGAGCCATCCCTACGCGCCGATCGTGTCGAGCGCCGAGGTGCTGTCGATGGCGGGCAACAACCCGACCGTCGACGCGCCCGCGGCGCTGTTCACGGGGACCGACTACGTGGGGGCGCGCCTCGTGCGCGCGGGCCAGTCGCCCTACGTGTCGCTGCCGCTCGAACTGCGCACGAGCTTTTGCGAGAAGGTCGCCGCGAACATCCTGCGCACCATGGGCGACCTTGCGGGCATGCAGGCCGCCGAGCAGTCGGCCACCATCGAGCTTGCGCGCGTGATGCAGATGCTCAGCCCGCGCGCCAAGCGCGACAAGCCCTACGCGGTCAACCCGTACAGCCACCTGCGCATGCGCATCACGCGGGGCCGCTGATGGGCCTTGACCCGAAGGCGAACTTTATCGGCCTGGTGACCGACACGGGCGAGGTGTCGAGCGAATCGGGCGCGCTGCGCATCGCCGACAATGTGACCTTGCGCAAGGAAGGAGCGCTCACGCTGCGCCCCACCTTCGCCTCGCTCGCGCATGGGATTCCGACGCCGCGCGCCTGGTTTCCCTATCGGGGCATCGGCCTCGCCGTGAGCGCGAACAACGTCGTCTACAACACCTCGACCGGCACCATCCTCACGGAGTACGCGAGCGGCACGAGCCCGCCCGCCGTGCGCGACGACATCGCCACCGGCGTCGAGGCGCGCGGCAACTTCTACTTTCCGAGTTCGCGCGGCGTGTTCAAAATGCGCGACACGTCGGCCTCTCCGATGTACCGCAGCGGCGCCACGCCGACCGAGGCCGTCATCGGGTACAGCTATGCGACGGCCGGCGCGAGCGGCGAGCTGCTCACCACGGGCCAGCAAGTCGCGTATCGCATCGTCACGGTGCGCACCGACGCCAACGGGGTCACGGTGCGCAGTCGCCCGTCGGGCGCCGTCATCGTCGCGTCCACGTTCACGGGCTCGCCGTTCGTCGTGATCTATCCGAGTTACCAGCTCGACAACCCCTTCACGAAGCGATCGATCGAGCTGTACCGGACGCGGGTGTTTCCGACGTCGGTGCAGGTCGACGACGAGATGCAGCTGGTCAAGACGTTCGACGCGCCGACCAATGCGACCATCCAATACACGGACAAGGTTCCCGACACGCAGCGCGGGATGACGCTCTACACGAGCCCGAGCCGCGGCGGCATCGAGTCCGCCAACGACCGCGCCCCGGGCGCCGCCTGCATCGAGCGGTACCGTACGTGCCTCTTTTTCGGCAACATCGTCGGTCCGCATCGCATTACGGTGTCGTACCGCGCAGGCGGCGCAGTCACCGGCTCAGCAACCGGCGTCGGCTCGCGCACGGCGACGGCAAACAACACGGCGGGCAGCTACCAACTCACGTCCGTGTCGAACGTGACGGGCTTGCAAGTCGGCATGTACGTCGTGTCGACGACCAACGGCACGCTCGGCCGCATCACCGCGATTGCAGGCACCACCATCACCGTCTCGCAGCCGATGGCCGTCGCTTCGACGGGGCAAGGCGTCCTGTTTCTCGACGCGTTCGTCATCGACAACAACGCAACGACCAGCATCGCCACCGGCACCGTCAACAAGGATTCGAGCGGCGCGCCGTACAACACCAGCTACCACATCATGCAGGCCTACTTTGCGAGCGTCGGCCGCTTCACCGGCTACGAGGTGACGCCGCCCGAGCCCGGCTACGATCAAACGGTTGTGTTCGAGCGGACCGACCGCGGCGGCACGGCGTTCACGCTCAACGCCACGCACGGCGGCGAGATGTCGCCGGCCATCCCCCTGGTCGGCGCGACGGGCCTTTCGAGCACCAACGACGTCTATCCGCACGGGCTCATGTGGAGCGAGCCCGACGAGCCCGAGCACGTGCCGCCGAAAAACTTCGCGCGCGTCGGCGACTCGGGAAAGGCCATTCTCGCGCTCATCGCCACGCGCGACAGGCTGCTCATCCTGAAAGAGGACGGCGTGTTCATGCTGACGGGCGACACGTCGGCCAACTTCTCGATCTATCCGCTCGACACGACGTGCCTCTGCATCCTGCCCGGGTCGGTCAAGCGGCTGCAGAATCGGGTTTTTTTCCTGTCCAACCTCGGCCTCGTCGCCATCGACGAAAACGGCACGGTCGAGGTCGTGAGCCGCGCGATCCAGACCGAGCTTGCGCCCATCATCGCGTCGATTCGGCAAGTGGCCCAAGGCACGGGCCTGTACCGCATGACGGGCTTTACCGGCGTCTCGGGCACGGCCGACGAGGCCCTCGGCGAATACTGGCTCGCGCTCGGCACGAGCACGCCGTCCTTTGGCGGGCAGGTACTGGCCTACAACTTGTTCCGCGGCGGATTCACGACGTACAGCTTCGGCACGCCCGCACCGGCCGCGCTGTCGCAAGACGCGCAGGGCTCGGCGTGGCTGCTGACCTCGTCGACGTATCTCAACCCGACCAGCACGCCGGGCGCCGTCACGGCGCGCATCAGCCCGCATGCGTTCGGCGATCCGCACCTGGTCGGCAAGCTCTGGACGCACATCATCGCCGGCTTTTCGCAGCTGACGGGCACGACCAGCGTGCAGGCGGCGTTCACGTCGAGCGAAGCGCAGGTGGCCACCTCGCTCACCGAGACGTTCGACACGCCGCTGCTCGGCGGCCTCGTACAGCACCCGCTCGGCTCGCTGCTTCGGCACCCGGTGCCCAACGCGGTGCGCCGCGCCTACTTGCTGTTCGTCGAAATCATCGTCGCCGTCTCCAGCGGCACCTTTACGCTCGAAACCATCGCAGCCGAACAGCGGGAAAACCTGCCGAATAAGAAGCCGACGCACGGCTCGGGGGCGACCTGATGGCGACGCTCATCCCGAACACGAACATCAGCGGGCTGATTACGCTCATCGCGCAGCTCGTGCCCGTCCTGAACACCAACTTTCAGGCGGCCAACACGGCGCTAAACGAGCGCGTCGTCGGCCATCGCATCACGGTCACGCGCTACGCGGCCACTGGCGCCACCACAACGAAGATGACGCTCGGGTCGGTGAGCCCGCCCGGCTCGACCCCTTGGGCCGTGATTCTCGTGCGCGCGCGCGAGACGGCCAACCCGGGCTCGGATCTTACCGTCTTTACGCGAACCAACTTCACGCAGAGCGGCGACATCCTGAACATCTACGAGCCGCAAGGCCTCGTTCAAAACACCTTCTACGACCTCGATTTCCTCGTCCTGGAGTGAGCCATGGCGTTTGACCTGTTCGAGATGGGAGGCCGTGCGCTCGGCAAGTGGGCCGGCGCCCGCAAGACTGCGCGGCAGACCAAAGAAGCGCAGCGCAAGTACATGGAGTACCTCGAGGGCCTCGACCGCGATCCGGCGATGCTGAGCGAGAGGGTGCAGCCCTACCAGAAGACCAACTCGCCCGCCGCGCGCGCGACGCTCGAAGCGTTCATGCTCGGGCAGGATTCGGACGCGACCTACTCGGGCGAGACGAACGCCGGTTTCAAGAAAGCCGCGCAGGACCGGAACAAGGCGAACATGTACGGCTCGCCCACCGAGCTTGCGGAAAAGAGCGCCGCGGCGCAGGCGGAAAATCCGTACAAGATCAATCCCATCCAGCGCCCCATCGGCGAGTTCGACGACTTGCTGCGCACCGACGGTCCGAAGGAGATGATGGACGTCGACAAGGATCGGATGGTCAACCGCCAGCTCGTGACGATGCTCGGCGGCAAGTACACCGACCCCGCCAAGACGAGCTCGCTTGGCACGTCGGGGTCGATGACCGACGCCGGAACGCAAGCGCGGATGTCGCAGCTCATCGCGAAGTACGGAAGCGCGCAGGCGGCGCTCTATGCGCTGCGCGAAGGGCGCGAGAAGGCCTAAGCCATGGGCGTTTCCCAGAAAACCACCCTCGCCAACCGCGGCGAGTCGACCAAGCAAAACCCGAACTCGGTCGCCAACCGCACCGCGGCAGCAAAGAAAGCCGAGGAGGCGGCCGCGGCCGCCGCCAAGCGCAAGGCCGAAGCCGAGGCCAAGGCCAAGGCCGACGCCGAGGCGCGCGCCGCGGCCGAAAGGCGCGCCAAGACGGAGCGCGAGGCCAACCCGCTCTACGGTCTCAACGACCAGCAGCTCGCCGAATACGGAAAAAACGCGGCCATCGAGAAGCGCTTTGGCGGCGAGTTCTCCTGGCTCGATGACGCGTTCAAGATGAATCCGGCCACGCTCGGCAAGAGCGCTGCGGCCGGCGCCAAGGCCGACCCGAACGCGGTCGCGGCGCAGTGGCTCGGCCTTGGGATGTCGGCCGACGCAGCCAAGCAGAGCATGAACTTTTCGGACCCCGCGCTGCAGCAAGCCATCGCGTCCGAATGGCAGTTGATGCAGAACGGCGGCGGCATGCCGGGCTTTGAGGGCGGCGCGCGCCAGCAAGAGCAGTACAACAACCTGCGCGACATCATCGCCGGCGGCGGCGCGACCAGCATCGAGATGGCCGACCGCGCGCGCCAGCGTGCCGACTCCGAGAGCTGGCTACGAGGCCAGCGCGAAGCGGATCTTGCCGAGTACGCCGAGCGCGGGCTTTCGGGCTCGGGGATGGAGCTGCTCGCGCTCGCAAGCGACCGGCAGGCGGCAGCGGGCCGCAACTCCCTTGGCGACCTCGAGATGGCCAAGGCGCTCGAAGAGCGGCGCCTTGGCGCCATCAACGACGCGGGCTCGCTTGCGGGCAAGATGCGCGAGGGCGACTACCTCGAGAAGAAGTACACCGGGGACCGGTCGCTCGACGCCCTGAAGCAGCGCACCGACTTGCAGACCAAGATGCGCGACCAGCAACTGGCCGAGCAAAAGTCGCAGGCCGATGCGCGCCAGCAAGGCATCGACTCCTACAACAAGGCGAGCGAGTCGCTGCGCACCAACTCGTTCGACGAGAGCTACAAAACCGGCAACGCCGCCGACGACTTCGCCAAGTACAACGCCGACGTCATCAACGAGTCGACCGCGGGAAACGTCGACTTCCTGCGCGACCAGTACGCCAAGACGCAGAACAACAAAATCGACCGCTGGAAGTTTCTTCTGCAGAACAAGCTCGCGACGGCCGAGGACCTTCTGGCGATGGACCAGAAGGAAAACCTCTTCGGCAGCGCCTCGGCGACGGAGATCGCGGGCTTCGACACGGCGGCGTGGAACAAGGCGCGCGACGCCTACAACGCCACGATGGGCAGCGCCGCGAACCCCACGCCCGTCGTCAACGCGCAGGCCAACACCAACAGCACCTACGCAGATGCGGGCGGGGTGCTCGGCCGCGCCGCCGACACGCTCGCGACCTCGGGCGCTTCGGCCGCGGCGAACGCGCCCGCGCCCAAGACAGCGGCGACGACGAGCGCTGCGACCGGGACGGGCATCATCAGCGACGCGGAGCTGAAGAAGCTCAAGGGCCTCGCGTGAGGGGAGGAGGTCACCGTGCCGCCTGAGACCGAAGAAGAGCGCCGCCGACGCGAAGCTGAGCTCGAGATGCTCATGCAGGCCGCGATGCGGGACAAGCTGCCCACCACGACGTCGGTGCCGCCCATCGACGCGCGCATCCAGCCAACGGACAGCACCTACATGCCTGGCAAGGCGTGGCGCTTCACGCGCAACAACCGCGCAGCCGACGCGCCCGCCGTCTCGCCCTACGGCGAGGTGCCGCCGCCGACCGACGAGGCTGGAAACGTTCTCAGCGACGAGGACGCCGACGACTGGCAAGACGAGCTCGACCTCGATGCGCTCTACGACTTGCAGGACCGCGAGCGCGCCGACGAGGCCGCGCAGGACAAGGTGGTAGAGGCGGAGCTTGCGCGCCCGACGCCGCCCATGGTCGACGTGACGCCCGCGCCCAAGGGCGACACGTACGAGCAGCACACCGCCAAGGTCGCCCAGCAAGCGCAGATCGCAGCGCCCCCGGCAGCGCCGCCGGCGTCGGTGCAGGACCGGTTTTTGTCCACGCTCAACATGCTGCGAAAGCAGCGGGGGCTGCCGGAGATCCCGGCGCAGCCGGTTGCCGCAGCCGATACGGAAAAGAGCATTTCGCCCGAAGTCAGCAAGGGCAAAGAGGCCGACTTCTTTGGCCATGATACGGAAGGGGGCTTTTCGCGCGCCAAGGCCATCGCTGCGGGCGAGGCCGCGTACGACGCGGAGACGGCGCGGCGCGACCCCGAAAATCGGTTCAACGCCGCCAATGCGGGCCGCACGCTCGTCGACGGGGACGAGGACTTCGCGGAGCTGCGCGGCGATTCGCAGCTCGGCCTGCGCGAGATGCGGAGCGGACCCGACGCGCGCACGCCCGAGCAGATTGCGGAACTCGAAGCCAAGGGGCTCATCACGACGCCGTCGCGGGCGCCCGTACGGTCGAGTGTGACGCCGGACGAGCTGCCCAACCCCTACGGCGAGAGCGAATCGAAGTGGGAAGATGAGTTTCTGCAGAACAACAACCGGCTGAGCAACGACGAGATCCGGCGACGCGCGCGCATCGTCGGAATCTTTCAGGGCGTCGACGCACAGAAGGCGTTCGTCGACCGCGAACTCAAGATGGCCGAGGGCTACGAAAAGGGCCTGGTCGACTCGCGCACGCGCGACTACGGAGACCGCCGCGTCGGCCGCGCGGACGCCGTCGCCATCGCTGGCACGGGCAACGTCGACCCGGAGAGCGCCGCGTCGCTCACCAACCGCGACATGCTGCTCGGCGCCTTCCAGAACGGCATGTACAGCCAGGGCCTTTCGGCCGAGCGCGCGGAAAAGCTTCTGCAGCAGTTCATGACCGGCCAGGCGGGCGAGACGTACCGGCAGGGGCGCAAGATCGAAGCCGACGCCGAGACGAACGCGACCAACGCCGCCGTTGAGCTCGCCAAGGCCGAGATGTGGAACCAGCGCGCAGTGATGCAGCAAAAGGAGCGGCTCACGCACGACGAGCACGCCGACCTCTTCGCCGCAACAGCGTTGAAAGAGCTCGGCCTGCCGATGCCGGTCGGGCGCGCCGTGTTCGACGGTGACTACTCGCAGGTGCCGCCCGAGAAGATGGCGGACACCGAGGCGGCGCTCGCACGCATCAAGCCCTTCAACCTCAAGTCTTCCGTGCAACAGCTCGGCCCGGGGATCTCGGCGTTCGCGGCCAAGATTCCCTACAACGCTGCCAAGGTGGAGGCCGAGGTCATCGCGCGCGCGCGTGCTGATCCGAAATACAAGGTCGAGATGCAGACCGACATGGCGACCGCCGCCATGAGCCTCAAGCAAGGCATCGAAGCCTGGAATGCGCTGAGCGAACAGGGCAAGCGCGACTTTGCCCAGTTCGGCGGCAAGGGCATCGGCGCGGTGCTCGCCAACGGCTTGAAGGACCCGCGCGACCGCGCGCTCGGGGGCGCGGTGTGGACCGTGCTCAACAACCTCATCCAGGAGCGCAGCGGCGTTGCCGTGACGGAAAGCGAATGGGGCCGCACCGCCAACGAAATCGGCCTCGCGCAAGGCGTGTGGGACCCGTTCAACACGTACGAGGGCATCGAGTTCTATCTCAACAACGCCGCCCAGCGGATGCGCACGCGGCGCGACATCTACGAGCGCAACATCGGGTGGAAGTGAGCCATGGGCAGCCCCTTTGATTTTCCGCGTGCGGGACGGCAGCGCGAAGACGAGGTGGACGCAGGCATTGCGGCGCCTGCGCCCGACGCCGACGTGTTCGACTTCCCCGTAGCGGGCCGTGCGGCACCGACGGCCTCGCCCGCCGCGCCGCGCCGCCCGCAGAGCGCCGCGCGCGACGCCGGCAGCCTCTCGCCGCCCGATGCGGGCGTACCAGCCGCTCCTGCGCCGGAAGCTGCGGCGTTCGACCTGCCGCACGCAGGCAACCGCGGCCCGGCCGACCCACGCCCCAAGCCCCCGCCCGTTGCGGAGCAAGACGTGCTCGACGAGTTGCTTGGCGGCGTTACCGCGTTCGGCCAGGGCGTCGGCTTCAACGTCATCGACGACGCCTACGAGGCTGTCGGCGGCACCACCGGCGCCGACTACATCCGCGACACCACGAAACAGCACCCAAACTCGCACCTTGCCGGCACCATGCTGCGAAGCGGCATCGCGGCCGCTGCGGCACCGGCGACGATGGGCGCGCAGGCGCTTGCGGCAGGCCTCACCGGCGCCGCGGGCGAGTTCGGCGAGTCGGCCAGTCTGCTCGGCGCGGGCGCTGTCGGCCTCGCGGACGCGGCCATGGGCGCCACGTTCCAAGCGGGCGGGGAGCTGCTCGGCGCCGGCGCGAAGTGGGCGCGCGGAAAGCTGCCTGCATGGCTTGGGGGCGGCGACGACATCGAGCGGGCTTGGCGCGCAAAGCAGCGCGGAGAGCCGCGCGTGTCGGGCATGCCGCGGCTGCCGTCGGAGCCCGCGCCGCAACGACTCCCGGCGCCCGCCGCAGCGGCCGAGGACGACATCATTCTCGAGCTCGCCGAGCCGAGGCCGCCGATGGCAGACCCGGCCGACGTACGCATGCTCAACGACGTGCCCGTGCCCGAGGCAGGGCCGCCGCGCCCGCCGGAGCTCGTGCCGCCGGGCGACTGGCCGCCCGCCATCGGCACGCCGAAGCTCGTGCAGGGCAAGGGCGGCAGGTTCGCCAAGCCGATTCCGATGGAGCTTGAGGGACCCATCGGACCGCGGCGGCCGCGCGGCCTCGACGCGCCCTCGGAGCCGCCGCCGCTCACGCCCGAGGAGATGCTGCTCAGCGAAGGGGGGCCGCGCGCCGACGATGCGCTGCAACCGGTCGCGAGCATGAGCGAGCCTCCGCTTCCCATGGACCCGCCGCCGCCGAGTCGACCGTCCTACAGCATGGGCGAGCTTGAGCCGACGGGCGCCCCGCGCATGCTGAGCGACTATCCGCCGCCGCTCACCGGCGAAGCGCGTCCCGGCAAGGCGTATCAGTTTCTGCGCAACATGGCCCCGCGCCCCGTACGCGCGGCGATGGACCTATACAAGCCGATGACCGGGGCGCCGTCGCCGGTTCTCAACGCCTGGCCCGAGGCGGCAACGGCCGCGCGCGTCGGCCTCACGGCGGCTTACCAACCTGCGCGCGATGCTGCGCGCGATTTCGTCGCGAGCCGCTTCACCGACCGGGCAAGCGCGCAAGACCGGGCGCCCGCGCAGGACGAGCGCGTCGCGTACGCGTCGCCCGCGACCACGAACTACGCGCTGAGTGCGGTGCTGTCGTCGGGCCAAAGCGGGCTGTCGCCCGAGGACGAGGCGGCGCTGACGCACGCGGTTGTGCAAGGGGACGAGCAGGCGATGCGCGCGGCAGATTTTCGCCTGCGCATGGCCAACCCGGCTTACGCTCGCGCCATCGAGCGCGAGTTGAGATCGTACAACGAGGGGGACTACTGATGGCGCGCACTATCGCGACTGCTCGCGGCCTACTCAACTCGGGCGCGACCGACAACCTCGGCGCGACCGGCAACTTCGGGCCGCTGCCGATTCAAGGCCGGCGCCTGAGTGTGTTCGCGTCGTGGACGGGGACCCCGACGGGCACCTTCGCGCTCGAATGCTCGTTCAACGGCAAGGATTGGGTCGTGGTGCCGGGCTCCGCAGCCGAGTTCACCGCCAACTCGCAGGCGCAGCCTGCCGGCGGCACGGGCAGCGCCGTGTGGAACTGGATCAACGTGCCCGGCAACATGGCGAGAATCCGCTACACGCGCTCGGGCGGCACCGGCACGCTCACCATCCGCGCCGCTTCGGGGGACTGATGCCCACCGAGCTCGGCACAGAGCTAGGCACCACGCTCGGGACGCGCGTGGGCGCGATGGATGACGAGGGCGCGCCGCCGTCCGATCTGAGCCCGACCATCGTTGCCATGGCCCCGCGTCACTGGTACCGCGGCG
>JACCDR010740776.1_pt1 | contig 11283 bp, 14 predicted proteins | sample 7446431 | NCBI WGS metagenome assembly JACCDR01 (sample SAMN15323443, study PRJNA562643) | freshwater metagenome | isolation source: river surface water | place: USA:Blue River Watershed | collected 2017-08-17 | reverse complement strand
GCGGTGTAGATCGGCGCACCGATCGCGATGGCCTCGGAGGCCGTCAGCAGCTTGGTGCCACTCAGCGAGAACGGCGCATAGCCGATTCGCGCGGAGCTTGCCGCCGCTTCGTCGATGGTTACGCCAAGTGGAAGATCGGCAGCGCCACAGATGGCAGCACCCGCACCGGCAGTGCTGCCCTCCTTGACGACGATGTAGCGCCCAATCGCGGAGTCCGCCGAACGGGTGATGATTCCATCGTGGGTACCGGTGTCGATGGCGTTGGAGAGCGCGAACACGCCAGAGCGGCGTTCGAACGCGTGATGGATGAGAACGAGCGTGGCCAGAATGGCCAGCACGCCGAGGATGATGAGGTTGTGCATGGGGACCAGTGGTGACAGTGGGGTTGCGGAGGTTCAGGCCTTGGCGGCCTTGGCGAGCGCCTCGTCGTGGACGATCTGGTGGGCGGTGACAGCGCGGGCCTGATCGGGGGTGAGCCCGGCGGCAATCTTCGCGTTGTACTGCTCCAGATACGCGCCGGTGAACGGCACGCCGACGGCGGCCGACTTCTGCAGCGCGGCGAGTTCAGCCTGGAGCTTCTGGTTTTCGGCCTTGAGGGCTTCGACATCAGGCGACGGCGCCGCGACGGGGGCGGCAGGAGCGGCAGGAGCGGTGGACTTTTTCTCAGACATGGTCGAAACGGTTGAGGTTTGGGACTGACAGGTTACTTGGTGCGGCGGGCGCGCTCCTCGGCGGCGATCGCCTCGACCAGGTCGGGACGAGCAGCCTTGGCGCGGGCGTACGCCTTCTCGAAGTCGCCGTTGCAGGACGGGAGCTTCTCGTTGGCCAGAGCGACGAGCTGCTGGCTTGGATCGGCCGCGGAGTTCTGCTGGCGGCGATTGCCAGCAGCATCCGTCTGGGAGCCCAGCGGCAGGGTCGCGGGCTTGGCGGTGAGCTTGGCCAGCTCGGCCTCAAAGGCCGACTCGTTGGCAAGTGCAGCCTCGGTGGCAGCCTTCTCGGCCGCCGTGATCTTGCCCGTGGCCAAGGCGTCGGCGACGACCAAGGCAATACGGGCCTGACGCTCAGCCTTCAACGCCGTGCGGGTGGTGGTGTGGGCCGCCTGCTCGTTGGCCAGCGCCTGCTCGGCTCCGGTCTTGGCAGTGGCGAGAGTCGTCTTCTCGTTGGAGAGAGACGCAACGGACTGAACGCTGGCGTTCAGCGCGGTGATCGTGGCCGTGATGTCGGCATCGGCCGCGGTCGGGGCAAGGCCCAGCGCGGCAAGAATTTGTTCGCGGTTCATGTTGGTGTTTGTCTGCCCGGGCTGCTCCCTCTGATTGGCCAGGGGATCACCGCCGGAGATGTTGGGGCGGTCGGTCAGACCCGCCGAAAGAAGCCGGAACGGGGCGACGATCTTCGCGCCGCCGTCGGTGCCGATCTCGCGTACCAGCCACAGCGGCGAGAGCCACTTCAGCCCCTCGTTGGCAATGGCGTCCTCGCCGTCGCCCGAGACGACCACGCGGCCGTAGAAGCCGTCGTCGCGGACTGCGAGTTCGGAGAAGTACCCTTGGGGAATCGGGTCGCCCTGGTTCTCCAGCGTGACGGTTTCAGGCGCATGCTTCCAGAGATCCGGGTGCCGCTTGAAGATCGGCACGCCCCGCTGGACCTTCAGCATCCGGCCGACCTTCGAGAGGATCGAGCTGTGGTCGTCAACCATTGCCTGCGCGGACTCGCGGGTGAGGCGCTGGATGAATCGCTGGTCTTCGGTGCTGCCATCCGGACGGCGCACCTGGCGCAGCTTTTCGGAATCGCCGAAGGGCGCGATCCGGACCCAACCATCAGCCACGACCGAGATCTCATTGGAGAGACCGGTGACCGCCGAGGTCGCCTCGTTGGCCAAGGCGAGGACCCGAGCCAGGGAGAGCAGTTGGAGATGCCGGACGCGCATTTCGCGGCCGTTGTGCCACGCCCGCGGGGATGCTGCCCGTTCGCGGCGAACACATCGCCCCCACTCCAACCCCAGAAGCCTCCGACAACACCGGCTCCCAGCACCCGCGAGAATGCCCGCGTGAGCCCGTCGGCCGCGTCCTGCGGCAGGTACTTCGGCAGATCCAACCGCAGCTCGTCGATCAGGCGGCGCTGCTTTGCCAGATCCGTTTCTGCCAGAATGACCTGAATCCGCTGCCGGAGCGGGGCCAGACGATCGGACAACGCGGCCGCGACCTCGGACAACGCCTCCTGGATCAACCGCGGATCCTGTTCGTTGGCCAGCACACCCAGCACTTCGGCCGTGCTGGCAACGTCGGCAGCAGCGGCGCCGAACTGCGATCCGCCCGAACCGCGCTGGAGAACCTCGTCGGCGGCATCGGCCTCTTTTCGGCCGTAGCGCTCCATGGCCTCGCGGACCGAGATCCGGGCGCCAGCGCCCACGAGGAACTGGTCCACCTTGATGTCGAGATCGACGTTCTTCTTCTTGGGCAGCAGCAGGGTGAAGTAGGCCAGCGGCTCCACCTCGGGCCCAAAGGCGTACTGCAAGACCACCCGCTCAACCTGCTCCTGCAGGGTCTCCGCAAGCATCATGCAGTCGTCCTCGAGCAGGGAGTCCGATTCGTCGCCTTGGAGCGATGCACCGACGCTGTTGCCCGCGCTCTGCGTGCCCAGATCACCGCCGCGCCACAGGATGGCGGCGTAGGCGTCTTGAAGCTTGATGGCCGGCTCGAAGGTCGCCTGCCCCTGGGAACCAACCTGCAGCGGAGTGATCTTCACGCCCGGTTCGGTAAGGAGTGCGCCGTCGCTGCCGAAGTTCTCCAACGCGGTCGCCGCGGCATCCCATTCGGCCGTGCCCGGCTTGGCGCTGGTCTCGCCGTGGATGTAGGGGATGCCGAACTTCTCGCTGAACGCCGACCAGTCCTTCAGCGGCATGTCCCGGTACATGTAGGCGACAGCGCAGGCTTCCATCAGGCCGTCGCCGCAGGTCACCAGCCATTTGTTCGGCACCAGCTCCACGCCGTCGATGGCGCCTTCGCTCTGCAGGTACCGGAGTTTCCCGGTGCGGGACTCGAAGAACCAGAGCGGGCAGAAGCGGAACTCGGCCGAGAGCACCCCCGCACGGTTCGGCTTCCACACGATCTCGTGGACTGCGTGACGATGGCCAATGGCTTCCATCATTTGCCGCAGCAGCATCCGGACGCCCCCCTGCTGGTTCTGGTCGATGACCGCCGTCGCACGCACCGAGTTCCAGAAACGCTTCAGGACATCCCGCTGATTCTCGGCCTCGGTTCGGCGTGCTTCCGGAACGTCCTCGCGGATCAGCACGTCCCACGGCACTCGCGCAGCCGCCTTCTCCCGCTTCATTGCGACGGACTTCAGGATCGGCCAGCGGTCCTTGATGACGTCCCACGTGCGGGTGACCCGCATGCCGCCCATGCGGTACTCCTCGAGCTGCAGGCCCAGCAGCTCCGGGGTCAATCCGCGGATGGGGTTGTAGCGCGTCATCATCGCGTACCGGATCCGGGCCGCGGTGACCTGCTCCTGCGTATTCTGGGTCGGAATGGCGCTCATGGCTTGGAAATGGAACCGAACGGGTAGACGTAGACCGGGGTGCCCGGCGGAAGATCGTTTCGGACGCGCCTTTCGGCTTCCTCCTTGGTCGAGGCGCACAGGATTTCGCGGCCGCCAGTGTCCGAATCCCCCCAGTAGACCACCCACTGGGCCCGGCCTTCGAAGCCGACGTCCCGGCTGGAGGCCACTTGCTCGACCAAATCGGGGCCCCTATTGGCCCCATGCAACGCCGTGCAGGAGGCGTGCAACCGCACTTCTCCCGCCGGACGTGTCTCCACACCCCCCGAAGCGCCAGCGGGCGAATACGGCGGTTTGGCGGGCATCGTGGTGGCCGGTTGAGAACCCACACTTTTCACACCGACATGCCCCTCCCGCGGCGACTCCGGGCCTGTGAACGGATCGACCGGGCCGTCCCGGACGGCTTGGCGAGGGTTCCCGGGCCGTTGGCCTCGGCCAGTCGGCTGTAGCCGTTGGCCAGGAGCAGATGGTTCTCGCAGGCGTCGACGTAGTCCCCCAGCTCGCCCGTCGCGTCGTTCTTTTCACGCTGCGATCCTGCCAACAGATGCTGATCGAGGATCTCCAGCATGCCGGGCGCACCGGGCACCCGCGCCGGCAGCAGCATGGCCGGGCCCTGGCGGACCGCCCGCTGACCGTTCAGCAGCCGCACCACCTCGCGGACGTTCTCCTCCGGGGTCAGGAATTCCCGGACCGCGCCGTCGATGGTCTCGAATCGGTTGGCCTCGATGAGCGGGACGAACTTGGTCTCGCCGCCCTCCTGGAACTCGGCCGCCGCATGGGTGATGCCGGCGCCGATCTGGCGCTTGGAGAACCGGACCAGAGCGCAGCGCAGGCCGCGCCACACCTGGTTGCGCCCATCCCACACCAGCCCGCCGGGCAGTTCGAACCAGCCGTTGCGGTCCGCCCAGTTGATCCCCTGCGGCCACCGCGTGATCTCGTCCAGCCCGTTCAAGGCCAGCGCAAGGCGGCGGGCCTCGTCGACCGCCGGCCGTTCGTCGATGCACAGACACTCGACGTCGTGCTGCCGCACCAACGACAGCGTGCGGGCCACGACGTCCCCCAGCGCAATTTGCTCGGCGCGCACCAGGCGTTTCTGGCCCTCGTGCCCGGATTCCCGGATGACCATCCAGCAGCGGTCGCCCGTGTCCAGGCCGGCGTAGCGCGGTCCGGTCTTGGCCGGCGAGTAGTGGAACGGCCGGACCAACCGCGACCGGTCGAGGATCTCGGGCGTGATGGCCTGCGAGGCGCTCTTCGGCTTGGCCAGACGATCGCAGCAGAAGGACCGCATCTCGTCGGCATCGGCAACGGCCCGCACCCAATGGGACACAATCTGCGAAAGGTCGATGGCCGGGATCCCCATCTGTGCCACACGGAAGGTCCAGTTCCGCCGGGCAATCTGCCCGGGCTTGCGGTGATGCCACGCCACCCGCGCCCGATCCAACGGCACGCCCGTCCTCGGGTCGGCCAGGTAGTAGACGCCGTCCGGGACGGCCTCGACCGGATGCGGATGCGCTGCACCGCGGAAATCGCCCTCGTGGGTCAGCTGCGGATCGTCGCGCCGCGGCGTGCCGGTGACCGCCATGCGGCAGATCTGCGGCCACGCGTCTTCGGGATTGAGCCAGCCGGGCGGAATAGACCGCACGGTGACGCAGTGCTTGTCGTGCAGCTGCAGCACCAGATCGGAGGGCAGCTCGGCACCCTTGGGGCCAATAAGCATCTGGCCCTGTGAACCGGACTCCCACTCCTTGTTCTGGCCGGCACCGTGGATCCGCTGGGTGCCCATGATGACATGGAGACGCAGCGCCGAAGCGGTGAGACGGCCGGACAAGAAGCGGCTCTTGTCCCGCGGGATGTCGTCCTTCTCGTCCTCCACCACCACGTCCAGGGAGAACGAGGTCGGCGGCTTCTGGAGGCCGCGGAACAGCCCCACGGCGCGCCGGTCGCCGTCGGTCACCATGAAGGCGCCCTTGGTGTTCACCGCCTTGCCGGACTTGTTCACCGCGCGGCCGACTTGCGTCATCGCCGCCAGCCAAGGCACCTGATCCAGCACGTCGGGCCGGAACTTCGCGTCGACGATCGCATCGGCCAGCTTGTCGTCGGGGAGGTACACGCCCGGCGACATGAACCGGCAGCCGGCCATGTACGCCGCAAGGTTCAGCTCGAGGATCGTCTTGCCGAACTGGGCCCCGCCGGCCAGCACCAGCTTGGAGTCCTTCATCGGCGCGGAGCCCTCAACGCCGAGGATGTAGTCCAGCGTGTCGACCACCGCGATCAGCGCCTCGCGACCCACGAAGTCGTACTGGCGGTACCGGCCCGCCTCCTCGCCCTCCATCACCTTGACGCGGGCGTGCTCCTCGAGGAAGCGGCGGAACGAGCCGACCTTGGGCACGGTGATCTCCCGGGCCGCTTGGACCTTTCCGATCAGCGCGTCGACGCGCAGGGCTGGGCGTGGTTTGGGCATCGCTCAGTCCTCGGTGGAGATTGCCGCACTCACCCGCTCGCGGAACTTTTGGAGCAGCTCCAACGCGACGGCGTCGCCCTTCGCCTCGGCCGCCAGTTCCTCGAAGCCGGCCTCGATCTTGGACTTCTGCGCCGCCACGAACTTCTCCCGGTCCAGCTTCTGGGCCTCGGCCGAGATCAGGACGCGCTGACCGTCGATCGCCGTCCGGATCAGCTGCGGCAGGAGCGCCGCGGTGCTGGGCAGGTTGCCCTTGACCGAGAGCTGGATGATCAGCGCCTCGAGCAGCTTCAACAGCGGGCCCAGCGTGGGCGGTGCCGCCTCGGCCTCGTTGCGCACCTGCTCCACAATCCGCGTGCCGCTGCGGATGCTGTCGAACAGCCGGTCTTCGGCCGCCGCGATCGCGTTGCGCGTCTGCCGCTTCGACCACCAGATGGAGATGGTCGACTTGTCCACCTTCACGTCGTAGGTCTCCAACAGGCGATCCGCGGTCTGCTGCAGCGTGAGACCCTCGCCGCCCTGCTCCTTGGAGCGAAGCCATTGCGTGAGCTGCTCGGCGTAGGGCGACAGGATGGTGTTGCGGGCTTTCTTCATTGGATTTCCCGGGCCTTGTGGGCGCCGGCGGTGGTGAGCGTGTACGTCACGCCCATGATGGGGTCGGTCACACCCTGGACGAGTTTGAGGCGCTCCAGGTGCTGCACGGCCAGCTGCGCATCCGACAGCGTCGGCCGCGGCCGGATCTCCAGCCGGATCGCGTCGATCAACGCGTCCTCCGGCATCGGGCGCTCGTCCATCGCGAGGAGCGACAGCAAGGCACGCCTTTGGAGTTGTTGGACAAAGGTCATCAGCTCTCGAGACGGCCTTGGATCTTGGCAAGTTCGCGGATCTGCTCGATCAGGCGCACGTTGAAAGCCTCCAACCGGCGCTCGGAGGCGGCATTCAGCCGGGCCTCCATCTGGGTCAGCTCGATGCGCAAAGCGCGATCGCGTTCCTCGGTGTCCGTCTCCAGATCTGAAAGCCGGATCTCGATCGCACCTCGGAAGTTCTCGAACTCCTGCCGCGGCATGAACGACGCGTGGACCTCATGCCGCAGCTCTACCCCCGACGGGCGGCCGCGCAGGTTGCCCGCAAGCTTCCAGCCTTGGTTGAGCATCACCATCAGGAACGCGAGGCACGCCATCCACGAGGCAAGCCCCGGTGGCGGCGTCAGCGAGTCGGCAATCAGGAAGTCCATGGTCAGCGGGAATCGGCGTTGGGCTTGGGGTCACGCTCGTCGCGAGGCGGCCTGGGCACGCGGGGCGCGCGCGGAGACCTCGGATCCCGCGCAGAGCGGGGCGAACGAACAGGGCGGGCAGGACGGGGTGGCTTCATGGCTGGTCAGGGTCCCGCAACTTTGGCCGCTCCCTCGATGACGATGCGCAGCGTCTGCACCGCGCCCGTGCTGCTGGTCTGCTGGTCGAGCCCGCGCAGGCTCGTGGACTGGCTCTTGTCCGTCTGCGTCACCTGGAACCCGCGCAGCGAAGCCTTGGAGTCGAAGAACGACCGGGAACTCTGTCGGCTGACAATGTTCCGCTCCTCCCGGGTGCCGTCGGGATTGATGACCACCGACCGATCCTCCTGCACGTTGCGGAACGAGCCGCAGCCGGACAGCAGCAGCGCCGCCGGGGCGAGCACCAGCAGCAGGCCCAACACGGCAGGCGGCACCGGCGTTGACGGCCGGTTGCGCTTCTCCCAGATCGACCAGCCGAGACCAACCAGAGTCAGCACGGCGCCAATGCCCTGCTCGATGTCCGCGGCGTCGGCGTAGCCTTTCGAAGCGAGGGCACCACCTCCAAAGGTCAGGAGGTGGCGGACGATGGAGAGGAGGAGCGTCTTGTTCATGCGCGGAGTAGGAAGACAGCGCGCGCGGAGACATGGCCCTCGGCCTGGAAGCGACGAGTTGTGGGATTACCCCTGCCGCGCGCGCTGAAAACTGGATTGTCGGAAGCCATGTCGGATGACACGGCCCAGTCTCAGGGATGCGCGGGGGAATGCTCGTTCGCGGGGAACAGCAGGCCCCGTTGAAACAGAAAAGGCGCCCCGAAGGACGCCCTGAAACTAAGCTGCCAAGAGGATCTGGTCATGATCGCGAGCCAGTCGATCGTAGAATCGACAGGCCCGAGTTGCGTCACCTCTTGGACCGGCGGTAACACCCACCAAAGTCGAGCCGCTGTACTTGAACTCCGCAACCAACGGTTGCCTGTTCTTCTTGGCCATCTTGGCCGCTTGGACCGTCGAAACCGATCGCACCGCCTTCAAGGTCCGAAAGCCAGCAAAGAGCGCGGCCGAACAGATCCAGAACACCGGCGACACGTAACAGAAGAACTCGAAGGTCCTGATGTTCGCCACGCGCAACACCTCCTTGAGGTGCTTGGATGCAGGTGAATGCGAGATTTCCGAATCAGATGGACCGGGCTGGACCAAACGATTCCGGAGACTGGGAATCAGCCAGAAGAACGCGATCACCATCGGCACAACCTTGTTGGCGAACCGAATCCGGGCGTTCAGTTGATCCCTCAAAGTCCGATACGCGGGGTCCTGCAGTGAGAGGCCATCTTTGCACCCAGCCGCGTCAATGAACAGCTGGTCCCGAATCTGGAACATCGACTGACGATACCACTCGAGCGCGGTGTTCCTCATGATGAAGCACACCAGGTACCAGATCACGCACATGGTCACCGCTGCTCCGAAGATGCTTTCGGCATTCATTGGGTGTCTTCCGGTCTGCTGTTTCCCGATCTAGGCAACGTGCTCGACCTGCGGTCGGGATCAAGGATTGACTCCAACTTAGCTTTTTCTCCCGCCATCTGGCCAATTCGTTTTTTGAGGTTTTGCACTCGAATCCCATGAAAGACGCCGCCAACCACTGCGACGATCAGAAACGCCCACCGGTCGGACAGCACTCGGACAGCAACGTTGGTCAGAACGTTCACGTCGGTCGACCTGCCGGCCACAGCCTCCACGGCTTCCTTCACGAAGTAGGCGATGGCAACCCAGCCGCCCATCTTGACTGTGGATCGGATGGAAACCCCAATCTCTGAAATCCAAAGGATCTTCCTGTCCGCGGAAGCCCTTTCAGCATTGAAGTCTGAAGTCGATGCGCCGCTGCCCTGATTTCGTCCCTTGTTTGGCTTAGACATGTTTTCCGGTTCCCTCTGGCAACGGGTTTTTCCTCCCCGAACCGTTGCTCAGAGCACTGGCATAAAAGGGTGCATCACAGGTGAAGTCGAACACCTAGTAATAGGTGTGGACAATCGGCACAAGGCGCCGTCTCCAATGCCTACCGGGCCTGCCGCTACTTCTGCCGGTTCCTGTCCGCGGCCATGTCGGCCAAGTCGATGATGCACTCCAAGACGCCGCGGCACATTCGCACGCTGACGAAGAGGGCGATGGCCAGCAGGCCGTAGCCCATGGCCATGAACTCACTCCCGGAGCGCACCGCCGCAGCCGCTGCGCCCAGCGAGATCAGGATCAGCGTCAGACCCACGCCCCACTCGATCATGGACACGAGCCGACGCGTCGACCGATAGGCTCCAGCCGCACGTACCCGCGCCAAGTAGTCCTTCGGCGATTCCTCAGCGGTGGTCGCCGTTGGCGCCTCTTCAGGCACAGCCGCCCGCGGCCCCCACAGCGTCTTGGATGCGCGAGCCCCAGGCGCTCGTGGCGCGGCGTAGGTCTCGCCGCAGGAACCGCAGACCAGGTTCTCACCCAACTGCATGACGTTGAGGTAGGCGGTGGTGCCGCAGTGGGGGCAGTCGCACGAGGCGACGATCTCGGATGCATCCTTCAGGCTCATCATCGACTCCATGGTTGCAGTGCCGGCCGCGGCCACAACGGGCAGCTCGCGCCCCGCACGAGTTGTTCACAATCCGATCCTTGGACAGGCAATGTCCTCCCGTAGCTGGGAATCTGCCGTCATGATTCCACGCCGGAAGAAGAAGCTCGTTTCCCGCGACCAGCTCGAACTCGCTTTGGAGCCGATGGTCCGGGACTGGACGGTGCCGCAGATTCTGGAGGCCGCGGAGATGTACGGCCAGATGTCGGAGCAGCTTGAAGGCTTGGCGGCAGCGCGATCCCTTTTTCCGCAAATCGAGCCGCCAGCAGCGGTTTTGACATCTCTACCAACGCCCGCGGATCGAGACTTGGCCGCGAACTGACAGGTGCCGCAGCGTCGACGGACGATCGCATTGCAGCCTCAGCAGCGGCACGCTCCAACGTGCGACGATGGGTTGGTCTACCGCCAACACCTGTGCGGTCGGGAATGAATCGGTCCTCGTTGGTGACCTCAATTCCTTGGGCCGACAGGGCCGATTGAATTGCCTCTCGGATGAACTCCGAGCGGGACTTCTGACCGCGTGTCCTCGCGGCATCAATCTTTGCAATCAGGCTGCCTGGGAGCCGCGCAGAGAATACTTGCCATGCCTTCATGGGACCAATGGAGACCCCTTTTCAGAATTCTGGAAAGAATTGTTTGCCATACGTCGTCATACGTCGTAAGACCTTTTGCATGCCAAGCAAACAGCGCAGGAAACGGAGCACCGAGGAGATGGTTCCCGTGACGATCCGGCTTCCCGCATCCACCAAGCAGGCGCTCGACGAGCACGTCCAGCGGCACGACCTCGATCGCTCGAAGTTCATCCGGCGCGCGATCCGTGTGTACGGCCTCCGCGACTCGGTTGAAGCCGCCGCCCACGCCTAACCCGACCGACCATGGACGCCACGACCCACAACCTCTGTGAGAGCTGCCACTGGTGGCACTTGAAGCTCCGGGGCAACGACCCTCACTCGCGGGACGGCTCGCTCCGTCCCTACGACCTGGGCGAGTGCCGCAAGCGCCCGCCGAGCACCCATCCGAAGCCGGACGGCCGCGTGTTCACGCACTGTCCCACGACGCGCGGCTCCGAGTTCTGCGGCTCCTTCACCGCCCGCGCCTCCACCCAGAAGCCGGCGCCGGCCGAAACCTCCAACCCGACCGAAGCGTGAACCCTGACCGGATCCGCTCCATGCAGCGCATGTTGTCGCTGCCCGTGGCTTCGAACGTCGCCCTGGTCTCGCTCGACAGCGCCCGGACGATCCTCGGGGTGGATGCCGAGTCGGTCTCGGCCCTGATCGACGACGGCACGCAGCGGTGGGTCTGGGACTTCGCGAACTCGACCAAGGCGGCCAGCCGGCGCGAGCTGCGGTGCTGGAAGCTGGATCTCCTCGCGGCCCACGCCCGCATGCAGCAGCAG
>JACCDR011671011.1_pt1 | contig 11284 bp, 10 predicted proteins | sample 7446431 | NCBI WGS metagenome assembly JACCDR01 (sample SAMN15323443, study PRJNA562643) | freshwater metagenome | isolation source: river surface water | place: USA:Blue River Watershed | collected 2017-08-17 | reverse complement strand
GTCCGGAGCGCGCGGCTCAGCGTCGCGGGGGGCGCCGCGCACGCGTCGCGCACCGCCTGCCACTGCGCCGGCGTGCGGACCAGCGTGGCGAACTTGTTTGCAGCCGCCTCCAGCAGCGCGGCGCTGACGTCGTGGCAGCCCATGAACTGGCTGGCCCGCAGCGTGCGCAGCCACGTGTCGATGCAGTAGATGTTCATCTTGTCCATGCTGTACACGCACGTCAGCACGCGCTCGACGTCTTCTGGGCCGAAGCCGTCGTTTGCTGGCAGCTCCCACGCCCACGTCCACTCCGCCTCGCGACGCGGGAGCTTGGCGGGTGGCGGCGACGACGGACCCCCCTCCTTCTTCGAGCCCAGGCACTCCAGGTACTCGCGCGCCACCTCGCTCGCGCGCAGCAGCGCGTACTCCAGCATGCGGACGCGCAGGACGGCGGCGCCGCCGCCGCTCGGGCTGATCACGACGTCGACGCGGTATTGGTCAGGGTACTTCAGAACCAGCTCGGCCGGGGTGCACAACATGATGAACTCCTTGCTGGTCAGACCGGACGCGCCGTACGCGCGGTGCGCGGTCTCAGGCATCGCTTCGGGGTCGCGGCGGCGGCGGCGGGGGATGGGTGCTTCCGGGAAATGGCTGCATCCGGGGGGCGAGGTGACGGCGGGGGCACCCCCCCCCCTCTCGCAAGTCACACAGTGTGATGTCCGGCTTTTGTGCGGCGCGGTCAGTCGCGTCAGGGCGTGCGCGTCAACCGGCCACGAGCTGGAGGGCCAGGCGCAGCTTCATGCCGGCGACGGGTGGGAAGCACTGAGGAGGGAGGCGCAAATGGGCACCCGGATGTGACGTGCGAGAAGTACCTCGCGGTGATCGTGGCACAGGCGCTGGCCATGAACATGTGCTCGAGCATGAGCCTCGGCTGGTGCTGGTGCTTTTTGGGACACCCAAGAAGAACAGGCGCGGCGCGCGCACGGGGGGCGCGACCCGTTCACGCCACGGCGCGAACTCTCAGTTGCCGCTTTTGCGGGCTGCACACGAGTGCGTGAGGGTCGCACGTGCGCGAGGCTAGCACGCGCTTTCGAAAGTTGCAGTCCGGCATCGCATCCCACCCGTCGGGTATGGTGCGTGCGACCTCGTGGTAGCGAGGATGGGTGGCGCCGTGAGTGAACGCCACCTGCACAAGCTGTGCGAGACTGCGCTGAACGCCACTCTCAGATGGCAGAACGGGGCCGGCCAGCATCTCAATGTTGCGACACACGTCGCGCTCGATCGAGGGCCACTTGGGATGGGGCCACGAGTCCGTTCGGAACATGATTTCCAGCCGGCATGCCACTTCATCACAGTCACACCACACACACTTGCGTCCGTCGGCGTCTGTGACCTCCGCGTACAGGTCCCTCGCATTCACGGGCCCGATCGTGACTTCCCATTCTCGCACCGGTGTGCCGGCGGATTCGAACACGTCCCGCGTGCCCAACTTGATGCGAATCGGGCCGAAGTGACGCGCGTACACTTCCATGATCCTCACCGCCTCCCCGAACCGAGTCGTCTCCGAGCTCGCGTGATTCCTCATGGCGAGCACGATGGCGGCGTGGATGTTGTCGGCGCGTGGCAGGGTGAACGTTTTGTGTTGGAACAGAGCGTCGGAAAACCACATCTTGGAGAAGGCAACGCGCGAATCGTAGCCGAACACCTCATCCGATGTGCTGTCCAGAGTTTCGTACGGCACGTGGTAGACGTGATTGTCCCCCTGCATCGTGAACGCGTACGTAGACATCGCGAGTGTGTGTTTTTGCGGCGGTATGCTGGCGGTGTGCATGCTCTGTGGGGTTCCCCGGGGGGGGGGGGCTTGTTTTTGGAGGGTGGCGCAGGGTCCCGAGCGTCATGTCCCAGAGAAAAAAAGCTGCGCCGCAGCCGCGCGCGCAGACGGGCGCCAAGGGGGCACCTCCTCACTCGGACGCGGGCCGCGTCGTGGGCGCGTCCGGATGCAGGCTTTGCGCGCGCGTCTGAGCCAACGATTCCCGCAGGATGGACCGAGCGCGCGGCTCGTAGACCAGCTCAACCGCGACGCCGACGATCTGAGGCAGGACATCGAAAGCCTGCCGGGCGAGCGCGCACAACCCTGCGCCGGCCAGCGCGGTCCCGAACGACGGGAACGACGTGGCCAGGTTGACGACGTTCACGGTCAGGCACGCGCACAGAGCGTACGTCAAGCGCCGCTTGTCCTTCAGGGGGTACCTCCACGGGGGGTGCGGATCGGCGACGGGCCTTGGGGCAGCTCGGACGGCCTGCACGCCGCCGCCGTTGACGGGTAGCGCGACCGCCTTGTCAGCTTGGCGCCTGTGGCGCGTCGGCGACGGGACCATTCTTCAATTGCGTGTGGGTACACGGGGGGGGGCAGTGTGCGTGGGTGTAGGCGGGGGAGGAGCCCATGAATGGCGGCTTGTTTTTGGTGCGGCCGTACAAAAGTCAGCCTGCGCGCCGCGCCGCGGCGGCGGCTTGCACCGCACCGCATCGCACCGCCGCACGGCCGTGCACACCTCCCATGGCCACACCCGCACACCTGCGCATGGCCGCCGTCATCAGGACGCTGCGCGATGGCCGGCCTTGCCTGCCACCACCGCCGATGCCCCCGTGCCACATCGGCGCGGAACTGCCTCTGGCCGTGGCCCTGTCCGCGGCCGCGAGCACATCGTGCATGCTCGCGCCCCCCAGCAACCTGACATCGATGCATCTGTGCATGGCGGCGTGGAGCACGGCGCTGACCGGCTTGCACTTGTACTACACCGAGCACGCCTGGCTCTTGGGCGCGCTGATCCTGGGAACCACCGCGTCTACCGTCGTGGCGGAGGTGGTGGGCGCCGTGATACGCGCGGCGCGCAGCCGCGCGTCGAGGAGGCGCATCCGGGAGGGCGAGGGCGAGGACCGTGAGCCCCCGCAGAGCCGCCGCAGGGTGGACGCCTCCGCTCAGGTGCGTGAGCGCAAGCGCAAGCGCAAGCATGGACGCGCGCGCCGCGCGCGCGGCGTGTAGCCGGCGGGCTTCCGGCATCTTTTTACAGGTCGAGGGCTTGGCTCCGCAAAACCCTCGGCAGATCGCCGAGTGCTGCCTGGCAGACGCATGCATGCCAGGATCCAGTACGCGGCAACAAGTCCTAAGGATGGACAGCGTCGTGATCCCCGCGGAACTGCGCCATGCCATCCTCATGCGGAGCGGGGCGGAAGCGACCACTGCGCTGCTGGTGGACCAGGGCGAACGGTCGATGCTGAGCAAGTCGCCGGTGCCGATGGTGTGCAAGGTGGAGGATGCGGCGGCGGCGGTGCAGGCGCTGCGGGCCTTCCCTCGGGCCACCTGCAGCACCCGCGTGGTCATCGGCGGCGACGCCATCCTCTCCGCTGAGGGGCAACAGCTGTTCGACCTCTGGGACGCCCCGTCAAAGTACGAGCTGAGCGAGGCTGTCCTGGCGCCGCTGAGCGAGGCGCACACGCGGCAGGTGGCGGGGCTGAGCATGATGCTGTGCAGCATCCCAGCCCCTGCGCTCCTGCACACCACGTTTTCGCACCTGCGCACCCTGACGCTGGCCTTCGTCACCTCGCCCGCCGAGCTGGCCCTGGCGTGGGCGCCTGTCCTGCCCAGCCTGGAGGAGCTGCGCGTGCAAGAGTGGGGCCAGCTCGCCGAGCTGGACCTCGGCGGCGCGCCGCGCCTGGAGGTCGTGGCGCTGGACTGGGTGGACGGCCTGGCTGCGCTGCGCCTGGGCCACCTGCCGCGCCTGCGGGCGCTGTCCATCCTCAAGGATTCGGCGGTCGTGTTGCGCGAAGTGGACGTGACCGCGTGCCCGCAGCTGCAGCGCATCACCCTGCACCAGCGGTACTGCAGCAACTATGAGGATGCGGTCGTCATCCGCGCCGGCGAGTGCGCGCGGCTGCAGGAGCTGGACCTGAGGTCGGAGGACGAGGCGCGCATCCGCGTGCACCTGCCGCCCGGCCTCCGCCTCCAGCACCTGACGCTCTCGCCGCACCTGCTGGAGCCCTCCGCGCTGCTGCCGCCGCCCGCCGCCGCGGAAGCCCTGACGCTGTTCGGCAAGGACGATGCGGACCTGACGCCGGCGGATGAGGGGCTGCGGGCGATGCTGCGCAGCGTGCGCGTCATGACGGTCCACGAAGCGGGCACGTACTTTGACCCTGACGACAACGTGACCCTGACCATCCCCCGCCTCATGACTGCGCTGACGAAGCTGGTGATCAAGTCGGTGGGCGTGCCCCGCGGGACGACGCTCCGCAGCGATGCACAGTACGAGTGTGTGGACTGCACCCAGGCGTCCATCCTGCAGAAGATTTTGACGGATGACGTGGCGATCAAGCTGTTGCTGGGCCCGCTGACGGCGACCAGCATGGAAGTGAACCCGTTGTAGTTGCATGTAGCCCTGGGCGCGTTTGTTGGGACACCCAAGAAGAACACAGGCATTGTGTGCGGTCGTGCATTGCAAAGTCGTGCAAAGTCGTGTCAGAAGCTTGGGTTCAACACCATGCAACCGAACATGAACCAACGATCAATCTCAGACACAGTTCGTCGAGTCGTACAATCCCATGTGAACATCACATCGAGCCAGAGTGAGCTGATGCCGAAGCCTTGCTCAATAGTTTGGCGGATGTTTGGATGGTCTGGTTCGTCCACCATGTACAGGAGGTCGATGATGAGGAACCCAATGATGTGAATGTCGGAAATGCCTGGGTACAGGCTGTTCATGCCCGCATCTATGTGCTCCAGGCACGAAACCACGAAACCGTGCTTGTCTGTCTGCACCCATTTCTCAGCACCATGGCGCCACCTGTGGTCAAACCATGTCTGTTTCCCACTCTCTTTCACAATCATGGCCTGGCGAAGGTCTGGTGGTGCAGCTCTGCAGGTCCACCTCTGGCGCTTCATTACCACGTCGCAGCGCGCGCGCTTCGATTGAGGTTCGTCGATGTCCATCGGGAGCTTCTTCACCACAGTGTGGGAATGAACACGCCGTTCGGGAGGGGGGGGCTTGTTTTTGGAAGCGGGCCCGTCCACCTCCGCAGCACCGACCATTCCGCTGCAGCCGCATCCACTTGGTACGGTAGACGCTTTACGGTAGACGCTGAACGCAGCAGTGCGTACACGGCCCCACCGCAGCAGTGCGTACGCGGCACACAAAGAAAAGAGGAGCGCAGGCCAAGCGCTACACGTCGTCCAGTGCACGCCCGCGCTTGTGCGCCGCCTGGCGCGCCGCCGCCGCCTGGTCGAGATGGGCGCCGCACAGCAGGCGCAGCGCGCGCATGATGTCGCACTCGGCGCCCAGGATGGCGGACGTCACCTCGGCCGGCGTGCAGAGCCCGTCGAGGCGGTCGATCAGCTGGTCGGCCTCCGCCGTTGGCTCGGCGCCGCCGCAGAAGTCGCGCAGCATGGCGCGCATGGGCGCGCGCTCCATGGGGCCCAGCCGGACGTGCATGTCGCAGCGGCCGGGGCGCAGCAGCGCCGGGTCCAAGCGCTCGGGGTGGTTGCTGGTGATGATCAGAATGCGCCGGTCGGCCTCCGCCACGCCGTCCAGCACATTCAGGAGGTCTGCCAGCGTCCAGCGCGGCCTGCCAGCGCCGTGCTTGCGCTTCTCGCCATCGTCGTCGTCATCGTCGTCGTCATCGTCATCGCCATCCCCGGCGGCAGCGCCTCCGGGGCGCGCGTGCACGAGCTTTGTCTGCGCGTCCAGGTCCTCCAGCACCAGCAGGCGGCGCGACTGCGGGACGGTCACTTGGAACTGCGGGCTGCCGGGCTGGTTGGCGTGCATGATGTTCGACATGAACACGGCCTGCAAGCTGGACAGCGACTCGATGGTCGCCAGGTTGACGAAGACCACGTGGCGGTTCGTCAGGCGCGCCAGCGCCTTGATGGTGGACGTCTTGCCGGTGCCGGGCGGCCCGTGCAGCAGCAGGCCCAGCGTGCGCGGCGTGCCGGTGCGCGCGTGCCAGCCATCGGGGTCGCGCTCGAGGCGCTCCACGCGCGCCCTCAGCTGCTGCATGACATCGGCGTTGAGGTACAGGTTGTCGAAGGTGCGACGCGTGCGCAAGGGCGCGAAGCCGTACGTCGCTCGGTCGTCGTACGACGACCTGTAGACGCTGCCGAACGCATGGGTGTGGAACACGCACAGCTCGTTCAGCATGCCGCAGGCCTCGTTGTTGTGGGCGAGCGAGCAGCTGTCCACGAAGGCGGTCAGGGTCGCCAGGGAGGGCCCGCGCAGGGTCAGGTTGATCTCCGTGTGGTCACTGTCGACCTTCACGTGGTGGAAGTCGCAACGGATGTCGGCGGTCAGCGCGACGTCCAGGGCCGGCTGCGGCAGGAAGCCGGCGGGGGTGATGGACGCGCTGCACAGCAGGTCGGGGTTCTTGCGGACGTACCACAGCATGTCCTGGTGCTTCCCCTCCTGGTCGGTCCGCCCACAGAGGTGCAGGCGCGCCTTCTTGCGGCCCGCGCCGCCGTCCTCGTCCTCGCGCTCCAGGGGCGGGGGCGCCCCGGCAGGGGCAGCGGGCGCGCTCCACCACGCGCGCACGGCGGCGCCCGCGCCTACCACGCGCCGCACGATGGCCGCGCTGTTCATGAGCACGGCGGCGCGCACCGCGTTGGTCACAGCGCCCACAATGCGCGAGCGAGGTTCGTTCATCACGGCGACCAGGATGCTGGTCGCCAGCTGCTCCACTGTCGTCGCCATTCTTCCGTGCCTGGCTTTGGCAGGTGCTCGACCCCCCTGACTTTTTTCCCTACGGGGAGAGCGCTCACCACGCGCCAGTCCACGCCGCCCTTTCCGTGCGCTGTCAGCACCGCAAATGGTGCACGGTCACGCCCTCAGCAGGCAAGAAGCTGCAGCACCTCAGCATCATTGACACGGGCATGTTGCACAAGCAGGGTTGACGTCGCTCCTGTTCCTGTCCTGCGCACACCACCGGAGTGTGACCGCCGTGCAATGGCACCGCGCCCAACTTGCAAGAGAGCAGAACCTGCCGCGGTCTAGGAACCTGCCGCGGTCAGCAAGGGACCGGAAGCATGCTGCGGGTCAGCAGCGAGAGCCAGCCGCCGGCTCGTGCGGCTGGGGAACGACCAGTGCTACGCCTGGTGCTCAACAGAAGCCCCAACAGCAACATGAGCAGCATGCAGGACAGATCGGGCGACGCGTTCTTGCCTGCGCCTGTGCTTGCGCCTGCGCCTGCGGCTGCTGCCCCCCCCCAGCCGGCGACCGCTGGCAAGCGCCGGCTCAGCCAGATGTTCGCCGAGGCAGAGGATGAGCTGCTCGCGCGTGAGGAGGCGCTTGCCCAGCGCGAGGAGGCGCTTGCCCAGCGCGAGGAGGCGCTCGCCCAGCGCGAGACGTATGTGGAGGACGCGCGCCAGGCCGTGCGTGACCAGGTGACCGCGTTGGCGGCGCGGGAGGAGGCGTTGGCGGCGCTGGAGGCGGCGGCGCGGGAGGAGGCGGAGGTGCGGGAGAAGCGCGTGCTGGAGCTGGACGCGTGCACGCAGAAGCTGCACCGCGCGATGCTGGACGTGGGCAGGCGGGAGGCGGATGTGCTGCGGCGGGAGCTGGCGCTGGGCGACCTGCCGATGGCGGACCGCGCCTTCGCCGTCGCCAACAACACGACAGAGGAGGTGGAGAGGGCGGTGGCGGAGCGTGACCGAGCGCAGGCCTGGGTGCACCTGCTCCCCTCCCGCATCCCCGGCGCGGGGCTGGGCGTGTTCGCGCGCCACAACCTGAACAATGGCCAGCTGGTCACGCGCATCCACGGCCGCGTGCTGCCGCTGGCGGAGGCGCGCGCGCTGCCCTTCACGCCCCACCAGGTGGAGTCGGGCAGCTGGGCGGTGCGCATGGACGATGCGGAGCTGGCGGGCAAGGACGCCCACGAACACACCAGCGGCCTGGGCATGTTCGTCAACTCCGCGGACTTCACCGACCTCCGCCCCAACGTGCGCTTCATCCTCATGCGCTCGAACAAGCAGCGCAGGATCGCCGAGCCCCCACCGCCGCCCGTGTTCTATGTGGAGGCCACGCGCGCCATCCGGCGCGGAGAGGAGCTGCTGCTGCCCACTTACGGCTTCGAGTTCTGGGCCCAAAAGCTGCGCAAGAGCGACGCGTTGCCTGCTGCTGCTGCCCCGCTGCCGTGATGCATGTGATTGCCTGCGATGCCCCGTGCGTGCAACGTGCAACGTGATTGAAGAGGCAAAGTCGCCAGAGATCACAGCGAGTGCCGGCACAGCGACATGACGGCCGGGTCGACCCGCACAGTCACTCCTCCAGTCACGGCTGCATTGCGAGGATTTTCTCTTCGTCGCAAGAGTCGGCAGCGCGGCCTTTCGCGCCTTGCACGAACGAAGCTGGAACGCCTGGACTCGCTGCAGGCGACCACCGTGTTTGTGTTTTGCAATCTGCCGCTGCTGCACAGTGACAGCGACAGTGACAGCGACAGTGACAGCGACGACGACGACGACGATTGAGCGACAGTTTGTACGCACAACAGGTTCCTGGAGGCGCGAAGCGGCTCCACGCAAAGCCCTCCCTCAGCCCCCTCCATCCCATCCCAGGCGCCTGTTGCGTTGCGTGGCCAGACTTGGCGTTCCCGAATGGCGCCGCGACTGAAGCAAACCGCGCGCAAGCTGTGCGGTGGCCCCCGGACGACGAAAGCTGCTGTGCTCAGGGATTACGAGGCGCACTCTCGCTGGTTCGAGCGGGAGCATGCGACGGTGTCAGAGGAGCTGCTTGAGCTGACGCAGCACGCCGGCGCGCAGGCCTTCATGGACCTGGTCGCCTCCAAGGTGCGCGCACGCATTGCACGTGGCACGTTCGCACCTACACCCCATGCCGCATTGAGCATTGAGCATCCCATGCCGCGCCGCGCCGCGCTCCGTTTTTGTGCACAGAGAGCGCAGGCCGCCGGGCACGCCCACGCCAACGCCCCCAGGCACCCCGGCACCAGGGCTACGATGGCGCAGCTCAAGCTGGCGGACCGCGCGAAGACGATGCAGCTGCAGCTGGAGTGGGCCATTTCGGAGGCGGTCAAGCAGCTGCTGGAGGGCCCCGTGGATGACGCTGCCGTGCACCAGGCGTGCGACGCGCTGGAGCAGGCGTGCCGTGAATTGAGCGTGGGCTTTTGAGTGTTGTCGAGAGCGCGTGTAGAGCGTGTTCAGTTGGAATGGGACGGGTCAATTCCAGACTGCATCGCCCCATGCTGTCAGCAGGGGGTAGGCCTGCCTTAGCTGATTTGTAGTGCGTTCGCACCTACACCCAGAGCCCATGTAAAGGTAATTTGACATGGTGAACGGGCGGAGGGGGGGTGGCTGCCGTGAGGCAACGGTCGTTTCATTTCAGCCGATTTGCCGACCCTGATCCTGCAGCAGCCGCTGGGTGCGCGGTGGTGAACGAGGTGGGGAGAACGTACGTGTCGCACGCGTGCGCCGGTCGGGTGCGCCAGCCGAAAAAAATACTAGGGACGTCGGCCCACCGGCATCGGCGCTGCCGCCGCAGCTGCAGCCAAGCTGCACCCCGAGCGGTCACGCTCCCGCGTGTTGCGACCGGCCGTCATCACGCGCGTCTTGACGCAACGTTCAGGGTGGCGAGGGCATTGCAACTGATGATCTTGACGTTCGTCAGCGCAGAGCACCCCGTCACGTTCAGGGTGGTGAGGGCGCTGCAAGAGCTGATCTCGAAGTGCGTCAGCGCAGAGCACCCCGACACGTTCAGGGTGGTGAGGGCGCAAGAGCTGATCTCGAAGTGCGTCAGCGCAGAGCACCCTAACACGTTCAGGGTGGTGAGGGCGCAAGAGCTGATCTCGACGTGCTCCAGCGTCGGGCCCAGGTCCAGGGTGGCGAGGGCGCTGCATTTGTGGCAAACGACGCGCGTCAGCGCCGGGCACCCCGACAGGTCCAGGGTGGCGAGGGCGCTGCAAGAGCTGATCTCGAAGTGCGTCAGTGCAGAGCACCCCGACAGGTCCAGGGTGGCGAGGGCGCTGCAAGAGCGGATCTCGACGCGCATCAGTGCAGAGCACCCCGACAGATCCAGGGTGGCGAGGGCTCTGCAAGAGCTGATCTCGACGTACTTCAGCGCCGGGCACAGGTTCAAGGTGGCGAGGACGCCGCAAGCGAAGATATTGACGTGCTCAACCGCCGGGCCCAGGGCCAGGGTGGTGACGGCGCTGCAATAGCGGATCTCGACGCGCGTCAGTGCAGAGCACCCCGACAGGTCCAGGGTGGCGAGGGCTCCGCAATAGTAGATCTCAACGCACGTCAGCGCAGAGCACCCCGACACATTGAGGGTGGCGATGGCGTTGCAATGGCTGATCTTGACGTGCGTCAGCGCAGAGCCCGACACATTGAGGGTGGCGAGGGCGTTGCAATTGCTGATCTCGACGTACTTCAGCGCCGGGGAAAGGTCCAGGGTGTTGAGGGCGTCGCAATCGAAAATCTCGACGTGCTCAATCGCCGGGCCCAGGGCCAGGGTGGTGAGGGCGTGGCAAGAGTAGCAACCGACGTGCGTCAGGGACGTCCAGGGGCACGCCAGGACGACGTCGGCGACCTCGCGCCGCACGCGCAAACGCAGGTGCGTGATGGTGCCTGTGCTCGCGAGCACAGCCAGGGTTTCCGCCAACACCCGAAGGTGCTCGTCCTTGAGGGATGTCGCATACCGGTCGCTAGGAGCGCATATCGTGAGGTATTTGAGGCGCTTGAAACCGGGGCTGGCGAACACGGTGTCCATGGACTGCAGCGTTTTCTGGGACACACTCAGTATCAGCACGGTGGCGTTGTCATGGATCGCCCTGCGCCTGTAGTATTTGTTGATCAGTGTCTGTTGCTTGATTTCCAAGCCCTGGATGACATTGTCCAACGCGCATCTCGGGAGCGCAGTCCAATCCATGGTACTGGTCACAGGTTGACTGCTTCTTGGGTGTCTTGGGCGCGCTATGATGGTGGTGTATCCGCGACAGAGGGGTGGGGGGGCTTGTTTTTGCTGGGCGACGGTCTGCTGCGCGAATGGGGTGCTTCACCGGCAAGCTGACGCATGACAGCTGCACTCGAACTGCATGGCGTTCTGGCTGCAGTACCCGAGGTACACGCCCCTTTGGGGGGCGGTGAACACGCCGGCTACCAGCGTCGTGTACCCGGTCAGCGTCTGTAGGGTGGCGGTCGCGTCCACCGCGCCAGCGACCACGGCCGGCGCTCAAGCGAGGGCGCGTGTAGCGCCTGCACTCCAGACGCCGGCGGGGCAATTCTGTCCGCCAAGAGTACGGCCTCCACCCCCCCCCC
>JACCDR012245802.1_pt1 | contig 11285 bp, 10 predicted proteins | sample 7446431 | NCBI WGS metagenome assembly JACCDR01 (sample SAMN15323443, study PRJNA562643) | freshwater metagenome | isolation source: river surface water | place: USA:Blue River Watershed | collected 2017-08-17 | reverse complement strand
TCTCAGGGCACCATGTTCATCTATGGCGTACTGGACGCCTGGATGGATCGACTAGAGGACAGTCAGGAACTAACCATACCGGCGACGGAGGAAGTCAAGGCTGACCTCCATGATGTCAAAGTCCCCGTCCCTGACTTCGTGCAGGACAAGGAGCCCTCTCCAGTGGTCCCCCTGGGGACCTAGGTAGGACTCATCATGCTGGTAGAAGCTACCACAGATAACTCCCCTGCGTCGTTTGCCAGAAGGCAACTGCTGGAGAGCGATGTCGAGACCCTGCCGGTGACCCTGGACGAAGCTCTGACCAACATTCTTGAGAACGCTCGATGCCTGGCCAGACCAAGGTCTCCCTGTCATGGGGTTGTAGAAGTAGTGGCAGAAGGCAACACCATTACGCTCGATCACCTTACGGTAGGGAACAACATTCCAGCCAGCAAGATTGAGGTCCTGGTACCCAATCACCCCCTCTAGTACCGCATCGGCCTCGACTGCTCTCTCGATACGTTCCTCGTGATTGCCGATCAGAAAGACCTCTTCACAATCCACAGTACCTCGGTACTGCTTTGTGAAGAGGTCCATCGCTTTGTTGCCAGCTTCGATGTCGCTCTTGTAGCGACGACCCTCGAATGCCTTCTTCCCTCTGTCATAGCTGGACAGAGAAGGCATATCCCAGTGGTCTCCAAGATGGATCAGTACGTCAGGCTTCTGTTCCTTCACATACTTCCCCGCCCATTCCAGGTGGGATGTCGGTACTCCAGGCTTCACCTGAGTGTCCGGGATGATGAGGAACTTCTGGTACTTCTTCTTCAACGTAGATCCTCCCTTTGATGAACCAGTCGATGAAGGCCCTACGGGCCTCGGAGCTAACCCGCTCATCCGCCAGGAACCCCGCCGCAAAGGCCAGGAAGTCCTGTTTCAGGTGGACGAGGCTGGTCTCCTTGGGGTCCTGGACCCGGTTGAGGCTGAGGGCCACCAGACGCATTGGGAGGCCCTCCAGCCACGCTTGTCCCGGCGGTAGGCCCACGGTACTCCTCGCCCAAGAAGACGCGGTAAAACGCTTCCTGGGGGCATTCCCCGGCCTTTACCGCTCGCTTCCATCGACTGACGTAGTTCTTGAAGTCGTGCTGGACAGCCAAGAGGGTCAGGTTCTCCCAGACCCCCTTGGAGTGGAGGCGATCCTTGAGACCGCCCAGGTAGGAGGACACTACTTCGCGGGGACAGGAAGATCGACCGGGGGCGTGACAGGGATTGTCACGTCCGGCTTGATATCCTGGATCGGCGTGGACTCCTGGTTGCCATCGGCACCAACATCGCCATCCGCATCGAACTTGCCACCCGAGGCCGAGACCTTACCGTCGTCGGAACGGATCACGACCGTGAGCGTGACCGGGCTACCGGCCATGTGGACCGGAGCAATCGGGATCTGGGGAGCCTGCTGGCTACCGGACTGGCAGCCCGCAAGGCCGAGGAGCATCACGAGGGGGAAGAGGTACTTCATCTACTTGCTCTCCTGGGCTCGACGGAGCCCGAACACTGCACCAGCGGCCACGAGCTTCTCCAGAGCAGCACCGTGCTGGTCATTGGCGAAGTCCACAGCGGCACCGATAACAAGGCCAAGGGCCGACAGGTAGGTCAGCTTGCCCTTGAGGAACGTCTTGAGGAACGACATGAGTTACTCCTTCTTCTCCGCATCCATGCGGGCCACCAAAGATGCCACGAGCTTGTCCAGGGTGTCAAGGCGCAACGCCTGAACGGCCTGGTTCGTCTGGACCGTACCCATCTTGTCATTGAGCCCGCGAAGCTCGGTGAGAACCTGCTTCCCCCAGGCTCCTGCCAGGATCAGGGCCACCGTACCAACGGCACTAAGGATGATGAAGACCAACTTTCCGTCGTCCATTAGGCCGCTCCGATGATCCCGGTGGGAGCAGCGGAGAACCCGCCGCCACCGCCACCGCTGGTGAGAGTCGTGTACCCGGGCGGAGTACCCGAGTTGTAGTAGAGGGACAGATCCCCACTCGTAGGTACAAACTTAGCAAAGGCCGTCTCATCAATACGACCATCCCAGTACGAACCAGAGCCATTCTGGCCCAACCAGAACGGGTCGGTATCCGCCGCACTGGTCCAGGTGTGCGAAGACGTGACGGGAGTACCGTCGTTCACCGTCATGCCCACCGAGTTAGCAGCCGCGTCATACCAGATAACGATGTTGTACCAGGTACCAGTAGACAGGTTAGCTCCCCAGGACAGGAGCTTAGCGAACCCATCAATGTACAGCTTCGGCTCACCACCGCCCGTGCAGTAGAGCAGCCATTCGCTGCCCTTCTTGGCGATAATCCTGTCTGCCCCAAAGCTGTCTGCGTACACCCACACGGACAGATGCCAGTCAGTGTCACCTGTTTGGAGCAGAGACTCACTGGACCGAGAGAGGTACTGTGTGGACGAAGCGACGAACCCAGTAGCGTTGTTCAATGCTCCAGTGGCATTCGTGCAGGAGTTGTTGTTGGTGAGCGTGAGCCCATTTGACGTGGAGTCCGCACGGGTCCCAGTACCGGACTCATCGTGGGACCAGTACCCGACGAGTGTGCCGCTAAGAGCCATCGGTGATCTCCTTCCAGTCGTGCGCCCGGCTCAACTCGGGACCCTCGCTATGACAATACCGCCAGGTCTTGCCAGCACGAGTAAGGATCACGACAAAGTCCCAACCCTTACCGTATGGTCCGTCGTACTCAACCACATCAATCTTGGCTCCAGCGGTCCTACCAGAGTTGATCTGCGTGTTGGATAGGCCCACAAACAGAAGCTCGGAGTCCTGCCCGGAGCGTGCCTGTAGGTATTTACCAACACGCAGACCACTGTTCTGCTTGTCGCGAACAGCGTTGATCGCCTTCGTGAGCAGAGACTTCTCTGCTGACGTAAGAGTCGGAGGCATCTTAGAACCCCTTCACGATGGCCACGAGGTCCCACTTGTCGGCGTCAGCATCGTACTTGAACGTCAGTACGTCCTGCTTGCTAGCCGTCGTCGTGAGAGTCGGGCTCGGGATGTCCGTGGAGAAGCGGTACTTCGTATCGTAGGCCAAGGTACGAGAACCCGTAGCGTCCTGCTTGACACGGATGACGAGCATCTGGGTCAGTCCAGCCGCCGGGGCATTCGTGGGGTTGCCCAGAGTCCGGTTACCAGCAAGGGTGACGTTGAAGTGTTCGCCCAGAGCAGCGTTCACAGCCACCGTAGCGGCATCCGTAAGGTCGTTGTCCGTGTGCTGACGGAGGGCTGTACGGGCACCAACAGCCGTGCTGGCCCCAGTCCCACCATCAGCGATGGCCACGTCCGTACCGCCCGCCTGGTAGACCTCGTTGCCCTCAACGGCAATCTTGCCAGCAGAAACACGGGTAATCGTAGTGTCCGTGGCATGGCCCACGTTGACAGCCGTGAACTGGGGAGAGTCAGCCGTGGTCAGACCCACCGTACCGGCCTGGGGAAGGCCAGTGCAGTTGGTCAGGGTGCCGCTTGCAGGCGTACCCAGGGCCGGAGTAACCAGCGTCGGGGACGTAGCAAACACGAGAGCCCCAGTGCCCGTCTCGTCGGAGATGACTCCACGAAGCTGGGCAGAGGTCGTAGCAGCGAACTGGCTGAGCGGATCGGTCGTGAGGGCATCACCCCCACCACCACCGACACCAGCGGCCTGCTCAGAGGCAACACCAGTCTTGACGTGCCTCATGGCTTAGGTCCCCTTGCCTGCGTACACAGCCGCCGCGAGGCTACCCGAAGCGTTGTCGCTCTTGTACCAGACCTGGAACCTGCGACGCTCAGGGACGTTGAACACGAAGGGAACGTCCGCGATGGTACCGTTACGGTCGAAGGTCGCAGCAGCGCCACGAACCTCAGCGATGGAGGCCGTGCTGGCACCCGAGGAGGGGGCTCCGAAGGAGGGCACCCAGTTCCAGAGAGACCCGTCTCCGTACACATCGTACTTGAGCCTGATGTCAAGACGGGTACCCGAGGCATACGTCCAGACCACAGTACCGGCCAGGATCGTGTTGTTGCCCACGTCGTAGTAGTCAGACCCAAGCTGGGTCCAGTTAGTGGACGCGATGTTAGCCGAAGCTACTGCCTCGTAGGTCGCGTCCTTCTTCTCACCAGAGGTCTCCCCCTGATACGCATTATCGAAACGGACTTCTGCCACGGTATTTCTCCTTTCAAGAGATCGTTAGCACACTAGCAAATGGCCTGGTAATGGTACCCTACTTCTGCTTGAGAGGCAACTCTGACTTCTTCCCGTCCCGGATTTCCAGGAGCCTAACCTTCTGGCTGTCGGGACGGCCCTGCATCATGCGCTCGGTGGTCGTCTTGCTGAGGTTGGCAATCGCCTCCTCGATGGACCGCATGAACTTGTCCATAGCAGACCCACCCTTGCTGTCCTCGAAGAAGGGCAGCCCATCGTAGGAACCCTTCATGGCGTTCTCGATGGCAGCGTCGGCAGCAGCCTTAGCCTCGGGACTGGGGTTCTTCTTGTATTCCACGATGGCCTGGGCAGCCTGCTCCAGGTAGGCGTACTTGGCCTCATCGAAGGACCGGAGCGTCTCGCCCTGGATCTTGGACTTCTTGTATCCCTCCGTGACCTCCGTGGGGGTGAACCCCATAGAGCGGAGAGCCCGACCCTTCTCGTCAGCCGGGATGTCGGTGTTCTTACCCTGAGCAGTCTTGTAGACCCCACGCTCGGTGTCCACCTTGCGGGGACTGTCACCCAGGTAGTCCAGGGTGCGGGTCAGCATGGTCGGCTCAGCACGCCTCTGGGCGTACTCTCCAAAGCCTTCACCCGTGCGGGCAGGGCCTTCCTCAGCGGACTCGGCCAGAGCCTTGCCAGCCAGCACAACAGGGTTCCTGGCCAGGTTGGGGGTGTCGATCAGGGTGGAACCTGCGTCGATCCCAGCAGCGTAGATGGCCGTGATGAGGCTGGTGCCAATCAGCCCAGCACCCAGGAACCTCTTGGCGTTCTGCTTGGGGTTGTTCAGGAAGCCCGTGAACTTGGCCGAGACCTCGTCACCGAGACGGGTCATGTACCTCATGTAGGGCATACCGATACGACCAGCCGTACCCAGTTCCGCGAGGGCCTGGGGATCGGTAGCATCGGACCCAATGTTGAGGGCCTTGGCAGCCGTCATGCGGGCCTGGGCAGACAGGACATCCTGCACCTTGCGGCCCTCAGGAACCTTGAGCGTGCCAGCAGCCAGATCCTTCTGGGCCTGGAGCCAGCCAGCGTAGGCAGCGAAGTTAGCCATCAGGTTCTCGCTTGCACGGAAGCCACCCATGAGAGGGTAGCTGTTCGTGACAGCGGCGACCTTGTTGACCACAGCACTGCTACGGGCCTGAGGAATGTCCGTGTAGCTCTGGGAGTCTCCCAGCACCTTGTCAGCGATGCTAGAGATCCTGCGGGCCAGTTCGGTGTCGGACAGCCTCTTGGCAACCTTCTCGCCCACCTTGTACCCGAGGTAGGACCCAGCCAAGGCACCGCCAGCCATAGCCCCAGCGGTGTCTCCCATGGCGAACCCAGTAGCACCAGCGGCCACAGAGCCCAGCATCCCAGCAGACCGACCAACGACGGTGAAGTCCTTGAAGGCACGAGCGAAGACATCGGTGTCCACGTTCCAGGCCGTCGAGAGTGTACCACCAAGGGTGTTCACGAACATCGTGGCAGGGCTACCAGCCAGACGCCAGACGTAGTTCAACTGGTTGGCAGCGATCTCCGCGAAGTTACGGGCGTTGTCAGCAGTCTTGATACCGAAAGCCTTAGCAGCCTCGCTACCCTGACCACCCTTCTTGGCCAGACTCTCAGCGATCCTGGCCAGGGTCTTCATGGCCGGGTTGGTGACCTCCTTGTCGAACCACTTGGGACGACGACCAGAGATACGCTGCATTTCACTGCGAATGATCTCACGAGTCTCGCGGTTGATAAGCGGGTTGGGGTCAACCTCCGAGCCGGTCAGGATCTCTGCCATGGCATAGGGGGCACCCCAGGCGATGTCACGACCGTAGGCATCCAGGGTCGCCTCGACGGTATCAGCGTAGCTCTCGTGGACAGACGGGTCCCAGCGAGCGTCCTTGGTACGCTTGTTAGCGAAGGGGTTGTAGATGGACATGAAGTCCGCATCCATCTGGTTACGGTTCACCCAGCGACCATCGCCCTTCGACTTCTCGATGTGGGCCAGGTAGTGGTCGATACGTCCAATCTGTTTCTGGTTGAAAACCTCACGCCGCTTGTTCGACATGAGCCAGTTGCTCTTGTTGACTTCCTCGACAGCAGACACGACAGCCCTCTCCAGGTACGTCAGCTTGGAGTAATCCCCGGTGTCCTGGGCACGACCCATCCGCTCCTGGGCATCCGCACTGAACGAGCGGATCAGACCCACCAGGTCACGGTTCATGGGCTCCAGGATGTTCTTCTCGATCATGCTGCCCTGGAGAACGGCATCAGCCAGTTCAATCAGGGGCTTGCTACCAGTACGCTGGAGCAGGTTCACGAACCCGCCCACCCAGCGGTCCTTGAACTGGCTGAGGGTGGAAAGGTCGGGATCTCCCAACTGGTCGATCACCTTCCGGGCAATCGCATCAGGCTTGGCACGCTTGAGCTTCTCGAAAGCGTCCAGCATCTCCGGGCTCGGGGTCGAGTTACGGAGAAGGCTGTCGGCCTGGTCGATCAGCTTGGCACGGATACCGGGCAGACGACCGATGATCTTGCTAGCCTGACGCTGGAGGACGCGCTCCTTGGAGTAGTGGTTGAGGAGACGACCAACGGTCTCCTCGTAGGGGCTGGCCAGGATGCGGCCCACACCCTCCACGATGGCACCCACGTCCACGAAGCCACCCTGGGCTCCACCAGGACGACGGAGGCCCATCCCCTTACGGAGATTGCCAGTGACCTTGCTCTTGCCAGTTAGAGCCACTGCAACGGCCCTAGGCGGGGCTCCAGTGGCATCCAGGATGTCTGCATAGTCCTGAGGGGTCAGAAGCGGCGTAAGGGCCTTTGCAGGGCCTCCAGAGGGCGCAGGCTCGCCCTCAGCCTTCTTGGTCAGGACATCGACCACAGCCTGCTCGACCTTGGAACCCCACTCCTCACGCAGGGCCTTAGCCTCTGCACGCTTGGTAGCCACGTCCGTGGACAGGGTGGTCTTGGGCTTGTAACCGGCCCTAGAAACGGGGGGCTTCTCTGTGACAACCTCTCCCTTGGAAGCAAGGAAGGCATCTCCAGCAGCATCGTCAGCCTTGTCCACCAGGGACTGCTTGCGGAACTTGACCGGGGCACCGTCCCCGATGCCCTCTTCCGCAGACTTGCCACCCTTACCGGACAGGATGTCCTTCTTGGTCGTGACGATAGCACGACCCTCCTTGGCGACATCGTCACCGAGGAGGTTCTCCAGGTGGACCTTGGCAGCGTTGATTGCCTCATCGCCCCGGTCCAACAGCTTGAACAGACCATCCTCCGAGGACAGGGCCTGGACGATGGGATCGTTGATGTCGGCACGGTCATTGGCCTGCTTGACGAGGGCCTGGACCTGGTCGATGGGGTCGAGAGGACTAGCGGCCTCTACCGCTTTTTTTGTTGCAGGGGTCCCCTCCTGGGAACCCTTGGGAGCAGCGTCACCCATGAGTGCCTGGGTAGCGTCGTTGAGTTCGGTGCCAGGAGTCCTGATCTCCTCTTCGACCTTGATCTTGTACAGGTTCTGGAGATCCTCAGGTGTCAGCTTGACGGGGCTCAGCTTCTCGAATACCTCGGGAGGCGTACTAACCTCCGGGTCCACAAGGCTGTCATGCCACATGGCGATGTCGTCAGCAGAGAGACGCTCAAACTTGGCGATCTCTTCCTTGGTCACCTTGGGGCTCTTGGTCTTGCTGGGCTTCTTGGTAGCCAGTTCGACCTTGCCACCCTTCTCAGCAGGCTTCTCACCCTGCATCTTCTTCTCAAGGAGGAAGCCGACAATCTTAGCCCGGGTATCGTCCGAGGACTTGAGGGCGTCCAGAACCTCCTTAGCAGAAGTCCTGGCCGCGTTCTGATTGCCCTTGCCGACCCGGTTGTAGTCCTCCGCGATGCGGGATGCCGTCTGGGGATCGACACCCAGATCCTTCTGTACGCCCTCAGCAGTCCAATCCCTACGGACGATGTCACTCTCAGCACGGGTCTTGAAGGCGTCTGCCAGCTTCTTGGCCTTCGCGGGGTCCGTCACACCGTACATCTGGGAGACAGCGTTGGCATCGATGACGTTGCCGGGCTTGTAGGGCAGACCCTTGATGGGCGGGGAGCCCTTACCCTGGAAGTCCACGAGGGCCTGGAAGTCGTCCACCGAGACGGACCCAGTCTCACCCAGGAAGCGGTCCACAGCCTGACGCACACCAAAGGTCTGCACGTCCGCCAGAGACGAGAACTTAGCGTTGGCAGGAACCTGGACACGACGAGCCCCATCTCCAGCAGAGCCACTCATCTGGGCCGAGGGGTCGCCGGACGGGTACAACTTGTCGTCATCCCAGCGCATCTTTGGATTTCGTCGGACAGACTGGTCGAAGTCCACTGCCCCTAGGAGCTTCTTTGCCCCAGCCTTACCGAGGGCGGAACCGACCTTGGGGATTGAACCCTGAGCGACATCCGTACCGAACGTCTCCACCACCGCACCAGCGGTCTCCAGGCCAGTCTTGTCCGCAACCCACTTGCCAGCATCCACCATGAACTGGCCGTACTTCTCGACACCACGATCAATGTTCTTGGAAGCCTGACGAGCCCCTTCGATCATCGCAGTGCCCGGAGCGTAGATGGTGGCAGCAGCGATGTCACCAGCAGCGCGGGTCCCGGTAGCCAGGCTCTTGTCCACGTTGAGGCCCTCGTTCTGAGTGCGCTCAAAGTCCTCCTCGTAACGGGCACGAGGAGACAGGAGAACTCGGTTCAGTCGAGACAGGAAGGTCTTGCCCTCCTTAGCCTCCTTGATGTCCAGTTCCCGGAGAAGCTGAGTGGCAGACTTGGTACCACCGTAACCCTCCTTGACCCAGTCGGGCTGGGACTTGCGGGAGTAACCGCCCTCGGTGAGGGGCTCACCAGCGTTTGCAGGAAGATCCATCCCACCCTGGGGACCATCCTCCTCGATCTTCTGTATGGCTCCACCCTTGGGAGCAGGAACAGGGTCCTCCTTGAAGGGAAGCTGTACACCAGCACCAGGACGAGGAGCCTCGCCGGGGATCTTCTCGCCACGCTCACGACGGATCTTGGCCTCAGCCTCGACGGCAGCCGCCCTGCGCTCCTCCTCAGACATCGTGAGGAGTTTAGTGCCATACGTGGTCTGAAGTTCCTTCTGGATGGCACTGGCGAGAGAGTCAACCTCGGAGAAGCTGGACAGCTTGCCTGCCTCAGCCTCAAGCTCACCAGCGATCTGGAAGTCCAGGTCAGGGATCGTGTTCGTCTCGCGGAGCAGCTTGACGGCCTCCGTGGACATGATCTCCTGGAGAAGGCCGGGCAGCATGGCCTCACGGGCCTCAGGGCTACCAGCGTTACGGAGCTTCTCCCGGGCTGTCTTTACCGCCCGGTCCTTCTGGCTAAGGTAGAAGGTGCGGTTCTGGGTGGCCTCCTGCTTACGGGCCTCCTCCAGACGAACCTTCATCTTGATGTCGGCCTCATCCATCTTTCGGGCCTTGTCCAGAAGATCACTAAGGGCAGCCTGATACTCAGGGCTGTTGTTACGGTTGAGAGCTACCTGGGTGATAAGGTCGGTACGGCTCATACCCTTGGGGCCAACGTAGCCGGGCAGGAGGGTCTCGCCGAACTCCTGATTTAGACCCGCCTCGTACTTGGCGAAACTTGACTTGCTTTCAGCGGCGGCGGCCCGAACAGCCGCCGCCTCATTACGGAGCCTTAGAGTCTCTTTTTGGTTCTCGTCAGCCCGGATGTTGTCCAGGCCCGTGTTGATGAGGCCTTCCTGGTAGGCATCCACCTGGCGACGCTCGATACGGTCTGCCCGCTCGTCGTCCGCCTGGCGGTAGGCATCCATCTTGGCGTCGCGGGCCTTCTCGTAGGCAGTCTTGTCCCGCTCCTGGCCCATCTCGACGGACTTCATCAGAAGCTCAAGCTGGAGCTTCTTGCCCTTCTGGGTCTTCATGCCACCCATGGAACCGATGGCAGACTTGATGGCATCCGGGTCCCCGGTCGTAACCGCAGCCCCGAAGGCGTCCATGAGACTCTTGGTCTCCTTCTCCTCAGCAACCTGAGTGAAGGTCTCACCGATCTTGGACAGGTTGTCGCTGATCCCAAGAATGGAGGCAGCCCGACGCTTACGCTTGTCAGCGGCAGCCTCGGTCATGCCAGCATAGGCATTCTGGATCGCATTCGTACCGGAGAGGACTGTTTCAACTACGTCTGCCATTGGTTACTCCTGCCCGTCATAACCCCTTGGACTTGCCAAGAGGCCGGGTGAACCTACGAGAAATCCGTGAAGAACTGACTGGCGTAGTTAGACGCCGGAGACTGGGTAGCAGAAGGCGAGAACTGGCCAGGAATACTGGGGGCACTGGGGCTACCACCACCAGCCATCCCCATGATCGAAGACCCAAGACTAAGGACTCCCTGAGCAGCCCCCGTCCACTGACTGAAACGGTCCATGAACGACTCGTCGGTCGCGTCCTCGTACTGCTTTTCCAGGAGATCCATGACCTTACGACGGTCCTGGATGGCCTGGATAAGAGCAGAAGCCTGACCCTGGAGGGCCAGAGTCGTGGCCTGATCGCCAGCAATCGAGGCGTTACGGGCCGCGATGCGGGAGGTTGCAAGCTGGGACAGCGTGCCAACGTCCTGCACCTGGGCCTCACGGTTGATCTCGGCCGCGTCGATGCCCATGTCACGGAGCGTGTTCACAAGCGGGGTGTCGTACTCAGCACCCGCACGCTGGGCCAGGGCCGCAGATGCGGGCGAGTCGGCGAATCCACGAAGGCCGAAGATGGCCCCGACACGACGCTGGTTCGTAGCGGCAGCCTGGGTGACCTGGGCACTGATCTTCGAGCGGAGGTCAGCCTCCTGCTGGGCAGAGATGGCCTTCGTAGAGGCGATCTGGTTGGCGATCTCCGTAGCACGCTCAAACTGGGGGTCGATCTTCTGGTCGTAGAACTGGGTGTTCTCTTCCTTCTGACGATCAGCGAGGAACGCCTGGAGCTTGTTGCCAGATAGGGCTGCAAGACCCTGGGTCTCCTTACCCTGACCACGCATCTGGCGAGCAATCGTGCTGGTCAGAAGGGAGTTAGCACCCTGGGCATCCGTGAGGGA
>JACCDR012031022.1_pt1 | contig 11286 bp, 7 predicted proteins | sample 7446431 | NCBI WGS metagenome assembly JACCDR01 (sample SAMN15323443, study PRJNA562643) | freshwater metagenome | isolation source: river surface water | place: USA:Blue River Watershed | collected 2017-08-17 | reverse complement strand
GGCGTCATTTCAGTCGATCATCTGGGGCGATTGACCACAATAAATCGTCATGCTGGCGAGCTACTGAAGCTAGATCCAGAAAAATTTATCGGTAAACCAGTGCGAGATCTTTTAACCCTGGAGTACTTTCGAACTTTTGCTGAACTCGAAAAAACGATGGCTGATCATCAAGTTGAAAGCATTCAAAAAGAAATGCGCATCAATATTCAGGGCGAAGCTGTTCCATTGATGATTCATTTGTCTCTTCTTAAGGATGAAAAGGGCCAAGAAATTGGAAGAATCATCGTTATCAATGATCTCTCGCCTATTGTAAATGCCCAGCGGGCAGCAGCATGGACGGAGGTGGCGCGAAGGATTGCGCACGAAATTAAGAATCCATTGACGCCGATCAAGTTATCCGCGGAGCGTTTGCAGAGAAAATTTGGAAACTCCATCACAGATCCAGCTTTTGCCGAATGTACAACCATGATTGTGAAGCAGGTGGATGGACTGAAGAATTTGGTAAATGAATTTAGTAATTTTGCGCGTTTACCTCAGGCTCGCCCAGTGCTGGCAAATTTAAACTCAGTGGTCGAGGAGTCCCTCGGGCTGTATCGTCAGGCTCACTCCCACATACAATTTACTTTTAAAAGATGCGCCGACTTACCAGACTTTAAATTTGATCCTGACCAGATAAAACGAGTCTTGGTCAATTTAATCGATAACTCAGTTGCGGCAATGGCCAAAGAGTTAAAGCCCCACCTCGAAGTTATGACTCAATACGACAGAGAACTCAAGACCCTGAGATTAACCTTAGCTGACAATGGTGAGGGAATTTCAGCTGTGGACCGTGGGCGTATTTTTGAGCCCTACTTCTCTACAAAAGAAGGTGGAACTGGGTTAGGATTAGCCATTGTGAAACGAATTATTGAGGATCACAATGGCTTTGTCCGTGCTTTTCCAAATGATCCACATGGGGTTAAGATGATCATCGAGATGCCCGTCAATGAAGTTGGAGCTTGGAAGCCCGGAGCGGAATAAAAGATCCAGCAAGGAGTCACTATGTTGCCTGCAGATATAAAGATTTTGATTATTGATGATGAGGCTCCGATTCGGGATGTTTTATCAGCGTCACTTCGTGATGAAGGTTATCAGGTTTCTCTAGCACATGATGGAGAAAGTGGATTGCTAGCTTTGCGCAGTTATGAGCCTGATATCTGTTTTTTAGATATTTGGATGCCAGGTCAGTTTGATGGGATGGAGGTTCTCAATCGCGCACGCAAGGAATTTCCACAAGTTGAGTTTATTATGATTTCAGGTCATGGAACTATCGAGACAGCAGTCAAGTCAACCAAGCTTGGGGCTTGGGACTTCATTGAAAAGCCTCTTTCAATGGATAAAATCCTGATTACCGTTTCTGATATTTTGAATTACCAACAGGAAAAACAAGAAAAAGCTTTGCTTCTCAATAAGCTTCGCAAGTCGATCGCTATTGTCGGAGAGGCTCCTTCGATTATGCAGACCAAACAAATTATTGCGCGGGTTGCTCCAACTCAGTCCTGGGTTTTGATTCAGGGTGAGGCTGGTACGGGTAAAGAGCTTGTGGCACAAAATATTCATTATCTAAGCACTCGAGCGGGCAAGCCCTTTGTTGAGGTTCACTGTGGTAGCATTCCCGAGGACTTGCTAGAGTCAGAAATTTTTGGCATCGAGGCTGGCGCTATGCCAGGGGTTGATCGATCTAAGAAGGGTAAAGTTGATCTTGCACAAGGAGGAACGCTTTATCTTGCTGAGGTTTGCGAAATGAGTTTGGCTGCACAAGGGAAGCTCTTAAGTTTCTTGGATGAACGTAAGTTTGTGCGTGTGGGGGGCTCTCAGTTTTTGCCGGCAGATGTTCGAGTCATAGCAGCTTCTTCAAAAGCTCTTGATAAGGAAGTCAAAGAGGGTCGCTTCCGCGACGATCTATTTCATCGATTGAATGTGATTCCATTTCGCATTCCATCTCTACGAGAGCATACCGAGGACATTCCGGCTTTGATTTCTTTTTTCTCTGACAATGTTGCTCGAGAAAGCGGTTATGCCAAAAAAGTTTTTTCCGAAAGAGCTTTGGAAAAAATGTCGAGTTATGTTTGGCCAGGAAATGTGCGCGAACTTAAAAACTTCGTCGAGCGTATCTATATTTTGACTCCAGGCGAATATGTTGATCTTCATGATATGCGTTTTGCTGGTCTTATCGACAAAGACGATGAAGGGTCTTTGCTAATCGAAGGTCTGTCAACTTTTCGCGAGGCCCGAGCCCAATTTGAAAAAGAATATCTTTTGCGCAAGATTTCAGAGAACAGTGGAAATATCAGTCGCACCGCTGAAGTCATTGGTCTTGAACGCAGTTATCTACACAGAAAAATTAAAGCCTACGGCATTGATACCAAAGACAACTAAAGAATGGAATAAGCACAATGAAATGGTCCAAAGCACATATTTACACTCTCAAAGAAGCTCCTTCAGACGCTGAAATCATCAGTCACAAACTTTTGATTCGCGGTGGTTTTATGAAAAAGCTAGCGCCAGGAATCTTCACATACGGCAACTTGGGTTTGCGCGCGATTCGTAAGTTCGAAAATGTTATTCGTGAAGAATTGAATCGTCGGAATTGTCTTGAAGTTTTAATGCCAATGGTTCATCCCCGTGAGCTTTGGGAAGAGACAGGCCGCTGGAATGAAATGGGCGATGGCCTTCTAAAATTTCAAAATCGCAACAAGCACTGGTTCTGTTTAGGTGCCACGCACGAAGAGGCGATTACTGATTATATTCGCAATGATTTAAAGTCTTATCGAGATTTGCCAAAAAATATCTATCAGATTCAAACAAAGTATCGTGATGAAATTCGTCCTCGCTTTGGATTGATGCGTGGCCGTGAATTTATTATGAAAGATGCCTACAGCTTCGATGTGGACCAAGTGGGTGCTTTGAAAGCTTACGAGTTGATGTATGACGCTTATAAGGCAATCTTTGACCGTCTTAATTTGAAATACCGAATTGTTCAGGCCGATGCAGGAAATATTGGAGGGTCACAAACCCACGAGTTCCAGCTTTTGGCTGAGGCTGGAGAAGATGCTTTGTTAGTTTCTGATGCCTCTGATTTTGCGGCGAACGTTGAAGTTTGTCCGGCCATTGATGCGGAGCCTGAAGTTGCCTCTGAGGTGGTTGCAGCGCCATTAGAAAAATTTGCGACACCCAAACAAAGAACTATTGCGGATTTAGAAAAATTCACCGGCATTCCTGCAAAACAGCTTGTTAAAACGCTTTATTTTTCTGCCAACGAGGGCTTTGATCCCAAAGATAAATCGCTTAAAGCCTTTGCTGTCCTTTTGCGTGGTTCAGACGAGGTCAACCCTATCAAGGTTAAAAATTTACTCGGCATGAGCAATCCTCCTTTGATGTTGACCGATGAAGAAGTCAAAGAGGTCACAGGGGCTTTACCAGGATCTTGTGGGCCGGTGGGACTTAAGATCCCCATTTATATTGACAACGGTGTTGAGTCTCTTCGCAACTATATTGTTGGAGCCAATGAAGATGACTTCCACTTAAAGAATGTCAATCATGGTCGTGACTTCGCAGTTTCAAAAGTTGGTGATTTGCGTATGGCGAGAGCTGGAGATAAGTGCCCAGTTTCTGAGGGTCGCTTGAAAGCTTATCGAGGAATCGAAGTGGGTCACGTGTTCTACTTGGGCACTAAGTATTCAAAAAAGATGAATGCACATTTTCTAGATGCACAAGGTAAGACACAGCCTTTTGAAATGGGTTGCTATGGGATCGGAGTCACCCGCACGGTTCAAGCAGCGATCGAGCAGTCTTACGATGCGGATGGTATTATTTGGCCCAAGGCTATTGCGCCCTTTATGGTGCACATGTGTGTGCTAGATCCAAAAGATGCTGAATTGATGAAGGTTGCTGACAGTTACTATCAAGCTCTAAATGAGGCAGGGTTGGATGTTCTGATGGATGATCGCGATGAGCGGCCGGGGGTTAAGTTTAAAGACGCAGACTTACTGGGAATGCCTATCCGGGTGGTAATAGGAAAGCGGGGTCTTGACAGCAACGAAATCGAAGTGGTTACTCGCGCCGACAAGCAGATTCGGAAGGTTCGTCCTGACGCTGTTGTGCTAGAAGTGCAGGAGATTGCTAAGGCTCTGTGATCGTCGCCAAAGCGTGTTGAATCCATCGCAAAACTACAATTTTGGACCAAAACCTTGACCAAGTCCTCTCATCAACTTAATTTTGGACAACCGCTCAAAATTCACAAAGAGAGACTATGATTCAGCGACTGTTCGAACAGAAGGAATCACACTTAAGGTATCCAGCCGGGTACCAGGTCCCCTGCGTGTCTCCGTGCGACCAAAAGTTGAGTCTAACCAATAACGGCGTCCTGGTGGCGCCGTTTCTGTTTTTCAAGGGAGTGAAAGCATGTGTGGAGTTGTAGGCCTTATTGGTGAAGAAAAGGCAGGCGAAAAGCTTTACCCAGCCCTGTTCGCTCTCCAGCATCGGGGGCAGGATGCGGCCGGTATTTTGAGTTATGATTTTGAGCGATCACAATTTCATCTCGAAAAAGATCTAGGATTGGTTGAAGACGTTTTTACCACCGAGCGACAACGTCGTCTGAAAGGAACCATGGCCATCGGCCACACACGATACTCAACCATCGGCACCGTGGACAAAGAAGATCTGCAACCTCTGTTTTTAAGTTATCCCTACGGGATGGGTATGATCCACAATGGAAATGTCACAAACTACGACGAAGTAGTTAACTATCTAAGACAAAAGAAACTACGATGGACGTTTAGTCGCAATGATCTGGAAATTTTGATGCACATGACATCTGTGGGACTGGCCTCACGCAAAGACAAGGGGCTTCCACTGACCGAGAGTTTAGCTGAATCAGTTAAAGAGCTTCTGCAGCAGGTGCACGGAGCCTACAGCGCAGTTGGTATGTTGGCTGATCAAGGTCTATTTGCCTTTTGTGATTCCCAGGGGATTCGCCCTATGCTTATTGGCAGAAAAAAGGTTGGCGAGAAATACTGCTACTGTTTGGCCTCAGAAAAACAAGTCTTCTTTAGTTTAGGATATGATTACTGGCGTGACTTGGGACCTGGTGAATTGGTGTTTATCGATCATGACCTCAATTTTTCCTCTTTCAGCTTGAGTCAAAAAACAGCACGTCCTTGTATGTTTGAGTGGATTTATTTTGCAGGCTCAGAGACTGAATGGCATGGACGTCCAGTCTACGAGACTCGTCTTCGCTTAGGAGAAATTCTAGCTGAAGAGGTGCAAAAAATGGGATTTGATGTAGATATTGTGGCACCAGTGCCCGACACCTCTCGGGCTGCGGCTTGTCGTTTGGCCGAAGCTCTAGAAAAACCATATCGCGAAGTTTTAATTAAGAACCGCTATGTGCAAAGAAGTTTTATTATCAACTCACCCGAGCTACGTAAGATCATGGTCAACTTAAAGCTATCTCCGGTTGAAAGCCAAATCCGCGGCAAAAAAATTCTTCTAGTGGATGATAGCATAGTGCGGGGTACAACATCAGCGCGGATAATTCAGCTATTGCGCGATGCGGGTGCCGACAAGGTCTATCTAGCCAGCACTTGTCCTCCGATTCGTCATCCTTGCTTTTATGGTATCGACTTTCCAGACGGAGAGGCTTTGGTTGCTCATAATCGCAGCGAAGCAGAGGTCCAGGAAGTTTTGGGTGTTGATGGGTTGGTTTATTTACCCCTAGCGCGATTAAAAGAGGCTATTGGTCTTGAAAGCCTTTGTAGTGCCTGCCTTGATGGGGACTATCCAGTTCCAGTCTCAGTCAAAGATTTTATGAGTGCGCGTAAGCACAATATCGGCGGCGATGGCAAGACTGAGGTTCCTCTATGAAGTTGATTTATAGCGGATCAGTTAAAGATCTGTATCAAGATCAAAATGATTTGGTCTTTAAGTATAGCAATCGCTACTCTATTTTTGATTGGGGCGAAATGCCCGATGAAATTCCACAAAAAGGCGAAGCTCTTGCTTCCATGGCTGTTTCTTTTTTTGAATTTCTTAAAGCAAAGGGCATGGGCTCTCACTTTTTGCGCTCTCGAGACAGAAACTCGATCGTGGTCAAATCTGTAAACGTGATTCGCCCTTTCTGGCGGGGGGGGCATTATGACTATTCGGCCTACGCCTCAGGCCCAACACATTGCCTAGTGCCGTTCGAAGTAATTTTTCGAAAGCATTTGGGACAAGGAAACTCTTTGCAGGCTCGTCTTCAAAAGAATCCAGACTATTTAAGTGATCTCTGTTTGTCATCCATGCCAACAAGTTCAACCACGTTTGATCCAGCTCTAGTTGAATTCTCGACCAAGCTCGAATCTACAGATCGCTATTTATCAAAAAAAGAAATTATCGAAATGAATGTGGTGACCGAGGGCGAGCTGCTAAGTTTGCAAACGGAAGCACAAAAAATCGCGCAGGAGTTAGAACTTCTTTTTTCAAGCTTTGGAGTTCAGCTTTGGGATGGCAAAGTGGAATTTGCTTTTCAAGAAAAGGATCAGAAGGGTGATCGCTCTTTGATGCTTGTGGATTCCATTGGCCCCGATGAGTTGCGTTTAACATACGAAGGATTGCCTTTATCAAAGGAGTTTCTACGTCAGATCTATACCAACACACCTTGGAGTCATGCTGTGAAAGAGTCCAAGAAGATGGCGCAAGAACGGCAAACTCAAGACTGGAAGAAGATCTGCAAAGAAGAGTTAAAGCAAGAGCCTCTAAAGTTGTCTGCCGAGCAAATCGAAGTCTGCGCACTGCTCTACAGAGCATTGGCCAACGAAGTCGCCAAAGCTGTCGGTCACGCGTTGCCCTTTTCGGCAGAAGATAATTTAAAGTTGTGGCATACAAAAGCTAAATTGATTCTAGGAATATTAAGATGAAGATTGTCGTAGTAGGAAAAGGAGGACGAGAGCATGCAATGGCGGCAAAACTGGCTTCGTCTCCTCATGTGGAATCACTTTGGGTCTGTCCGGGTAATCCGGGTATGCAAAAGATGGGGTTGCAGTGTGCCGCGGTTGAAAAGCCAGAGGATATTGTTCAGTTTTGTCTGGCACAAAAAATTTCTCTAGTCGTGATTGGACCCGAGGGGTCGATTCTTTCAAATCTTAAGAATTTGCTCGAAGGCGAGGGCATCGCTTGCTTTGCGCCTTCTCCAGCGGCAGCGGAGCTTGAGTCTTCAAAATATTTTTGCAAGCAGATCCTCATAGAATCTCAGGTTCCAACGGCTGCCTATGCCAAAATGAAAAGCTTGACCGACGCATTGAGATATATCAGCGAACACAACTTTGCTTCTCCTTTGGTTGTCAAAGCCGATGGTTTAGCAGCCGGAAAGGGTGTCTGGGTTTGCGACTCACAAAAAATGGCCGAAGAAGCGGCACAGGTCCTAGGAACTCAGTATGGATACCCACTTTTGATGGAAGAGTGTCTTGTAGGCCGTGAGCTTTCTGCTTTTGCACTGTGCGATGGTCGTGATTTTGTTTTATTAGGCACTGCTTGTGACTACAAGCGTATCACTCCCGATCCATTTAGCTCCAACACTGGCGGTATGGGAGCCTATAGTCCCTGTGATTTTATCACCTCGGAAGACGAAACAAGTATTCGCAACTATTTCCAACAAAGTTTGGATTGCCTCATAAAAAAGGACCTGTCTTATCATGGATTTCTATTTATGGGACTTATGAAAACTTCGGAGGGTCTTTATGTACTTGAATACAACGTGCGCATGGGGGACCCAGAGACTCAAGCCCTTATGCTTCGTCTAGAAAGTGACCTAGCCGTTTTAATTCAGGCCGCGACCCAGCACAAACTTAGAACACACAGTTGCCAGCTATCAAATTTAACTTCGGTCCATGTAGTTGCTGTTAGCAAGGGCTACCCGCAAAGTGAAATGCTGCTAGATCAAAAAATATCTTACAAGGTTCCCTCAGAACCGCAGGTTTGTCTCTATTTTGCAGGAGTCAGTGAAAAAGATGGAGAGCTATACAACAGCGGTGGACGGGTTTTGGGTGTAACCTCTTTGGCAAATACCAAGGCTGAGGCTCGTGCAAAGTCCTATAGAGCGATGCAGGATATACATTTTGAAGGTCTTTATAAGAGAGAGGATATTGCACAATGAATCCAATCAGAGTCGCGATTTTGGCATCGGGCCGCGGTTCAAACGCAGTCGCTTTGATTGAGAAGGCTAAGACTTTGCGTTCTTATGTAGAAGTTTGTTTTGTTCTGTCAGATAAAGCTGGTGCAGGAGTTTTGGAAAAGGCTCAAGCTTTAGGGGTTCCAACATATGTTGTAGCAAAAACGAGCGATAAGACTCAGCATGAGCAGGCTATCCTCGAAAAAATTCGCGAGCATAAAGTTGATTGGATTTTGCTGGCGGGTTATATGCGCTTGCTATCAGCTGACTTTTTAAAAAAGTTTTCAAACTGGGTGGGACAGGCCTCTCAAATCGTTAATGTTCATCCGTCGCTCTTGCCTCATTACCCAGGAGTCGATCCCATTGGTCGGGCCTATCGGGATCGAGTTGCGCAAAGTGGAGTGACGATTCATTTAGTTGATGAAGGGATGGATACAGGGCGGATTCTTCTGCAAGAAAGTTTATTGCTAAATTTCCAAGAGGAGTTGTCCCACTTTGAAGAGCGTATTCATCAGCTTGAGCATCGCCTCTACACTCGTTTTTTACAAGAGATCGGCGAGGGGGTTCGACCCACCCGTAGATTCCATTTAGATCAATAGGAGATTTGATCATGCAAAGAATATCGGTTCGCAGTCTTTACGATCATAGCACCGAGGACGCCATCAAAAAGGCCTTTGCTCAAGAAGCACCGCTTTTTCAACTGCGACTTCGCAGAGTTTACTGGCTTTTAGAAAAGACGCCGGGTTTTGCCAAAGAAATAGGTCTGGAGTCTTTATTGGATCGAGTCTTTTTTGATCCTGTGGCCGAAGAGATTCGGCATGGATTTCCGGATTTTTTGAACGAGTCCACTTATGTCGAAATTCGTTTTCTTGCTGGAGTTACTGACAATATAGCTCGGTCGGCGACCGAAGCTTTGATGCTTTTCTCCTCGACCACTCAATCATGGCAAGATTTCGGTATTGAAGCTCATTCGGGTTGGGAGCTCGAAATTTCCGGCGACTATTCACAGGCGCAAATTGAAAAAGTTCTTTTTCAGTCTTTGGCAAATCCTTTACTAAATAAAGTAGAAATTCTTCCTGGCAAAGATCTCAAACAAAAGAATCCATAGCAGAACTTTCAGCAATTCTGGCAGGCTCCCAATTTGGGTGACCGAAAACTCCTGCTATTTGATCTAGATAAAAAAGTACTTGCAAAGGTCAACGAAGACCGTGGGCTAGCACTTGTAGACTCCGAGATCGAGACAATTATTCAGCATTTTTCTCAGCCCTTGGTATTGGCATCCAGAGCACAAAGGGGTTGGGCTCATAAAGTGACAGAAGTCGAGTTAGAATGTTTAGCTCAGACTTGGAGTGAGCACTGCAAGCACAAAATTTTTGCGGCAGAAGTTGATTACACAGAGGCCGATAACGAAACCCCGGCGTTGGGAACAAAAAATATCACAAGTCTTTATAAAAGCTATATCCAAAAAGCTACCAAAGACCTTAACGACTGTGGATATCTGGTTTCAGTTTTCAAAGATAATGCGGGCATTGTCGATTTCGATCCCAATCTCAATATTTGTGTTAAAGTTGAAACTCACAATAGCCCGTCTGCTCTAGATCCATTCGGTGGCGCTTTAACAGGCATCTTAGGTGTCAATCGAGATATCTTAGGTTGTGGAGTAGGGGCTAAGCCTGTGGCCAACATGGACGTCTTCTGTTTGTCTACAAAAGATCTATTCCCGGCAAGCGATTCTTTGAAGCGTCCGGAGCTACTCAAAGATCCATCTGTTATTTTTCGTGGTGTTCACCAAGGTGTTGAAGAGGGTGGCAATCAGAGTGGTATTCCGACTGTTAATGGAAGTTTCTATTTTGCCAGTGAATTTGCGGCCAAGCCATTAATTTTTGTAGGCTCACTAGGAATTATGCCAAAGAAAGTTCAGGGATCCCCATCAGAAACAAAAAAGATTGAAGCAGGAGACTTAATTGTCGTTGCAGGTGGTCGCCTTGGTAAAGATGGAGTACACGGAGCAACCTTCAGCTCGTTGGCTCTGCATGATCAAGTATCTTCAAATGTTGTACAAATCGGCGATAGCATCACTCAGAAACGTCTTTTAGATTTCACAATCGTCGCTCGTGATCGGGGTTTGATTAAAGGCATTACGGATAATGGAGCTGGTGGCGTGAGTTCCTCTATCGGTGAAATGGCTCAAGCTTGCGGTGGTGCCCGCATGGATTTAAGCAAACATCCACTCAAGTACGCCAACCTAGAATACTGGGAAATGTTGATTAGCGAATCACAAGAACGCATGTCCTATGCTATTTGCCTCACCAAGATAAACGAATTTTTAGCTTTAGCTCAAGAGATGGGAGTGGAAGCCAGTGTTTTGGGAGAGTTTACAGACTCGGGCCTTTTTGAAGTTGTGCACGGCGAGACGGCGTTGGCGCACTTAGATCTTTTGTTTTTACACGAGGGTTTAAGTCGTATGAAGGTCAAAGCCCATTTCGAGGGACCCAAAAAATATCAAGAATATCATCGCGAATTTCCAAAACAAAAAAATCCAGCAAAAGCAGCGGAAGACATTATAAAGGCCTTGCAAACTGTTTTGGGCTCACCAAATGTCGCTTCTCGAGAGCCCTTGGTTCGCTATTATGACCACGAAGTTCAGGGCGCCACTCGAGTCAAACCTTACGCAGGTAAAACTCAACAGGGCGCCAACAATGCGGGTGTTTTAGATTTGCAGGTCCATGGAGGCGCGGCAAACAATGCTGTCGCTGTTTCAAATGGTCTCTGTCCACAGTTTTCATATTACGACACTTATTTGATGGCGCAAAGAGCAGTGGACGAGGCAGTTCGTAACCTTGTCGCCGTAGGAGCCGATCCAGACAAGATGGCCTTGGTCGATAATTTTTGTTGGCCAGATCCAATTGAAAAGGCGTCGAATCCAGATGCCCATCACAAAATGGCGCAGCTGGTGCGAGCTTGTGACGGTCTCTACAAAGCCGCAATAGCTTTCAGGGCTCCTTTTGTCAGTGGTAAAGACAGCATGAAAAATGATTTTATTGGTAAAACAAAAGGTGGTGACACGGTTAAAATTTCCGTTCCACCAACACTTTTGG
>JACCDR012706349.1_pt1 | contig 11287 bp, 7 predicted proteins | sample 7446431 | NCBI WGS metagenome assembly JACCDR01 (sample SAMN15323443, study PRJNA562643) | freshwater metagenome | isolation source: river surface water | place: USA:Blue River Watershed | collected 2017-08-17 | reverse complement strand
CTATTTTAAAAGATGGATATGCAATTAATTCCGCAGATGTATTTATTGGAGCTTCGGAATATCATCCAATAATAAATTCAAACGGATCATTTACTTTAGATAAATTAAGTGATGTATCAGGAACACCTAATTTTAGTAAAGATGGCGTCTTCATTTATTATGAAAAAGATAGTGTTGGTGATTTTGATCGATGGTATCTTAGAGTGATAGACGGTTATGTTTTTCCAATCTCATCAAATTATAAAATAAAAATAAATAGTAGTGGTGGTTTTTACGATACTAAGAGTTTGAATTTACCAAAACCTTCAAACGTTAGTATTTTTACGGGAACTCAAAATGTTAATTTTAATTTAACGGGCGGGTCGCCAGTTGATGAAGGATTAACTTTTATTTCCGATGTGGATCATTATATTTTGGATACGGGTAAAGAAAAAAACCAAAGTCGTATTTCTATTTATAAAGATATTAGCGGGTACATTAATTTTAGAGTGTTTGATAAAGATAAAACTTCTTATTCTATAAGTGCCGACGTCTCTTCATGGAAAAAAGCAAGTCAACATCAAATTGCGGCTTCTTGGAAATTAAATACCAAAAATAATCGTGATGAAATTCATTTGTTTTTAGATGGTTTAGAGGTTCCAAATATTATTAAATATGGACAAAAATTACGACCTTATTTACATGAAAAATTTAGAACTGTTGATCCTGAAGAAATTTTAGGATTACCCGATCGTGATATTGTTGGATCAGTAGATCTCCATACTACTTTAGGATCTAATATTGTTTCATCATCTTTAAATTTTTCCTCTTTTAATATTCAGTCAGGCGATAAAATATTTATTGACGAAATTGGATTTGATCCAGATGGTTATACAATTTTATCTATCGCCGGGCAACAATTAACTTTAAATTCAGTTATGCCTATGACATTAACTGATGGAAGATTTTCTATTAATAGAACCAGTTATATTGTTAATTCTGAAATTGATGTGGCACCCAATATTGCTGTTTCTACATCACATGTATTTTTGGATGGGTATGATTTATCGGGTAGTATAAATACTAATATTGTATCTTCGGCAACTCTTAATTTTGAAAATTTGGAAGTATTGGCTGGTTTTAGAATTAGAATTGATGCTGCAAATTTACCCACTGTATTAACCATTTTAAATGCTTCTAATAATACATTGACTTTAGAAGAAGATTTGCCAGCTAATTTAAATAATGTTGATTTTTGGATTTATTCTACGGAAGAGCATGAAATTCCTGGTATTCGAGCAGTTCGTCCTTCTTATTCTATTTCTAAAGATGGATATTTTAGAAATGTATTAACAATTTCTAATAACGTATTTGCTGATGATCTAATTTTTATTAAAACATTAGGATTAGCACATCGAAGTTTAGATCGTCGATATTATGTTTGGAGCAATGATTTAGAAAATATTTTAATGACAAGAATGCCTCCACCCATTTCTTTAGATGAGGCAAATATTACTAAAATAACTTTACCTAATATAGTTATTGGTCCAAGCAATTCTACTATTTCTTCGGGACTATTTATATCTAATAATTTATTAGTTAATCAGCAAACTTCTAATTCACAAATTGGTAGAACAATCGGTATTACTTTAACTGGAACTAATACTGATTTTACAACTCCCGTCGAAGTTAAAATTAATGGTGTGGTTGGATATCTTACTATTACAGAGACTTTAATTTTTAATGATTATAAAACACTGTATACCACTAATTTATTTATGTCAGTTAATTATTTACAAGTTAATGTAAAACCAATAAATATTAATAAAAATGCTTTGGCTATTGAAGCTAAAGAGCGCTACTCAATAACATATAGTGAAAATAGTGGTTTAGTTCCGGTCGTTAAATTTAGTTATTCTATGGGTAGCGGCTATACATTGTATAATGATGGTTATGGAATTGTTAGAGATGATAATAATACATTTAGCTATGCTGATATTAATAATTATTTAATTATTCATTCACCTCCTTTAGTGGCTGGATTTTATAAAATTGTTGGAATATCAGAAGATCGTAAATCTTTAAATATTTTACCAACAGTTGCATCATTTCCATTTCCGCTTACATCATTTACGGACGGTATTTATAAAATTGTAAATACAACAGATTATCGCACTGGTTTACAAAATGGATTTTTCACTTTAGAAGAAAAATTATTACCTTCGCAAGGATATTTATTATCAAAAGGATTTTATGAAGTCGCATATGATACTTATTTGCGTATTCATATTGATCCAACAAATGAGCGTTTATATTTTGGTTCTAATTTTAATGGCTCACAACAAGCAAATGCAATTTTAGATCAAATAAAAATATATTCAGTAATGTTAACTGATACTCGCGTTGGTGAAAGTATTCCTTCCAATCAAAGATCTATTACTAAAGATTTTAATTCTTTGAAAGCTTTAAAAAGCGATCCAACAACTTTATTATTAATTAATTTTGATAGTTTTCCATTCACTAACTCTGCTGATCAATACATAGATACATCATTAGATGATCGTCATTTTAGATCATCATTGGTAGTAAATGAAAGTTTTGGTAATAGTGTTGTTCTTTTAAATGATCCAATTATTTTACCCAATGATGGTATTTTAGACACTCGTAAAGAAGGAACTATCGAATTTTGGACTAATCCACTATATGATACTGGTAATGATCCAAATTATAGATTTTATTTAGATGCATTTGGGGCAGTAATTGAAGAAACAACTTCCATTTCTAATATTGCTTTGAAATTGTCGGGGCAGGCAGAAAAAATATTATCCGTTAAATTAGTGGCTGGAGATCAAAATATTGATTATTTTGCGGGCGGGTCAATAGAAATTGATACGCAAAGAACTATACATGAAGAACATGTTAGTATTGGCAACAATAGTGTTGAAACCAATAAACCTATTTTACAAGTTTCTACAATTAAAATTGTGGGAGATTTTAGTGGAACAGATTATTTTGCTGATGGTACAATTGCCCCAGATCGTAAAACAATTTTTTTGGGCAAAATGCTACCAGCAAGTAATTTGCCACTATCTATTGTTTACCAGCCGGCGGAAAATAAAAATGATACATTAAATACTCAAATTATTCGTTTAAATCGGCAGTTACCAAATCAAAACTCTAAAGTACAAATTACATATATTCCTAAAGGATTGCGTGGAGATAGAATAGCAATTTTTAAAGATAATTTTGGTTATATAAATTTTTCTATCACAGCTAATAATGTTGACTATGTAGTTCGTGCCCCAACGTTTTGGTCACGAGATACATGGCACAGAATAAAAGCAAGTTATAAAGTAAATGGTGGACTAAATACAGACGAAATGCGTTTATTTGTTGACGGCTATGAATATTGCAACGTGACCTTTGGATCTGGCTTAGTATTTGGAAAATTCCCAATTGTTATGGGCGGATCAATGCCAGGCGATGGATACCATTACACAACAAATATTCCATTTAAAGATACAATAAATGATATTTTTATTGGCACAGATTACAACAAACAAAATCCATTATTTGGATTAATAGATAATTTAAGAATTTCTAATATTTCTAGACCAATTTATGCGCCATATGGTGAACCAATTGATATTAATTTTAATAGAAATTTGAATATGGTTTTTCCAGTGACGGAAGATTTATATACTACTTATCTTTTTGATTCAAACCCAAGTATCATAAAAAATGATGATTTTGCTATTTTAAAAAATAGAAATACTGGCAATTTTGATTTCCAAGTAAATATTTTTGATAGTTTGGGTATATTAGAAGATAGTGAGAAGTCAGTGGAAGTATTAGAAAAACTGATTAAAGTTCTTAAACCCGGAACTTCGAAAGTAAAAATCACATACGAATAAAGCGGTATAAATGCGGGAAATTATATGACAAAACGACTTCCAGTTAGCGCCAAACAAAACGTTTTTTTTAATTCACAAAATGTAGATGATACCGATCTAACATTAGAACAAAATTATAATAATACTATAACTTCAAGTATTATAAATAATCATGTTGGTACGGGGGTTTTACCAGGCGATTTAGAGCAAGTTGTTTTGTTTGATTCATCTAATTATGTTGGATTTTTAGATGGAGCGGCTATTGATGTGCAAAGACAACCATCAGATGCTAATTTTGGCAATCAATTAGAAATTGATTTAACAGGCTCAAGTGCCGCCTCAAGAAGAACAGTAAAAGTTGGTGTAATTGGATTAGATTTTCAAGGAAATTTACAATTTGAAACTTTTATCTTTAAGGTAAATGAAATACAAATTGGTAAAAAACATTTTACTAAAATATTAGTTTTATTATTTAATGATTTTATTGGCGATCCAAATTTTTCAATGAATTTGGGTGGTAAAGTTGTAATTCGTGAAGCTAAATCAATGAGCTTATCGCGAGATCCTTTAATGATTGCGCAAGATATTGAGCCTAATCTTTTCTTTCGAGATTTTTTCACTGACGGCTATGTATCATTAGGAACATTACTTCATAATGCTTTACCAACCTACAATTTAGATACTTTAAATATTTTTACTAATGAAAAAGATAATAAGCCGCTTTTAAATTCCGACGTCACAACGCAAATCGGACAAAAATTTCAAGCTACAACTAATAATATTCAAAAAATAACCCTTTTATTATCTGTTAGAAATTTAGATAGTTCTAACCCTAACGATTTAGTATGGAACGGTGATTTAGTTGCCAGCGTATATCCATTACAATCAGATATTGATTGTCCTTCTGATATAGCGCCAACTTTACCTATTGATTTTTCACCATCTAATATTCCTTTAGCTCAATTAAGTGTTAATTATTCTACATTACTTGCTGCCGGTATCGTGTTAGATACTGTACCACAACCTGTAGATTTTGTTTTCAGTAATAGTCCAATTGCCGCTGGTAATATTTTAGTCCCTGGCAATTATTATGCGATAGCACTTCATCGTTCAGGATCCGCAAACAAATGTGATATTCTTATTGCAACAGGTGCCGATAGAGTGCCTAATTCACGAGTGACGGTTTTTACAGGAAACTTGTGGGTTGATCTTCCCGAAGAAGATTTATGGTTTAAAGTATGGAATGATGCCGCTAAAGTATCAGATGGACAAGCTTATGATAGTGGTCATGGTATCACGATAGAAAAAACCGAAATTGATCCAGCTACCCAAGCTACCGTAGATTATAGTTTTGATGGCTTACAATTTACCGGTAATGATGTATATCAAGCGCAAGTTGCCGCTATAACGTTGAAAACTGATCCAATTCCCGATCAGTCAACAGGAAATCCAATTCTTTCACATCAACAATTTGTTCCGCAAGTTAATTTACTTAATTCTATTGATATTGTAAATTTGGAAGATGCCTCAGAACCATTATTGATTGGTGCAATTTCAGATAAAAATAGAAAATTTTATGATTCAATATCATCATTAATAGGCGCAAATCTTCATAGTATGACTATGGCGGAAAATGAATTACTTATTCGTATTATTGATGATACCACAGATAGTGGTCGTTATGATGAATTAGTGAATAGTTTATCTTCACATCTTTTAAATGGTGATTTTATTGGGGCAAAAATTGTCCCCAATGATACTAATCCAAGTCATTTTTATCGTATTGCTGCCGCTCAATTATGTTCTATGATTGTGGGCGATGTTAATGGTGATGGTTTGGTTGATGTGCATGATTTAGATCAATTATACACATATTTAAATTATGATTTAAATGTTGCTCCCCCAATTCATTCAATTTTATCTACGGATGGTTATCAAACAACATTTGAAAATGGCTATTTAACCTTAACACAACCATTTACTAATTTATTTTCAGTTAATTTTCAATTGGTTGAAAAAGACACCAACATAATTGTAGCTGGCGGTATAGATGGCGTTTTAATTGCACATCCTAATAATCCTAGATTAGCTCAATTTACCAGCGCTTCGGTTAATTTCAATACTATTATTGGTTTAGATACATATCATTTAGTAATATTTTCTCCAGGCGATGATGCAAACCAGGGCGGTTTTGATATTGTGTCATTAGATAGTATTGCGGACGTATTAACTATTCGAAAAGTAATTCTTACTGGTGATAGTTTGGCGGAAATGCTTCGAGCCGATATTGATGGCGATTTTCATATCAGCGCGGATGATGGATATTTATTAGAAAGTTATATTAATAAATTAGTTTTATCGGGACCACCAACAACTACATATCCGGCGCCAGCCACTAATCCATATACAAAAATCGGCACAAGATTTAATGTAATAAGAATGCAATTAGAAAAATATGTTGATCGCGCTGATGATTATACGCCCTTGAGTAATGGTCGTGGCTCGGCAATACATCCTATACAAGATTTATTTGTAAATGATGGATATTTAGGGGGACATGATTTTTATGCCGATCCAACACCAATTTCTATTGAAAAGAAATTAACATGGGACGAAAGCTTAATTGTTGTTAATAGCCGCGCTAAATTAGTTCCATCTATTTTCAGTAGTATGACCGGTTTCCACGCCAATAGTTGTGAAATAGATGGTATTAAGTGTAATGTTTATCCTCTTTCACCTGATTTTGATTCCGGCAGAGTTGATGTTTTTGCTCCCGATAATATTATTTTAGGCCAAGGCGGAGAAATTAAACGCTCGGATGGCAATTTTTATAAAATAGATTTTGAAGTTGGTACTGTTGTAATGGAAATTCCTGGCGGTTTGTATGAAAGTGAACGTACAATTAACGTTATGGATGATTTTATTGCTGATTATACAGGCAATGGCGTCACCAGATTAGGTTTCCCAGCTATGCGATATGCTGATTGTTCTTATGTCCAAGCGGATGATTTATTAAATGATAAAATTAGATTTTCAGTATCAGTTCAAAGCTTTAGTCCACAAGTAGATGGATTATCAGATGATGGATATTATGGAGTAATTGTTGATGGCAAAATCGGCGTAGCTGTTGATTACGAAACTGGTTTTGTCACTTTAAATTTTACTAATTTGTATCAAGATGAAGTTTATAAAACATTAACAACTAAAGTTCAAGTCAATGTTTATATGAAACGCGGCGGTTTTAATAATAAACCATTGTTTGTTGATTCAACAAAAATGCAAAATATGCTGAAATTGATAACAGTATTTTCGGGAGCTAATGCTGGCGGTCCAGGTGCACAAGTTGACCTTGCAAACGACACTACGGGCATTTTACCAGTAGCACGAGGCGGTACGGGACTCAATATACCAGGGGCAACGGGAACTGTTTTAATGTCAAATGGTGCGGGAATAAGTTATAATTTCGTGACGGCTGATTTCGTGGAATATATTCCAGCTAACGTTGCACAATGGAACAATAATGCACCATCTTCAGTAGCGAATGCTTTAGATAGATTAGCTAGTGCTTTAGGCAACGTTCCATAATAAAATATAACTTTTTTACACAATAATTATGTTAATTTATTTAAATAAATGAAGCTTATCATAACTAAACCGAAACTTCTTACTAAAAAAGAAGAACGTCAGATCATTTCCAAAGCCAAAAAAGAAGGCAAAATTGATCTTGATGTTCTTTTATCTTTATCAGACGAAGGGCAAAATAAAATTATTAATTTGTTTAACGAAGCGCAACAAAATGAAATTATTGCAGATATTATGACGCAAATTGTTGAATTAAATTTTAAACATCAAAAAGAAATGGAAGAGGTTGGTAATCAACTAGCTAAAGAAGAAAAAAGAAAAAAAATTAAAATAGTTAAGAAGGCTCAATAACGCGATATATTGTTCATTGTGAAAATATTAATTAGACAGTTTTTAGCTGGAAAATTACACTCATGGTCGGAAATTGGAAAAGCAATGTCCGAAGTGCTTTATGATCAAAATCATAATCTTCATTTATTTTCGACCGATGGTAATAATGGATTTTTATCCAAAAAATTAGAACCACATTTAATTGGAAGTGTAGAAGAAGATGGGAAACAAGTATTAGGAAGATTGCCAGATAATATTTATGATTGTCAAATAAGTTATACTTGTATTAAAAATTTTCAACGCATGCTTGGCAATGGCAATAAGAATAGGTTTGGCTGGTGGGTTTATGAATGGAACGGTAAAAATGTTTTACCAAATGGTTTTGCCAAAGGTTATAAACATTGTGATATTCTTTTTACACCCTCAGAATTTGGTAAAGACATTTTTATAAATTCCGGTGTTCCGGCAGATGTAATTAAAGTTTTGCCACATGGAATTGATACTAATTTATATTTACAGAATACTACTATGAAATTACCAACTGATAAAAAATTTATAATTTTATCAGTATTAGCCCAAACTCATAGTAGAAAAAATATTCCAGGCATGCTTGAAGCATACGGAAAAGCTTTTACTAATAAAGATGATGTTTGTCTATTAATCAAAGCTAAAGATAAACCAATTAAATATCCATTTGATGTATCTTTAAATAAATGCTTACAAGATTTTTATAAAACATTTCCAAATCATGCAGAAGTAAAAGTCTTATCTAATTTTATAGAAGATATGTCGGCACTTTATAGAAGTGTTCATGTAGTGTTTACAATGTCGCACTGTGAAGGTTATTATATTCCGGGAACTGAAGCTATCTGTGGGGCTAAATTAAATATAGCGCCGGGCTATGGTGGACAATTAGATTTTCTTAATAGTGAAAATTCTTTATTAATAGAGGGCAAAGAAGAGCGTGCCGATCCTAAATCAATGTACTGGGAAAGCAAATCAAATGCAATATGGTTTAAACCATCAATTGAAGATGCCGTTAATAAACTTCAACGAGCATACAAAGAATATGATTTGTGGGTTCCTAAATTAAAAATGCAGCAATCAAATGCATTAGAAAAATTCAGTTGGACGTCAATTGTTAATGAAATGATGTCTTACGCCAGTTAATTAGACTTTTAATAACAAATCATTCATTCTTGTTGGAACATGTAAATCGCTGGTTAAATCAGACATCATGTAATTGCCATCAAACCAGGCATGACCATTTTCGCCCCAAGTTGTTGACCAACTATTTCGAATTAAAAATTCTACGTTTGGATTATATCTCACGCCGACAACTACCATAGCGTGGAAACCATTATAATTTATTGGGGTTGTAAAAACTTTATTACCACCGGTATATTGCATAAAATTATCATCAATCGCCGTTCCAAAAACAACAGGATGATTTGCTCGAATGGCATTTTCAATATCTTTTAAACGTTCTTGCCCGACATTTCTTATTTTATAGAAATTTTCTAATTTCAATGTATTATCATCACCTTCTTTATAAGCGATAATATTTGGTTGTGAAAAAACTGCACTTTCATTATATTGCCAAGTATTTTCTTGACAAACTCCAAATTTAGTTAAAGCATCCATAGCATACATAATATATGTACCTTCATCTTTATTTGTTTCATTATGATAAGAACGAGCATTCCAATATACAAATAATCGACTTAGTTGTTTAACCGAATGAGGATCTTCCAAACCCTTTATAATTTCAAAAGCATCTGCGGTTGCATTAGCGACACAAGAACTTAATGCGCCCTGATCACTAACTGGAGTGTGTTCGGGAATAATATGTTGAGTGGTTGTAGCACCGAAAGGTTTTGAAGATGAAAATGTTGGAATTGAAGCTTCCCGAGTTTTAACATTTATATCTTTGCTGTTTGTTGAAAAAAGACATCCTTTAGCTTTACGCATTTAATTTCCTTATTTTGAATTAGTGCATGTATCAACGGCTTCGCAAGTTTTGACATTAGCAATGCATTGTGGATTTAAATTAAGACCCTGTGCCTCTTTTTCATGACAAAATTGGGTAAAGGATTTTCCTTTTTGTGTGGGCGCTACTATTAAACAACAATATGTACCTTTAGCATTATCGCACATATTTTGAATATGGTCCTCGGCTTTTGCACACCAATCTATCGTTGGCTCGGGCAAAGGTGATGTTGGAACAACTGTTGGTGATGGAGGCTCAGAAGAAGTGGTTGGTACTGGCGCTGGACCTGTTGGAAGATTAAGTTGACATCCTAAAAGTACTAAAAATAAAAAACAATATTTCATGGATTTCCTTCGTTATATATGCTAAGTCATGCCCAAATTATCTATATGTATTCCATGTTTTAATAAATTCAATTTTACTAAAAGTATATTAAAAGATTTAAGCTATTTATCAAACGACCATCAAATTATTGTATTTGATAATGGAAGTACAGATGAAACAGAAAAATCATTAAAAAATAGTAATGAAATTTTATATTTACGTAGCGAAACTAATTTAGGTTTCGGTGCAGCATGTAATAAAATGTATGAAGTTGCAGGTGCCGAAAATGTTATGTTTCTTAATAATGATGTGAAGGTTCGTTCTAATCATTTTAATTGGACAGAAAATATTATTAATAAATGTTCAGAAGGAATTGTTGGACCAACTATGGGGCAGGTTGATAATAAGTTTAATTTTATTAAAGAGGCAAATCATATATTATTGGGCAACTCTTATGTGTCCGGATGGTGCATTGCATCTTCTCGTAATATTTGGGAAAAACTTAAAGAAGAAGGTGCTATTGGTCCTTGGGCGCCTTATTATTTTGCTTATTTTGAAGATACGCATATGGGATTTATGTGTCGGAAATTGGGAATCCCAATGTTAACTGTAGACGTTCCCATTGTTCATTTTGGAAAAGTTAGTAGTAAACAATTAAATACTTATGCGCTGTATTCAAAATCGAAAGAAATTTTTAGTAAAATTTGGCGGGCTTGACATGATGCAGAAAGCGGGTTAATATGTCGTTGAAATATTTTTGGGAACAAGAAATAGAGTTTACCGACGATATATTTGATAATTTACCCATCGTTAGTAGTCCGGTACCCGGTTCTTTTTTGTTATTTGAAATTTTTCCATTGCAACGGAAACTAATTGGTGAAATGTACGTTTCTCGATATACTAAAAAAATAAAATGTTATTTATATGAAAAAATTCATAGAATAGCTATTCAATCTATTTTAGATGAAAATAGTATTTTAAATTGTGAAAATATTGAAACGGCTAAGATAATTGTTCTTGAACGCATATCTAAAATAGATAAAATTAAAGCATTTATATGAAATATAATTGATAAAATTTTTATGAATAAATTTCAATGGTCCAATAGTATAGAAGAAAATTGTTATTGGGAATTTTTATATATGAATAATATATATATTTTATATATTCAGCACGATTATACATATGG
>JACCDR011141430.1_pt1 | contig 11287 bp, 13 predicted proteins | sample 7446431 | NCBI WGS metagenome assembly JACCDR01 (sample SAMN15323443, study PRJNA562643) | freshwater metagenome | isolation source: river surface water | place: USA:Blue River Watershed | collected 2017-08-17 | reverse complement strand
TGCCTCATGCTGCCCCGGTTTGCCGCCGGTTCCGCCACCCTGCCAGAATGAGCCTATGAAAACCCTGCGCGTCGCGACCTACAACATCCACAAGGGCGTGCAGGGCCCGGGCCCGCGCCGGCGCCTGGAGATCCACAACCTGGGTCTGGCCGTGGAGCAGCTCGATGCCGACATCATCTGCCTGCAGGAAGTGCGCAAGCTGCACCGACGTGAGGAGGAGTATTTCAGCCGATGGCCTGAGATGCCGCAGGCGGATTTCCTGGCGCCCGAAGGGTACGAGGCTGTCTACCGCACCAACGCATACACGCGTCACGGGGAACATGGCAATGCCATGCTGTCACGCTGGCCCGTGCTGGCCCACCAGCACGAGGACATGTCCGACCACCGTTTCGAGCAGCGCGGCCTGTTGCACAGCGAGGTGGTGGTCAACGGCCTGCCCGTGCACGTCGTGGTCGTCCACCTCGGCCTGATACGGGCCAGCCGCGTGCGCCAGGCTGCCCAGCTCGACCGTTTCATCGCGCGCGAGGTGCCCGTCGACGCGCCGCTGATCGTGGCTGGCGATTTCAACGACTGGGGTGAGCGGGTGCACCGGCACTTTGCCGCCATGGGTCTGCAGACCTTCGCACCCGCGACCCACCCGACCTTTCCGGCACGCCTGCCCCTCGTGCAGCTGGATTACGTCTACGCACGTGGCCTGCGCCCTCTGGCCGTCGAGGTGCCGCGCGGCCGTGCCTGGTGGCGCATGTCCGACCACCTGCCTCTGATCGCCGAGTTCGGCCTACCCAGATGAAGGGACGGCATCGCACCGTGCTGCGCGCCGGCCATTGGGTGCAGCTGCTGCAGGGGGGCGAGGCACTGTTCCCTGCCATGCTGCGAGCCATCGCGCGGGCCGAACACGAGGTGCGTGTCGAAACCTATATTTATTGGCACGATGCGGCGGGTGAAGCGTTGAGTGCTGCTCTGGTTCACGCGGCGCGGCGCGGTGTGGCTGTCTACCTCGTCGTCGATGGCGTGGGTACGCCGCGCCTGCCCGCAGCCTGGACGGCGGCGTTCAACGCCGCGGGGGTGCACTGGCATATCTACAAACCGGCGGGCTGGCTGGGCCTGCTGCTGCCCAGTCGCTGGCGCCGCCTGCACCGCAAGCTCTGCCTGGTTGACGGCGAGGTGGTCTTCTGCGGCGGGATCAACGTGCTGGATGACTGGCACGATCCCAACCACGGGCGGCTCAAGGCACCACGCCTGGACTTTGCCGTGCAGGTGACGGGGCCGCTTGCGGGCGGTGTCCACGAGGTGATGACCCGGGCCTGGTGGCGCCTGCAGGCGGCCAGCAACGCACGCGATGCCGACTGGCCCGCTGCCTGGCGTGCCTTGCAGGAGGCCATGCGCGCGACGCGCAGCCTGCGTGGTGTCTCACCGCCCTCGGCTGCGCGGCCGGGCGTGCGTGCGGCCCTGCTGCTGCGTGACAACGTGCGCCATCGCCGCCGGATCGAGTTGGCCTACCGCAAGGCCATCGGCGACGCCCGCGAGGAAATCATCATCGCCAACGCCTATTTCCTGCCTGGTCGCAGCTTGCGGCAGGCGCTGATCAACGCAGTGCAGCGTGGCGTTCGGGTGCGGTTGCTGCTGCAGGGACGGTACGAATATTTCATGCAGTACCACGCCGTGCGACCCGTCTACGGCCCCCTGCTGCAGGCGGGGGTGGAGATCCATGAGTACTCGCCCAGTTTCCTCCATGCCAAGGTGGCGGTCATCGACGGCCATTGGGCCACGGTCGGCTCGTCCAATCTGGATCCCCTGAGCCTGTTGCTGGCGCGTGAGGCCAATGTGGTGGTCGATGACACGACGTTTGCCGGCGAACTGCGCGCCCGCCTGCTCCATGCCATGGAACACGAGGGACGCCGGATTGACCCTCAGGCCTACACCCGGCGCCCCTGGCAGCAGCGGCTGCTGGACCGCATGGCCTTCGGCCTGCTGCGCACGGCGCTGTTCCTGATGGGGAGGCGCTATTAATTTAAGAGCTGTTGAGGCTTGTCTGGATTGCTTTCCGTGGCTTTTCAGGGTTAATGCAATCGCTGGTACCATAAGGTCATGCTAAAGCCGAGCCAGAGCCCCATGAATCCGATGGATGCCAACGACGAAGGCACGCCGGTCTCCGTCAAGATCCGTGAGCGGCTGCACGCCGCGCGCCGGCGCTTCAACGCCAACGACAACATTGCCGATTTCATCCAGCCCGGCGAGCTTGAGTTGCTGCTCGACGAGGTCGAGGGCAAGATGCAGGACGTGCTCGACAGCCTGGTCATCGATACCCGCAATGACCACAACACGGACAACACCGCGCGTCGGGTGGCCAAGATGTACGTCAACGAGGTGTTCAGGGGGCGTTATGTCCAGGCGCCGACGATCACCGAGTTTCCCAACGCCGAGCATCTCAACGAGCTGATGATTGTCGGCCCCATCACCGTGCGTAGCGCCTGCTCGCACCATTTCTGTCCGGTGATCGGCAGGATCTGGATCGGCGTCATGCCCAACGAGCACACCAACGTCATCGGCCTGTCCAAGTACGCGCGCCTGGCCGAGTGGATCATGGGTCGACCCCAGATCCAGGAGGAGGCCGTGGTCCAGCTGGCCGATCTGATCCAGACCAAGACCCAGCCCGACGGGCTGGCCATCGTGATGGAGGCCAGCCACTACTGCATGGCCTGGCGCGGCGTCAAGGACATGGACAGCAAGATGATCAACTCGGTCATGCGCGGCGTGTTCCTGAAGGATCCGAACCTGCGCCGTGAATTCCTGTCACTGATTCCCCAGAGGTCCTGAACATGCTGGTCCGCCTGCTCTACGCCAGTCGCGCCGTCGACAACAGTCCCGAGGCGATCGAGAACATCCTCTCGCAGTCCCGGCAATACAACCCCACCTGTGGCATCACGGGCATCCTCTGCTACGGTGGTGGCATCTTTCTGCAGGCCATCGAAGGCGGCCGCAATGCGGTGAGCGAGCTCTATGGCCACATCCAGCGTGATGCACGGCACAAGGATGTGGTGCTGCTGCATTACGAGGAGATCACCGAGCGCCGTTTTGGCGGCTGGACCATGGGCCAGGTCAATCTGGCACGCATCAACACCTCGATCCTGCTGAAGTACTCGGAACGGCCGGAGCTTGACCCCTATGCAGTTTCCGGTCAGGTCTCGCTGGCCCTGCTGGAAGAGCTCATGGCGACGGCGTCCATCATCGGACGCAGTTGACACCCTCGAGCCAGGGGGCGACAGCGGTGGAGGCGGCCCGGGCCGCCTCAGCTGTTTTTGGGGATGACCGTGTCCTCGATCTTGCCGGCGAGCTGGACCAGGGCCAGGCCCGCCGGACAGCCCGGTGTCACCTGCATCAGCAACTGGCGGCGCATGATGGCCTGGCGCACGGATGGATCGACAGGGATGTCGCCCACATGCACCAGTTTCACGGGTTTGCCGGGTTCCCCCGGCACGAAACGGTCCACCACCTGCTGCAGCTGGACGGTGATGGCACGGCCATCGCCTGGGCGGGCGGTCTGGTTGACGATCATGCGGATGTTCTGGCGTTTCTGCTGGCCCACGAGCACCTTGATGGTGGCGTAGGCGTCCGTCAGCGAGGTGGGCTCAGGGGTGACCACGAGCAGCACCTCCGAGGCCAGCGAGACGGCGAACAGCACCACGTCGGATATCCCGGCGCCGGTGTCCAGCAGCACGACGTCAAAACGCGGTACCAGGCTTTCCATCACCCGGAGGAACTCGTCGCGTACTTCGGGCGTTAGGCGGGAGTACTCCACCATGCCCGAGCCGGCCAGCAGCACCGAGAAGCCGCCTGGTGCCTTGATGATGGCTTCCTCGAGCTTGGCCTTGCCGGTGAAGACGTCGTGCAGAGTGGTCTTGGGATAGAGGTTGAGCACCACGTCGAGGTTGGCCAGGCCGAGGTCGGCATCGAGCACCAGTACACGCAGGCCGCGGCGCGCCAGCGCAGCGGCCAGGTTGGCGGAAACGAAAGTCTTGCCCACGCCGCCCTTGCCGCTGGTGATGGCCAGCACCTTGCCCAGGGGCTTGAGGGGTACGGGCGGAGGGACCGCTTTGTCCTTGTTCAGTTCGTCGCTCATCAGCTGAACCTCGGTGAATTGCTGTCACCACCCAGGTCGCCCCAGGTGCTTTCCGTTGTGGACAGGCTGCCGAACAGCAGACTTTTTTCCTCTGCACTGACGGAAATGACCTGCTGGTGGTCGATGCAGACCCGGTTACGGCCTTGCGCCTTGGCCAGGTAGAGTTGGGTGTCGGCGCGTTCGATCCAGAGATCGGCGGTGGACCTGACCCAGACCGGCGCGAACGCACCTCCGACGCTGGTCGTGATCTGCAGGCTGACGACCGGTGAGACGGGGATGGTGAGCGCCGCGACCGACTGGCGGATGCGCTCGGCCACGGTCTCGCCGTAGGCAGCCTGACAATCGGGCATGACGATGGCGAACTCCTCGCCACCATAACGGGCGACCGTGTCCTGTGGGCGCACGCAGCCGCTGATGCAGCGTGCCACGGTCTGCAGCACCTTGTCGCCGGCCAGGTGGCCGTGGGTGTCGTTGACCTGCTTGAAGTGATCGATGTCCAGCATCAGCAGCAGGGCCGAGTTGCCGGATCGGGCCACGATCTCGATCTCGCGCGTGAGCACGGCGCGGAAATGGCGCCGGTTGGCCAGTCCGGTCAGAGGATCACGCAGCGAGAGCTCGCACAGCCCATCAATGATGCGTTGGAGATAAGGGGCGGCGCCTTCAATCGGGGAAGGCAGCGCCGTGCCGCCGTGCTCCAGCAGAGCCCGCGCATCGTCGAGACGCAAGGCGTTCAGATCCAGCAGGGGAGAGGAGGAGGCGGTCACGAAGGAATCCACATTTGGCGACAAAGTCTAACAGGTACCCCGCGCCCCGAAGCCGGGAATTCAGGCAGCCGGGGCGCCTTGATCGTGTGTTCCGCACGATCGGGCCACTCTTCTGTTGTGTCGCCGGGACAGAGCGCCAGGAGCTCAGTGTGCGCCGCTGGCACACACCGGACAGGCCGGGTTGCGGGGGATGCGCACCTCGTTGAAGGCCATGTGGCGGCCGTCGAGCATGAGCAGGCGTCCCGTCAGCGGGGTGCCGGCACCGCTGATGAGCTTGAGCGCCTCGGCGGCCTGCAGGGTGCCGATGATGCCCACCAGCGGGGCGAACACCCCCATCGTGGCACACCGGGTTTCCTCGAAGCTTTCGCGCGGGTCGAAGACACAGGCGTAGCAGGGGGAGGCTGCGTCGCGCGGATCGTAGACCGCGAGCTGGCCGTCAAAACGGATCGCTGCGCCCGAGACCAGAGGCTTGCCCTGGCTGACACAGGCTGCGTTGACGGCCTGGCGGGTGGCGAAGTTGTCGCTGCAGTCCAGCACCACATCGGCCCGGGCCACAAGATCGGCCAGCAAGTCCGCGTCGGCGCGTTGCGCCACGGTCTGCACCTGCACTTCGGGGTTGAGCGCGGCCACGGCCTGGCGGATGGAGTCGACCTTGGGACTGCCTACGCGTGCCATGGTGTGGGCCACCTGGCGCTGCAGGTTGGTGACGTCGACGGTGTCGTGGTCCACCACCGTGAGCCGGCCGACGCCGGCCGAACCCAGGTACAAGGCCACGGGAGAACCCAGTCCCCCGGCACCGATGACGAGCGCGTGGCTGTCCAGGATGCGTTGCTGCCCCTCGATGCCGATCTCGTCGAGCAGGATGTGTCGCGAGTAGCGCAACAGCTGGTTGTCGTTCATAGAGTGCACCCCTGAGGCGCTGCGCGCCTTCCCCCCAAGGGGACGCTCCCGGTGGCCCGGCGTAGCCGGCTCCATGGGAGCCCCGACAGGGCACCTGTGTCTGCTTAGTTCTCTTTTGCTTCTTCCTTGCGCTCGGTCAGGGTCTTGCTGACCACGACCGGCTGGCCCTTGAGCTGGTTCAGGGCCTGAATCAGCTGGAAGTCCTTGTCGCTGCCGAATTCCGGCAGCTTGCGCTCGGCCGCCGGCTTCCTGGCTTCGTCCTCGAGCTTCTTGAGCGCGGCGTCACGTGCCTTTTCGCGGGCCTCGTCCTTCTGCTCCGGCGTCTGGCCGTTGCTCAGGTGTTTGTCCAGATCGGCCTCGCGCGTACGCAGCACGGAGAAGACGTTGCCCTCGGCGGTTTCGTCGATCATGACGTCGGGCAGGATGCCCTTGGCCTGGATCGAGCGGCCGGCCGGCGTGTAATAACGCGCGGTGGTGATCTTCAGGCCGGTGTCGGGGCCCAGGGGGCGGACCGTCTGCACCGAGCCCTTGCCGAAGGTCTGGCCGCCCATGATGGTGGCGCGTTTTTGGTCCTGCAGTGCGCAGGCTACGATTTCGCTGGCCGAGGCCGAGCCCTCGTTGACCAGCACCACGAGGGGCACCTTCTTGAGAGCAGCCGGCAGGCGGCGCAGCGGGTCGCTGCTGCCACGACGCTGGTAGTACTCGGGCGCGGCCTTGAAGGTGTACTTGCTTTCAGCGAGCTGGCCATTGGTGGAGACCACGGTCACGTTCTCGGGCAGGAAGGCGGCCGAGATGGCCACAGCCGCATCCAGCAGGCCACCCGGATCGTTGCGCAAGTCCAGCACCAGGCCCTTGAGCGCGGGATCCTGCTTGTAGAGCTCCTCGACCTTGCGCACGAAGTCCTCGACCGTACGCTCCTGGAACTGGCTCAGGCGGATCCAGCCGTAACCGGGCTCCACCATCCTGCCCTTGACCGACTGGGTCTTGATCTCCTCGCGGATGATGGTGACCGGGAAGGAGCGGTTCTCGTCCTTGCGGAAAATGGTCAGCACCACCTTGGTGTTGGGTTCGCCGCGCATGCGCTTGACGGCCTCGTTCAGCGACAGGCCCTTGACCGCGGTTTCATCGATGCGGGTGATCAGGTCGTTGGTCTTGAGGCCGGCGCGGTAGGCGGGTGAGCCTTCGATCGGAGAGACGATCTTGACCAAGCCGTCCTCCTGGGTGATCTCGATGCCCACGCCCACGAAACGCCCGGCCGTGCCCTCGCGGAATTCCTTGTAGGACTTCTTGTCGAAATACTGGGAGTGCGGGTCCAGGCTGGAGACCATGCCGGAGATGGCGTCGGTGATGAGCTTCTTCTCGTCCACCGGTTCGACGTAATCGGTCTTGATCATGCCGAACACGGCGGCGAGCTGCTGCAGCTCTTCCAGCGGCAGCGGTGCGACGCTGTTGCGTGCCACGGTCTGCAGGGAGACGGTGGTGAGCGCGCCGGCAATGACGCCCAGCGAAATCCAGCCCGCGATTTTCAGTTTCTGACCCATGGATAGTCCCTCGTCGCTTCAATATACACGCTTGGAAGCGAATCCGCCGCCGTGGTTCCGGCGGCCGGTGACAAATTGTGTGCCCCGTGCCCGGCCCGCCCCATTTGGGGGCGGACCCTGGTGGGACAAGGCTCAGGCCTTGCCCTGGGTGGCCACGGCGGCTGCGGCCCGGGCGGCCGCTTCGGCATCGCCCAGGTAGTAGCGCCGGATGGGCTTGAGCTGTTCGTCAAGCTCGTAGACCAGCGGGATGCCGTTGGGGATGTTCAGGCCGACGATGTCCTGGTCGGAGATGCCGTCCAGGTACTTGACAAGGGCGCGGATGGAGTTCCCATGAGCCGCCAGCACGACGCGCTGGCCGGACCGGATGGTCGGTGCCAGGGTGTCGTTCCAGAAGGGCAGGACCCGCGCCACGGTGTCCTTGAGGCACTCGGTCAGCGGCACCTGCGCGGCCGGCAGGCCGGCATAGCGGCGGTCGCCGCGTTCGCTGCGCGGGTCGCTGGCCTCGAGGGCGGGTGGTGGGGTGTCGTAGCTGCGGCGCCAGACCAGCACCTGTTCCTCGCCGTACTGCTTGGCCATGTCCGCCTTGTTCAGTCCCTGCAGGGCGCCATAGTGGCGCTCATTGAGGCGCCAGCTCTTGACCACGGGCAGCCAGGTCCGGTCCATCTCGTCCAGCACATACCAGAGGGTGTGGATGGCGCGCTTGAGCACACTGGTGTAGGCGACGTCGAAATCGTAGCCTTCGGCCTTGAGCAGCTTGCCGGCCGACATGGCCTGGGAGACGCCGGTAGGTGTCAGGTCGACGTCGGTCCAGCCGGTGAAACGGTTTTCCAGGTTCCAGGTCGATTCGCCATGGCGGATGAGCACGAGTTTGTACATGGTGTCGGGGAGGAGTTACGAAGCGGTTACGGGTGGCCGGGTCCCCGGACGGGGATTTGGGGCCCGGGCCGGCGCCCATCAACCCGGCATTTTAGAATCACCGCTTTACCCCACCGGTCACCTGCAAGGAAACACGTGAAATTCATCCTCGACAACTGGGCCCTGATCCTCCTGGCCCTGAGCTCCGGCCTGATGCTTGCCTGGCCCGCCATCCGCGGCGGCGGTGGCACCCTGACGGCTGCCGCGGCCGTGCAGCTGATCAACCGTGAGAAGGCGGTCGTGATCGATGTCTGCGAGCCGACCGAGTACGCCGCCGGCCATGTGGGCGGCGCGAGGAACATCCCGCTGTCCCAGCTGGCCCAGCAGCTGCCGACCGCTGTCAAGAACAAGGACCTGCCGGTGATCTTCGCCTGCCAGAGTGGTTCTCGTTCGGGCAGCGCGGCCCGTATTGCCAAGGGCCTGGGTTATGCCAAGGCCCAGTCCCTCAGCGGCGGCCTGGCCAGCTGGCGCGCCGCGAGCCTGCCGGTCGAGAAGGGTTGATGACATGCCATCCGTGAAGATGTACACCACGGCCGTCTGCCCGTATTGCGTGCGCGCCAAACAACTGCTCAAGTCCAAGGGCGTGGAGCAGATCGAGGAAATCCGGGTCGATGCCGATCCCCAGGCGCGTGAACAGATGATGAGCCTCACCGGCCGGCGTACCGTGCCGCAGATCTTCATCGGCAGCACCCATGTGGGCGGTTGCGACGACCTCATGGCCCTGGACGCCCGTGGTGGTCTGGCGCCGCTGCTGCAGGCCGCCTGATGGCGCGTCAACCGCACGCCACAGCCTGAGACAATCGGCGCGATCCGATCGCGGGCCCGCTCGGTATCCACCGGGCGGGCCCGCGTTTTTTGACCATCACCTATCCAAGGCAAGTCCATGGCTGACCAGCAAGAACCCGTTTTCCAGATCCAGCGCATCTACCTCAAGGAGGCCTCGCTGGAGCAGCCCAATTCCCCGGCCATCCTGCTCCAGGGCGAGCAACCCTCGGTGGACATCCAGCTGGGTGTCGAGGCCCAGCCGGTTGCCGAAGGCGTGTTCGAGGTGTCGGTGACGGCCACCGTCCAGACCCAGATCGGCGAAAAGACCGTCTTCCTGGTCGAGGCCAAGCAGGCCGGTATCTTCGAGATCCGCCATCTGCCCGATAGCCAGATGGGACCCATCATGGGCGTGGTCTGCCCGCAGATCGTTTTTCCCTACCTTCGTAGCAACGTGGCCGACCTGATCCAGCGCGCGGGCTTCCCGCCGGTGCACCTGCAGGAGATCAATTTCCAGGCCATGTACGAGCAGCAACAGCAGCAGGGCGGCGAGATCAAGATCCAGTAAGCGCTGCGGGCGCGCAAGGACATAGCCATGAAGATCCTCGTGCTTGGCGCCGGTGCCTGGGGAACCGCCCTGGCCATGAGTGCCAGCCAGAACACCCAGGGGCACCACGAGGTGGCCTTGTGGGCCCGTGATATAGCCCAGGCGGCGGCCATGCGAGCGACCCGTGTCAATGCGCGTTACCTGCCGGACCTGCCCCTGCCGTCGTCCCTGCAGATCCTGCAGGGATCTGCCGACACGCTGGCCGGCCTGTGCGCCGGACGCGACCTGGTGGTGATCGGTACCCCGATGGCCGGTCTGCGCGGCGTGCTCCAGCAGATCCGTGGCATCGAGGCCCCGGTGGCCTGGTTGTGCAAGGGCTTCGAGCCGGCGGCGCAGGGCAGTGCGGGCCTGATGGCCCACGAGATCCAGGCCGCCGTGGCGCCCGCCTTGCAGGCCGGCGTGCTCAGCGGGCCGAGTTTTGCGCAGGAGGTGGCCCGGGGCCAGCCCACCGCCCTGGTGGCCGCCAGCCCGCACGCCCTGGTGCGCGAGCGCCTGGTCCAGGCTTTCCACAGCCCCAGCCTGCGCGTCTACGACAACGAGGACATCGTGGGGGTCGAGGTAGGCGGTGCCGTCAAGAACGTGCTCGCCATTGCCACCGGTTTGTGCGATGGCCTGGGCCTGGGCCTGAATGCCCGCGCCGCGCTCATCACCCGCGGCCTGGCCGAGATGACCCGTCTGGGCCTGGCCCTGGGGGCTCGCGCCGAGACCTTCATGGGCCTGTCTGGTCTGGGCGATCTGGTGCTGACCGCCACCGGTGACCTGAGCCGCAACCGCAAGGTCGGCCTGTTGCTGGCCCAGGGCCAGACGCTGGAGCAAGCCGTGGCGTCACTCGGCCATGTCGCCGAGGGTGTCTACTGTGCGCGGACCGTGGTCCAGCGTGCCCGGGGGCTGGGGGTGGACATGCCCATCGCCCAGTGTGTGGTGGCCCTGCTCGACGGCCGCATGCAGCCCGCCCAGGCCGTGGCCGCCCTCATGGGCCGCACACCGGGTTCCGAGGGACGCTGAAGGCGGGGCTTCAGGCCCCGTCGTGTGCGACACGGGCCTGGATGTGCGCCATGGCCTCCTCGACCTGGTCGACGAGGATCAGGCACAGGTCGCCCGGCGCCAGCCTGTCCATGGCTGTGTCGATGGCCAGGAATTCACCGCGGATTTCGTCGACCTCGCGCGTGCGCCTGGCCTCAGCCAGGCCGGCGCGCAGCAGGGCCAGAACCTCCCCGTCGGAGCGGCCCCGCTGGCAGGCGTCTTCGAACAGCACGATGTGGTCGAAGGCATCGCCCAGGATGCGGGTCTGCTCGCGGATGTCCTCGTCGCGCCGGTCGCCGGCGCCGCTGATGACCACGGCACGGCGCTGGGCCGGCATGGCGCCCACGGCCTGCACCAGGGCCTGCATGGCGTCCGGGTTGTGGCCGTAGTCGGCAATGACGGTCGCGCCCTTGTAGCGGAACAGGTTGAAGCGGCCCTGGGCGTTGTTGGCGTCGTTGTCGAAACTGGCCAGGCCCTGGCGGATCAAGTCCCAGTCCAGGCCCAGGGCCCAGGCCGCGCCCACGGCCGCCATCACGTTCTCGACCTGGAAGCCGATGGTGCCGCCCAGGGTCAGCGGGACGGCGGCCAGCGGCAGGCGGTGCTGCCGGTCAGCCTCGGCGGCGACCAGCTGCCCGTTCTCGACATAAACAGCGCG
>JACCDR010044231.1_pt1 | contig 11287 bp, 12 predicted proteins | sample 7446431 | NCBI WGS metagenome assembly JACCDR01 (sample SAMN15323443, study PRJNA562643) | freshwater metagenome | isolation source: river surface water | place: USA:Blue River Watershed | collected 2017-08-17 | reverse complement strand
TCGCCCTTGTGAGGACCCTGACTCCCCGCAAACGTTTTCTGAATTTCACCGACGAAATTGTCCCAAAGACCCATGAGTACCTCTAGAGCCGACTTTGCCGCGGATCGGAGAGCAGCGCGCGCGCCAATCGATCGAGTGTTGCTTGGTCAGTTGCTGATGCACCACCAGTGGCTGACTGTAGTTGCTGCATCGTGTTGGCTTGCGCGGCTTGGCTACCCGCCACGGCTTGCTGCATGCGCTGAAACTCGTGTGGTGTAGCCGGGGGTGTAGTTGGCATTGGTTCTGTGGGCATGCTCGGGGCAAAAGGCGCCGGCTGATCGATGTCGGCCGCGGTTGGTGCAACATCGGGGCCGCCGCCCATCATGCCGTACAGCAGCATCAGTTGCGTGTCAGTGAGTTTTTCATCGTCTGTTTCCGCTGGCTTCTGACGCTTTGGCAGCGCAGGCTTCTTGGGCGTTGGCCCGAGTTTCGTCGGCAACCCCGGCTCCGTTAGTGATGCTGGTTTCGCTTGAGGTACGCTCGTGGCTGCCGCTTTCTGCAGCTGCTCTAGGATCGTATAGCCGCGCGCGTAGGGCATATCCCGGCTACCTTCACGCAGCTTTGTCTCGGCTTGTGCGTCGCCCCCTGAACGCGCCTTGAAATCGGAGTCCTCCATCGCCTTGCGATTGGGAATGCCGCCCTCACCAAACTGCTTTTGGATTTTTCCGAGTAGCAACTGCGCGGCTTTGGATTGATACTCTTGATTGAGCTTCTGAAATTCGGGGCTCTTCTCATCGAGGCTGTTGGCTTTTGCTTCGAGCGCTGCAAGCTCCTTGCGCACTTCGGCCATGAGTGGGGACTCAGGCGAAGTCGTCCAGTATTCAACTTGATTGAGGAGATCGGAAGGGTTGGGTGCTGCCATGTGGCGTTATTCCTTTTTCGTATAGCCTATGCGCATGAAAGCATTACCAACCTCGGCACCAGCCTTCGCGTAGTAGGTGTTTTGACCCCAGTTCCAGATGCCAGCATTCGATCCCCAGCTGCGCCACGCATCGGAGAAAGCTTTCTTCTTCTGTTCTTCGGTAGCGGTGGGAAAAGTGAGGTCGACTTGCTCACGCAGGACATCGGCAACTTCAGAGAGCTTGCCAATAACCTCTTGGTCCCGTCCTCCAGACAGTGCGCGCGCAATCTCGGCGCCAGTAGCATTCAGCGTGTTACCAAGCTCGTCAACGCGCCCCTGATTTTTCGGATCGATCGCAGCATCAGGCGCCTTGACGACTGGCTTACCGTTCGCATCCACTGTAACAGCGGAAGAGGTTGCTGGGGTGGCTGAAGCCGAGCCACCGCCTGAAATCGCCAAGCGCGCAAGATCCTCGGCGCGAGTTCCGGCCGCTTTCGCTTCATCCGCAGCCTTGTAACCGCCAATGCCGCTCATGATGTCAAACGGCAGGCTAAGCTTCAGGCCCGTGTCGCGATCCTGTGCGCCTGCGTTGTATTTGGTGACGTCCATCCCAACCCCGGTCACATCCATCAACCCACCGCCGTACGCCTGCATTGCACGGTCTTTGGCAGCAATGTTATCAAGAATCAGCTGGCGTTCGAGCGATGCACGACCGAGGTTGTTCTCATGTAGGGCCTTGCCCATAAGCCCTGCTGCTGCACCGCCGCTCACACCACGACTACCAGCGATGCTTGCGTACCGTTCGAGACTCTGCGCCTGCTGCTGATCGAGCTGTGACAGACCCTCTTCCTTGGCTGCACGCATTTCGTCGGAATCAAGTCCGCTAAGACGCTTCTTCAGAAGCTCAAGATACTCATCGTGCTGCTTTTGATAGGGGTTCGAGATCCGCGCTGATTCATTACCTTTGAGAAGATTGTCAGCGAGGTTTTTCGATGTCTCAAAATCCGTGACGAAATTGGATGCTGCACTGCCGGGGGCTACACCTGGAGGAAGAATCGGGGAGCCAGAACTGCCTGCTGTTCCACCTAGTCTAACGGGAGTGGGGCCGGGGGTTTGAGGTGGCGTGCCTTCCTCATCTTCCGGCTTCTTATATGACGTACCTGCATTCAGTGGCATGCTACTCATCCTTCATATTTACGAATTTGGGATTGATTTCTACAGCCACGCCATTGATTGCAATGTTGCGATTTGGCTCACTATTTTCGATTACCACACGCAAGCTTTTGCAGCGCTGGTTAGAGAGCGGCAACACCTTGTCCGACAACTCGGGATCACCGTAGGGCTGTGAGTCGTACGGAGTTTCGGCATAGCCAGTGTCCACCTTGAAATCGGTGAGGTCTTCGAACTTGTCGACTACTAGACCTGGCTGCCAATCGCGCTCAGTGCTGACGGTGAGCTTGAAGCCCTGCCCCCCGGCCTCACTTGTGTCGGTGCTGAAGATCTGCGCGCGGTTGAAACTCTTGTCGACCGCGGGAACACCACCGTCATACCATTCGGTGAAATACTTGGCTGTGAATGGCTTGCCGTTATCCGTCCAGTTGCAGCTCATCGAAAGTCTTGTGTAGTATGTTGGGTCACCGGTCGGGCTTAGCGGCGGCGCTACAATCAGGTCGCCAAAAGACTCAACAGCTCCGTTATACGTGTCGATAGTCCACTTGCTCCACCGCTTGCTTTCAAAGTCATACACGAGTGTGTAGGCTGGTTCGTTACCGGCCATATAGGCAAGACGATAGTTGCCGCCTGTCATCGAACGTTGACCGTCTGCAGTATCTCGAATATGATCATACGCCGTCGCAGAAAAGGATGAGTTTGACCAGTTGTGCGATATCAATGGTTTGAGAACAGAAACCAACAGCAAATTTCTCGATCGCCAATGGTAGCAGCTGGTTCGAACTTTTGGATCTGCAAGAATGTCACTTATGGGTTGCGACCATTCATAATCAAACGCGTTACCCCGAAGCATGGCCAAGCCAAGCTGAGAGCGAAAGAAAATTGTTCCGTCGATAGAAATTAGTGAGCGGGAATCCAGACATCCAATACCTGTAGTGAGGTCGCTAACCGTGAATGTACTAGCGTTGTCCAAGACCCCTTCGACCACCTGAATCGAGTTTTCGGAGAAGATAAACAGGCGGTCATTTACACTAATTAGCCCCTTCGCTTTTCTGGCATGTGGTGGAAGATTAAACGTATTACTGGATGGAAAATAAAACTTTGAGGTACCTGAACTGTAATACACAGTTGGTGTACCAAAAAACAAACCAAGATTATATGTGGAGACATTACCGTTCTGATATGGCTGTAACGAATTGTTTGTAACTAGCACGACCCTTTCTTGATGTTCGGTAGCGGCAAGAACACTGTTAGGTGCTGCTTCTCGCGTCGTTGCCGTGTCTGCGTACTGCACCGTCAGTGCGCTGTCGGCTGTGCTGTCCGTGCTCCACGCAACAAGTGCACTAGCTGGGGCCTCCGAGCGTGCGTAGTCCCTTAGGCGATAGAATGTGTCGCCGCCTGCCTTAGTACGATATAAGCGAAAAATTCCGCCTGTAGAGATGTATGCTGTAGCTGCAGCCAGGGTAATAGTCCCTTCGATAGTAACAGTTTGCCCACTAACAAGCTTTATCTGTACGTAGTTTGTTACGCCGCTTTGTACGATGCATGCAAACTCACCGACTTGAAATGTATGCGGTTCGACAATAGTAAATACACTTTGCCCAATACCGGTGCCTGTAGTCGTGTAAGAATCAAAACGATACGTACCATACTGCGAAAACGATAACGTCAGTACAGAGTCATAGAGCTTTACTTCTACGTTTTGTGCGGCCGGAGAAATGACAGGACTTACGGTAGGATTACCTTCAATAATTTCTCCGCTCGGCAAATAAGCTACATGAGTAAACATATATCTGTAAGCGCCAGTTAGCGCACCTGCAACGAGCGTATTGTTCCATTGAGCGGAACCGTTTAGTACGGGCGCACCCATATCATAACAACCAGCCAAGTAAGACCTATAACCATCATAATGCAGCATCGCTGCTCCGCCACCAGCGATAAACACATCCGGTCCTATATTGAACGCATCTATGCGCTCCGTGTTTGCTGCTTGCCGAGAATAGTAATTGCTATCAGGGTGGTTTGATTGCGGAATTACTGCTTGTATACTAACACTGAGCGGTTTACTCGTGTTGCCAGTTGGGAATGGGGCGTCCAATACAGGTTCTGGGGCAGTTTGCAAGGCAAGGACGCTTTGCTGAGAGTTGGTATTGAACGTACTGGATGGCGTCAAAGCAGCCATCATGTCACCAACCAGACTAGCAGCCGAGACGCTTGCTAGCTGCGTCCCATTGCTCTCATAGAAGTAGTACCCAGCGTCAGTGCGCGAGTATGGAGCACGCATTAGCTCTGTAGTTTCTCGTAACAACGCCGCTTTGTGGCGCTTTAGTGCAACCAACCCATTCCAGTGCACACCTATCAGTGTCTGCGCATCCTTGTATGTCTGTTTCGTGCTATCCGTTCCGTAGCCGGATTGCTCAAACACCTGTTGGTAGTACAAAGAAGCTGGTGTCCGCACAGACAATAGCGCCAAAGGCCAGTTGTGTACTGGTTGCCCCGTACCAAATGATTGTGGAACTGCTTCCGACTTACAGAAAGGAAGCGACCCCGGCCGTTTCGTGAATCCGCGCTCGCCCGTCATCCACAGGATATTTTCAGGTAGCTGCGCGTAGTTAACAGCGCTGTCAGTCTGCGGCGCGATGAGTGGAGTGCTCATCTGCTTGCCGTACGGTTGTGGAGAAGCAATCTTGCGTGAAGACATGTGGTGGGTCCGGGGCTAGCCGAGGTCGACTTCGAAACTTGTATCGAGGATGGCGATCGCGGGCAGATCCTCTTCGAGGTCAGCGCACGCGGCGAGGATTTCGTTCTCAATTTCGTCAAGCAGCTCTTTGGTGACTGTGGTTTCGCTGTTGCTGTCACGCATCTGAATGAGACGCGCCATGTAGTGCACGAGATAGCGGCGACAGATGTCAGGAAGTAGACTGTTTGTGGTCGCGTACTTGCCAAACACCACCCAGTTGCTGCCATTCTGTACAGCGGTGTTCTGCGCGGAAGTCAGCGTGCAGGAAATGATGCGCGTTGAAGTGTCATACGCAGTAACGGGAATGCCGCTTGCGATGATCGTACCATCCTTATCGACAACACTAATGTAGTCGACAAGCCCGGTAGTGAGGTCGTCAGCAGTTTCGGTGAGGAGCGTGTTGTTGGGTGTCAGCGTGATGCTGCTGAGACCGTGGGCGCTAATGAGGCCACGGCGAATATCCAGCGTCGGAATCGTGTACTGAAAGTCAATGAAGAGCATTCCGCTTGATTGGTTTGGAATCGGCGTGAGAATAATCTGACCGTCGCGAAGAAAATAGGCTTTTGGGTAGCCAGGGACACTGACTTCTTGCCGTGAACTGCGGAGATCTAGTGGGTAGGCGTTTTGCGCGGAGCCGTCGAAGCTATACTTGATGCCGATGATGTTGCCAGTCGTGTGGACGGCGTTCGGAACAGTGCCGGGGATTGGGTAAGCTGCAACACCTTGTGTGACCGGGGTGGTGGTTTGGCGCGTGAAGAGGCTGCTCTTGGTTTGCAGAATCTTATTGAGGATGCCTTCTTGCGCTTCGCAGGCAAAGCGAACCACTTCGGACATGCGAACACCAGCCGTAGGCGTATAGTTCTTGGCCCCGGCCTGAAGACGTGCATCACGCTGAATTATGTCGAGACGATCGAGAGCCATGCATACGAGGCTCCTTGGTTAGCGCTTGCCAAGTGTGCGGGCGAGCAGCATCGCAGCGCGCGACTTCGACGCGGCTTTTTCATCCCCGGCCACAGGCGCAGTTTCTTCAGACGCAGGTTCCGCGGCTTCCTCTGCTTCACCCTCGGCGGTTCCCTCATCCACTTCGTCAGCAACTTCAGCACCAGCATCGGCTGGGAACATCTGTTGCAGCTGTGCAATCTGCTCTGCCATCATACGCAGCATGTCTGCGACCTTCTTGGGGTCCATCGCAGTAGGGTCGGCTTCGAGTTCAAGAGATTCTTCCATCATGTGGGCGTCCTATAAGTATGCCTGCGCAATAAGCGAGGAGCCCATGCGATTGGCTTGTCGTTTTGTGTCGAGTTCATTCACTGCGTTGCCACCGCGCTTGAGAACGGCCTGCAAGAGGAAGTTTCGTGCTTGAAGTTGACGTTCTTTGTCGGCCATCTCGGCTTGTGCGCGAATGCGCATGCGCGCGAGCTCCGCGGTGGAGTCGCGGTCTACGTTCGCTTCCGCAAGTTGGGATGCACGCGCTTGTGACTGCGCAATGATGCTTGCCAGTGTGGCCGCAGTTGTTCCCGCTGCACCAATACCTGCCGAAGCGAGTCCAGAGTAGTCGGTGGTAGGCATCTGCGGAGCGGAAGCGCTTCCAACCGAAGCCATGTGGGTTGAGTATGGGTCTGGCGCCGCTGCAGGCATGCCGTTCTGATACAGCATATACGGATCGCTGCCTGTGTAGCCGGGGGCTTGGTCGGTCGTGGTGTGCTTCCAGCTGTCTGGATCGTACACAGGACTGCGATACAGTTGATAGTCGGCCATTAGCTGCGCCCTCGCATATAGGCTCGCGCCAACGTCTGCATGATGTCGCCATTTGCGGCGGTTTGTCGTTGCGCCAGTGTGTGCGCCATGTCGGCCTGCTGCCCGTAAACGCCTGCAAGTGACTGCGTAGCTGCCTGTTGCTGGTTCTTTGCTTGCTCTTCGCGCTGTGCAGCGATTTGCATCTTGGCGAGCTGCATTTGCAGTGCGCGATTTGCTGCGCTGTTCTTTTTAGCGTCTTCGGTTGCTTGAGCAGTCTGCGCCGCACCAGCAATGCCCGTTCCCGCCGCTGCTGCGGCTGAAATAAGCGCTGGAATGAGCATCAATGGAAATGCCATGCATAAACGTCTCGCTATTCACTCAGAAACTGAACAATCGCAGCCAACGGAACAACCACACCGGGTTTTCCCTCTGTGGAATCGTGGTAACCATGCACCACGCCCACCAGCTTACCCTTTACGAAAACGGGTCCACCAGAGTTGCCGGGGCGGATATCCCCGTCGACTAGCATCGCAACCCAGAAGATGCCGGGCCCTAATCCCAGTTGCTTCTTGATTGCAAACAAGCCGTACGTGCGAACCTTTCCAACGTTGTGCTTAAGAGAGCCAGACGGGTATCCATCAAACGTAATGGCGTCGCCTTCTTCAGGCTCTTCGGACGCAAGCGTCACTGGCTGCACAGCATTACACGCCTTGTAAAGCGTAATAAGTGCAAGATCGTGTGCCTTACCGCGGCGTGAAACCACCCCGGCCACTTCTTCGTCCCCACACTTGAGAAACACAACCGTTCGCTCCGCACCGACAGCGTGCGCGGCGGTCAAAGCGGAGAACTTATCGATCAGAAACGCGGTTGCAGTGGTTGCTCCAGTACTCGTGGTGATTGGCAACACACGTTCCTTGTGCTGCGACACATCACTCACCAACAAAGAATACAACAAACAAGCAACCATTGGCATATGATACACTACCGCTTTAGTTCAGTCAAGGATTACAGGTTCCAGGCTTCGGCCTGCACCATCTGGATCGTGATCGCGTCGGAAGCACCAGACGTGATGCACACGCCGGCAATTAGGTTGGCTGTAGTCACATCAAAGCCCGCAGACACCGTATTCACACTCACACATGGGATGGTCGCGTGACCAGTCGATGCGAGGTTGTGCGTGAGTGTAAACTGTCCAACCACAATACCAGAAGCAGACAATGGCCCCCGGCAAATGGCCGTGATTTCAACAGTTGCTTCGTCGATGGCTGCAGTACCGGCCGGTTTCGTAAACGACACGCGAGCGGTATCCGCAGTCGTGCCAGCCGTGCCAAAACAGATATCAAACGTTGATGCCGCGTTACCTGCAGCGGTCTTCGTCATGTTGAATTTCCACCGGAAACACGTGCCGATCTGCATCTTGTTTGTGGGCATCGTCAGTGCAGTGCCGGCGATGTATGTGCGTGTAGTGGCCGCTGGGGCCTGCGATGTGGTGGAGAAATTGCTTACGTGTGACTTCGCAAAACCCGCGTCGGTCTTGGTCGTAAGACTCTTCGTGGTTGAGTCGACATAGGTGGTCGCTTGACCGGAAGCTGGTGTGGCCGGGGCAGTGATGGCTGTGTAGATTGCGGAGCCGGCACTGAAGAGGACGCGCTGCACGAGTTCCAACAGATCACTCGTGTTCAATTTCAAGAGATTGACGATGGTACTAGAGAATTGGCGCCCACGGAGTGCCTGGTCATTGGCCAACAATATCTTCGTTCCGTCGATCGCATTTGCTGCGATGCCGTTGGTACTGATTTGCGTTCCGTTTGGAGCACCGCTATGATCGTGACCTGAAATCGTCGTGATCATAGCGTCTTGCGTAACGTCCGTGTTGGTCTCGCCTTTGATAGGCCAACTTCCATTAACCCCGCCTGTGTAGGATTTTGGCATGGTGCGCTCCTACGTCAGACCTTCAACACCGATGATACCCAGTGTGGTGGAGCCAGGGCCTGCGGTGGTTTTCGCTTTCACGCGCACCCACATCGCCATCATGTTTTTCAGGACGATTGCATGCTTGCCGGTTGCGGCCAGCTGAATCACCAGTGCACCAGTCGGTGCGGTAATAATTCCAGAACCGACCGTCAGACCTGAGATGTTCGCAGCACTCAACGCATACCAATCAGCAGCAGCAGGGGCCGTTGCTTCGGTCCCTGTGGAGCCCGACGCAGGCACAGCAACCTCAACCTGAATTTCTACACTCGTCGCAGTATTCAGCGTTAGATCACACAACAGCATCAGCGTGTTGTTGTTCATTATGCGGGTTTCTGGGATACCAGAGCTATCGTAGCTCGTAGTAATGGCTGTGGCCGCAGAGCGAAGGGTCTGCCGACCAGCAACGGAGGGATTGTAGCTCATGAGCGCTCCCGGTTAGGCCAGGTGGTCTGCAGTATCGAAGCCCATCACGCAGACGTGAAACGCCGTTGGGGAAGCGGCGCCTGAAGCGTCGTTCTCAACACGCCAGACCACCGCGGTAGCCGACACCGAAGAGATGTTGGGGATGAAACTAACCCCGGTACCACTCTGTTCTGCCGTAATCTGCACGTTGGGTGCGCGGGCAAATGGAGTATTGAATGTCAGGGTGTACACATCGGAAGCGACAGAAATCACTCCGCTCGTAAAGCCTTCGGTGAGTTCGGACGTGGTAGCAGACGGCGTACCGTCAACACTCGCACAAACAACACGGAACAACTCAACACGTGGACCACGGTGTTTTGATTGAACTTGAAATGCCATGAATAACCTTCTGAGGAATGAGTAGGCGATGAGATGTGGGGCCGGGGTTGGACCGTGCCGCCACACACTCAAGTACTTAGACAACTGGATTAGGCGAGGCCGTAGATGATGCCGAGGCTGTTCGGATGACAGAACAACTCGCCGTAGAAGCCGTAACGCGCTTCGTACGCATCCGAGGCCGAGGAACCCGACGTGAAGCCCATGCGCATCAACACCGAACCGTCTTCATCGAACCACTTCGGCGCCTGCGCCGTGTGGAGCGTGATCGCATTGGTATTGAGAGCAAGAACGCTATCGTCGGGGCACATACGCGTCACAACGAACGGAATCACGCCATCACGCGTATTCCATTGGATGCCTTGGAAGTTGAATTCCGTGCGGCGGAACAACTTGTCGCGGTTCGTGACATCCATGTAACGCAGCTTGTCACCAAGTATGTTTTGCAACTTGCGGTATTGCTTGTACGAGCCAACGAGCAAGTCGGGCGACTCACCCGAGAACTGCTCAACTTGCGTCACAAGCTGATTGAGAATGTCGGTACCGATACCAGCGCTCGACGCGTTGATTTGCTGTGCTTGCCAACGCTCACCAACCGTCACGCCATACAGCGTGCTGGAGGTCGCGCGAGCAATTTGGTACAGCGAGCTGATGCCGTTACCCGAGGTCGGGGTAGAAGCAGCAGCCGAGCTACCCTGCAAGTACAGCTTGCCGGAAACCGCCGCAGAACCAGAGGCCGCTGCAAGCGCAGCCGAGGTACCAACCAGCGAAACATCACGCGTCGAGCGGTTGACGTTGCTGATCTTTAGGATGGTCGTTTCACCAGCGTACTGAACGCCGTCGCCGATTTCGACGAAACCATCGACCCAGTTGGTTGAGAGGCCACGCACAACATAGGGCGTACCAGAGCTACCGTTACCCGAAACGTTGGTCGCGTTGTCACCTTGGAAAATCATCTCATTTTCGATGGCGAACAACTGCCGCTCGAAGTTACGGTTGAACGACTCCAAGCACTTCTTGGTCTGGTACTTGGTCAGGTCATCAAACGCCGCATCGCTACCCTTAGAGGCAAGCATTGCTTCGCGGTCGAGCAACATACGCGCGTAACTTTTCTTACGCGTGAGGACGGCGTTCACATCCAGGTACACGTTGGTTTCGGGGAGAACCGCAGAACCAACCGAACCCGTGAACCCGAGCACTGCATCAATCGTGTAGCCGGAAGTCTTACCGGTAAACGTGCCGTGCTTCTTTTGGATCTTGGCCGAGACAGGGTTGGCCGTATTGAACATCGCGTACGACAGTGGGCCGTATTTGATTTTAAACTTAGTCGAGAGATTCGTGGTTGAAACAGACGTATCTGCCATGCAGCATACAAATTACCTTTTGTGGTTTGCCCGGTACCGCGCGTACCGCAGCTTTTGGATTCAATGATTACGTTTTTGGAGAACTAGAACTTGGATTTCCAGTCGAAAGCTTCGGCCGGTAGCTTGCTGTACGCATCTGGGTCTTGCGAAGCGCGAAGCACTGCAAGTTTTTCCTTTTGCGTCTTAGGAGCTGCCTTGGCATTTGCCGCAGCAGCTGCAACCGTTGCGACCGGGGCCTTGTCGACTTTCTTACTGACGGCTGTGGCACCTTTTTGCCCTAGAGCCTCTTTGAACACGTCGCGCAAATCTTCTTTCGTCCACGTAGGATTCTGACGCATCAAAAGCACGCCTTGTTCCTGGGCCTTCTCGTCTTCTGCGAGTTCCGGGGACACTTCGGCGAGAGCACTCTTGGCCGTCTCGTATTCCGTCTTGTGTTGAATGAAGTTTGCAACGTATTCGGGCGTGAGCTGGGATTTGTCGAACTTTCGTGCGTCAAATTCTACTTCAAGCCACTGCTTCTGCTTCGCGTACTCTTCTAGGTTCGACCCAACGCTTTCGATTGCCTTGTCAACTCGCGCTCGGAAGGCCGCCTGGGCTTGTTCCTGTTCGCGTTGCTTCAACATT
>JACCDR011647862.1_pt1 | contig 11288 bp, 14 predicted proteins | sample 7446431 | NCBI WGS metagenome assembly JACCDR01 (sample SAMN15323443, study PRJNA562643) | freshwater metagenome | isolation source: river surface water | place: USA:Blue River Watershed | collected 2017-08-17 | reverse complement strand
TTACGAGCTGACGAAGGTTCGGGCTCAGCAGTTGGATCATATCAAACGCTTTAATCGTCAGCTTATCGCTCGGGACGGGGCTATGAGCCCTGAAGCTGAGGAACAGTTTAGTCAGGGTATTACAGGTGCGGTTATCAAGGCCAAGATCGGAGATAATGAATCAATCTCCAATGTGATCGCTCCCATCCCCTATCCGCCCCTCCAGACGGATATTTACGCAGTTGAGGGTAGGATTAAGGAAGACATGATTAATGTGTCTGGGCAGAGTGCTACGGAACGCGGAGCTACGCAGCAGACCAGCACCCGCACTTTCCGTGAATTAGCCCAGATGGATAGGGGGGCTAAGAACCGCCGATCCGACCAGGTAGATACCTTCGAGGATTTCATCGAAGATATTGCCCGGATGTGGATTGCCCTCCTTCAGCAGTTTGCCGACGTTCCCTTCTATGTTCAGGTTACAGGTAAGGATGCACAGGAAGTTATTCAGTCTTTGGCTTCCCGTAAGTCCGCCAACATGGAAGGAGCCATAAACGGCCCTGATGGGTTTACCTTCACCAAGGAAGATATTCAGGGTGAGTTTGATGTTGAGGTTGTTGCTGGATCTACGATCCCGCTCGATTCCGAGAATCGTATGCAACGGCTCATGGAAATCCTCTCAACCCTCCCGCAGCTTGGTGTGATGCCCGGTGGTCCGGTGATTGCCACGATTGGTAAGGGGTTGGCGGCTGAACTCGATATGCCCGAGGTTGAGCAGGCAATTAACGCTGAGATGGAACTGGCAGCTAGGAAAGCCCAGGCCGCTCAGGAACAGGCGGAGCAGCAGAATCAGCAGGTAGTTGCTCAGGGAGCAGCCGAGATTGAGCTGAAGGCTCAGAAAGAAGCTACCAACCAGCAGCAGCTCAGCTTGCAGCTTATCAAGTTGGTCAGCGATATGCAGCTTGAAGTGCAGCGTATGAAGCAGGAGCAAGCTAGGAATGACAGGGAGGATCGAAAAGACCGTGGGGAATCCTAAAGAAATCTTCGATTGTTGCAAGAAGGAATATGACATCACATTTCTCAAGAAATGCCTTATTGACTCCCAGAATCGTTTCTTTCGTTACTGCACTCGCTGCGTATCCGGATCTGCCGCTGTACCTGATGTTTTTATTGGGAAAACTAGTGGTGATGTTATGACCGAGGAGAATATTGCCGACCCCGCCACAGGAGAACCAATCCCCTTCTGGGATAAGAAGAGTAAGTTGGCAGCAATGCGAAAGGCAGATGTTAGAGAGGCGGGGGATAGGGTTCATGGGGCCAGAGTAGAGAGTTTCAAACGCCGTTCTTATTCGATTTAAGCCGTAAAAGCAAAGGGAGAATAACAATATATGTCACTTGATGAAGCACTCGCAAAGGCTGTAGGAGAAGTTACGAAGGAATCCCCCTCCCCGGAGGGACAAGAGTCCGGTAATCCCGAGCAGACCCCAAGTAACGAGAGCGTTCAGACTCAGGAGGGAGAATCCGAGGTTCAGCAGCCTGAAGCTGAATCGAAGGAACCCGAAGGTGGGGAAAAGAAACCACCGAAGAACCCTGAGAAATGGGACGGGGTGGACGTTACCAAACTCCCCGAAGCCCTTCAGGAGTATGCCCGTAAGGTCCAACGGTATACCAAGGAAAAGGAAGCAGAAGCGGCTGAGTTGCGGAAGAAGCAGAAGGAATATGAAACACGATTCCCTGCCGAAACCATGGCTCAGTTCGAGCAGTGGAGAGCGGCACAGCAGAACCGCCCTATTAATCAGACTCCGGAAACCGAACAACCACTCATTACCGCAGAAATGTGGGAAGAGGCGTTGCTTGATACTTCTGGTAAGAAAGTTAATGAGGTGGTGGGCAAAATCGTTGAATCACGAATCCAACAGGCTGAGCAGAAATACGCTCAGACGATTGGACGGTTGGAGCAGCGAGAGGCGACGGTGGACTGGACAACGAAGATCAGTGAGTTTGCAGAAATTCACGGTGATTTCAAGGAACTTCACGAAGCCGGAATAATTAAGCCGATCCTCAAAGCCTACCTGAAAGATGGTTTGCCCGCCCAGGAAGCTCTCGAATCGGCTTACGCCGAGGCTCAGAAAGTTGCCAGTCATTTCGAGGCGAAAGCCCTTGCTAAATCGCAGGGCCGAGTCAACGAAAAGAAGAATGGGGTTACCTTCGGGAAAACGCCCCCGTCGAAGACGGACACTGTTTGGGTTAGCGATCCTTCCGAAGTCTTGGAAAGACAGATCGAAGCGGCAATGAATAAGCAGAATGTGAAAGTTAAGGTTAGACCGAATAAATAGATTCCTTCTTAGGGAGAGGGAATAAGAATCTCTTATTGGCTAAACCAATTAGGAGATAAGAAAATGGCTGACCAGTTGTTTACTTGGGGTCCAGCGAATGTTACTTCGCTGATTACCACCACGATGGAGAACCGCGACAATAAAGAAATTGCCGATGCGGTTTTCAACAAGCTTGCTCTTTTTGAGTGGCTTAATTCAAAGAAGAAGATGCGTAAGGGCGGGACGAGCCTCGTCGGTCCGATCCGCTATCAGAAGAATAACACCGTCCAGTCTTACGACGGTTACGACCAGCTCAACACGACTCCGCAGGACGAGCTGACTTCCTACCAGTTCAAGTGGAAACAGTATGCTGGTTCCATCTCGGTTAGTGGTAGAGAAGATCGTATTCAGAATAAGGGTAAGTCGGAAGTTCTTGACCTCGTTAAGACGAAGATTGAAGGGGCGGAAGGATCCCTCCGCGACAAGATCAACACCGATCTTTTCGCTGCTTCCCCGGCCAGCAAGGATATTGGTTCGCTTGTTACCTCCATCGACGCTACCAGCACGATTGGTGATATCAACTCGACCACCTACTCCTTCTGGCAGGCAACGTCTACCGCCTCTGGTTCGTTCGCGGCCCAGGGTATTAGTGATATGCGTACCCTGTGGAACAGCCTTGCGGTTAAGATGCCCCAGTCCACTCCGGACCTGATCCTTACCACCACGACCATTCATGGCTACTACGAAGGTTCACTCCTTCCGCAGCAGCGTTATGAAGGTGGAGCCTCTAAGGGTGATGGATCGTTCAGGGACCTCATGTTCAAGAACACTGCCGTCCGGTTCGATGCTCAGGCCACCTCAGGTGTTATGTACTTCCTTAACTCGGATGTTATTGACTTCTCGATTGACCCGTCCACGGACTTCATTATGACCGAATGGGTTAAACCGTCAAACCAGGATGCCAAGGTTGCTCAGCTTCTCTTCGCGGGCGAAATGGTTATCAAGAACCGTCGCAAGCTCGGAAAGCTTACTGGCATCACTGCTTAAGGGAGATACAGTCTAATGGCTGCTAAACTTCCTACTAGCGTGAATCGCATTAGTGTTGGAGATAAATTCCTCACCGTCGCGTTGTTTGACGGTACGGTTTCTTCTAACGACATTGATGATAATGACACTTGGGCCAGTGGTATCAAAAGTGCCGTTTCTTGGCACGTTGGTCCCACTATTGACGGGCCGCAGGACTGCACAATCGACGCTTATGATCGTTCGACCGGAACTTTTACGTTCGGGTCTGCTGCGAATCAGACAGCCTTTGTGTTTGTTTATTCCTACGGCTACTAACTTACGGAGAAATTAAATGGAAATTCAGAGACTCAACCGCAGTGATGCGGAGAAAGTGTTTATTAATGTTCGGAATATCTCAGGAGCTACGGTTTCTGCGGGTGTTCCGGTTGAATGGGACGTTGTTACGGCGACTGATGGTAATGCCGTTACGGCTGCGAAGTCTGGTTCCCTTGCGGGACTCTTCGCGGGTATTACGGATGCGTCGATGACTGATTCGGCTTATGGCCGTCTCCAGGTCTACGGCTATCGTCAGAGCGCGTATGTGAGCGGAGCGTCGGCGGGTAACGCCCCCGGCACCTTCCTCGCTCCGGCTGGTGGAATCCTTACGGATCTCACCATGTCAGCTGCAACGACCTCCGGCCACACGCATGTCGTTCTGTTTGAAACGATCCCTGCGGCTGCGGGTAGCTCGGCTACGGCGCAGTATAACGTCTTCGTTAAAGCCCTCGGCTAAGACAAAAGCGTTAAACGGTTTCGGCTCGTTCCGTTAAAAACGGGCCACAATTTCCTTGGGAGGGAAAAGAATCATGCAGATACTTTTTGTAGATGGGACGGCTGGTTTCACCCCGCATAAACTTGCAGAAAAGCCGTGTGGTGGGATTGTAACCTCCCTAACCATCATCCCGCAGTATTTAGCCAGGAAGGGGTATGACGTTACCGTAGCCTCTGAATTTGCTTCAGAAGAGAAGATAAATGAGGTTAAGTACGTCAAAGAGATTAGGGACATAGATAAGCGGGCTGATGTTGTTATTTTCAACCGCAACATCTTTAACCACGCTTTTCTCGATATGTTTCCGACGGCAAAGAAAGTCTGGTGGTTACACGACATCGTTGATTACCGCTACATGGAAGATGATTCGTACCTTCGGATGGATCGAATCGTTTCGTTATCCGACTACTGCACTGCTTCTTACAGCGATTTCTTCCGTATCCCGAAAGAACGGTTTGTCAAAATCCCTAATGGGGTGGATAAATCTGTTTTCTATCCCGGCAAGCCGGAAGAAAGGGATCGTAACCTTTTCGTTACCGCTTCCGCCACAGTTAAAGGGTTGTACCCCCTCTGGTTCACGTTCCACAACCTGAAGCGAAATAACCCGAAGGCAGAACTTAGAATCTACTCAAGCCAGAAGCTACACGGGCTCGAAGATGGGCAGGCAGCGAAGTACCAGCTTAAGCAGCTTGAAGGTGAGGGAGCCAAGATCCTTGATCCGATTCCGCAGAAGGAGCTGGCTGATGTTTTCCGTAAGGCTCAGGTGGTTCTTTTCCCGTCGCATTATCCTGAGATTTGCAGCAACCTCGTTCTTCAGGCCCAGGCTTGTGGAGCAGCCGTGGTTTCGACAGGCATAGGGTCCGCTAGAGAGTTTATTTCGGATGGGTTGGTTACGTCAACAACGCCAGCGGATATGTTCTGGTGGTGGAAAGAGTTTGCCCATTTGACCCTCGTAGCGTCTAAGAGTGAGTTTTTGCGTCCGCTTCGTGCCGAGATTTTAGATTGGGAAGAAATCGGGAATAAATGGGAGAGTGAAATACTAAATGTCTTCAACTAGTCTGTATAACAAATACCCCCCTCACAGCCACTTCGGAGGTAAGCGGGTACTTAATGCTGGATGTGGGTTCTCAAAATATCCAGCAAAGAATGTGGTTAATCTGGATGCGTTTAAAACCTGCGAGCCCGATGTGCAGTGGGATTTGAATAAAACCCCCCTACCGTTCAAGGATAACGAGTTCGATCTGATCCTCGCTAACCACCTCATGGAGCATCTTGAGAACTGGTGGGAATGCTTCAGTGAGTTTGCCCGTATTCTAAAACCCGGCGGAAGGTTGGAAATATGGGTTCCCGGCAGCGGATCAGACTCGGAGTTGGGGTATAGGGATCATGTAAAGATCATTAACCACTGTTCTTTCTACGGGGTTCATGGTACCACCAGAGGGGCTGGCAATGCTTGGGCTAAAGAGCAGGACAAAAAAGGGAAATATGTCTCTAGGCTCAAGTATACCCAGACTTGCCGTAGACCGGAAAATAACCTGTGGTTTCGCCTTCTCCCCTCCCCACTCAAACTATGGGCTACGAAGCACCTTAGGAATGTGATTCTGGAAGAAGGGCATATTTTCGAGAAGATGAAAGAGGGGGAGGAGTAATAACATGGGAGAAGAGATTATTCGTTTTTACGGTAACGGATGTTGGAGGGTGTACGATGACACCGACTTCAACCATAACATTGCCTGCCCTTGCGGGTCAAATGTTTACCGTCGCCTCGAACCCACCAACTGGGCGGTTATACGGTATTTTATCCTCCACCCTAAACGACTGCTCCAGGCCGTTAAGGAAGGGGTGAAGCGTAATGCTTAAAGAAATCGTCAAGGGGAGTGTGGCGGTTCTTTCGCCGTGTGCGAATTCGGTTGAACCTCGGGCGTATCAGTTTGCCATGACGCTTGTGGCTGGGGCAGGGGGGTTGGTGAGGCAGGTGGGGGTTACGGAAAGAACCTTGATTCATACCGCCCGCAACATTCTCGCTCAGGAGTTTCTGAATACGGATTGTGAGTGGGCTTTCTGGTTGGATAGTGACATGGTGTTGCCTTCTAATACCATCCCAATCATGCTTAAACGAGCCAAGGAGTTGGATGCGAAATTCCTTACGGGCGTTTACTACCAGCGTATTGGAGATCATAAACCACTGATCCTTATCCGGGATGAGAAAGCTTTTAATTACAAAGACGCTTACGGCCATAGCAATGTTAATCCACCAGAAGGATGTAAGACTCCGTTTAAGGTTCATTGCTGCGGTTTTGGGGCGGTCTTGATGCATAGGGATGTTTTAACCCAGATGGAGTATCCGTACTTCAAATACGAGTTCATTGATGGAATTAAGGATCTATCTGAAGACTTCTATTTCTGCCTCGAAGCTAAGAAACGGGGAATCGACCTCTGGGCAATCCCAGAGCTTGATTGCCGTCACCTCGGACAAGCTCCGATGATAGGAAGGGAAGATTTCAAGAAAGCAGATGATCTGAAAGTTAGAGTTGAAACTAAAAGTTAAGGGAGAAAAGAAGAAAATGGAATACCTCAAGAATGTTTTGATTAAAGAAGCGAATGGGCCAGATATGGTGATGATTATCGATAATCTACCTAAAGATCTTATTTATCGTCAGGCTCGTAAACTTGTCCCCGTCCCTCGCTATGCGCTTGATTACAGCCCCTTCGATCCGAAGTTGGTCGAAGCCTATACCTTGCGAGACGAGACGATGCCCGACGAACCGCGTAATCGTCGTGTTACCGGAGAGATGGTGGATGAACTTCTCCCTGGTATTGAACACTCTCAGAGTGGAGATGGAGGGTATGTTTTCTTCGTGGAGTATAACGAAGCAAAAGAACGATTGGCGGCGATTGATCGTTATCTGAGAGAGAAGATGGGCCCTACGGCCCACATCCCCGCCCGAGTTCATTACTCCTCTCAGCCAGGGTCGTTCATTGCCCCTCCTAAGCCTCTAAACCTTATTCCCCGTGTGGAACTGCCGGAAGTTGTTGCACCTGTCTCTCCCCCGACGGTCGAAGTGAAAGCTTCAGCTGCTGTGCAGGACGGCAACCAAGGCGGTTCCCACGGGACTATTAATAAAAAGACCCGCAAACCAATGAGCGAAGATCAGAAAGAGGCCGCTCGGATCAGGTTGGCTGCGGCCCGAGAAAAGAAAAAACAGAAGGAGCAGGCTGCTTCTTCCAACTAAGACTTAAAGGATAAACCGTGGACTTTACCGCCCTGAAGACAAGAGTAGCGAATGAGACTGGTCTAGACGTAACTGCTGATGCAACCGTTCTAGGTACATGGGTTAATGCTGCCTACCAGCATATCTCGGGTTTGGCGAATTGGGAGTGGTTGTTTACCCAAGGGACTATTCAAACCAAAGCAGATATCACAACTGGTACTGCCACCATTAACTCCGGTTCTACATCCCTTACTCTGTCTTCAGGGCCTACGGTATCTGTGGCAAACCAGTGGATGATTAACTTTCCTGATGTTAGTCAAGACTGGTATTTCATCTCCGCTCATACCGCCAACTCAACCTCAGCAACGCTCAGCGTGGCTTTTGCTGGCACCTCTAACCTCTCGGCAGGGTCTTATACTCTCAGGAAGGTTCTTTACTCCCTCCCAACAGACCTAGACCGTATTATTGATGTTAGGCAGCAGATTAGTTCCGTCAAGATGCTGAACGTGGATCCTCGGACGTTTGATCGTTTGATGCCTGATCCCACAGCTACCGGGAATCCGATCTACTATATGTTCCTTGGTTTAGACACATCGAAGGTTTGGCAGATTGGTTTATTCCCAACACCTGAATCAATCCTGAATCTTCAAATCAAGTATTACAAGAAGATTACCGAGTTGTCTAGTGGGTCTGATGAGCCGTTGATACCTGCTAAATGGCATGACAGCATCGTTTATGCCGCCCTCTACCTTTTCGGTCATCCCTACATTGATGATTCCCGCTTCGCCGCCGCGAAGACCCGGTACGAGATGACGATTGCAGATATGAAAACGAATCTGAGCCATGTGCCGGATTCTTTAACTGTTGTTCAGCCGTGGGACTCGAGAGCGGTAAACACTCTCCGACGCCCCCGCTATCCTTCTAACTACCCGGAGGCATACGGTGGCCTATAACGGCAAGTACTATAAGTTTAAGGATTTTAGTGGTGGGGTGATTACCGCGTGTAGCCTCACCGACTTAAAGCCAAACGAAGCAGCTGGGGCGCAAGATATTATTATTGGCCCTAATGGGAGTTATATTCGTTCCAGAAGGGGGTATGCTGAGGGTAACGCCACTGAATTTGGTTCGGCAGACGGCTGGCCCACGCAGGGGGTGGGGGCTTTTCTCCCTACTTCTGGAGGGGAATCCGTTTTAGTAGTTAGGAAAGGGAAAGTGTATTCCTCCTCTTTCTCTAATGCCAGGCAAGCTCTCAGTTTCTCGGATATCACCGGAGCGTTTGCTGGAATTGCAGCGGGAGCTACAGCCTCGGACGCTATAGTTTATCGCAAAACTACCATTATCACCTTCAATGATCTAGCTATTGGTTTCGGGGGAACCTTCGCCTCACCAGACACGCCGTTCAAATGGACGGGGAGTGGGAATATAGCTGCTTTGGGCGGAACCCCTCCCTCAGCCTGTAAAGCGTTCTCCGTTAACAATAGGGTTTTCGCCTACGGAAACTCAGCAACAAACCCACAAAGAATTTCTTGGTCGGCCCTAGGTAATGCTGAGGACTGGACGGGAACAGGGAGCGGTTCCGCTGAAGTCGGCGGACTAGAAGACGGGGAGCCACTATTGGCTCACGCAGTCCTCTCTAATGAAATTGTTCTTCTCTTTAAGAAGAGTCGAATCTACCAAATGGTTGTTTCGGAAGCTCCCTTCCCTATTCAACTATTCGCGGCAGGCGTTGGTGTCGCTGCCCCTGACGTAGTTACGGTTAAGGATGGTATAGCTTATTTTCTAACCTCAGAAGCCAGAGTGTCGGCAACTGGAGGGGATAAAATAGAAACCCTGCCTAACACAGTGAATAACTGTTTAGAATATATAAATTCCGTTAACAATTACACTAGCGTAGTTTCCGGCCAAAGGCAGAGATGCTTTTCTTTTGCTCTGCAGGGCCATGATTTTGATTGGGTGGTTTGGGTGTTTTCGTCCACCACAGCAAACTTGTCCCCTATGTTGATATGGGACGTTTCCAATCAATGTTGGATCGGGCCTATAAACTCGTCTGCCCCAACGGGCATAGTTGACACTGTACCTACCAATTACACCCCATTCAATTGCGGAGCCACATTTTCAGACGGAACTTTTTGGGGGGGATCTACAACAGAGGGGGTGCTGTATCAGTTTGACCACATTGAGCAAGAGACTGATGACAATACCGCCTCAGCGGTGACAGGTACTTGGAGAACGGGATGGATTACTCTGGAATCCCCAGAAACCGTTATACAAGCCCGTAAGATTCTTTTCGAGAACGATGCGTTTGATGGAGAAACAGTGTCTTTTGGGGTTTACTTTGACTTCAACCCCACTGCAGCCGTCACCTCTACCCCGTCCATCTCCCCAGTCCTATCCCCCGCCGAAGCATTGGTGGCGAGACAATTTATGGTTACAGGAAGAGGGAACTATATCCAAATTCGCCTCAGTATTACTCCAGGTTCAGGCAAGTTTTATGGGTTTACAGTGGCGGGTAAAACTTACGGGCAGAAAAAATCTACGGTAGATTAATGTCAATTAACCCGAACCTAATTATTCCTGCTACGGGCGATCAGACAAATCGCTTCTTCCGCATTAACATGCAAGCTCTTTTGTCTGCGTTAAACAGCACTACCTCCGGCGCAGCCCTCTTAGACGAAGATAATACCTTTACTGGTGAGAACACCTTCTCTGGTCAACTCATCGGTAAGGGTACCGATACTAACGATAATGCCGCAGCCGGATATATCGGGGAGTATGTGGAGGCAAAAAGCTCCACCGCAGCTAACTACCCCACCTCCGGACAATACGGGGATGCAAACTCCATCTCCCTCACCGCAGGAGACTGGGACGTTACTTTCCAGGTTAATTTCATAGCTAATGGAGCCTCTTGGTCTAGAATCGACTCAGGTATTTCCACGACCTCCGGCAATAGTGCTACGGGGTTAGCATCAGGCGATAACCTGAGAATCCTAACCCAAACCTCTGCTGCATCCCCTACCGGACAAACCGTAGATATTTCCTCCTACCGTATGTCTCTCAGCGGTACCACAACCGTATACGGTAAGGTTCGTTCCGACTACTCCGCAGCAACGGCCCAGTATACTTATCGCCTCTCAGCTAGGAGAGTTAGGTAAATATGGAAATCATTAAAGGTTCGTTACCTCCTACTCTCAACCACAGGGCTATTGATCGAGCGGTACTGGAGTTCATTAAGGAAACGGATGTGCATGGGGATCCGATGGGATTCTTTATTCAGACTATCGGCTCAATCCATGCAGCTATTTACCAAAACTCCGGTGATTTCTGGTTAGCGGTTGGAGAAGATGGGGAAGTTGATTCCTATGTTCTTGGTCATGTAACCAAGGAAATTGATAACCAACTTACCTACTGGTTGGCTCAGGCTTGGGTTAATCCTCGTAAACGCGGATCCACCTGGGTTAAGGGGAATTGGCAGAAGGTTAGGGAGAAGGCAAAAGCTTATCTTTGCAAACATATTGTGGTGGTTTCAGCTAGAGGCACAGACGCATATTGCAGATTTTTAGGTAAGGGATACCATGAGTATGCCCGTTTACTCAAAGAGGATATTTAATTATGGCTAATGCAGTAACGAGTTACGCGGATGCACAACAGAAACTTAACCAACTTAAAGAACTTCGAGCCCAACTTGATGCTGGTCAACTCGATGTTACCACCTTCGTTAAGCAGGGAAAGGAATTGGCTACGCAGGTTAACGACATTGCCGACAACCTAACCTCTCAGGGTAAACGCATCGGTCAGACTTACGGTGAACCCCTCTTCCAACAGCTTAAACCTCTCGGATTTGATACTTGGGCCACCAACAGCTCAGTTCAGCGGGGAAGTGATAAACGAGTTATTGTTAAACTGCCTGAACAGTATCAGGCCCAGCTCCGTGATGCCCTCATCCCCTCCAAC
>JACCDR011101493.1_pt1 | contig 11289 bp, 14 predicted proteins | sample 7446431 | NCBI WGS metagenome assembly JACCDR01 (sample SAMN15323443, study PRJNA562643) | freshwater metagenome | isolation source: river surface water | place: USA:Blue River Watershed | collected 2017-08-17 | reverse complement strand
CGGGACGGCCGACGGCGCGGGCGCCGCGGCACCGCCGCCGGTCTGCATCTCGATCAGCTTGGCCAGCGCGGCCAGCACCGCGTCGAGCTTCTCGGCGATCGGGTCACCCGCGGGCTGCGCGCCGGGGGCGGGCTGTCCCTGACCCTCGGCCGGCGGCGGGACCGGATCGGCGTCGGCCGTGGCCGCGGCATCCTCGGCCTCGATGCGGGCCAGCTCGGCGCGGATCGCGTCCGGGGTGGCGGCTTCGTCACGGGTCACGAAAGTCCTGATCCTCTCGAGCAGCGTCGGCTTTTTCACCTGGGGGGTCTCCTGCGGGATGGCTTCGTCGTACACGCGGCGAGCCTCCGGGTTCTGGTCGCGGATCGCGCACTCCGACCCCGCGCGCCCGAAGGTCACGAGGGCCACGTGGTTCCCGCGGATCCGCTTCTGCCGGGCCATCCCCGGCGACACCTGTTCGAAGTCGGCCTCATAGCCGCAGGACACCTCGGGGAGTTGCCCCCGATCCTTGCAGCGCTTGATGTAGTCGACGGCCTCGAGGTCGGTGATGAGGAGGTCGGCCACGAGGCGGTCGGAAGCGGCGCCCGAGCCGGGGCGCACGTTGATCGAGATCCCGCTCGCGAGGTTCTTCCAGTTGTCCGGGCCGACGAATCCGGCCGGGTGGCCCATCGTGACCGGCTGGCCCTCGAAGGATGCGATGGTCTGGGCGTCGTGGATGTCCGCGACCGAACGGGTCACGCGGACGCGGCCGTCTGGGCCAGGCTCTACCTCGGGCACCTCGGCTGCGAGATAGACGAGCTCCCCCGCGCGCGTGATGGCCACGTCCCGACAGAGGAGATACCCCTGCGGGGTCTCCTCAATATGCGGGGACAGCCGCGCGACGGTGAACAGCTTGCTCATCTCAGCCCGCGGCCTCGACCGTGAAGGACTCGCACCAGAGGATCGCCACGCCCAGAGGATCGTAGAAGGCCGCGCGCGTGTCAAGAGCCGCGGCCTGTTCAGTCCTCGGTTCCGGTGATGATCGGTTCCGGGTAGCAGCGGCAGTTGGGGAACTCGCCCGGGTGATGCTTCCCCTCGTCGGGCCGATCCTTCGACCCGTCCCCGACTTGCGGCGGGTCATCCCAGCGGAACACCTGACCCTCGAGATCGGCGTGGGAAAGCCTGACCGCTTCGTCCTGCATCGTGCGCCAGATGTAGCTCTCGGCGCCGACCTGGCGCGCCCGGGACTGGGTGAGGGCCGACGCCGCTTTCGCGATCTCGGTGCGGGCGATCAGGGTGGCGCGGGCCTCGGTCACGGCCCCGGTCCGGTCGAGGGCAAGGACGGCCTCTTGAATCGCCGAAGCCCGATCTCCCTCGAGCAGGGCTTTCCGGGCGATGGCCTGCGCCCGGGTGCCGGCGTCGGTAGGGAGGGACGTGATCAGCTGCACCTGATCGGCCTGCAGTTGCCGCATCAGGATCCCGGCCTTGGTCCGGGCCACCGGCCCGCGGAGCTCCTGCCCGATCGCGCCCGAGAGGGAAGCCCAGTGCCTCAGGTTGTTCGTGTCCACCCGGGCGAGGGTCTGCCCGACCAGCCGGGTCGCCCACGGGGTCAGCACCTCCCGATAGGCCCCGAGGGTCCGCAGCATCGCGGTCGGGTCGATGAGGCCCCCACGGCCGTCGTGGTGCTGGCCCACGATCTGGCCGACGAACTTGGCCACCTGGCGCAGCTTCGCCCTGAACTGGGCCTCGAGGCCCCGCGGCGGCGCGAATCCGGCCACCCTCAGCCCCCGATGAAGGCCCGGATCCGGGCGAGCAGGCCGTCTTTCTGGGGCGGCTGGCCACCCGCGGCGAGGGCCTTGATGACCTCGAGCGGGTCATCCCCGGCGGGCGCCGCGCCCTCGGCAGGCGGTTCATCGTCGCCGGGGGACGGCTCGGGCTCCGCCTGTTCCCCGGTCGCGAACGCCCGGATCGCCGCCAGCGGGTCCGAGGGGGCGGCTCCCGGCGTCGTGCCGGCCACGAAGGCTTCGATCTGGGCCAGCGGGTCATCCGGTGGGGCCGGTGCCGCCTCGGCCTCGGCGGCGGCGATCATCTCGTCGGTGATCGAGCCGAAGATGCCGGTGTCATCGGCCGAGGCCCGGAGCTCCCGCAGGGCCGTCGCCCGGTCGATCAGGCCCTCGGTGAACCTGGCCCCCACGTTGGTCCCGATGGCCGTGGCGTTGGTGGCCTTCTCGGTCGGGCTGGTCTGCCAGAGGGGGGCAAAGGTGAAGTTGAACCCTTCCGGCGCCGGCCGGCCGAGCTCCGACCGGTGCAGGACGGCGAGGATCGTGTCGATCCCGTCCCTGAGGTCAGCCTCCTGACTCGTCTGGATGTCGTCATAGTAGAGCCGCAGATCCGACTCCCCGGTCGCGTTCAGGCCCTTCGGGGCCTGCCCGAACAGCTTGACGAGGGGGATGCCGGTCGCCCCGGAAAGCTGCTGGCCGAAGGACAGGAGGATCTCATCCAGACCGCTGAACGTGTAGGCGTGCGTCTGGAAGGTGTCCTCCTTGTCGAGCAGGGTCACGCCCTCGGAGTGCTGAAGGACAGCCATGAGGGCGAACATCTTGATCAGGTTCTGCTCGGGCTGGCCCTCGGCCGCGAGGATGTCCCTGAGCTTCTCGATCCCGACCGTCCGGAGGTAAGCCTTCGACAGGAGGTTCGCCGCCCCCATCGTGCCGCCGTCGAAGGCCACGAGGCGGTCGAACATCCTGATCACCACCGAGTCGCCCCAGAACTCCTCGGACTGCGCCGCCCAGGGCGGGAGCTCCGAGCCGATGAACCGGACCACCCGGGAGTGGTGGGCCGTGACCCCGGCGAGGCCGCTCGAGGGTCCGACCCCGGGGAGCAGCCGGTAGAACATCGGCGTCCCCTGGTGCAGGCCATCCTGCACGAACCGAGACGGGTCGGGCTGGATCTGGTGCCGATCGTAAACCCGCAAGCCGCGGAATTGCTTCGGGCGGATCGTGTCGAGGACCAGCGGGGTCATCGGGTCCTGGCCCTCGATGTTGAGGAAGGCCAGCGCGCCCCCGTAGAGCCGACCCCACCTGTTCCCGTTGAGGATGCCCCGCCAGACCCCGAGCTTCGTGAGCGCGGCTTGCAGGCGGTCCTCGTCCTTCGGGTCGTCGACGCCCGTGAGTTCGACCCCGGCCCGAACCATGTCCTTCGCCCAGATGTCGATCACCCGACCGATCACCCAGCTCTGCCGGTACATGATTTCGAGCTCGTCCCGGGTGATGGGCCGGAAGCTGCGATAGCGCCCTTCGCTGATCGCGTTGTTCGCCCCGAGGCCCACCCGGTTGACGAGGTTCTGGAAGCCGTCGCCGGTCGCGCGCGCGTCGGCGGCCGGTCGGGCGGCGGGTTTCCTGTTGCGAGGGTGTCGGGCCATCGGGGTCCTCAGAGGCCAGCCGCGAGGCGGTCGGCCGGGTTGGGCTTGGCGATCATGTCCTCGATCGCGTCGAACATCGGGTCGAGGGTGTCATCGTGGGCATGGCTGTCGTCGGCCGTGAAGGCCTCGGCTTCAGATATCACGTCGGAGGTGAAGGGAGCCAGCGCGGGCAGCATCACGAACCCGCCCGAGATGTAGCCCTCGACGTCCTGACAGCGGAGATACTTGTCCCGGGTGCGGACGATCCCGCGCACCGGGATCCGGGGCGGCGGGGTCTGGCCGGGAGGGCAGACCGGCGGGTTCGTGAGCTCTTGGATCAGGCCCGTCCCGCTCGAGGCGTCCTCGACGATCATCCCCCGCAGGCGCCCGACCTTCACGAAGTCGGTCTGGGCAGCGTGCTTCTGCCAGAACTCGATGGCCCGCCGCTTGAGCTCCGAGCCGATCCACTTCCCGCGGATCATGTCGATCAGGTAGATCCGGCCGTCCTGCCCGAGGCCCCAGCACTGGAACACCGAGAAGTCATTCGCCTCCCTGGCCTTCTGGGCCGTGTCCGCGTAGATCGCCCGGAAGCGGAGCAGGGGGAGGACCTCGTACCGGCCGAACCACTCCCCCTTGAGGATGTTGCCGCCCTCGTCCACCGGGTTCTGCTGCATCGTGGCCTCCCAGTCCGCTGGGGGCATCACGGCCTTCAGGTCGAGCAGCATCCCGAGGCTCTTGAGCTCGGGGAACAGGGCCTCGCCCTGCTTGCGGTGGGGCTCGTCCCGGGTGGCGATGGCCGGATAGGACACGACCTTCAGCCGGTCGCCCCAGAGGGCGCGCAGGCGGCTCACCGGGTCGTCCTTGTGGCGGCGCGCCGCGATGACGAGCAGGCCAGCTTCGTCGCTCATGCACCCGAGGAAGTCGGTCGCCAGCCAATTCCACGCGGTGTCGCGCTTCACCTTCGAGTGCGACTCGGTGCGGCCCTTGAGCGGGTCGTCGAGGACGCCGAGGTCGAGGCTTTCGCCGTTGATCGCGCCGAGGACGGTCGTGTTCCTGAAGCTGCCGAGGTGCCCCGGGTACTCGATCAGGAGCTGGGTGCGCTGGGCGGGCGGCGCGTTGTCCGGGCCGATCACCTTGGTCAGCTGCACCCTGGTCTCGGGGAACACGATCTGGAACCGCCTGCTCGAGATGATCCGCTGGATGTCGCGGTTCGCCCGCTTGCCGAGGCGGTCGGAGAAGGACGCGTAGACCTTGCGGAGGTCCGGGTTGCGCCCGGCGACCCATGCGAGGAACTCCACGATCTGGCGGGTCTTGCCGTGCTGGCGCGGGGCCTCGAACAGGAGCTTCGGGCGCCGGCCGGCCGCGAGGTCCTCGTAAAAGGTCTGGAGGACCTGGGCGCACTCCCGCTGCCACCAGCCCACCCGCATCTTCGGGTTGAGGAACAGGCGGAAGGCCCAGAACGACTCCCGGGCCGCGATCGCAGCGACGGCCTCGAGGAGGTCGGTCGTGCTGGCCTTGCGGAGGTCGCGGGCCTCCCGGCGGCGGGCCGTCCGGGCCGGGATCGGGAAGGCCTGCCCCCGGTCAGCCCAGCCGGGAGAGGAGTTCGGGGACAATCCCACGGGCCTCGAGCTCCGCGAGGAGCTCCTCCTTGGATCGCCCGGCGAGTCCACCGGGGGACAGGTCGAGCTTCAGCGGCTCCCCGGGCCGCTCCGGGTGGTCCGGGTCCTTGGCGTTCGCGATCTGGGTCTGCCGGCCCCAGCGGTCCCTGAACCGGAGCTCGAGGAACCGGAAGGCGGCGTTCACGTCCTTCTGCCGAATCGCCCCGGTCACGACATCGAGGGCGGCGACCTCCGGGGTCACTTCGGCGGCGGCGAGGTCGGTGCAGAATAGGCAAAGGTCCTTCTCGGCCTTGGTCAGCCGGTGCCCCCGGTCGGCCTTCCGCTGGGCCTTCTCGGCCCGGGCGATGAACCGATAGAGGGTCCACCTCGAGACCCCGGCGAAAGCCGCGGCCGTGGAGCGGTGGTGGCCACCCTTGAGGGCCTGCAGGACCTTCTGGCGGGCCTCGGGGGTCATCTTGAGCTTCCGCCCGGACTTCCGCCCCCGGGGCCGTTCTGGGGCGTCTGGTGCGGCCAGCGGGGCCTCAGGCTGCTCGCTCATCGCGCACCTCCCGGCCAGCTGGCCGGAACCACTGGTCGCGGACGGCCTCGGCGACCGCCTGCATCATCTTCGGGGGGACCGACATCCCGACCAGGTACTTCCCGAGGGCCTCGTTCTTGACCTGATAGTCCTCGGGGAAGGTGCCGATCCGCTGATATTCCCGCCACGTGAGCGGCCGGGGATAGAACCAGTGCTTCAGGACGTTCGACTGGGCGGTCAGGGTCGGGGAGGGGTCGGTGGCCGACAAGCGGATCTGGTTGAAGCAGGACTTCGACGGGTTCCCCCAGCGTTCCTTCGCCTGGGCGTAGCTCTCGAGCGGCCGGCACCGGGGCCACCAGGTCCCGTCGTTCGGGCTGGGCTTCCTGAGCGGCCCCTCATCGAAGTCCCCGCAGGCCTCGCCGACCGTCACCCACTTCCGGGCCGGCCGCAGGGCAAGCTCGGGGAAGCCGAGGTCCTCCCGGGCGGCGACGAAGAACACCCTCTCGCGGACTTGGGGCACCCCGCAGTCGGCCGCGTTGATCAGGAACAACTGCGGCCGGTAGCCGAGGCCCTTGAGCCGCTGGAAGATCAGCTTCGTGTACCCCTTCGCGGCCCCGAGGATCAGGCCTTTCACGTTCTCGGCGATGGCGACCTTCGGGCGCAGCTTGGCCACGAGGTCGAGGTAGTCGAAGAACAGGTCATCGAGGACCTGAGCGGCCTGCCCCTCGCGGAACATCTTCTTCCGGCCCCAGTCCTCCTCGCGGTTCCCGCTCATGCTGAAGGTCGAGCAGGGTGGCGACCCGTCGAGGATGTCGATGCCCTGCCACTCGGACAGGTCCTCCTCGAGCAGGGCGCGGATCGGCTCGAGGAAGAACTTCCGCGGCTTCAGGTTGGCCTGGTAGTGCCAGGCCATCTCGGGGTCGATGTCGTTCGCGGCCACGACGTCGAACCCGGCGAGCTTGTAGCCGAGGCTGGATCCGCCGCCGCAACAGAAGGTCGTGAACACCTCGACGCCAGCCTTCGGCACCCGCTCGAGGTCGGTCAGGTGCCACGCGTGCGGGTTCGGTTCATTCATCGTCGAAGCCCATCCCGCACCGCGGACAGGTGTGGTCGAACTCGAAGCTGCCGGGGTCGATTTCCTTCGTCGAGGACTGGCCGGCGCCGGATTCTTCTTTCTCGCGGCCGGTCATCAGTTGCTTCAGCTCGAACTCCCCGAAGCCGAGGGTCTCCATGTCGAAGCCCGCGCCCTGAAGGTCCGCGAGCTCGAGGGGCAGGATGCTCATGTCCCACTCGGCCCCGAGGGCCAGTTGGTTGTCGGCGATCACGTAGGCGCGAAGCTCGTCCTCGGTGAGGCCCTTGAGGACCACCACCGGGGCCACCTTCATCCCGCACTCGTAGGCCGCCTGCAGCATCCCGTGGCCGACGCGGAGCATCCCCGTCTCGTCGACGAGTAGCGGCCGGGTCCACCCGAACTTGCGCAGACTGGCCCGCAGGCGTTCCACCTGTTCGGCCGGGTGCCGCCGGGAGTTGCGCGGGTCCCGGGTGATCCGCTCGAGCGGCCAGATCTCGTGCGGCCTGCTCGAGAGGATCTGGGCCGTCTGCTCATCCTGCCCGCTCAGGAACACCTGGTCGGGATTCCGCGCTTCCCCCGGGGGCGGCAAGGCCCCCGCCGCACCGTTGCCGGCCTCCGTGCCGGCCCGCTTTCCTTTCCTCGCTCCCATCGTCCACCTCATCCCTGCCGGCGCCCGCCAGCCGTCCGTCCGTCCACCCGCTTCAAGGCTTCCCGGCCGTGTCGTGCCGAGACCCCGGCCACCCGCACCAGCCGCAGCACTCCCCGGGCCGCATCTCGGCTTTCCTCGCATCTACCAGCACCGGCATCGGTGGCAGGAGACCGCCCATCGGCTTCATGGTCCGCCTCCGGAGCTGATCGCAAGGCCAGCCGAAAGTCGCCGCCACGATGATCTCGGCTTCGGCCCGCGGATTTCCGCGAGTCGAGCCGACCAGCCGGGCCTCGGTTTCCACGAGCAGGACCGCAAGGTTCACGCTCACGTCCGCGGCCTCGACTTCCCCCAGGGCATCGGGATCGTCCTCCCGTGCCGCGGGACCACCACCACCGGGTGCTTCCGGGCCTCGTCGAGGGCTCGGGCCATCGCCTCGATCCCCCGGCGCAGCTTGGCCGGTCCGCCCTTGTAGCCTTCGGTGGGGCCGACGATCCGGCCGTTCCGGGCTCGGAGCCTGAACCGCCAGTTTCCGCCGGTCGACTCCTCCATCTCGAGCCGGGCGTGCCGGCCGTTCCCCTTGGTTCCCATGTCAGGCCTCCTGCACCTCGGCGAGGGTGCCCTCGCACCTCCCGCAGAACACCTCTTGCCGGTCCCCCACTTCCCGCAGGCCGACTTCGACCCGATCCCCTTCCCGCCAAGTGCACCGGCAGACGGTTCGGATCAGGACCGGAGCCGACGCCAGGATGACCTCGCGCGGCCCGATCTCGATCCCGCCGGGACAGGGCGCGGGACGGGTCACCTGGGGCCTCCCGCCGCGCCACGGCCGGCCGCGGGCGAGGAAGTCCTCACCCGCGACGGCCAGCCCGGTCAGGAAGATCGCGGCCAGCGAGACCCCGATCGTGACGAGGCCCTCCATCAGGCCCGATCCGGCGCGCCGTTGAGGCGGCTCCACGGGCGGACCTTGAAGGTATCGGCGCCGGTCTTGCGGATCGTGATCAGCTGCCGGGGCTTGCCATTGAAGGCCGGGACCCAGACGTTGAACTCGGCCCCCATCTGGGCCTTCTCGGGGACCAGCGCGGCGCCGAGGGCATCCCGGGCGCGGGCCGCGGCCTCGATGGCCTTCGTGAGGGCCGACTGCGCCTCGGCCTCGGCCTCGGTCGCCCGCTGATAGGCGGCGACCCTCTTGGCCACCTCCTCGTCGGTCACCTCGGCGGGCTCCTCGGCCGGCGCGGCCGGGGCGGCGGTCGTGGCCTCGGCCACCGGCTCACCCGGGGCTGGGGCCTCGGCGGTCTCGGAAGGGTCTGCGGTCGTGCTGGCGCGTCGTGCGGTCATCGTGGGACTCCCATGAGCTCGCGGATCAGCCTGGCGGCGTCCTCGAGGGTTGCGATCAGGCGGTCGGCGTCCTCCTGAGTCATCTTTCCGGTCTTGACGAAGCGGGGATAGACGGCCCGCCGAAGGCCGACCTCCCTGCCGATCTCGGCGCAGGCCTTCGCAGCCCGCTCGGTCCTGTCCTTCAGCCATGCCTCGGTCCTGATCGGGCCGCCGAACTCTTGCACGGCGGCGGCAAGCGCCCACGCGAGCGGGGCCGGGTGGCCGATCGTGGCCGGGTCGGCCGGCGGGGACTCGGTGAACGGGTCGATCAGGGTGGCGGCTTCCATCGGGGTCCTCCTCAGGGTTCGGGGATCAGCCGGTCGGGATCGACCCGCAAGGCCTTCGCGATCCTGGCGACCCAGTGCAGCCGGGGGAGGACGTGGCCCTGCTCCCAGCGGCAGATCTGCGAGATGTCAGTGCTCACGAGCTCGGCGAGGTCCGGCCGGGTCAGGCCTGCGGCTTCCCGGGCCGACCGCAGGCGGGCGCCGGCCGCGCGCGCGAACGACTTCTCCCAAGCCTTGCTCCCTTCCTTCGGCGGCTTCTTGCTCATCGCTTCCTCGGGGTCCCGGTCAGGGTCAGGTCGGAAAGGACCAGCCACCCCTGCGCGCCCGCTGGCCGCTCGGGGAACCCGATCACCGAATAGACGAATCCCGGCTCCTTGGCGAGGTAGGATGACACGGCTGTCACGGCTGCGCTAGTCCCCCAAGCTGCGCAAGCTGCAAAACCCGCCGAGTGCATATCTGTCAGGAACTCCACCTGCTCGTGCTCGATCCGCCCGCCGGGGGCTTTGAGCTCGAGGAACAGGCCACCGAACCCGCCGACCGGCTGGGCCAGCAAGTAGTCGGCGACCCCCTTGCGCCAGCCCATCCTGACCTTGAGGGCGTGCGTGACCATCCCCCGTTTCCCGGGCGTCACCCGGCGATCGTTGGTCAGGTGGATCAGGAACGGCGCGAGCCGCGGCACCCGCAACCGGATGAGGTGGATGAAGTCGACGGCGACCCGTTCCTCAGGCTGCAGCTTCACGTTTCCCCTCCCGGCGGCGTTCGGCCCGTGCCCGCGCGCTCGCCGCGGTCTTGGCCTTGTGGCAGACCCGACAGAGCAACTGAAGATTCCACGTTGACCACCAGCACCCGCCGTCTGCGAGCTCGACGACGTGATCCAACTCGAGCGAGGCTTGCCCGTTGTAGGTCGGCGACACCTCGGCGGCCTCGGCGTCGGTTCGGTTGCAACTGGCGCAACGTGCCGCGCCCCAGGTGCCGAACCGCGCGGCGACAAGTGCAGAAAGCCGCGCGCGCGGCGACACGATCACCCACGCGGCCCGAGAGCAGCCGTCTGAGCACCACGACGAGCGCCGGCCGAGACAAGCGGCACCGCAGAACCCGCACCTCCACTCTCCATCGTCGCCGCGGCGGTGCGGGAAGTCGGCAAACGTAACCTGTCCCCGCCTCATCCGGCGAACCTCGCTCCCGGCCCGCTCGGCGTGTCGAGGATGTCCTTGGCCCGGACGGCCGTGCCCCGGCAAAGCAGGCAGTCGAGGCACGCGACACCGACCGCGACAGGGCACTGGATCTCGCCGGGTTCCGGGTCGTGCCCGACGCGGAACGTCCTCCAGCCTGCGGCTTTCGCCTCGAGCCGTTCGGCGGGCGTGTCCACCGAAGCCATGCAGAACTCGCGGAGGTCGGGCGCCGTCCTCCACTGGTGCGTGTAGGCTGTCCACCGCGGGGTCTGCTCAAGCATCTCGAGCCAGACCGCGACCGGCACCGCGCCGGGGTCGCCGTAAGTCCCGACCCGCAGGCCGAGCGGCTCGCCGCCTTTGCCCCGGGTGATCAGGCCGACGCGGCGGGCCACCGGGTAGGCGCCGGCCCGCATGGCCACCCAGACCGACCGCGGCCCCTGGCCCAGGTTCACGTAGCAGGCCCGCCCTTTCCCGTGATCGCCGCGGAACCGACAGTCGCCGCAGATCGACGCGTCGGCGCCGGCCTGCACCGCCTCGACCGGCCCCACGTCCTTCCGCAGGATGCAGGTCTGGACCATCCCGCGGGTCACCGGGTTCGTGCTGGGGGTCACGAGGCCGACAGCCACGCCGACGATCGGCGCCCCATCGAGCAGGCTCGGGCCGTCGTAGAAGATCAACCCGTTCGGCTTCATCGCCCCCTCCCTTCCCGACGGCGATATGGGCCGGTGCTGCCGAGGCCGGGATAGCCGTGCCGGCCGGCAACCGGATTCCCGTGCGAACTGTTGGTCGGCGTCTCGAGGTCGCCGAGGTTCCCGGCACCGAGGCCGCCGTGCTGCACGGCCGCGAGGATCTCCCCGTCGGATGCCCCTTCCCCGAAGTCGATCGGGAGGACCCCGACGGCCCTCGGGACGTGCCCGTATTTCTTCCGCCTGGCGTTCACCGTTCACCTCCCGGCCCGCGGCCGCGCTCGGTCAGGATCTGCCTGATCAAGGCCCTCGCCCTCCAGATCTTCGTGATGTTCCCCGGCCTGATCCCGAAGTCGCGGGCGATCTCGACCTGGGTGCGAAGCGGCTCGTTCTCGAGGGCGTCGATGATCCCGAGCACGGCTTCGGCCGGGGCAAGGTCCTCGAGGCCCCCGCGCTCGAGCCGCTCGAGCTCGGTGCAGCGGGCGCACTTCCCCGACCTCCCGCCCGGGCCGCAGCACCGCGTGCAGGCCACCGGCCGCGGCG
>JACCDR010915471.1_pt1 | contig 11290 bp, 12 predicted proteins | sample 7446431 | NCBI WGS metagenome assembly JACCDR01 (sample SAMN15323443, study PRJNA562643) | freshwater metagenome | isolation source: river surface water | place: USA:Blue River Watershed | collected 2017-08-17 | reverse complement strand
GTATCATCCATGAAGCGTTTCTTGAAACTTTTCATGATTTCATTTTCGATGATACTGACGGAATGTCCTTTACCAAATCCAGAAGTTGCTAGAGCCAAGGTATAGATATTAACAGGGATTTCACCCCTATCCTTGGTTACTACACTAGCTCTCATACAAGATGCCATCTTGCCTAGGAAGAAAGCTGTCTCTGCTCTGTAGAAGCCTCTGTCTGTGTTCTGAGTCTTATTAGTCAGAACGGTGACAATTTCTTCCAGTGCAGGATGATGTTGTACCTGCTCTAGATCAATCATTAAAATACCTATCTTTCTGTTTGCAAACATCAAATGCTTTGCAATACCCACAAGCCTTTGGTTCACCAAGAACAGTAATGACTACGCCCTTACCCTTCTCAGCTTTATAAGCTGCTGCTTCGTTCATTGTGGGGAAGTTACGAGTAGCTCTACCATCTGTCTTTGTTGGATCAGAATAGTATTTAAATTGGGGATCAGGACGCCATAGCTCCTTATCCGTACAATCTGGAATCTGTTCTTCAGGAGCATTCCAAGCTTTAGTCAGTTGCCTAAGCTTAGCGAAGATCCAGCGTTCAGTATCTTCCATGCTCATAAGTTTTACAGGATGATTAAGCACCTTCTGCTGAGGATAAGTTTCCTTATTCCTACGAGCTTCTGCTTTAGACCAATCCGTAAAGATAAACTGGATATTGATATGATCACCAGTAACAAGCTCAGGATTGAGCCAACGATAGATACTACCTTGAAGACAATAATCTTCGTCCTTGGATCCTTTGATATATGACCATACAGAGGTGGATTTAAAATCGAATAGATTACCTTCGATAATCATATCGAATTTGCCACCGATATTATATCCATCAAATTCCTTAATAGTTCTCTGTTCTACATAAACAGGAATCAAATTAGGAATTTTAGCAAAGTCATTAGCAGTTGGATTAACAATAACAATATCTGCTATCTTATCTGGATAACCCATTGCTTTGAGAATTTTAGGAGCATTATGGGTCCAAGCTTTTTCAATGCTATCATGAACAGCATGACCAAACTTGGATGCAATAAAATCTGCTACATCAGCAGTCTTTTTACCAGCTTCAATACGTCGAGCCAGAACAGTCTGCTTAACAGGTTTCAGCAATGTGGTTGCTGATATATAATTTGGAATCGACACATAGTCATATTCGTCATGGGCAAGCCAGACCGCCAATGGCAGACTGATGCCAGTCTCATTTGTAAAATGCATGGGGATGTTCTCCAATTCCCAATACTAAGTCGGGAAGGGGATGGAATCTATCTCCCATCCCCATGGTTCGTCAATCGCTACATGTAGCTATTGAGACTGATCTGAGCGCAGGATATTGGCAGTACGTTCCATCTGCCTACCATAGTGCTGAATCTTCTGAGCGTCATACACAGCATCCTGATTGAGCTTACCAATCCCATTGGTTCTCTTGGATGCAGTACGCCAGATAGCTTTGAAGGCACAACCTTCATCGAACGTCATACCCAAAGCTGCAATGATATCCTCACACTCTGCCTGATAGGCAGGTTGATTATCTCTACGAGGATGTTTGACTTGGCACAGATAGTAGTTGGTCTGACCGCCTGTATGCTCACTCTGCGGTGTTTGGATCAGTGGTGGTTTCACCATTGACAAGATCCTTTACCGGAGGTCTGAACTCATCAGCAGTCATGTAACCCAAATAATCAATATTGTTTACAAACACATTGACAACCTGAAGCTCCATGCCTTCTGGAGCAGTCTTCTTGATAAGCTGAGCACTCTGCTGCTGAGCATAATGAATCTGAAGCTCATTAACGCCCTGAAAGCCAGAGGTGATATATGCATTCACCTTACGCTCATATTCCTGACCACCTTCTACGATGTAGGTAACTACACCACCGAAGATAAAGAAATGGAATCGTTCAACAGGGCCATCAACATTATTGGTAATAAATGGTTCAGCACCCTTAAGTTCTGCTTGAAATTCTTCTTCTGTAATTTCGCTCATTGGTTCTCTCTTTCTATTTGGCAAATAAAAAAGCCAGAGAAAACTCTGGCTTTTTATAAGTTATGAGAAAATTCTTAACCTAAGAATATTCCCCAAAATGTTGCTGCACCTTCAGTAGCTATGGTTTGCCCAGTAGTTCCTGATACAATAACCAGTTGAACGGCAGTACCCATAGTAAGGTATGCAGGCACAACAATATTACCTGCTTCTCCGGGATCATTTAGGATAATAGTAGATCCGGGAATGATAACCCCACCTGTTTTATTTATATAGGCTTTGAGAGGAGTAGCTCCTCCATTACGAACCTGAAAGCCTAATAGATACAAACCAGTTTCAAAAATATTGACTGAACCTGTTACTGGGTCAAATTGGTTCCCAAATGCATTGACTTGCTGGAAGTCTTCTCCTGCCGTTGTACCTGCATAAGGAGATACTTTTAGAGGACCAGTAATAGAAGCGGTAGCTGTATATTTCCATGCAGGTCTATTAAGCAGATTCAGAGTCCCACTCGCAAGGTTTACATAAGCACCCTGAGACGAGAGAGTCTTACCAACTCCATGAGTCTGCTCATAACTGATTTTACCAGCAATCTCGTAACCTGCTGCTTCCATATGAATATAGCCTTCAGAGGCTGTATAATATGGATCACGAGGGATTTTGGATAGATCGACTACAGATGTTCTAGTTGGATCCAAAGCTGCTGCTTTAGCTACCAATTTATTAAACAGAGTCATACGACTACTGTAGCCAGTATAGGGGGAAACAGTATGCAGGACTGCTGGAGTATCATAAGGATACCAAGTAGTTTCAGTTCTTAGACGTTGACGAAATTGTTCCCATTTCTGGACCCAATCGAGAGTACCATTATACATATCCTGAACGGTGCCATTAATAACATTGCTTTCGCCATGCCATGTCCACTGCTCAAGATCATAAGGCTCACCTAGTACTGCCAGCATGGCTAGGAAATTATTATTGGTAACGTCCCACATGTTTGGACCAGTACCACCGGGGAGCCAGTGTTCAATAGGAATACCACCATATGCCTGAATAATAACAACAACCTTCTGATTAGGATGTTCTTTTGCATATTCATTTGCATAAGCAAAAAGCGGATTCATGTAATTATTATACATAGGTATAATAGCATTACCGACTGTATTTTCACCATTTGCTTGAACAAAATGATTCCAAACAAATAGATTCTTTTCTGGTTTCCAATTATATGGACGACGAATTTCAGTATTCGATTGACCCATACCATAGAAGATCTTGGTGACAGTTTCCCAATTAGTAAACTTCTTCCACCAACTACCATCAGCAGTTTGTAGATGATCAGAAGTAACTACATTAGGGGCAACAACTAGGCGAGCATAATTACCTCCTTTACCATCGCCGGAAGTAATAAGACCAGCAATGGTAATCATACTAATGATCAGAGGGATATCAGCGTCTTCTGCTTCTTGTTTATTAGCAAAAACATAATTGTTATTAGAAGGAGTACCGGGATTATTTTCCCCTGCTGGAACTAGATTTTGAACGAATTCAAGATCAATTTCTCCTAGGGGGTTAATTTCTGCTGTCATCTGGTAATACCTCTTTCAATGAGTACAGAGACTTTTTTGGATCTGGCTCGGAATTGTTTTGGGGAAGTAAAGACTACATCTATTTCTGCTTCCCCAAGAGGCCAATTATCAGTAACAGGATGTAGTAGATATAGAGTTCTTGTTTTCTGAGAATCTTTCCAGATACATTGCAGTGAAGCAATCAATCCTGCATCAGTATCAGTATCTTTTTTTCTGATTTGTGAAGTAACTTCCCAATCTTTAAAATACCCATCTACTAATTCTTTTGGAATATTAGCAGAGTAAGCAAATGTACTGCCCCTATTAAATAGAATGTCAGTCATTAGAATCTCCATTGGAACCGAGGGTTATACCCTTATAGCTGGTTCCAATGGAAATAGTTAGAGCTTTTCCATATGCTCTTGGATCTTCTCTTCGATGACCTGAGCAGTAGCTCCATTAGGGATTACTATCTCCTTACTCCAATCTGGGTAAAAGATAGATACATCTCCACCAAGCTTAACTTCATCATGCCAGATATCTGGATGATCCTGCCATTTAACTGCTTGAACTAGATGTTCATTTGTATAGAGCAGGGCACCCATATCCTCACGGATCATATAGTAACTGGCATCATGAATCTGAGCACATGGACGGATATCCAGTCTATACTGACTGGTTCTAACTTTACCCATGAATTCAGATGAAGCTCTGGAGTTGAGCAAGCACCAGCTTTGACCCAATGCATTACCAGCAGTTCTACCTTCAGCAGAAGCTGCATAAGGGGTCTTACTGGTTCCTCTGATGACTTGATGAAGAAGAGGAGTACGAACTCTAAGCCCAAAAGCTACAGTTACATATCCATCTTTAGAAGCTTGTTCTAGCTTATTTTCAACCCATTGATCAGACACTGCATATGCAATGTGGTATCTTTCTTCAATCTGTTTAGCCAACTGTTCTGTAAAACCACAATTCTTAATGAGGGTTACATACGTACCCTGATAAGTAAGGGCAAATGTTGGAGCTTTAGAATCATATCTTTGAACAGGATATTTCTTCTGGATCGAATTGATTGAATCCACATCGTTTGGATCAATATCTGGCATATCTTCAGAGAAGTATGCATAGGCTCTTAGAGAGTGTCCGTCATACCCATCGGTATAGACTTTCAGTTTCATTGGATCTTTAGTGGTAAGTGCTGAGATTCTGTCCTCAAGAGAGGCGAAATCCAGACCACAGAACATCCAACCATCAGGAGCCTTAAAACAGGTCTTGATGAGCTTACCCAGCATCAGATCACCCTTGATAATGTAATCATCAAGAGTATCCCCAAAAATCGCCTTCAGAGACTCTCTGAAGAGCATCTTGGCATTAGCTGGTAGATTCTGAAGATTTGGTCCTGAAGAGCTTAGACGACCTGATACGGTGCCTCCAAGATTGAAGTTACCAAATAGATAATAGTGACCATCCGGCCCAAGCTGAGCTTCTTCAAATGCTGGAATAAAGGTAGTCAGAATTATCTTGACTGCCATGTAATCAATAAGACCATCCAGCAGGTTTTGAACCACTGGATCTTCTGTATGATTCTTGAGAGCCTTTAGAACATCACCGCCTGTGGATGGTTGTTTACTATCAGTCAGTTCAATGACTGGAAGACCAATTTGATTATACAAAAGTTTTTGTAATTGTAGAGGGCTATTAGGATTAAGAACCTCGTTTACATCTGCAATTGTAATTCGTTTCTTTTTATAAGTTGCATTCTTTTTAGCAACTAGGTCTTCATTCATTTGATAAATGAATTGCTGAACCAATGGGTTCTGCATAATTCTATTTACCGAATCATCACTGATTTGTTGCAAGATATGTTTGACCTTTTTAACAGCCTTCATATCCATAGGCATACCAGTTAATTGCATTTGAATAATATCAACCATTGCTGGTTTAAATACATTCTCATATACATCTAACTGATTATCATCGATCATCTTTTGATACCATTTGGTATGAACATACCAAGTAGCTAGACCATCAATGAGATTGTATTGGAGCAATTCAGGAAGAGGGATCTTAGTGATATCCTTAATATCTTCCTGAGCATAGTTACCGGCATATTCCTGAGATTGATCCTTGAGACCAAGCTTATTACCGGCACATGAATTGGTAGCCAGATAAGCAATAAGCTTTGTGTCATCCCAGTTTCTAAGCATGATATCCATGCCTCTGAGAAGGCCTTCAGTATCTATGATAGATTTCATAAATAGCTGATAAATCAGGACGGTAACGTCAAACCCAATATTATGGTAAATCATCTTCCTCTTAAACAGAGTGAAGAATTCTACCAGAAGTTCTCTAACTTCTTTTGGATTGGGTCCAAGATCTACTGGAAAAGCTATACCTTCATGTTGGTTCCAACACAGAGTGATAGTGCCAATACCACAGGTATAATGCTTAAGGCTGAAGCCTTCTATATCGTTGGTTAAATCGCAATCCATCTCAAGAATTTTCTTGAGCCAGTTGAAAATATCATCAACTGATTGAGGATAAGCAGCGAACTTAATAATGTTCTTGCCGGGATCTTGATATGTAACAGATCTATGAGCAATCAGGGCATTAATACCCTGAGCAATCTTTGCAGTGATCTTTTCTGGATCATAAAAGATAGCTTTGAATGAAGGAATATAAATTACCTTCTGGGATCCATAAACAGAATCCATTACATAACCAAGATGCAAATCTGCCTTGGTAGTTTTAGTAAGTACCTTAAAATACTCTGCATCAGAAACTAGAATATACTGAACATTGCAATCGTTAAAAACTTCTTGCAATTCAAGTTCAATATATTCCTTAATTTCTGATACAGGGGTTTTCTTCTTCTCATTTGAGTAATGAAGATCGATTGCCAGAATCTCTTCTGGATCCAATCCGTATGGTTCAATATAAGCTTTAGTGATTTCATCACGCTTAATTTGTTGAACCAAGAAGCAAACAGGATAATTTGAATGTTCCTGTTTAGAATATGTTAGATAATTCATCAGGATAACAATCTCATTGCTAGATAGTATTCTATCTTGGGTCTGAGCCTTATGTAATTGTTATACATGGTAGGCTGATCCTTGATGGTATATGCCTCTTCCCGTGTACGAGCGAGGGGTCTGGTATCGTCCATAAGCTCTGCCAATCCATTATGGATAGCATCTCTTACATCCTGCCAGTTGCCTGTATGTTGGAGAACCAAAGCCAATGCCTGACGGATACGTGACCTGTCAAGGGATACCTGCTCCCAATCCTTGATGAGGATATCCATTGGTTCCCAGAGACTCATATCCAAGCCTCCACGTTGCCCTTTACCAAGACCGGGAGCTAGATTGGTATAGTGCTGCCCCATATAGATAAATCCATCTGGAGCTTTCTTATTGAGGACAGCATTCTTGTTGACAATTTCAAGAGTTGCTCTTTTGAAATTGGTTTCCTCTTTCTTGAATAGCTGAGCATCCAAGAATGTAATGATATCATGAATACTCATAGCTTAGCCTCAAGTAATCAGACCACCGTATTTCTGAGCCAATTCACCATAGAGTACGATTCTGGATCTAGCTCTAGAGAATGCCACATAAAGCATTCGTGCTGCTTGGTTCTCAATATGGCATGTGCTGATATTGTTTAGATCAACAAAGACTGTCTCATAGGTAGAGCCTTGAGACTTATGAACTGTGGAAGCATCTCGTTGACGAAGATCAGGAAAATTATTGACTAGATATCCATAACGATCCCAGTTCTTGTTACGAGCATAATATTTTTTCATGTTCGTATAATATTCACGATCTACTGGAAGCTTAACAGAGTTAAAATATCCATTAACCGTAGAATAAAGATCAGCAATGATTACTTCCATTGAAGCATCTTTGGTAATATCTACTCTTTCACGTCCATGAATTTTTCTAATTGTAATTTCTTCTTCAACAGAAATTCGTTTTCTATTAATAGTGATAGAAGAGTTATTAATTAGATATTCACCTTCAGTGAATTGATCAGGAAGATTTCTAATAGTCCTGATATGGTCATTGTATTGAATGACCTTTTGATTTGTATAAGCAAGAATACGACTATCCATAGTCTGATTTGCAAATACAGAAGCAATTTCTGCTTCCATCTGGTCATCATCCAGAAGATCAATAACGCCGGGAACAACCTTGATAGGTGCAAAGAGACCAGTTTCAACAGTGCTACGAAGCTGAGCACATAGATCCATGAGAGCAACCTGACCCCTGTTTCTCATTGGTTCAGTAAGCTCATACATTGGGTAGTCTTGTTTGTAGACTGGAGACAGGGATTCCTTAACAGGCTGAAGCTGATTATGATCACCTACATACACAATCTTACAATTGTGAGTCCCTTCCTGAAGGAGTTGGAATAGCGGTGTATCAATCATAGAACACTCATCAACGAAGATGATCATACGTTGATGGATAGTCCAATTAACCGTCTTCTCAAGCTTCTGAGTGCCATCTGAGAAGTTATCCTTCACTCTGAGATTCATGAATGAATGGATAGTCTGAGTAGGTCTCTTGGTAGCAAGAGCCAAATTCTCTGCTGCCTTGTTGGTAGTGGCACACATGACAATGGAGTCATATTCAGGTTCGATACCCATGAGCTTACAAGCTTCCTGATATCGAGGCATGATGATATCAATGATATGACTCATCAGATAGGTTTTACCTACACCAGCAGGACCACTAATAATGAAACCATTTCCGGGTTGAAACAGGAATCCGAAGAATGCTTCACCCGCTGTTTCTTGCCCTTGGTTCAAATCTGACATTAATAATTCTCCAATAGAAAAAGCCCTCCGAAGAGGGCTTGGAATTAAACGAAGCTACTAAGATCCGGTGGACTATAATTTGGTCCCTTAATGATCTTGAGATTCTCATTGAAAATGGGATTACCTTGTTCATCAAACTTAGAAAAGTTTGAACGGTTTACCTCATTTAGAGCGCCCACGATATCAAGCTTGGAATTGTTTGCACAACCAACCAGAGTTACTGCTTGATCTGCAAGAGAGTCCAAGAAATCGATTCGAACATCTTCATCAATAGTAATGACGTTATCATTCTTCTTAAGATGAGAAGCCAAATCATTAATAGATTTGAGAGTAGTTTCCAGAATGTGACGAGTGAGCCAGTCATCACTACGAAGAGTCATGATCATCTCACCAACTTCTTCGAAATGAACACCCAACTGAGTATGGATATTCTTACTCGTTGGTTCAGGAATTGCTTTCTTGAACCAATCAAGAGTATCTGCAATTGTATTATTAGACATAATTCTGATTCTTATTGAAATCAGCAATAATGAGTTGTCTAACATAATCCTTTACAGATGTTTCACCACTAAGCTGCTGAGCTAGAAATTCTTTTTGATGGTTCGATAATCTATTATAGATATCTTCCATGAATGCTCTACGTGTGTCTGCTGGAGGAATGTTAAGGTCTCTCAATCGCTGAGTTACAGTTGTTGGATGACAATTAAGAGTCTTTGCAATCGTCTGAAGAGATAGACCCAGACTGTTCAATCTGGTCAGTTCCTCGTCCGTTGCTTTCCTGTTGGGACGATACGCTTGGGTCATTAGTGATTCCAGCTTTGTTCCTCGCAAGACCGAGAATCGCTTTAATAGAATCCCAAGAAACAAAGAATGTTTTCTCTGTTCGATAGACCGTACCATCTTCAGCAACTACCTCGACCTGCTCGGTTTGTTTAACCCTGCCGACATAATCGCCACGGTTTTTCCAAGAGGGTTCAGTTGCATTAAGAAGCTTATGGTTTTCGTTATTGTTATTCATTTTTATAACTTCATAAATGGAAAGACCCCCAATGTAAATCAGGGGTCTATACTCTTAATTACTTGATGTTCTTTTCGATTGTAGCAATCTCAGTTTCAGAGAAACCGAGCTTAGCCCAACCAACTTTCTTGGCCTTTTTAAGGTTAGTCAAAAGAGACCAATTTTCTGTGACGAAATAGTAATTTGCCCATTCTTTTGCAGGAGCATCAGAAGCTGGCATAGGAACATTCTTCTTCACCACATCCTTCGGCTTATCTGCTACCTTTGCAGGCTTCGCCTGCTTTGGTGCAGTCGCCTTCGTCTGTGGTTCAGACTTAGATTCCAGAGCATCTGTGATAGTAATTAGCTCATCTGGAGCAAAACCAAGCTTGGTATAAGATACCTTAGCCTTTGCTTTGATTGCAGCAACAGTAGGATAATCCTTTGCATTGAAGGCATCACGAGCCTTCTCAGCATTAGTCTTAGGCTTGTCCAAAGCTTTCTCAACTGCCTTTACAGCAGCAGTTTCAAGCTTCTTATCCTCTTCAGCAAGACGCTTGTTGAGTTCCTTTGGATCAACAGCTTCACCTTTAGAAATACCAGCAGAATCTACTGCCTTAGTGCTGGATACTTCCTCTTCTGTAACAGAAGCAATAGGAGTACCGTCTTCAGCAAGCTTGGTAATGATAAGACCACCACCCATAGGCTTGGTAATACGGACTTCTTCCAACTTACCAATATGCTTACCAGTCAAAGCCTGAGCAATGATGTTGGCATCTTCCTTGAGGTGGGTAATAGACTTATCCTGACGGAGTGTATGCTTACCCTCATCAGAAAGAACACCAATAATGTGATAGGCACAGACACGTACCTTATTAGGATCACCGTGAGGGACCGTAATAAGGTCTTCAGGAGCAAGCTTGACGATGACGCATACATCACCACCAAAACTACGAAGATAGCTTCTACGGGCAATATGGAGACCATTGGAGCATTCATTGTTACGGTTCTTATCGACCATAGATTCATCTACGACGACATAAGAACCAACCTTCTGAAGTACATTTCCAGAGTGGCAATCAACAAAGATACCTGCTTCCTTATCCTTGTAGTTCAGCATTTTATAACCAATGATGGAACCATCATCAGCAATAGGCATGTCTGACTTTTCAAGGAAAGTGACCAGATCCTTAACCGAGTGACCACGCTTATCAATGATAGCAGTGGCACGTTCGATGAGACGAGTCAGACCCTTCGTATTACCAGTCTTTACCGAGTGAGCTACGATATCCTTGAGCTTATCAGCTTCAGGGAGAATCTTACCCTCAGCAGTAACTGCAATAACAGTTTCATGGGATTCGACTTCTTCTGTTTCAGGAAGAACCTGAGCCTGCTCAATAACTTCAGCAGGAGTAAGCCTAGGAGCAGCATATACATCACGAGTGTTAGACTGCTCCTCTTCAGACATAAAGAAGTGCTTGACCTTTTCCTTTGCAATCTTGAGGAAGCGAATGAGACCATTCGACTTCTTCTCAAAGTCTGCAAATGCATTGAAGGTTTCGAGATTTACGACTGCAACCTCGCCCCTATTAACAATAGGAAGAATCTGATCAATAAGATCCTTGAGACGATAATCTTCCTGCTTGAGAGTAATGGTAGATGCGTCCTCCAAATAGAGGACTGCATTTTTCTTATCTACCACTACAGAAATAACTCTGATTTCAGACATTATTCTATCCTTGTAGAGCAATCAGCAGGAGAGCTTCAACGCTATCCTTTTGTTGCTGTGTTGATGTTTTACTGGTGAGAACTTTACGCATCCCATCAAAGTCCAGCAGATCGAAGAGATAATTGTTTTCTATCTTCTGCTTTACCACAGTATG
>JACCDR010009173.1_pt1 | contig 11291 bp, 7 predicted proteins | sample 7446431 | NCBI WGS metagenome assembly JACCDR01 (sample SAMN15323443, study PRJNA562643) | freshwater metagenome | isolation source: river surface water | place: USA:Blue River Watershed | collected 2017-08-17 | reverse complement strand
TGGCCCGTGACAGGTTGGCCGTTTCGGTGGCGTAGTCGGCGTCCATGATGCGGCCGCGGGCAGCGGTTTGGCTTTCTGAGGCCACCATCAGGTTGGACACCACGTTCTCAAAACGGTTCTGCGCCGCACCGAAGGTGGCGCGCTGGGCGTTCACCTTGTTGATGGCATCGTCAATAGAAGCCAGCGCGCCCTGGGCTGAAGCGGCGTCGGTGATCTGCACCGTTGGCGTGTCGGTGCCGGTGATGACACCGGTACCCAGCACGCCGGTGATTTCGGCCTTGTCAGTCCAGGCAAAACCGTCAATCTGGATGCGGTCGATCATCGAGTTGTTGTTGGCGCCGATCTGGAAGATGTTCGCTTCGCTGGACGACAGGATGCTCAGCCCGTTGAACTGCGTGCCACCCAGGGTCCGCGTGGCTTCCTGTGCGAGCTGCACAAATTCGTCGTTCAGGCTGATGCGGTCCTGTTCGGTGTTGGTGCCGTTGGCCGACTGCACGGCCAGTTCCCGCATGCGCTGGAACATGTCGCCCACCTTGCCCAGTGCACCTTCAGCCGTTTGCGACAGCGAGATGGCGTCGTTGGCGTTGCGCACCGCCACACTCATGCCGCGCACTTGTGAGCTCATGCGTTCAGCAATGGCCAGACCGGCGGCGTCGTCCTTGGCGGAGTTCACGCGCAGACCTGAAGACAGGCGTTGCATCGAGATGGCCAGCGACGATTGGCTGGAGCTCAGGTTGCGCTGCGCATTCAAAGAAGACAGGTTGGTGTTGATGGTTTGAGGCATGCAAAGTTCTCCAATCGGTTAATGACCACAGGCATATGCCCGACCTCACGCCGCAGTAAGCCACGGCCACGCACGGTGTGAAGTCTGCAGCCCTGCCGCCGGCCGTTTTTGCTTGTGCGGCTGGCTTCAAGGCCTGCCCGGGCCTGTTGATGCCGACATCGTCACCGCACTGCCGTGCTGTGGCCGTTTGGGCGCATTGGGTCCGGGTCCCGCGCCCACCGTGATGAGCGCGTTGAAGCAGTTTTCGTCGCCCTTGTTCCGAGCTTTAGCCTTTTTCAGTGTCTTTTTTGGCTTGCTATTTGAAACAGACCGGCATTGAGCTTGTAATTTCGGCGCTTGTTGCAGGGGGTGGGCAGGGATCATCTGTTGACCCTTTCCTCACCATAGGTCCAGGCCCTCATCCCCCATGCAAGCTGTCTCGCCCCTCCCCCGTGCTCAGGCCCTTGATGCAGCTGCCTTGCCGCCCGGCGTCAGGGCCGATGCGCTGCCCGACGACGATGTTCAGGCGGCCGAACGCTTCTGGGGCCAGGGCCGGCAGTGCGCGCGTGACGGGCACTGGTCGCAGGCCGCGCTGGCCTTTGGCCAGGCCGCGCTGGCGCAGCCCCAGCAGGCCAACTTCTGGTTCAACCTGGCCAACGCGCAGCGCCACTTGCACCAATACGAACGCGCGCTCGAATCGGCATGCCGGGGCCTGCAGTTCGCGCCCACCGACCCCGTGGGTTTGCATCTGCAAGGCGAATGCCTGGCCAAGCTGCACCGTTATGCCCAGGCCGTGCAGGCTTTCGAGGCGCTGGAGGCCACGGGCAGTGTTGACACCAGTGCCATGCTGCAACACGCGGGCATGCTGCAGGCGCTGCGCCAGCCCGCTGCTGCTTCTGAGGTGCTGCTTCGCGCCTTGATGATCACACCGCACCTGGTGCGCGGCCATGCGCTGTTGGCCGACGCGCTGCGCGACATGGGTCTGAAGCGCGAGGCGGTGGAGTGCATCAAAACCGTGCTGGAACTGGAGCCCGGCAATCTGGAGGCGCTGGCGCACATGTCGTTTGAAAAACGGCACGTCGGCGATTGGTCGTCGCTGGACAGCGACATCGTGGCCATCCAAAAAGCGCTGTCGGCCGTGCCACCCCACCGGCCGCGCGTGGCGGCCACCTTTGGTTTGTTGTCCTTGCCGCTGTCGCCGCAGGAACTGCTGCACGCAGCGCGTGGCGAAGCGCTGGTGCTCAGCCACGACGTGCAGCAGTTGCCCGAGCGGCTGGGCCTTGTGGAGGCGGCCGACGAGACCATCAAGCTCGGCTTGGTGTCTTTTGACTTTCGCGAGCACCCGGTGTCGCAACTGCTGGTGCAAACGCTGGAGCAGATCGACCGCAGCCGCTTTCAGCTTTTTCTGTACTCGGCCGGCCCCGACGACGGCTCGGCGCTGCGCCAGCGCGTGCAAGCTGCGGCCGACCACTTCTGCGACCTGCGCGGCATGAGCGACCAGCTGGCGGCCGAGCGCATCAGGGCCGACGGCGTGCACCTGCTGGTGGACCTGGCGGGCCACACCCGCGGCCACCGCCTGGGCGTGTTTGCGCGCCGCCCGGCGCCGGTGCAGGCCGCTTACCTGGGTTTTCCGGCCAGCACAGGGGCGGCTTACATCGACTACATCGTTGGCGACCCCTTTGTCACGCCGCTGGAGCACGCCGCCCACTACAGCGAAAAGCTGGCACAACTGCCCGGCTGCCTGCAGCCCAACGGCCGCTGGCGCCCGCTGCCCGCAGCGATGACCCGCAGCGAAGCCGGCCTGCCCGAAGACGCTTTTGTGATGTGCGCCTTCAACCACACCTACAAGATACTGCCCGCCGCATTTGACGCTTGGTGCACGGTGCTGCGTGAAGTGCCCCGGGCCGTGCTGTGGCTGAAGCAAACCAACCAGCAGCTGCACGCCAACCTGCTGCGCGAAGCCCAGGCCCGCGGTGTGGCGCCCGAACGGGTGTTGTTTGCGCCCACCGTCAGCTACCAAGACCACTTTTCGCGCCTGGCACTGGCCGACTTGTTTGTCGACACCTGGCCTTACAACGCACACACCACGGCCAGCGACGCGCTGTGGGCCGGTGTGCCGGTGCTGACCCTGCACGGACAGACCTACGCCTCGCGCGTGGCCACCAGCATCTTGCGCGCCGCCGGCCTGGACGACCTGGCCTTCGGCACCGCCGAAGACTACCTGCTGGCCTTGCGCGCGCTGGCGCTGTCGCCGCACCTGCTGCAGCCTTACCGGCAACATCTGCAGCAGCACCGCCAGGCGCTGCCGCTGTTTGACTGTGAAAACCACGCGCTGGCGCTGCAGGATCTGATGGCGCGCATGGTGGGCCGTTGGCGTGCCGGCCAGCCGCCCGCGCACCTGTTGGCCGACGCCGGCCAGGCCCCCGTTGCACCCCGTGCCGAAACCACTGAAACGAGCGGAATTACCCCATGAGCCCAGCTGCCAAGATCAAGCCTGTAACTGCATCCCGTGGGGCTGCAGCCGCCGAACCCGCTGCGGCTGCGCCAGCGCAGCCCCAGGGGGCCACGGCCGACCCTGCTTACTGGGCGGTTTCCACACGCAGTGGGCTCGTGCTGTCGGTGCCGCCTTCGCTGCGCAGCATGACCACCTTTGTGCTGCTGGAACAGGAAAGCTGGTTCGAGCCCGAGATGAGCCTGCTGCCGCACCTGCTGGCCGGCGGTGTGCACGCGCTGGACATCGGTGCCAACCACGGCGCGGTGGCGCTGGAGATGGCGCGCTGCTCGGGCGACGGCTTGGTGTGGGCCTTCGAGCCCACGCACACGCCGCGCCAGGCCCTCAAGCGCAGCCTGCGCTTAAACGGCCTGCAAAACCGCGTGACGGTGGTGCCGCTGGCGCTGGCCGACGCTGCGGGCGAGGCGCAGTTTGAGGTGCACGACAACAGCGAGCTCAATGCCCGTGTGGGCAACACGGGTGCTGCGCGCCGCAACAGCCGCACCGAGACCGTGCGCGTGGACACGCTGGACAACGCCTTGCGCACGCTGGGTGTGCAGCAGCCCATAGGCTTTGTGAAGCTGGACGCCGAGGGCGACGAACTGCGTGTGCTGGCCGGCGCCGAAGCTTTTCTGGCCCAGCATTCACCGGTGGTGATGTTTGAGTTCAAACATGGCGCCAAGCCCAACTGGCCGCTGCTGCGGGCCTTGACCGACCTCGACTTCGGCCTCTTTCGCTGGAGTGCCGAGCTCGAGCTGATGCTGCCCTTTGACGCCGCCACCGCAGAAACCGCCTTTGCGCTGAACCTGCTGGCGCTGCGGCCGGCGCAGCAGGCCTTCTGGGCCGCACGCGGCCTGCTGGTCACGCCGCAGGCGCTGGCCGAAGAGCCGATGCCCGAGCTGCCGGCGGCCGACCCCGGCTACGACACGGCACGCATGGCCGTGGACGCCGCTGCGTGCAACGAGTGGGCCAGCGGCCTGACACCGGCGCAGCGTGTGCTGTTGATGATTGAGGCGCGCCAGTTGCTGCTGCAGGCCACCGCCGGCGACGCCGGCCTGCCGGCCTGGGTGCTGCTGGTGCATTGCCTGCAGGCCTTGGGCCAGCCCCTGGCCGCCGTGCAGATGGGCGCGCAACTGCTGGCACAAACACAGGCCCGCGACTGGCAGACCGAGATGCCCAGCGACAGCCTGCCGCCGTTGCGCGCGCAGGTGGGCCGCAAGCGCAGCACCGACACCGGGCCCTGGTTGCGCCAGATGCTGGCCGAGTATGTGGCGCTGCAGTCCTCGCACTCGTCGTATTTCGAAGTGCCGGCACCGCACCGTTGGGCGTCGCTGCTGGAGCATCCCGACCACAGCGCCGAAATCGAACGGCGGTACCTGCTGTCCCACGTCGTCAGCGACCGCCTGGCGCCCTTGGCAGGGCTGCAGAAACTGAGCCACTTGCAGGCGCTGGAACCCGAGGTCGACCTGAACGCCACCCTGTGGTGCGGCCTGCTGGAAAGCATGCGGGTGATGGGCCGTGTTTCCAGCGGCGCGTTACCCGCGGCTGCGCAGACGGCCGCGCAGGCCCGAAGCCCAGCGCCCACCGCTGCCCGCAGCGCCGTTGTGGGGCAACCCGAAGACCCGGCGCAGGTGCTGCAGGCCCTGCCGGTGGCGGCGGTGGCCATTGTTGACGTGGGCGCCAGCGAGCTGACCGGCAGCGCACCGCCTTACGCCGCCTTGGTGGACACCGGCCGCGGCTGGGTCACCGGCTTCGAGCCCGACACGCAGGCGCTGGCGCAGCTCAAACAACTGCACGGCGGCAGCCCGCGCCACCGCTATTGGCCGCACATCGTGGGTGACGGCAAGCCGGCGACCTTTCGCGAAACACAGTGGTCGCTGACGGCGTCGCTGCTGGAACCCAACCGCAGCCTGCTCGACCGCTACCACAACCTGGGCGAGCATGTGGTGGTGAAGTCACGCCAGCCGGTGCCCACGGTGCGGCTGGACGACGTGCTGGCGCCGGGCGGCATGGACCTGTTGAAGATCGACGTGCAGGGTGCCGAACGCCTGGTGTTTGACGGCGCCCGCGCGCGCCTGGACGAGTGCCTGATGGTCTGGACCGAGGTGGAATTTGTGCCACTGTATGAAGGCCAACCGCTGTTTGCCGACATCGACACGCGGCTGCGCGAACACGGCCTGCAGTTCCTGTGTTTTGCCGGCCTCAGCACACGCGGCCTGGCCAGCTGGCCGCAGGCTGCGCCGCACACCATGGGGCGGCAGCAGTTGTGGGCCGACGCGATTTACGTGCCAGCGCCCGGGCGCCTGGCGCGCCTGACGCTGGACGCCGCCACCCGCCTGGCGCTGCTGGCGCACCACGTGGCGCAGGCGCCCGACCTGTGCCATGCCGCGCTGCTGCGCGTGGACGCGGTGGCCGGCAGCGACTTTGCTGCACGTTACCTGGCAGCGACGTTTCCGCCGGCCCCTTAAGCCGCCTGCCCCTTAAGCCGCCGGCAGCGCCAACCCGGCCAAAAACGCCTGACAGTGCGCCAGTTGCGCCAGGCTGACGTATTCGTCGGCCTGGTGCGCCTGGTTGATGCTGCCCGGCCCACACACCACGGTGGACATGCCGGCGCGCTGAAACAGCCCGGCCTCGGTGCCAAAGGCCACCAGCGTGGTCTGCTTTGTGCCGGCCAGGCGTTGCGCCAGCAGCACCGCTTCTTCGTCGGGCAGGGCCTTGAATGCAGGCATCAGCGCAAACTGCTCAAAGCTGAAGCCGCTGCTGCTGTCCACCGCTTTCATCGCCGGCTCCAGCGTGGCGGCGAAGTTGCGCACCCGCTGTTGCCAGGCGGCAGCGTCGCTGCCCGGCAGGTCGCGGAATTCATAGTGGAAGCGGCAGACCTCGGGCACCACGTTGTCGGCAATGCCGCCTTCAAACACGCAGGTGGCGGCGGTGGAGTAGGGCACGTCAAAACCGTCTTGGCGCGGCTCGGTGTCGCGCAGTTCTTGGGCGATGTCGGCGATGTGCGCCACCACACGCGCCGCCGCTTCCACCGTGTTCACCGCCATCGGCGTCAGCGAAGAATGGGCGGCCTTGCCACGTACGCAGCAGCGCCAGCGGTGCACACCCTTGTGCGCGATGGCCGGCACCATGTCGGTGGGCTCGCCCACCACACACAGCCGGGGCTGCAGGCCGGTTGCACGCAAGTCGGCCAGCAGCCGGTGCGCGCCAAAGCCACCCACCTCTTCGTCGTAGCTGAAAGCGTAGTGCAGTGCATGCGGCAGGTCGGCCTGCAGCCAGGCCTGCGTGTGCGCCACCACCAGGCCAATGAAGGCCTTCATGTCGGCGCTGCCACGGCCGTACAGGCGCCCGTCTTGCACCGGGGCCGACAGCGGGTCCATGGTCCAGGCCTGGCCGTCCCAGGGCACGGTGTCGGTGTGGCCTGACAGCACCACGCCGGCCGGCTTGCCGGTGCCGATGGTGGCAAACAGGTTGGCCTTGGTGCGGGTGTCGTCGTAGGTCAGGCGCAGCGGCACCTGCAGGCTGCGCAGGTGGTCGGCGATGCATTCGATCAGCGCCAGGTTGCTGAGGTGGCTGCGCGTGTCCATGCGCACCAGCCGCTGCGCCCAGGCCAGGGCTTCGGGGGTGGGTTCGTTCATGCGGTGAATGTAGCGGTGAATGCCAGGGGTGGTAAGCGGCTGGTGTCTGCGGTCTGCATTCACAACCCCGTACGATGGCACGCATGAACACCCCGCCGCACCCCCACCCCGCCGCCACCGACACCGCAGCCCAGGCCTGGGGCCCGCAAGCCATTGCCGCAGCGCAACAGCGGCTGCAAGGCCACGTGCGCCACACGCCGCTGCTGCGCCTGCCCGGCAGCGCGCTGGGCCTGCCCTGCGCCGAGCTGTGGCTGAAGCTGGAACACCTGCAGCGCAGCGGCAGCTTCAAGGCGCGCGGCATGTTCAACCGCATGCTGTGCCAGCCCATCCCGGCGGCCGGCGTCGTCATCGCCTCGGGTGGCAACGCCGGCATCGCGGTGGCCGTTGCGGCCCAGGCGCTGGCTGTGCGCTGTGAGGTGTATCTGCCCGAACTGGCCACCGCCGCCAAGCGCAACGCGCTGGCTGCGTTGCAGGCCCAGGTGGTGGTGGCCGGCGCCACCTACAGCGAAGCGCTGGCCGCCTGCCTGCAGCGCCAGCAGGCCACAGGCGCGCTGCTGATGCACGCCTACGATCAGCCCGACGTGGTGGCCGGTGCCGGCACGCTGGCCGCTGAAATCGAACAAGACGCCGGGCTGCCCGACCGCGTGCTGGTCAGCGTGGGCGGTGGTGGCCTTATCGCCGGCATCGCCAGCTGGTGTGCCAGCCGCTGCCGCGTGGAAGCGCTGGAGCCTTTTGGTTCGCCCACGCTGCACGCCGCACGTGCCGCCGGCGAGCCGGTGGACGTGGCTGTGGGGGGCCTGGCCGCCGACGCGCTGGGCGCACGCCGCATCGGTGCCATCGCCTGGCAGGTGAGCCAGCAGCACGTGGCCGCTGCGCACCGTGTGGCCGACGACGCCATCACCGCCGCGCAGCGCCGGCTGTGGGCCGAACTGCGGCTGGCCGTGGAGCCGGCCGCTGCGCTGCCGCTGGCGGCGCTGAGCAGCGGCGTGGTGCCCGTGCAGCCGCACGAGCGTGTGGCGCTGGTGCTGTGCGGCGCCAACTTTGACGCCGCCAGCCTGTCCTGAAATCGCCCGGGTGGCCGCCAGCGGCCGCCGCCACAAACTGTCGCGCGGGCTGATCGGTTGATCAGTGCCAACCCCTGGTAATGCCCCTGGCCCGGTTGTGCACAATGAATTGAGACGGCCGGCATACCCCGGCCGCACAACAACAGGAGACACCGCCATGACCACCCGTACCCTGCTGGCGCTGGCCGCAGCCTCGCTGCTGGCTGCGTGCCAAAGCCCGCCCACCACCCAAGCTGCAGCCCCCACAGCCGCCCCTGCCGCCCCTGCGGCCCCTGCCGCACCCGCCTGGCAACAGGGCCGGCTGCCGTCGCAGGCCGGCTCCACGCTGGCACCGGTGCCGGGCAAGCTCACCGTTACGCCGGCCAGCGACATACCGCTGGCCAGCTTCAAGCTGCCGCCCGGCTTCAAGGCCGAAGTCTGGGCCAGCGGCATGCCCGGCGCCCGCGCCATGGCGCGCGCCGACAACGGCAAGATCTACATCGGCACCCGCGGCATCGGCCGTGTGTATGAACTCACCGACAACGGCAGCAGCCGAACCAGCCGCGTGCTGGTGGACAAGCTGGTGCAGCCTGCGGGCGTGGCTTATGCCAACGGCTCGCTGTACGTGATGGCCATCGACAAGGTGCTGCGTTATGACGGCATCGCCACCAACCCGAATGCGGCACCGGTGGACATGACGGCCGCGTTCAAGCTGCCCAAGGAACAGCACCACAACTGGAAGTACATCGCCTTCGGTCCCGACGGCAAGCTGTACGTGCCCTTCGGCGCGCCCTGCAACATCTGCGAGCCCGGCGCTGAATACGCGCAGATTCGCCGCTACAACCCCGACGGCTCGGGCATGGAAGTGATTGCGCGCGGCGTGCGCAACACGGTGGGTTTCACCTGGCACCCGCAGAGCAATGAGCTGTGGTTCACCGACCATGGCCGCGACTGGATGGGCGACGATGGCCCGGCCGACGAGCTGAACCGCATCAGCAGCGTCGGGCAGAACTTCGGCTTCCCGTACTGCCATGCCGACGGCATACCCGACCGCGACTTCCCCAAGGCCAACGCCTGCGCGGGTGTGACACTGCCGGTGAAGACGCTGGGCCCGCACGCCGCAGCGATGGGCGCGCACTTCTACACCGGCACCATGTTCCCGGCCGAGTACCGCAACACGCTGTTTGTGGCGCGCAAGGGTTCGTGGAACCGCACGCAGAAGTTTGGCTACGACGTGGTGACGGTGCGCACCGATGCGCAGGGCAACAACCCCAGCATCAAGGCCTTCATGACCGGCTTTCTGGACCCCAGCAACGACAGCATCAGCGGCCGACCCGCCTACCTGCTGCAACTGCCTGACGGTTCATTGCTGATCAGCGACGAGCAGCTGGGGGCCATCTACCGCATCACCTATGGTCGGTAGGCGGGGCGGGGCGGCGTTTTCAAGGTGGGCCACCAGGCTGGCCTTGGGCGGGGCGCTTTGGGGCGCACTGCTTGCCGGCCCAATCGTCCACGCACAAACCCCGCCCGCCGAGCCCAAGCCGGCCACGCTGGCGGCCTGCGCCGCCTGCCATGGCGCGGGCGGGCAGTCGCCCACCGCCAGCGTGCCCTCGCTGGCCGCGCAGCCCCGCATTTTTCTTGAAAACCAACTGGTGCTGATACGCGAGGGCCTGCGCGATGTGCCGGTGATGAAGGCCGTGATGACGGGGCTGGACGACACCGAGATCACGCTGCTGGCGCGCTACTTTGCTGACCAGCCGGCGCAGCCGCTGCCCGGCAGCGTGCAGCCCGAAAAGCGGCAGGCCGGCGCCGAACTGTCGCGCCGCGCGTTGTGTGGGGGCTGCCACTTGCCGGGTTATGTCGGCCAGAACCAGGTGCCGCGCCTGGCCGGCCAGCAAGAGGCCTATCTGCTGGCGACGATGAAGATGTACCGCGACAACCCGGCGCCCGGGCGTGACACGCTGATGTCAGGGCCGCTGCAGGGCATGAAAGACGCCGAACTGGACAGCCTGGCGCACTATCTGGCGCATCACGGCAAATAGGGCGAAGTCGGCGCGACCACCGGCAACGCCGCCTGGGGGCGCTCTCAGCCTCTCAGTGCTTTTCCCGCGTCAGCCGCTCGGCAAACGAGATGCCGATGGCCGACAGCACAAAGGTGAAGTGGATGATGGCCACCATGGTGACGATCTGGATGTTGTCCAGGGTGAGCTGGCCGCTGAGGTAGGTTTTCAGCGCGTGCACGCCCGAGATCGAAATGATGGCAAAGGCCAGTTTCAGCTTCAGGTTGTAGGTGTTGACGTGGTCCAGCCAGTCGGGCTTTTTCATGTCCTTGGCGTCAAAGTGCCCGGTCGTGACAAACAGCGACACACCCGCCAGCGCCACCACCCACACCAGCTGCGCCACCATGGTCATGTCCACCAGTTCCAGCACCTTGATGATGAGGTCGATCTTGGCCAGTTCACCAAACAGCAGCGTGTTCATCAGCTTGTAGGTTTCAAGCAGGAACTTGCCCAGGATGCCAAAGATGATGGCCACCAGCCCGACGTAAAAGAAGAGCATCGTGAAGCGCATGCCATACAGCAGCGAACCGACGCTGGCCAGAATTTTTTCCATGATCCTTGGGGGTGAGGTTTTCAAGCCGCTCTGTCGCGCCGGCTGGCGTCTGCTGGCGCCAACTATCGCCTGCCCGCGCCGGCTGGCGTCGCGAAACACCGCTGCGCGTTGCTGCTGCTGCTGTGCGGCAAAGAATACCACCTTGGTCTGCGGGTTTTCGCAGAGTCTGCCCGGTTCCATGCGCCGTCCGCAGTGGAAGCTTCCCGGTGGGTCTGACCTGGTGTGGTCAGGTGTAGAGCAGTGGTGTGGGCCGCCTCTGCGTCAGAGGCCGTACGGCGTCCTTCAGGTTGACACCTCAGGTTGCAGCCGCCAAAGCCATGTTGGTTGACGGCTCGGCTGCCGTGGCCGCAGTCAGCTCGATGTCCGCGCCCTCTGCAATCTGGAAAACCGACACCGCCTGCACCAGTTGCTGCGCTTGCATTTTCAGGCTTTCGGCTGCCGCCGCGCTTTCTTCCACCAGCGCAGCGTTTTGTTGCGTAGCGCCGTCCATCTTGCCCATGGCCACACGCACCGACTTGACGCCCTCGTCTTGTTCGTTGGACGCTGCACTGATTTCGCTGATGATGTTTGTCACGTGCTTGATCGAGGTCACGATCTCCGTCATCGTTTTGCCCGCTTCGTCAACCAGCGACTTGCCTTGTTCAACACGCTCGACACTGGCGCCGATCAGGGACTTGATCTCCTTGGCCGCTGCGGCCGACCGCCCGGCCAGGCTGCGCACTTCCGAGGCCACCACCGCAAAG
>JACCDR011943584.1_pt1 | contig 11292 bp, 13 predicted proteins | sample 7446431 | NCBI WGS metagenome assembly JACCDR01 (sample SAMN15323443, study PRJNA562643) | freshwater metagenome | isolation source: river surface water | place: USA:Blue River Watershed | collected 2017-08-17 | reverse complement strand
TAAGCCTCAAGTGAGCGAGATCACTGGGGATCAAGTGAGAGAGAATGAGGACGAGTGGTTCGGTTGGGAGAAGGTGGAGGGAGTAGGTGAGTGACATAAGTGGGTGCAGAGAGGGATGGGGAATGTATATGGAGAGCGATGGGATTCAATTGTAAGAGGTAGCATATGGAGTGTTGAGTAGAGGGCTATGGTGGACCACATGGTATACTAATGAACGGGCCCCATAGTGGACAAAAAAGAGGGCCGTGTGTGTATACTATGTAACGTACCGCACTACCAACTGGTCAGTAGCCGCACGATCTCTGGTGCGAATATATGTTGAAGGCCCGCCCAGTGAGTGTTCCATATGTCTAGGATCGCGCGACGTATGCCCCCAAGATGCCCCATAGTGATGAATCGTTGTGAACCATGATACTTATAGTTCAGCCACTCAGCGATGTACTCTTGTGCCCCCAGTGGTTCAACAGAGCCCAGAATCCATATATCAGACCAATCAGCCACACCGGTGGATATCATATACTTGGCCATCCCGCTGTTTATATACAGGTATCTGCAATATGCTCCATCGACTATACTCATCACCATACATGATTCTCCCGCGTAGTTGGTCACTATCTTAAATAGACCATGCCTATGAATATCAACACATCCCACCATAGTCAACTGCTCAATGCCCAATTGAGGCCAACGTCTCATGCAGAATGTACACTGAAATAGACCAGTGTCCCGCTGCTCAGTGACTCTCTCATAGACTCCCAAGCGGTCTAGTTGGGCCCGAAGAGCACTGCATACGAGCTTCAAGCGAACGAGATCCACGGCGATCAAGCGAGAGAGTACGAGGACTAGAGGCTCAGTTGGTAGCGAGTCGAGAGAGTAGGTGATGAGTGACATTAGCGAGTGCTGGGGAGTGTATATGGAGAGCGACTGGATTCAATTGTGAGCCCGCCCCAGATCCCTCATACGGTCCTTATGTTTGGTCCGCATGACGTGCTGCTTCATGTAGTCGTGGCTTATCAACAGTCCGCATTCGCACTTGATCTTCTTCTTGCCATCAACGAACACGATACCATCGCCCAGGTCAGCCGGCTGCGTGTTAGCAGGGTATCCAATGACCCCGCCTCCAGCAACACGTGGTGTGTCTTCTATCGGCCCCAAGTCCGCCACTGGTACGTTTATAGGATAACCAATGATCGGCCGTTTGCCTGCCGCAACCGCATTGGGCAGTGGTTCATGGGCCAGCGAGTTATTCACTCTACTGCATTTTGCCCCTATTGTCGCATCATCGTACGACGTTATGTACAGTGGGTCAGTGATGATGTTCTGCAGCTCGTGCTTGTGGGATATGATGAAGACAAACCTGTAATCCCCCGTTATCAACGAGAAGAGATCAGAGATCTTCGATATGTTGTCGTCATCCATACAACCGAACCCCTCATCGATCATGATGAAGTCGCATGCTATCGGAGTGGTCATCGCTATGGCCAGCCGCAACGATACCATCATGATGAACTTCTGGAAGCCCGAGGCCAGCGCGGCAGGGGACTTAACGTGCGTCTCCTGGTCCTCTATATAGAACTCCACCTTGGTCTCTGTTATGTTGTACGTAAGCCTGAAGGAGGCGGCCGTGGATAGGTTATCGTTGCATCTATCAATGATCTTTGGCATATTCTTTGATATGATCGAGGTCATCAGAGCAGGTGACTCCAAGCACTCAACATACAGCTTATACTTATCGAGGTCGGCCTTCAAAGGCGGGTATGTGGCCCAGTATTCATCATATACTCCTATCTCCTTACTCGTCGTCGCTTGCCTATCTGTAAGTCGCCCAATGAGCTCGATAGCAGCCTCTCGTTGTTCCATCAGTTGATGACGTTTGACCCCCAATGCCCCCAACTGCTCAACCAGTGGGACACATGCGATGATACTGTCGCGCTCCGCCGAGAGCACCATGGCCCGCCGTTCGAGCGCCGATATGTCCGCCGTTAGGGCATCGCGCTGCTTACAGAGTAGGTACTGTTCGTAGAGATACAAGCGGCCCAGTAGTCTACTTGCCATCTCAGACTCGCGTGATCTATCTAGTTGTTTCTCTAGCAAGGCAAGACGTTTCAACATCGCACCGCGCTCTGTATTGGAGGCGTTGGCCTGGCGTATCGCCGCTAGTTTATTAGTGATGTTCGCTATGTTTGCCTTGGTTAACTCAATGTCCTTGTTGAGATCGGCTATGCGGCGCATCTCCGTTATCTGAGACTTGAGTGTCGCGATTTCACTGGCCACCGCCGCGTTGAACTGCCGTGTCTCGACGTCCAACTGCATGGTCTCCGCCAGTTTGCCCCTAGTCTGCATCAGGTCCGCAGAGAGGTCATCGTGCTCCCTCTTAAGCCGTCTGTAGGTATCATTCTCACTCATTATACGCCTTACAGTGGCTATCTTAGCGGCAAGTGCACGTCTCTCGGCGTCGACCTCATCGTTCTCCCTCTGTATACTTATGGCGCGCTCAAGAGCGAACTCAGCCCGCTTCAACTCGGCCACGAGTACTCCATGCTCTATCTCCAGGTGCTCGGCCATGGTATTGTCACTCTCTATCTGCCTTGCCACGTTGATCTTACGCATCACCTCCTGCCTGCGTTCAGTGATAACTGCGTTCTCCTTACGCGCTCTCTCGGCCGCCCTCTCGGCCTCCACGAGCCGCCCCTCAGCCCGCACCAAGTCCTCTGCAAGGATACTCTTGTTGTGCGTGCAGCTCCTACATGTGGCCTCGAACTGTAGACCTAGGGCAGCCCTGAGCTTATCAACCTGCGCCCGAAGTACGTCCACCTCGCCGCCCACTACCCTCAACACGAGACCCCTCAGTTCATCCTCCAGTTCTCTAATGTTATCATGCGGATGCCGCGGCTTCAGCTGTATGTTACCTATCTTACAGGATAACTCGTCGATGCGTTCTCTAAGCCGACCTGTATCCTCATGTTTTTGTGTTTTGAGGCCACTCAGTCGCGTCTCTAGCGGCCCAAGATCATCGCATGGCGATACTCCAGGCCCCAGCTGTATCTGCCCCAGTTTAGCTGACAGTTTATCAACTTGGGCCTGAAGTGTACTGATCCAAGTCACCTCGGGCCGCAAGCTGAGGCTGTCCAATCGCTTCACTAGGGCCTCGATGAGTTTTGTCCCATCACTCGCTGTTGGCATGGGAGGCGATGCGGGGAAGCCCGCCAGAGCCTCGTTCAGCGCCCCCAATTGCTTCTCTAGGGCCGGCCCCTCAGCCAACTGTGCGGCCGACATGCCGGAAGCAGGTGGGAGCACTGCCTTGATATGCGTTATCTCCTTGGATAGTTGATCGCAAGATGGCAGTGATGGATCGCACTTCGACTGGAGTTCTATGCGTTTGGCGGGCTCTATGGTTACTATCTCAGCATGATTCACCTCCTGTTCGACGTGTATCTGAGCCAACTCTCGTCGCGCCCGAGCCAACGACTGTTCGGCCATAGTAAGCTCAGCACTGACCTGGTCAATTGGTCGCAAGGCCACTATGCGGGCCCTGATGGTGTTCATAGATGTATCTATCTCCGACAGCTCAGCCGCCAACTGAGCCCGCAATGCCTGCTGTTCGAGCAGCTGTGCATTTATCGCAACGAGGTCCGTCTTGTGGTCTCCTTGCCGCGGCACAACCAGCTTAGCGATCTTCTTGTTGGTCGCCGCTATGGTCCTCTTGATGTCCTTGATGATAGAACTGTTATCAATGACGCCGAATAGCTCCACAAGTAACTTCATCCTGTCAGCGGCACCGAGCCTGAATATGTCCTCTCTTGCCTCGTAATATAGGCCTGTGGCGAGAAACTGTCTAATGGTCCCGATGAGATTACAAATCATCGTGTTGGTGTTGTCGATGCTCCCACCAGATATGTTGACCCATGCTTCATTCTCCTTCTTGTACAGGCCCACTATGGCCTTGCTCTTAGAATAAGCGCGGTCGACGTAGTAGTCCACTCCTTTGACGTTGAAGTCGACCCGCACAGACATGCGCTCTGAGCCATTGCGCTTCACCGACTTGAGATCCCCGCGAAGACTCTCCCCGAACAAACCAAAGACCAACACATCAATGATCGACGTCTTACCGGCGCAATTAGCGGCCACCACACCGCTTGTGCCAGTCAGCTTAGTGAAGTCAATCACGTTACCCTTGCCGTACTTGAACATATAATCAAAGGCGAGTCGAGTGACGTGCCATCGGCGGCTCTCATAGGCCACTGTCTTGCTGGTATGTAGCTCAATTATGGCCGCCAATTGGTCCTCTGTGGCCCCACTCTTCCGCACGAGCTCGGTCAACGCCTCTACAACGTTGGCCAACGGGTTAATGATCGCAGGATGTGTCTCCACACGCTTGACCCTGTCTAATCGGCCAGTGATAGCCTTCACTTGCTCAGCTTGCTGACGGGCCATCTCCTCGGGCGCGTCAGTTATAATAGAGACCTTCCGCAAGTGCTCTGGCCGCGACCTAGCGATGGTCTCTAGGGCCGCCATGGTCTGCCCCACAGTCTGCCCCCTGAGGTCCAAACGGATGAATCCGTGATTGTTTTCAAGGGCGACGAATTGACCACTGTTGGTGTTCAGGTCCCAGATTACATACCCCTTGGCCCTGTCCTCAGCGATGTTCTGTTGAATGAGACTACCGCTATACGCTGCGTTCGGCGTGATGAACTGATGTTGATGTATATCGCCCGCCAGTAGCAGTCTGGTGAGGGCGATGGTCCTCGCAGTGATCTTCGATCCACTGACTGTATGGTTATTGTATTTGGTCCCGTTAATCGCCCCATGGAACAACATTATGGGGAACTGTGCGGCCTCAATAGCCTGTTGTATCTCATCGGACGTCAACCGCTCAGCATCGAAGATGTTAACATGATAGAACTTGAGGCCATGCACTGTGAATACTCCTGACTCCTTCCTATATATTACGTTAGGATAATCAGTCGTCAACGGTGTGATGAGGTCAGTACGCGATGGGTTGCGGACGTTGTCGTCGTGGTTGCCCGGTATAATGATAACAGGATAAGCAGACAGTCCCCTCATTAGGTAATGGAAGTCATCAACATCCTCACCAGAGTACTTGGTCTTGTAATGAAATATGTCCCCAGCGATGACCACGAGCACGCTCTGGGGCCGCAAATTAGTGACCCCACAAATGAGCTTGTCGAACACACAGCGGTACTCTACTCCCCTGTCCGCCGATGAACCTATGTGGATATCGGCCAGGTGGACTATATGTGTAATAGAGGTCTCCATGATAGATACTGTAAGGTGTATTACAAGTCTATATGGGAACGCCGCCATAGCCGTTCTTCCAAAAAACATAAGGGCCCTACACAGCGTCTACTGTCGCGGACGAGCGTGCGTCACACCAACGTCTTACAACAACGGCCAACATGGCACTCGGTATCACTACGAGCATCACATAGCAGTACGCTATCGTAACCACGACAGACAACGTTGGCGGACTATCCCCATAGTACCTAGTACTGATCTCCCCGCTCTTGATCGCTGCTATCACGAAGACGATCCCTACTACCGCTGCGATGATATACAGCCTGCAGAGTACGTTCGCCAGTGAGTTAACCATTGATGTATTGAAGAGCAAGCGTATTCAATTTTAACAGGGGCCCGCACGGCAAAAACAGACGTCGTACTACAACTGCCCATAGACGTCGCTGAGCGGGCTTGTCTCGTCGACATCGCGGCCACAGACAGTCTTCACGTAGTGCACCGCATTGGCCAACAGGAAGGCGATTGGTACCGCCACATACACTACTATACAGTATATGAGAACGGTGATAGTGAGGTAGTTCGGGGCTTTCAGCTGGGCAAGACTCAACGAGCCTCTGTGGCCGGCTATTATCAACAATAGCCACCCTATAATGACTGCAACGATATACATGATAGTCAAAGGTGTAGGTGGCGCGTGAATAGACATGGATCCTTCTACTATAGTGTATATGAGGATCCTTTGATTCAATTGTGGCGGCCACATTGGCCATCCCAATAGTGATCACATATGTGTCCCTTCACCCATGTCTTGGGCCTTCGACCGCTCGACTTATGGTAACTCAGCCCATAAATCACGCATTCAAGGTCTGTCATTGATACTGGTTCGTCTACACTGGACTCATACTGCCTATAGTATGCCACTGTGTTCTTGCCATCCGGCCGATGGTTCATCACCCATTCGCGTGCAGTGTCCTTTTGGACTCGTCGCCAATCCATAGCGTCAGGGCCCTCCATATATACCACCATAAAAGCTATCAGTCTAACACGTCCATCAGCTGCTTACTCAACGGATGTATGCCCGGGTTATCCAATGTCCCTTGCAACCATGTGGTGTGATACAAGGTGCTGCGTGTATGGCCTATCGGATAGGTGTAGTAGTTCATTAACAATATCCATGGGCTAGTATACCCACGATGGAAGGCACGCATCCTACCTCTATCATGATAGATCAGATGTCGTGCTTCTGTACCCTTCACGTATAGATATACTGGGGTGGACTCGTTGGTATGATCACTAAACACAGTGAACTTCCCAATGCTCGCTTCCGGCCTGAACCGTCTTTCATAGCGGCCATATAGGCCATTCCAGTGATTACCTACGGCAAACTCACCAAACCTCCACTGAAGCACATGGGGGCCGACTACATAGGTTACATCAACGTACTTACATTTGGACTCGTGGCGCACCACTACCTCCCCATGGACATCCATCGTGTTGATCATCGCACGCAATCGTCTGCATGTCCTGCGCAAGGACCATATGTCGCGGATAAGGGATGCACCACAGATGACCCCTAGAACATCTATATTGATAGCGCCTATGCTCATGCTAGCGCTCTCTTATACAAGAGGGTATGACTCTTGATTCAATTTTGCTCTTCTCGGGCCAAAAAGGAACCCTAGTGGGCTCACGCGAGCTTGACCCCATCCACGATGTCCAGCGCTCGAGCCGAGCATAGCATCTCATGATCAGTTATGTTCAGCAGCCAACCATCCGGTATGACTAACTCGAGCGGACTCTCATCAACTGTCTCCGTATGTGCCCTTATAATAAAGTCATGTGGTTTCATCGGGGCACCATAATACAACGGGAGGTTACCTCCAGGGCGAACGATGATCATGCACTTGACGACATCGTTAGTGACATACATGTATGTATCATATAACAGATCAACGCCCCATAAACGCCACACAGTGTACTTACCAGACACTCTCGTGTTAACGTATCTGATGATATTATAAACACAAGGACGTACCACGCGTATGCTCGTGGGCACCTTACTTGCAATAGTGTGGACAGTGTACCTCATATATAGATGGCACCTATCTCCGCAGTAGTATACCTCATATTCCCTATCAAACTGTAGTATATTAATCACTCCTAACGCACTACATGTGGCCCTCAAGTGCACCGCGTCGTGTATCTCTAGCCGCTCGCAAATGGCCCATAGGACGTCGATATGTAGGCTCACTAGGTCCATTATAAGGGCCTTATCAGTATTCATTTTTGGCCCAATGGTCCGCCCACGATAGGCTATCAATAGGCCTAAAAATGAATCAATGAACTGCCACATACATATGATAGAGGCCTTCCCTATCGAACTACTGGTGGCCATTGCCAGGGCAGCGACACTACATGATGAATACGTGTTCAATTCCCTTGCGCGGGTCATCCCACGGCTCGGCAAGTGGGCCGCACAGGCCGGCAATAGGGCTGCTATGATGAAGATGTTTGGCCATGAGGTGTTCAATCGCCGCTTATATGATGGTATGATGGTGGTTGAATGGCAGAAACATGGAGTGAGACACCGTAATGATGGCCCTGCGTACGTTGCTCACCCTACTCATGCGATATGGTATAAGATGGGGATTAAGCATAGGATAGGCGGACCTGCTATCTCTACTAACGATGGCCGAGAAGAATGGTGGCAGAACGGGCAATTGCATCGAGAGGACGGGCCAGCCTATATCGAGCCCCGTGGAATACAAATATGGTATATCAGAGGCCAACTGCACCGTACAGATGGACCGGCCGTAATGTTCAGCGACAAGTCAGAGGTGTGGTACCTCCACAACCTCAAACATCGTATCGGAGGGCCGGCTGTACGGTCAACTACGGGCCGCGGCACGGCGTGCGAATGGTGGGTCGATGGGCATCGTGTGGGCTAACCTATCGTTTTTCCCGCGGAGGCCCACAGTGATTTCCATATATACGCACGATGCGACACTCGTATACTCATGGCCCCGATAAGTCCGTATGACGTTCAACTACTGCTCGCCAGCATCGCTAACCTCTCGACCACTCTGTCGAATCTGTCGCCGCGGACGCACAGCACTGACTATCATCGCCTACTGTTGTACATTGATACTGCGGCCGATAGTCTGCACATAGCGCGCTCTGGGTCCCACAGTAGGCTGCATGACATTACATCTGCAGAGCCCTCCTTGTTTATTGACTCAGGTGGTATCAAACACTTGATCAACATACAATGGCGGCTCGCATGCCTATGTCAAGCAGCCTCCTCAAGGGCCCGACTGTAGACTTAAAAATTGAAGTGAAATGCCTTATCCTGTATAATACATAGAGCCCCCCATGGAGTCCACTAACTACATTCAACTGGCCCTCGATTGGCGTTGGAAGATGGACTTGATGAGGTTCATCGAAGTGGTCAGTTATCCCATTAACACGTTTCATCTGAATAAGTACTGGCACTCCCTTGTTGAGGGTCATCTATATTACGTTGACGACCTGGCCATCGTTATGCTCGGTATCGCTGGCCTCACGAAGGAGGCTCGATGGGCGGCATTCAAGAAGGTCCTCGAGAGCTACAGAATAGGCATTGACTTCTATCATATGACGAACGAGGCGTATGCGCGCTACCTATCTAGCAGTCCGATGTATAGACTCAAGTACCCACCCGCAGACAACTCCGCGCACCATCTGTTGATTGAGCCGTCCTGCTTAGCATCGTTGATGCAGGCCCATGGAGAGCTATATCGACACTACCTTGATATCATGGAACTGTCTCGAGTGTTTGCCAAATATGAGAGCTTGCATAGCTCGCGGAGTACTCAAGAGACCGAGGAGTTCATTGACCTGGGGAGCTCGCCCCTTGACACCTATGACATGGAACTCATGGACTATCATAGGAACGCTATTGAACTGGCTAGAGAATCACTCGCACGCACTGCCTAGTGAACCACTCTCTTTTTTATGGGAGTGCAGCCAAAAAACGAAGTACTGGACCTCTAAGCCTACGAGCCAATGTGCATGCTGAGCACATGCGTGGTGGGGTCATAAATCAAACTCTCTATGACTAGGTCCCCAATATCATGGCCCCATATACCCCAGAAGCCATCCGACTGCTGGCGATTGAGTAGGTTACTCGCGGCCCACCTGGCCTCCATAGTAGGAACTATATCGGTCACTGATAGGGTAGTCCATCCGCCGTTACATGAGCTGCATGTACGAGTGCGGCATAGCGGGCACGTAGGGGACTTGCCGATCCACTGCGTTATGCATTCGTTGTGGAACACATGGCCGCACGATAGTCTTGAAGCAACCGAATCAACGGCGATCACAGAGAGGCATATGGGGCAGTCCCGGCCGTCCTCCGCAAGAACATACGTCTGAGACAGGTCGAACGTGATCAGGCAGTCTGAGCATTTCACTCTGTAGTGGAACGTGTGGCGCGTCGCTGTGGCCTGTTCTTGCGCATATATATCCCTATAAGTGGACTTGATGAGGCGCAGTAGTTGGACTCTGGTGAACCCTCCTCTGGACTCAAACGTGAACGTATGGTGCCTCTTGAGAGGATAGCTGAACGGTATCTTGATGAGTGAATCAGCGATGACCACCTCGTCTTGGTCAAGCACATCATGTAAGGAGTCATAAGCGCCCCACTCGGCCACTTGACAGTATGCATCCACGCGTGTCATGTACTTGTCGCATCGCCCATCTTTATAGGATTCATTGGGCACTTCCTTGCCTCTCCCGTTGCGTTCTATGATGAATCGGGTACTGCAAACAGGGGAGCATATATGGGCCTCAGTCACGGCAATAGCGTATTTAGGTAGTGTCTGCATATGTATACATACTAGTAAGCTCTGTTTCAATTTTGGAGGCGTACCATGGGGCCGGCTGATGATGCGCTATGGGGTGATTCACTATGATCAACTCATAGCGCATCACAGGGCCACTACCATACGCGCAGTTTGGGATAGGGATCCCTCACTTAGCCGGCCATGAGTGGACAAAAGAATCCCTTAACGGTTCGCCCATGCCGCCGCCAATCCCACACCGAAGATAAAGCCAACGTTCAGTACTAAGATGATAGTCAGTATTCTGTCTTCACGGCATCCATATTCTACGATCCTCTTATTGAGCCGGCCTATCTGGAGCTCTACAGCTCGACTAGCAGACTGCTCTGCCGAAGGAGTCAATAGCACCCTTAGTTGCCCTAACGATACATAGATATCAACACTCAGATTTAACTCAATAGAACCACTCATGCTCCTATTCACTATCAACTTGCATCCGCGATGTTCCTTCGACGCGGCGTCAAGGAGCAGCCTCTCCAACATAGAGTTACTGCCTATCCAACTGATCCTGCGAGGATCAATCCATCCAGTATAGACTGTAAGGGTATTATAGTCCATGCACTGAAGTGTCATGGTGTCTTCAGTGCAGATCATCGTGTATTCAAGATCGTTGTAAGTGAATGACATTGCAGCTCGTCCCGTCGTATGTTATAAGCCGAACTCAATTCAATTTTACAATGGCCCTCGGGAGCACCATAGTACACCACTAGCGGGCCACCATCGTATACCACTAGACAGCTTATTAGCGTCCCATGGCGGCCGACTATATGATGCGCTAACTAGCCGGCCCCGCAATGCTCCATGAGCCCACTACCCAATACACCCCTTGTCGGCCGCCATAGTGTACTACAGGGCCTCTTTGATGGCCCATAAAAAAGAACTCTATGGCCCTCATGATGAGCCTCCCTGACACATTACAGGGCCACTACTCGAGTGACGCATATGTCGCTGCAAGTAAACACACTATAGTCATTATCAATTGAATAAGGGCGAGTTGTCGATGCTTGTCCATCCACCCCTCCATCTCTTCCAGCGTCTCATCTATCCTCTCGTTAAGCCGACCTATCTTGGCGCCCAGGACTTGCGTTGCAGACTGCTCTGTGGCCCTGCTCAGGAGTATCTCTAGCCGCTCATTCAGCATGTAAGATACAACCTC
>JACCDR010181164.1_pt1 | contig 11292 bp, 2 predicted proteins | sample 7446431 | NCBI WGS metagenome assembly JACCDR01 (sample SAMN15323443, study PRJNA562643) | freshwater metagenome | isolation source: river surface water | place: USA:Blue River Watershed | collected 2017-08-17 | reverse complement strand
GGGGTAGTAAGCACCAACTTTACAATCGGCGATCTTCGTCCGGCACGTGGTATAAACTTCGATGGTGCTGTCGATGAAGTTCGGGTTAGTAGCGTTAATCGAACTAATGCCTGGCGCGATGCTGAATACCGAAACTTTTCGACTTCAACGAGTTTTTATAGTGATTCCGCAGTTGAACTAGCGCATAGTCGAACTTTTAGTGATACTAATGTCACGATTCTCGGTAACTTAAACCTTGATACTGGTGGAGATAGTACTTTACCGACCGGAACATTATCAATTGGTGGATCATTTACTAATAATGCTGTCTTCTATCATAGTAGTGGAACTGTACGATTTAACTCAACGGCCGGGGCCGAAACTATAGACTCGGGAGATTCGAATTTCGCAACTCTTGAGTTCAATAGCGCTTCGGGAGATTTTACTATTTCCGAAAATGCAACAGCGACGGTCGCCATTAATCTCACTAATGCTCAACAGTTCACTCTCTCTTCTGGAAGAATTTTAGCTTCTCTCGGTACTTTCACCCATGCTGCTAATGGCGCTAGTACAACTTGGACAGGTTCAACTTTGAGTCTGCAAAGTGGTACTACCACTAATCTTAACGCCAGGACTCATGGTGGTGATGCTTATGCTACCTTGTTGGCAACCGCTAGTACGACTGTAAAAATGTGGAACTCCAGTGCTGGGACATACAGCACAACGGGAAGTAACAGTGCGATTTATTCACAGGATCATAATAGTGCCGATGGAGATTTGTATGTTTTTGGTAACTATCTTAGAACTTCTGGTACTGAGTACTGGAGTTATGCGACTGATTTTGATGGTACTGCCCTTGGTACCTCAAGCGTAAGACAGGTAGATGTCAGGGTTAGTACTAGTAGTAGTATTCGTTTCTCGGGGGCCACGCTCAACATAATTGGAGGAGCTACTGCTTCTACTACTATTGCTGCTCAGAGTGGAGCTTTTGCGCTCTCAGCTACCAACACTGCTTTGTCAGCGCAGTATTTTACGGTAACCGATACTGATGTTAATGGTTTTGGTTTGTATGCTTCAAGTACGATCAATACCTTTAGTGATGGATTGTTCAATGTCTTACCAGGAAGAAGTGGTCTAAGTATATCTGGATCTACCATTGATACCAATCCCGCTGAGCAGTATTTCCGCATCGGATTTGCTACTAGTAGTCCTGGAGCGGCTTCAAATGCTACTCTAGTTGATGGTGCTTCTTCGTTTGTTTGGTTCCGAGATGGTTTCGGTGGTTTGTATGGTGAAAACTTTGATAATGCTGATGCTAATCCAGGAGCACTTCGCTTCGATGATAGTTCTAACTCCATTGTTGTGTCCGGAACAGTTTATGCCGATGATGGAGTGACGACTCTTGGTGGACCAACCTGTGACGGCTCAACTTTAAATGTTAGGATCGTAGTTAATGGAGGGACATATGCTTCGTCAACCAGTTGTAGTGGGGTTAATGGTAGCTATTCTTTCCCAAGTGTAAACTATGTGGGCGATCCCCAGATTGTTGTCTATCTGGATACCAACGGCGGAGTTAAGGGGAGTGTTGTAACAAAAACTCCGACCAGTAATGTGACTAACATGCATATCTATGCCAACCGTGTTATTACGCGACACGAAGATACGACTCCGCTAGCGATTTCTGATATGGTTGATTATGACAATGATAACGACAGTGACATCAGTTTTCTTGCCTCAACGTCTAGCTTGCAGCTATTACCAAATACCGAACTGTTTGTCTTTGCTTCGACCACCTTTAGTCCAGCAGGTAATGTAACTTTGTTAGGTAACGGAAATAGTAATGGCTATGAAGGCACTCTACAGATTGGTAACAATGCGGTCTTTACAGCAACTGGAACAGAGACACATACTCTGGCTGGTCGCTTGGTCCTAGCTACAACCTCAGTTCTTACTTCAGCTTCGTCCACATTTGTATTTAATGCAACCACGACAGGAAAGAGTATTACTTCCCCAAGTACTGTTACTTTATACGATGTTGATTTTATCGGTGTGGGTGGTGGTTGGAACATAACAGCCAACCTAAATGTTCTTGGTGAAATGGATATTGATGCGGGAACGGTAAGCGGTACAGGTAATATTACGATGCAAAATGGCGCTATAAACGGTAACGGAATTTTGTCTATGGGTGGAGGTACAGTTTCGATTTATCGCACAAATACTTTAGGTGGTACTAATGGCTGGACCTTTAATAACTTGACTCTTGGCAGTGGGTCGGTTGTCGGTACTACCAGTTTGGCGAGTAATGCTACTACTACTATACTTGGCTTACTTACAATCAGTAATGCTCACTTCTTATCAGCTGGGGGAAGTGTCTTTGATCTAGCTGGAAGCGGAACAGTGTTCACTGAAACAGGGACTTTCCTCGAGGCTACCAGCACAATGCGCTTTAGTGGATCGGGATCAAATATTCCATCTACTAGTTACTATAATTTGTTAGCTGATGCAGCCGTAAGTAGTCCTACATATACGGCTGTTGGTACAGGATTTATCGTTTATAATGACTTGACCATTGGAGGAACGGCTAGTTCTACTTTGACATTCAACACTAATGACCCAGCGGTTGAGGTTAGGGGTGATGTTATTATAAACAATAATGGTACTCTACAGGCTAGCAATAGTGCCAATCTAACTGTACTGGGCGATTGGGATAATAATGGTACCTTTGTTGGAAATAGCGGAACTGTTCTCTTTACCACTACTGGGACGAGCAATATTGCCGCTGGTGCCTCTAGTTTTGGTAACGTCACCATAAATGGTACTGGTAACTTTGTTATCATAGAATCGGCCACTAGTACCGGATCTTTCTTACTTACAAACCATTCCAACTTTACGGTAAACAACGGGGTAGTTCTTGCGGTGGGTGGTCAATTCACCAACACCTTAGCGGGAGGAGCGACAACTTGGGCTAGTTCCACCTTGTCTCTTTATGGTAGTGGTACCTACGAAATTAATGCTTCCACCACTGCTGATGTTTACGGTAATTTGGTGGTGGGAGCCGGTACACAAATAAGAATGTGGAACTCTAGTGCCAACTCTTACAGCTTAAGCAATACCGGATCGCTTTATTCACAGGATCATAATGGTGTTGATGGTAATCTTTATATCTACGGTCAGCTTATCCGGTCCACTGGAACTGATCACTGGAGTTACGCAACTGATTTTGATGGAACATCTTTATCCTCACCAAGAGGGGTGGATGTATATCTAGCTTCTGGATCGAGTGTTCTTTACAACGGAGCAACCTTAAACGTTCTTGGTAGTTCAACCGCCTCAACGACAATCCAAAATCAAGGAAGTGGTACGTACGCGTTAACAATCTCGACCGGAGCCACTACTAACTGGAACCGAGCTGTTGTTAGAGATGTTAGTGCAAACGGAGTTGTTTTTGCCGGGACACCAACGGTTACTGACTTCTCTTACACTGATCACTTGGTTGAAATAAATAGTGGTAGTGCAATAACTGTAGGGGGTACAGCAATCGATGCTAACCCAGCTAAGAATTTTACTAACAACATCTTCAATGATGACGTAGGAGTAACTGGGGCAATAAACGTTACGGCAACTGGTACTAGTATAAGTTCGTGGCGCTTCACAAATCACGAAGGGGATATTGATGGTGAAACCTTTAACAACGATCCTGACGGTGACCCGGGTTATATTGTTTGGGATGACTCAGCGGCTCTGATTACTGTTTCGGGAGTTGTCTATAGTGATGAAGGTTCAACTTTGTCGACAATTTGTGATGGAGTAACTAACAATATCAGATTGGTAGTAGCAGGATTAACCACATATGATGCTACGTGTAGTGCGGCGTCTAGTACTTTTAGTATTCCGGGAGTAGCTTTTAGTCCACTTGATACTTTAACTCTATTTATAAATGGTGAGACCGAAAGAGCGGCTAATGTGTCGGTTGGTCCAATTTCCTCGATAGGTAACATGCACCTCTATCATAATCGTGTAATCGTTCGACACGAGAATACTAATCCAATGACGATTGCCGACATGGCAGTATATGATAGTAGTGATGATGCTGATATCCCATTTACAGCAGTCAATGCTGGTACTGATACACTGACTTTACCCTCTAATTACAAACTTCTAGTCTGGACTGGTAAGACCTTTACCCCAGGTGGTAATGTCACCTTAACTGGCGCAGGTAGTAACAGTAGTTATGATGGTACTCTTGAAGTTCAGAATAATGCGAGTTTTGTTGCACAAGGGACCGAAAGCCATAGTATTTGGGGAAGTGTAATCTTTGGTACTGGTGCGACTTTAACCTCCGCTAGCTCAACCCTAACCCTAACCTCTACTAGTAGTGGAAAAACTTTTGATGTAAATGCTGGTACTGTAAATAACTTAACCGTAAACGGCGCTTCTGGAGGGTATACCATAACCGATAGTACGCTAACTTTGACTGGAAGTTATACGCAAAGTGCGGCAACTGTCACTTTCCCAACCGGGACGACAACCATCGGGGCTGCCTTTAATGCAACGGGTGGAAGTTTTACTAACAACGGTAGTCACTTTGTTTTCACTGGTGCGGGTGCTGGTAACACAGTTCGCTTTGATGATTCAAATGTTGCCTCGCTCACTTTTACGGGTAGTGGTTCTTGGACAATGAGTGACACGAATGCTACTTCCACTGGATCTGTTAACTTTAATGGAGGTACAGTCACTCTTCCTAGTGGTAGTTTGGCCGTGGGAGGAAACTTTATTCGAAATAGTGGTAACTTTACTCATAATACTGCGGAGTTAGTTATGACTGCCGTAGCTAATGCAACAATTACAGCTAGTTCAACTGACTTGCATGCTATAAATTTTGTTGGGCCAGCAACTTATACAATTACTGATACGAATATAACTTTCCTTGATTCATTTACTGTTAGTAGTGGAACAGTCACAATGGCGAGTGGTACTACAGCCGTGGGAGGCTCTTTGCTTGCAACTGGTGGTTCATTTACCCAAGCAACCGGTACTGTGTTGTTAAACTCAACTTCCGCTGGACGAACTATTAATCCTGGCTCCAGTAATTTCTACAATCTCCAAATAAGTGCACCTTCAGGTGGTTATACGATGTATACATCTACTACGACAAATAACTTCACAATTAGTAGTGTCAACAATTTAACTCTAAACTCGGGAGCTAGGGTCTATGTTGGTGGAGTATTTAGTAATAGTGTTGGAAGTACAAATACCACCTGGACTAACTCAACTTTAGTACTTAATGGAGGCAATAACTACAGCATAAATGGTAGAACCAACGCGGGGGATACTTACGGAACTTTAGAAATTGGTGCAAACTCTGATATTCGTATGTGGTACAGCAGTGCCGCTACTACTACTGTAGCAACTTCTAGTTCACTCTATTCCCAGGATCATGCTAATCAAAACGGAGATCTGTACATCTACGGAGACTTAGTTATTGCTACTACAACTGAGTATTGGAGTTACGCAACAGATTTTGATGGTACAAACCTTACTGGTAGCGAGCGACAAGTTGAAGTCTTTATGGCTTCCAATGCTACCACTACAGTAACTTCAGGTACGCTAAACATTGTTGGTGTTTCAGCAAGTACTACTGAGGTTCAAAATCAGGGAAGTGGTACTTATAGTCTAGTTGTTAATGGCGGTACCCTTAATGCAAATTATTACAGCTTTGCCAATTTGGACATAAGCGGTCTGCAGCTGTTGTCGCTTTCTACTATTACCAACCTAGCTAATGGTTATTATGATATCGCAGTTAATACTGGTTCACTCATCAGTCTCTCCTCTACTACCTTGAATGCTAATCCATCACTAACGTTTGATAATGTTGGCTTCCATGCTACTACAGGATTGTCCGGATTTAACGTAAACCTCACCGGGGAGACTAGTAACGCTTGGCGATTTACTAACAACTACGGAAATATTGGTACGGAAGGGTTTGACGTTGATGGTATTGATGCTTGTGGCTCGATTCGATTTGATGACAGTTCCTGTCTTCTTGTTGAACAAACTCACTACCGCTGGCGTAATGATGATGGAGGTGAAGGTGGACTGAATAGTGAGTGGTTAAACACCAGTTTTACCTACCGTAATCGAGTAAGAATCCTCAATGATGATAGTTTATCGTACGCTAGTACGGCGATTAAGGTCGCGGTCACATACGATAGTGCTATGCAGTCCAATTTCGCTGATCTACGCTTCACGTCTTCGGACGGGGTTACGGAAATTCCGTTTTGGCTAGAACGATACACCGCTAGTACGGATGCAACGGTTTGGGTTAGGGTACCAACTGTCGCAACCAGTACCTATACGACTGTCTTTATGTATTACGGTAGTAGCACGGCAACTTCGACAAGTTCAGGGGGCAATACCTTTACTGTCTTTGAAGATTTTGAGGATAACAATATAACTGAATATAGCGGTGATACTACCTTATTCAAAACTGATACTTCACCAGTTTTTGGTGGAAGTTACGCTCTTGAAGCTAATAATACTAACGGGCGTACCACCAACACACTCTATCGTACAGACCAAACAACGGCCCAAGGACAAATTATCCGTTGGCGACAGTATGTTAGCACCGATGGTGATGATGCCTGTACTTTGTTTGCGGTTGGGGGAGCGGGAGCTAACTATTCTGTCTGTCTGATTCGCTTTGGTACCGATCGTATGTCAATTGTCGAAGATGTAAATGATAGTGAATCTTCAGGTACGGTTCATTCGTCGACGACCGTAACTTACAGCACTGGCTGGTATGAAGTGGAAGTTGATTGGCGAAGTAACAACTCAATTACTGCTTACCTGTATAACTCTTCAGGGTCTCTTGTGTCCTCGACTACCGCAACAGACGCAACTAGAACTTCTGGTGGTCTTGGCTTTAGTTTCTGGATCCAAAATGGTTCTTGGGATAGCTATACTGCTCGGCCACTTGGTCCACGCACTCCGACAGTTTATACGGGTGCCAAACAAACTCACGGCGGTGCCACTTGGGATTCGTCTCAAGATGTGGCAGGTAACGCTTTGCCTGGCGATTTGCTCCGCCTTAGAACTTCTGTTGAAAATTCCGGTCTGGATATCACCGGGCAATTCTTCCGATTGGAGTACGCGGCACTTGGTGCTTCGCCGACTTGTGAATCTATTAGCGGCGCATCGTTTGCTGTAGTTCCTAATCAAGCTTCGTGTGGTACTTCACCAGTCTGTATGGCTACTTCAACTAATCTGACGGATGGTGATAATACTACCGATCACCTTACAGGAACGGCTGGAACGTATACTGCTGGTAAAGTAGTGGCTAGCCCATCGACTCAGTCAGCTTCGCTTGATCTTGATCAGGATCATTACACAGAGCTTGAGTATGTGTTAACTCCAACTGTAAACGCTAGTGATTCATATTGTTTCCGTGTGACGAACGCTGGTACAGAACTAGATTACTACGCAAAGATAGCTCAACTTGATCTTCAGTTTGATCCTACCTTCAGTATCGCTTCACTTAATGCCGGTTTACCGATCACTCTTACTCCTGGGACTACTACAATTGTTATTGCTTCAAGTTCGGTAACCGACTTAAACGGTTACACCGATTTGGCACATGCTACAGCCACTATCTATAGAAGCGGTGCAGGAGCAGCGTGTTCTGCCGATAATAACAATTGTTACATCGCTAGTACCGAAAATGGTGGTTGTACCTTCACTGGCTGTTCTGGTAGTACCTGTTTGCTCCAGTGTACAGCGGACATACAGTTCTTTGCTGATCCAACCGATTCTGGGACTTATTCGGGAGAAGAATGGCTTGCGTATCTTGAGGTTGAGGATTCTGGGGAGGCTTATGATTTTGTTTCGGCCACCGGTGTAGAACTCGTTACTCTAAGAGCTCTAGCGGTCGACTCTCTAATTGATTATGGTACGTTAACCTCTAATTCTGATACTGGCTCTTATAATGCAACCACGACAATATCCAATCTAGGTAACGTCGCCATCGACGTTGATCTTGAGGGAACTGATCTAACTGATGGTGGTTCTTCCGCTATTCCAAATGACAACCAAAAAGTAGCGACCTCGACCTTTACTTATAGTGCCTGTGTAACATGCCTCTTAGTTCCGGATGTCGGTTTGCCAGTTGAACTTGGTGTAGATCTAACTAAACCAACAACCCCTACTCCTCCAGTTGAAGATGATGTTTTCTGGGGTATAGCCATTCCATATGCCGTAAGTAACGCTGTTCATAGTGGAGTGAACATCTTCACCGCAATTAGTCCCTAGAATGTTATGATAAAAAGCAAGATGAAATCCAAGTTCACTTTACTTCTACTGCTCGGGATGTCGGTTTCTGTTTTTAACCAGCTTCCAAACTCAGCTCTGGCCGTTACCGATGATACTGATGCTCCGGTAATTAGTGGAGTTGAAATAAAAGATGTAAAGGAAGATTCGGTTACCATTACTTGGACGACCGATGAGGAAGCAGATTCGGCCGTAAACTATGGGTTACAACCAGATCTTGGTATCTATCGTATCCCTGTTCCTGATCGTAAAGTACACTCGATTACCTTACAGAGTCTTGAGGTGGGGAAGACGTACTACTTTAGAGTTATATCGGCAGATGACAATGGTAACCAGGGTATTTCGGCTGACTATAAAGTACAATTATCAGGAACTCCGTCTAGTGGAGAAGGTGAGGGGACTAGTGATTCAACTTCAGAAACCACAACTACTAGTCAACAGACAACGACCGTTGAAGAAGTAAAAGAGCAGATAAATGAAATTACTGATCCGCAGCAGCTAAAGGAGATCTTGAATGAGGTTGTTAAGGCTATACAAGGAATTACGGAGGATTTAACCATCATCGGACCACCAACCGTTATTCCGGAGACAACAACAGCAATAGTAAAGTGGACTACAGACCGAGAAGCAACATCAGAAGTTGTGTTTTCACCAACAAATGGATTTGATGGTACTAACTATGCCTTCTCTCAATCTTCCACCGCTGGTCCTACTACAGATCATGAAATCAAATTAATCGGTCTTGATCCCTTTACGGAGTATAGCTTCAAAGTAAAATCCAAAGACACTTACGAAATCACTGGCGAAAGTCGAAACTTCACGTTCCGTACCAAAGCTTCGTTGCCAGACATTAGAAACCTGAGAGTGCTAAAGGTTGAGGAGAATGCTGCTACCTTGGCCTGGGACACAACCGTCCCGGCAAAGGCTTTGGTGGAGTACCAAGATTTAACTACCGGTGCCCAAAATTCGGTGGGTCGACCAACTTTAGCAACGTCTCACCAAATGCGACTGGCTGACCTTACCTTAGGAACTCGTTATGTAGCTTTCGTAATTTCGGAAAACTCCGGTGGTGATCGGGTTCGGAGTCAACCAATTCAATTTATTACCGTACGAGATATTGCTGCACCGATTATCTCGAATGTTACTAATGAATCAACTCTGTTTCCTGGTAGTGAGTCTCGGATTCAGACCATCGTTGAATGGATAACTGATGAACCAGCCTCTTGCGTTATGACCTATCGCGAAGGAGTAGCTGGTGGTACAGAACCAACTGTCCGAGAAAAGGAGAATGTTGAGTACAATACCAAGCATGTAGAAGTGGTGATTGACTTTAATCCGGCAACGGTCTATCAATTCTGGTTGAATTGTATAGATGAAGCTGGTAATAAAGTACAATCTGAGAACTTCGTTCTTTTTACACCAATCCAAGAGAAGAATATTATCGATTTGATCTTGGAGAACTTCCAGAGTACTTTTGGTTGGGTCAAGAATATCGGTGGTTAGAAAATATAGCGTAACCTAGCTATTGTTTAGTCCCATGAACTGGGGATACTAAAACCATAGTGAAAGAGTTTTAATGTCATAATACTCACATGGCTAAACCGCTAATTGTTTGTCGGGATCTTTCGATCATCTACAATAAGGGAAAATCAAACGAATTCAAAGCGTTAGCAAACGTCAATACTGATATTTACGAAGGAGAATATATAATTCTTTTCGGTGCTTCCGGCTCAGGTAAGTCGACCCTTATGTATGCTATACAAGGATCCTTGCCGCCAGGTGAGGGGACTCTGTTAATTAAAGGCGACGACATATACTCATACCCGCCACAGGAGCGTGTTTATTTCCAGCGCTATGTTATGGGTATTATTTTTCAATCTTTTAACCTAATCGGCTCTCTTTCAGTTTTGGATAATGTGGCGTTACCTATGATTTTTTGTGATGCTGATAAAAGTACAAGAGAAAGAAGGGCTCAATCACTACTTGATCGTTTTGGAGTTGGTCATGTATCCCACAAGATACCAGCTATGCTTTCGGGAGGTCAGCAACAGCGTGTTTCGGTAGCTCGCTCAATGGTTAATGATCCAAAGATTTTGCTAGCTGATGAACCAACTGGAAACCTGGACTCAGTGTCAACACAGCAAGTTATGGATAAGATTGATGAGATTAACACTTTTGACCGTCGAACAGTTATCATGGTGTCGCACAATGCGGCTCATCTAAGTTATGCACACCGAGTATACTATTTAAAAGATGGGTATATAGTCCGTGAAGTTGTTAATCCGCAAAGGAAACAGATTAAGCCAGTAAGGGAGGGGGAGACTATTGTAACTGAACTTGAACAGTTAGCCAGGTTGTTTCCTTATGACTCTGTAGAGAGTCTCAGGGTTAAGAGTCTGGTTAATTACCTTACTCAAGATTACACTTACGATCAATTGGTACGCTTAGAACATGCCATTGGCCTCTTTATTAAAGGTCGCATCGACAAAGATACTTTTATTAAATCCTTAGTGATGAAGTATGAACAAGGTGGCGTGGAGGTGGATGAGAAAGAAGCAAAGCGAATGGCACATTTATCAGAGAAGATGATAACGCAAGCTGATGACATTCGTCGCTTTAGGGCTAAAAAAGATAACGACAATGTCTTCTTTAGTCAGCATAAGCTTTCAGAACGTCTCAAGGACCATTTGTTACAGATGCATCGTATGAAGCTAAATAAAGAACAAGATGAGAATCTAGTGGAAATGATCGCTGATCGAGTGACCGGTGTATCAGAAGAAGATGACTTGAATGAAAGATTAATGAAAGGGGTGAAGACTGGCGGCTTAGGTTTAGACGTTAAGGAAGCTGACGATCTTACGCGATACTTTGAAAAGATTATCGCACAGGGAGTGGATGTAAGTTATAAACACTAAATATGCGCGTTCAAGATCTAGCACAACTTTCAACAAGAATGTTTAAAACTAACCCCATGCGTACTTGGTTAACGAT
>JACCDR011318286.1_pt1 | contig 11297 bp, 8 predicted proteins | sample 7446431 | NCBI WGS metagenome assembly JACCDR01 (sample SAMN15323443, study PRJNA562643) | freshwater metagenome | isolation source: river surface water | place: USA:Blue River Watershed | collected 2017-08-17 | reverse complement strand
GGGGTCGGCGTCTGGCGTTGTTTGATCAGCAGCACCGGCCACCGGTGCCTGTACGTCACGTTCCCAGGCCAGCAGCTCACGCAGCACGGCCTTGCGGGCTTCGGCCACGCGGTCTTCGAAGTCGCCGCTGGCCTGCACGCCGGCATAACCGCGCACACCCGCTTCCTTGTACATCCAGTGTGCGGCTACGCCGTGTTCGGCGTGTTCGTGCATGGCCTGGGTGCGTATCTGCACCTCCAGCGGTGCACCATCGCTGCCGCGCACCACCGTGTGCAGGCTCTGGTAACCATTGGCCTTGGGGCGGGCGATGTAGTCGTCAAACTCGCCTTCCATCGGCACCCAGACCGCGTGCACACGCGCCAGCACGGCATAACAGTCGGCCACGCTGCCCACGATGACACGCAGCGCGCGGGCATCCAGCACCTGCTCAAACGCCAGGCCCTTGCCCTGCATCTTCTTCCAGATGCTGTACAGGTGTTTGGGGCGGCCCTGCACGTCGCAGCTGATGCCGGCCTCGGCCAACACCTGGGCCAGTTGCTGCTGCACCGCGCGCACGCTGTGCTCGCGCGCCTCGCGCTTGCCGTCCACCCAACGCGCCACCTGCTGGTACTGCTGCGGCTGCAAGAAGCGAAACGACAGGTCTTCCAGTTCCCACTTCACCTGCCAAATGCCCAGCCGGTTGGCCAGCGGCGCAAAAACCTGCAGCGTTTCGGTGGCCAAATCTGCCGGGCACGGTGTGCGCGACTGCGCAAACCAGCGCAGCGTTTGCAGGCGGGAAGACAAGCGCAGCAACACCACGCGCAGGTCGCGCGAAAAGGCCAGCAGCATCTTGCGCACGCGCTCGGTCTGCTGCACTTTCTGCGCCGGCCCCACCTGCGCGCTGCGCGCGGCGCGCTGCACCTGCACCAGGCGCCGCGTCAGCGCCACCAGGCTGGCATAGGACTCGCCAAAGGCCTTGCGCACCACCTCTTCGGGGTTTTGCACATGGTCGCCGGCATACACCAGGTAGGCGGCAGCACACAGCGTGGGCGCAGCACCGATGCTGCGCAGCACCTCGGCCGTGCCGTCGGCGTGGCCCAGCGCCGGCTCGCCGGTGTCCAGCCGGTGGTCGGCCAGCAAGGTGGTGGCAAATTCGCGCGCGCGTTGCACCGGGTCGGCCGGTGCCGGGGTGCCGGGGGCGCCGGAAGGGGCGCCCGGGAGCTCGTCCACCGTGGCCAGGTGCACGATGGCGGCAGCACCGTCGCGTGCCGCTGCCGTGCCAGGTCTCATGTGCTGAGCAGGAAGTCTTTCACCACCGCGCGCTGCTCGGGCTGCACCAGCATGGGCGCATGGCCCACGCCTGCAAATTCATGCACACGCGCTTGGGGCCCGCGCGCCGCCATGGCCGCCGCCGTTTCGCGCGACAACAGGTCGGACTCGGCACCGCGCAGCAGCAGCGTACTGCAGGTCAGGCGGTCGTAACCCGCCCACAGCGCGGCCTCACCCTGTGCCGCCAGGGCCGGCGTCACGGCCTTGAAAGGCAGCGCGATGGCGGGGTCGTAGTGCGGCTTGAAGCCGGTGCCGTCGGGTTTGAGCTGCGGCCGTGTCAGCGCCAGCCACTGCTCACGTGTGTGCGGGCCAAAACCTTGTGAAATGGCCCACAGCGCGTCGGCGGCAGCGTCCACCGTGGGCCAGTGCGCGGGCAGGCCCAGGTAGCTGCCGATGCGCTGCAGCGCCACCGCTTCGATGGTGGGGCCGACATCGTTCAACACCAGCCGGCGCACCGGCGAGCCCGGCAGGCTGGCCACGCCCAGGCCTATCAGGCCGCCCATCGACGTGCCCACCCAGTCCAGTTGCGTGGCGTTCAGCCGCGCCAGCAACGTCACCATGTCGGCCACATAGGCCGGTACGCTGTAGCCCATGGGGTCGGCGAGCCAGTCGCTTTGGCCGCGGCCCACCACGTCGGGGCACACCACGCGGTAGCCGCCGTCGGCAAAGCTGCCGGCCAGGTCTTGCGCCAGGGTGTCGAAGTCGCGCCCCTGGCGCGACAGGCCGTGCACACACACCAGCACACGCGGGTTGGTGGCGTCGCCCCATTCCCAATACGCCATACGGTGCAGGCCGCGGCTGCCCAGGCATTGCACGTGGTGGAGGCGGGGCTCGGTCATGGTGGGTCCAGTGAAAAGGTCGTTGCGGGGTGTGGCACGGCAGTGCCGGGCAACGATCGTATCAACGCATCTGCACACTGCCACTGACCTGCGCCGTCACGGTGGCCTTGCCAGCTTCCACCGGCAAGGCTTCTTCTGCCGAAGCGCGCATGGACTGCGAACGTGCCATGGGCACGGCGGCGTAAGCGGGCGCGTCGGCGCTGACCGTGACTTCGCGCACGCTGTAGCCGGTGAAGCCAAACTGCTTGCTCACGGCGTCGGCGCGGGCGCGAAAGCGGGTGATGGCCTGCGCAGCAACATCAGCTTCCACTTTTTCACGCGCCTCGCGCGACAGGCTGAAGGCCACACGGCCGATGCTGAGCGTGTTCACGCGGCCCGTCAGCTGTGAGATGGTGGGCACGTCGCGGCCTTCCACCACCAACTCGGCGCTGCCCTGCCAGCCGGTGATGGTGGGCGCTGCGTTGGGCCGGCTGGCATAACGCGGATACAGTGTGAACGCGCCCGTTTGCACTTCCACCTGCCCGGGCTTGGCGGCCTTGCGCGCTTCAGTCAGCGCGGCATCCAGCGCCTGGCGCAGTTGCGCCTGCACAGCGGCCGCGTCGGCGCCCTCGCGCGTGGTCGAGAACACCACGGTGAGCCAGTCTTTCTGCACGTCCACCGACGCGCTGGCGCTCAGGCTCACCACATTGCGCAAGGGCTCGGCTGCGGGCTGGCCTTGTGCGCCGGCAGAACGCGGCAAAGCCGCAACCCAAAAGGCGGCGACCCAGGCGCCCGTTAAGACCACAGCACGGGCGCTGCAGCGGGCTACAAAGCGGGTTGCAAAGCAGGTCGGAAAATTCGGCATGTCATGACCTTTTGGTGGTTGTGTTGAACGGCTGCTGCGGCAGCGCTGCACGTGCTGTTTTGTTGTTTGCTGGCCCCCCCGCGTCTGCGGGGGCGCTGCCCTTGCAGCTGCGTATCTCGCGCAATAGTGCCCGGGTTGAAAAGCGAGTCGAATCATCAGACGGTCTTATTTCACTGCAGTCCAAATAGCTACCCCGCACAATGGCACTGTTACATTTTCGCCGGAGCCCACCATGACCGCACCCGCAGCACCCCGCGCCGACCGCATCGTCGTTGTAGACGACGATGCGCGCATCCGCGACCTGTTGCGCCGTTATCTCGCGCAAGAGGGCTTTGACGTCTTGCTGGCCGAAGACGCCAAGGCCCTGAACCGGCTGATGGCGCGCGAGACCATAGACCTCATCGTGCTGGACCTGATGTTGCCGGGTGAAGACGGTTTGTCGATCTGCCGCCGCCTGCGTGCGGGCAACGACGTCACACCCATCATCATGCTGACGGCCAAAGTGGAAGACGTGGACCGCATTGTGGGCCTGGAAGTGGGCGCCGATGATTACCTGCCCAAGCCCTTCAACCCGCGTGAACTGCTGGCGCGCATCAACGCCGTGCTGCGCCGCCGGCCGGCGCTGGAAGCACCCGGTGCACCGTCGAAGGAAGCGCAGGTGGTGAATTTCGGGCCCTTTGAATTTGACCTCTCGCTGCGCCGTTTGTCCAAAGAGGGCGAGCAAATCGCGCTGACCACGGGCGAGTTTTCCATGCTCAAGGCCCTGGTGCGGCACCCGCGCCAGCCCTTGTCGCGCGACAAGCTGGCGCAACTGGCCCGTGGGCGTGAATTTGAGCCTTTCGACCGCAGCCTGGATGTGCAGATCTCGCGCTTGCGCAAGATGATCGAACCCGACCCGGCACAACCGCGCTACATCCAGACGGTGTGGGGCGTGGGCTACGTCTTTGTACCTGATGGCGCTTCCTGATCGCCGCAGCAGCGACCGCAACCGAACGGCGCTGAGCCGCCGCGCCGTCGTCCTCAGCCTTTTCTGGCGCACCTTTGCCTACTTGGCGGCTTTGCTCGCGGGCACGGTGCTGGTGTGGGTGTTCACGCTGCACACGCTGGCCTCGGTGCCGGCAGGCGCTGGCGCGGCTGCGGCCAGTGGCCGCACGCTGACCACCGTCGTGTGGCTGGGCGTTGCCGCGCTGCTGTCGCTGGCCGGTGCTGCCGTGGTGGCGCGGTTGATCAACCAGCCGCTGCGCGACCTGTCGTTTGCAGCCAGCCGCATCCGCGAAGGCGACCTCGACTCGCGCCTGGACGAGAACACCCTGACCAGCGAGATACGCGAAGTCAACCGCGGCTTCAACCGCATGGCGCGTGAACTGGCGCGCGTGGAAGAAGACCGCGCGGTGATGCTGGCGGGCATCAGCCACGACCTGCGCACGCCGCTGGCGCGGCTGCGGCTGGAAACCGAGATGAGCGTGGACGACGATGACGCCAAGCGCAACATGGCGCTGGACATCGACCAGCTCGACGCCATCATCGACAAATTCATGGACTACGCGCGCCCGGGCGAAACCCAGCTGCAACCGGTGGGCGTGTCGCAGCTCGTCATCCGCGAGGCTGCGGCGTTTCGTGAACCGGCGCAGTTGCGCATCACCAACCGGGTGCTGTCAGACGTGCTGGTGATGGCCGACGAAACCGAGCTCTCGCGCATTTTTCTGAACCTGTTTGAAAACGCGCGCCGCTACGGCCGTGGCACCTACACCGGCATGGCCGAGGTGACGGTGAGTGCACAGAACGTGGACTCCTGGGTCATCATCAGCGTGCGTGACAACGGCCCCGGCGTCAGCGAAGACAAGCTGACGCAGCTGACCACACCGTTTTTCCGCGGTGACGCGGCACGCACCGCTGCCACCGGCGCCGGCTTGGGCCTGGCCATCGTGGAAAAGGCGATGACCCGAATGGGCGGCAGCCTGGAGCTGGCCAACGCGGCCGACGGCGGGCTGGTGGCGCACCTGCGGCTGCGCGGGCCCACCGCCGATGAGCTGAGGGCGGCGCGGCAATAGACCGACACCGACACCGACACCGATCCCGATGCCGTGCGCCGCCGGCTACCGCGCCAGCAGGCACACCGCCCGCGTTTCGATGGCCCTGCCCTCGCCCACCGGCCCCATTTTTTCGGCCGTCTTGGCTTTCACGTTCACCACCTCATCGGCCAGGCCCAAGGCCTGCGCGATGCGCTGGCGCATGGCCGGGATGTGCGGCGCCAGTTTGGGTGCCTGCGCCACCACGGTGCTGTCGATGTTGACGATGTGCCAGCCCAGGCTGCGCACCTGGTGTGCAGCGGCCTGCAGCAGGCGCACCGAATCGGCGCCCTGGTAGGCGGGGTCGGTGTCGGGGAAGTGCTTGCCGATGTCGCCCAGGCCGGCCGCGCCCAGCAGCGCGTCGGTGATGGCGTGCAGCAAGGCGTCGGCGTCGGAATGGCCCCGCAGGCCGTGGCTGTGCGGCACGTGCACACCGCCCAGCACCAGCGGCCGGCCGGTGACCAGGGCGTGTGTGTCCCAGCCCTCGCCCACACGCAGTTGCGGCAGGGGGCTGGTGGGGGCGCCGCTCGGGGCCGGGGCGTTGGTGGGGCCAGTGGTCATCGGGTCTGCAGCAGGCGTGCGGCCAGCGCAAAGTCGGCAGGCCAGGTGAGTTTCAGATTCTCCCAGTCACCAGGCACCAGCAGCGGCGCCAGGCCCAGCGCTTCCACGGCGCTGGCTTCGTCGGTGACGTCCACGCCCTGGGCCTGCGCCGATTGCAACGCGCGCTGCAGCAGGCCCAGGCGGAACATTTGCGGCGTTTGCGCCAGGTGTTTGTGCGCGCGCGGCACGGTGGCGCTGACACGGCCGCTGTGCGGGTCGGCACCCTTTAGCGTGTCGGCTACCGGCAGCGCCAGCAGGCCGCCCACGGGGTCGGCCCAGCAAGCGTCGATCAGCCGGTCCACCCAAGCCGGCTGCAGCAGGCAGCGCGCGGCGTCGTGCACCAGCACCCAGTCGTCGTCAGCAGCGCCGCGTTGCCGCAGCGCCTGCAATCCGGCGGTCACGCTGGCAGCGCGTGTGTCGCCACCGCAAGCGGCCACCCAGGCGCGCGGGCCCACAAAGCCTGGTGCGTGCTGGTGAAACACCGTGTCTTGCGGCGCCAGCACCACCAGCGTGGCCGCCAGCCGCGGCACCGCCGCCAGGGCCGCCAACGTGTGGGCCACCACCTTGTGGCCGGCCAGCAGCGCGTATTGCTTGGGGCCGCCCACGGCGGCCCGCACACCGGTGCCTGCGCAGGGCACCAGCGCGAAGCAGCGCGCGTCGGGTGGGGTGGATGGGGGCGTTGCCAAAGGCGGGGGGACCGAAGCACTCATTCACAGTCGATTCTAGAATCCCGTGCTTTGCTGATGACGACCCCTTCCCCGCGCCCCCTGCCGGCGCACACCACGCCTGGCCGCCGCTGATGCAACTGCCCACCATCGCGCCCGGCAAGCGCTACACCCTGCCGCGCCCCACGGGTTCTGCCGATGCCCTGTTGCTGGCGAAGTTGGCACGCCAGCATGCCGATGCCGGGCGCGTGATGGCCGTCTTCACCGCCGAGCCGTCTGACAGCACACGCTTGGCCGACGAACTGCCGCTGTTCGACCCCGGCCTGCGCGTAGCCGTGTTCCCCGACTGGGAAACGCTGCCCTACGACACCTTCAGCCCGCACCAAGATCTGATTTCCGAGCGGCTGGCGACGCTGTGGCGCATCCACAGCCGCGATGTCGACGTGGTGCTCCTGCCCGCCACCACCGCGCTCACCCGGCTGGCGCCGCCGTCGTTCCTGGCCGGCACCACCTTCCACTTCAGGCAGAAGTCGCGGCTGGACGAAGCGCGGCTGAAGGCACAGCTCACGCTGGCCGGCTATCAACACGTCAGCCAGGTGGTGAGCCCGGGTGAATACGCCGTGCGCGGCGGCCTGATCGACCTGTTCCCGATGGGCAGCCTGGTGCCCTACCGTGTGGACCTGTTTGGCGACGAGGTCGACAGCATCCGCACTTTTGACCCGGATTCGCAGCGCAGCCTGTACCCGGTGCCCGAGGTGCGCTTGCTGCCCGGCCGCGAATTCCCGATGGACGAGAAGTCGCGCAATGCGTTTCGGGCGCGCTGGCGCGAGCAGATCGAAGGCGACCCGACACGCAGCCGCGTGTACAAGGACATCGCCGCCGGCCTGGCCAGTGGTGGCATTGAGTACTACCTGCCGCTGTTCTTCGAAGAACCCGGCACCTTCTTTGACTACCTGGGCGCGCACCGCGGCGCCAGCGACCAGCCCGCAGCAGGCCACGCCGCGCTGGTGCTGCACGGCAAGGTGGACGAAGCGCTGGAACGTTTCTGGCAAGACACGCGTGAACGCCACCGTTTCCTGCAGCACGACCCCGAACGGCCGCTGCTGCCGCCGGCTGCGATGTTTATGCCGGCCGAAGAGTTTTTTGCGCGCACGCAGGTGCACGCCACCTTGTCGCTGCGCAGCGCAGCTGCGCCCCTGGCACTGGCGCCGGGCGACCAGAAGCTTGACGCCATAGCAGCGCTGGGCACAGTGGCAGCTGAAGCCGAAGCAGCAGCAGATGTTGAAAGAACCGCCGCCCCGCTGTCGGCCGCCGTCACCTGGGCACGCCCGCTGCCCGACCTGGCCATCAACCGCGGCGCCACCGACCCGCTGGGCCTGCTGGAAAAACACCTGCAGACCACGCGCCACCGCGTGCTGCTGGTGGCCGAAAGCGACGGCCGGCGCGAAAGCCTGATCGAGCTGTTGCGTGAGCACCGCCTGCACGTGCCGGCCGCCGACACGCTGCAAGACTTTCTGGCCAGCGACGAAAAAGTGGCCATCACCGCCGCGCCGCTGGCCGAGGGATTCCATTGGTTTGAACCCGAAGCCGGCATCTCGCTGCAGTTGGTGACCGAGACCGAGCTCTTCGCCACCACGCCGCAGGCGCGGCGGCGCAAGAAGCAGGAGCAGACCAGCAGCGTCGAGGCGCTGATCAAGGACCTGTCGGAGCTGAAGGTGGGCGACCCGGTGGTGCACCTGAACCACGGCATTGGGCGTTACCAGGGGCTGGTGAACATAGACCTGGGCGGTGACAGCGGCGGCGCCAGCGAATTCCTGCACCTGGAATACGCCGACAAGGCCACGCTGTATGTGCCGGTGGCGCAGTTGCATTTGATCAGCCGCTACACGGGGGTCAGTGCCGATGAGGCGCCGCTGCACAAGCTGGGCTCACCACAATGGGACAAGGCCAAACGCAAGGCGGCCGAGCAGGTGCGCGACACCGCAGCAGAGTTGCTGGCGCTGTACGCCCGCCGCGCCGCACGCGAAGGTTTTGCGCACCGTTTCAGCCCGCACGACTACGAAGCCTTCGCCACCAGTTTCGGCTTTGAAGAAACCGCCGACCAGCGCGCCGCCATCCACGCCGTCATTCAAGACATGGTGAGCCCCAAACCGATGGACCGCCTGGTGTGCGGCGACGTGGGTTTCGGCAAAACCGAAGTGGCCCTGCGCGCCGCCTTCGTGGCCGTGCACGGCGGCAAGCAGGTGGCAATACTGGCGCCCACCACGCTGCTGGCCGAACAGCACTACAACACGCTGTGCGACCGCTTTGGCAAGTGGCCGGTGAAGATAGCCGAGATGTCGCGCTTTCGCACCGCCAAGGAAGTGAAGGCCGCCATCGACGGTATCGCCGACGGCAGCGTGGACATTGTGGTGGGCACGCACAAGCTGCTGTCGGCTGATGTGAAGTTTCAGCGTTTGGGCCTGCTCGTCATCGACGAAGAACACCGCTTCGGTGTGCGCCACAAAGAAGCCATGAAGGCGCTGCGCGCCGAGGTGGACGTGCTGACGCTCACCGCCACGCCGATACCGCGCACGCTGGGCATGGCACTGGAAGGCCTGCGCGACCTGAGCGTGATTGCCACCGCGCCGCAGCGGCGCCTGGCCATCAAGACCTTTGTGCGCAGTGAAGGCACCAGCGTCATTCGCGAAGCCGTGCTGCGTGAACTCAAACGCGGCGGCCAGGTCTACTTCCTGCACAACGAGGTAGAGACCATTGAAAACCGGCGCCAGAAGCTGGCCGAGCTGATGCCCGAAGCACGCATCGCCATCGCCCACGGCCAGATGCCCGAGCGCGAGCTGGAACATGTGATGCGCGACTTTGTGGCGCAGCGCCACAACGTTTTGCTGTGCAGCACCATCATCGAAACCGGCATTGATGTGCCCAGCGCCAACACCATCGTCATCAGCCGGGCCGACAAGTTTGGCCTGGCCCAGTTGCACCAGTTGCGCGGCCGTGTTGGGCGCAGCCACCACCAGGCCTACGCCTACCTGCTGGTGCCCGATGTGCAGGCGCTGAGCAAGCCCGCCGGCATGCGGCTGCAGGCCATCCAGGACATGGAAGAGCTGGGTTCAGGCTTTTACCTGGCCATGCACGACCTGGAAATCCGCGGCGCGGGCGAGGTGCTGGGCGAAAACCAAAGCGGCAACATGATGGAAGTGGGCTTCCAGCTCTACAACGACATGTTGAACGAAGCCGTGCGCTCGCTGAAGGCCGGCCGCGAGCCCGACCTGTTAAGCCCCATGGGCGCTTTGTTCGGCGCCACCACTGAAGTGAACCTGCACGCCCCCGCCTTGCTGCCCGACGCTTACTGCGGCGACGTGCACACGCGCTTGAACCTGTACAAGCGCTTGGCCATGGCCGAACGCGCCGACCATATCGACACGCTGCTCGAAGAAATCACCGACCGCTTCGGCAAGCTGCCGGCGCAAGGCCAGACGCTGTTTGACACGCATCGCCTGCGCGTGCTGGCCAAGCCCTATGGCGTGATGAAAATTGATGCCGGGCCCAGGCTGATGAGCATCACCTTCAAGGCCAAGGCCCCCATCGACGCGCGCCGCATCATCGAGCTGGTGCAGAAAAACCGCGCCATCAAGCTGGCAGGCAACGACAAGCTGCGCATCGAGCGCGAGATCAGCAGCCCCGCCGACCGTGCGCACTACCTGCGCGACCTGCTGCGGTCGCTGGGGCAGCCGGTGAAAGAAGACGCATGACAACCACCACCCACGGCACCGCACACGAAGTGCAGCCCGGCCTCTTCATCCGCGGCTTCACGCCGCCGCTGAAGCTTGGCAGCTACAAGCTGGTGGCCTTCGACATGGACTCGACGCTGATCAACATCGAGTGCATCGACGAGATAGCCGACGCCGTGGGCCGCAAGGCCGAGGTGGCGGCCATTACCGAAGCCGCGATGCAGGGTGAACTGGTGGACTACCGGGTGAGCCTGCACCGCCGCCTGGCGCTGCTGCGCGGTGTGCCGCTGGCGGCGCTTGAACGGGTGTATGCCGAACGCCTGCGCCTGAACCCGGGCGTCGAAGCCTTTGTGCAGGCCTGCCACGCGGCGGGCTTGAAGACGCTGCTGGTGTCTGGCGGCTTCACCTTCTTCAGCGAACGGGTGCGTGCGCGTTTGCAACTGCACTTTGCGCGCGCCAACCAGCTGGATGTGGTGGACGGCCACCTGACCGGCGCGCTGGTGCCGCGCCCCTGGGGCGATGTGGTGGACGGCCTGGAGAAGCGCCGCGTGTTGCTGGAAGTGGCCGAGCTGATGGGCATCAGCCCTGCACAGACCATCGCCGTGGGCGACGGCGCCAACGACCTGCCGATGATGTCGGTGGCCGGCCTTTCAATCGCCTACCACCCCAAGCCGGCGGTGCTGCAGCAGGCCATGCTGTCCATCACGCAGGGCGGCATGGACCGTGCGCTGACGCTGCTGCAAGCTTGAGCAAAAGCGCAGGCTTTACTTGAAGCCCACGCGGTCCAGCATCTGCTGCACTTGTGCGGTGGCGGCACCCACCTTGGCGATGGGCACGGTCTCGGCCTTGAAGCGGCCCATGGCCATCAAGGCCGGGTTTTCGCTGCGCACGCCAGCCACCACCGGGTATTCGTTGTTGCCGTCGGCAAAGTAGCGCTGCGCGCTGTCGCTGGCCAGGTATTCCAGGAACTGCACCGCTGCGTCGCGGTTCTTGGCGTGGCGCGCCACGGCTGCACCGGCGATGTTCACGTGCGCGCCCACGTCGGCTTGGTTAGGAAAAATCACGCCCACCTTGTCAACCAGCCCCTTGTCGGCCGGGTTGGCCGACTTCAGCAGCCGGGCGTAGTAGTAGGTGTTGGTCAGCGCCACGCCACATTCACCCGAGCCCACGGCGCGAATCTGGTCGGTGTCGCCACCCTTGGGCGAGCGCGCCATGTTGGCCACCAGGCCCTTGAGCCAGGC
>JACCDR011965703.1_pt1 | contig 11298 bp, 12 predicted proteins | sample 7446431 | NCBI WGS metagenome assembly JACCDR01 (sample SAMN15323443, study PRJNA562643) | freshwater metagenome | isolation source: river surface water | place: USA:Blue River Watershed | collected 2017-08-17 | reverse complement strand
GTCGTCCAAACGAGTGGCAGACCTCGTTCGAGTGGCGGCGCATGATGACCGTGCACGCCGCCCTCGCTGGCGCCGGCCTGTCGATCAAGGTGCGCGGCGACAACCGTCGGATCCGCGAGCTGATCCCGATCCCGCCCGGCCGGTGGGATGTGCGCCAGGTCAGTCGGTACGAGCTGCGATACCGATGCTGGGACGACTTCGGCCTGGTCGGCGAGTTCATGCCGGACGACGTCTTCGTGCTGCATGGCGTTCAGTGGGACTGGGTCAACAGCCTGGATGCGGTCTTCCTCGCCCGGAACGCCATCGGCCTTGGCATGGCTTCGGAACGCAGCCAAGCGGCCATGCACGAGAACGGCTTGCGCGCGACCGGCGTCTACTCGGTAGACGGCCCGCTGACTCCGGAACAGCACGATCGGCTGTCGGGATGGATCAAAAGCCGGTCAGGGCCTGACAAAGCCGGCACGCCGCTGATCCTCGACCGGTCGGCGAAGTGGACCTCGATGGCGATCTCCGGCGTCGATGCACAGCACCTCGAGACGCGCCGATTCCAGGTTGAGGAGATCTGCCGCGGCTACGGCGTGTTCCCGATCATGGTCGGCCACTCCGACAAGTCGTCGACCTTCGCCAGTACCGAGGCCTTCTTCGGTGCGCACGTGAAGCACACGCTCGCGCCGTGGCACCGCGCGTGGACGCAGCGGATCGACGAGATGCTGCTCGACGGCAACGGCCCGCTGTTTGCTGAGTTCGACGTCCGATACCTGATGTCGGGCTCGATGAAGGATCGCGCCATGTGGGCGCGGACCATGGCCGAGATGGGCATCTACACGCGCAACGAGCTGCGCGACGAAGAAGGCAAGGATCCGCTGCCGGGGCTCGACGAGCCGCTCACCCCGCTGAACATGAACGCAGGCAACAGGAACAACGGCGATGCACAAGACCCGCCCCCAGATCCAGAAGCGTGACGCCAGCACGACGCGCGAGACTCGCTCGTGCGTGCTCGAGATCCGCGCCGTGTCGGAGGACGGCACGATCGAGGGTTACGGCTCGGTGTTCGGCGTGCGTGACGACTACGACGATGTGATCGCCGCCGGCGCCTTTGTCGAGTCGCTCAAGTTGCACAAGGCGGCGGGCACGATGCCGGCGATGCTCTGGCAGCACGACGCGGACGAACCGATTGGCGTGTGGTCCGAGATGGTCGAAGACGCCAAGGGCCTGCGGGTCAAGGGTCAGCTCGCGCTCGAGACCGTCCGCGGCAAGGAGGCGCACGCGCTGCTGAAGCTCGGCGCGCTCAACGGCCTGTCGATCGGCTTCGTGTCGAAGCAGTGGGCCTACGACCGCGAAAGCGAGGTCCGGACGCTGACCGAGATCGACCTGTGGGAGGTCTCGCTGGTCACCTTCCCGGCGAACTCGAAGGCACGGGTCACGAACGTGAAGGCGGCAGCCGACGAGGCCGTCACCCCGAAAGATGCAGAGCGAATCCTGCGAGAGGCCGGGTTCAGCAAAGCCGACGCGACGAGCCTGGTCTCGCGCGTCATGCGCATGGGAGAGGAGCGGCGTGAGGCCGCGCAATCGACCGCGCACGCTATTGGAGCCGCTCAGCGGCTGCTCAACTCCCTCACCACCTGAAAAGGATCTGATCATGAAGAACATGCACCGCGATTTCGCGGCGTTCCGCGCGCGCCTGCTCGGCGCCGGCGTCCTGGCCGCTCTGTACGAGCGCCGCGACACCCCGACCATCGCCTCCGTCGCCGACGCGCTCGACAAGATCGCCACGGCGTTCGAGGAGTACAAGAAGACCAACGACCAGCGCCTCGAGGCCATCAAGGCCGGAAAGGGCACGGCAGACCTCGATGCCAAGCTGGCCCGGATCGACTCCGCGATCGACGGCCTGAACGAAGCCAAGTCGCGCCTCGAGAAGGTCGAGACGAAGCTGGCCCGCCCCGGCGCGCGCGGCAACGAAGGCGGCGACGACCGGCCGTCCGCCGAGGCCGAGGCGTACAAGTCGGCGTTCCTGAGCTGGGTGCGCAACCCGGGCGATCCGGAGCGTCGCACCGCGCTGCAGCTGCGCGCCCGCGAGCTGCGCAAGGTCGAGAGCCGTGCCGGCCGCGAGGACGACGGCTTCGAAACCCGCGCCGCGCAGACCGTGACGTCGACCGGCTCGGCCGGTGGCTTCGCGCTGCCCGAGGTGATCGAGCGCGCGATCGCGCGTCTGTCGGTCGACATCAGCCCGATCCGCCAGATCGCCACCGTGCGCGTGGTCGGCAGCCCCGACTACAAGGAGCTGTTCGATGTGAACGGCGCCGCGTTCGAGTGGGTCGGTGAGGCGGGCACGCGCAGCCAGACCAACACCCCGGACCTCGCGGAAGTCGCGCCGACCTTCGGCATGGCGTCGGCCAAGCCGCAGGCGTCGGAAGAGTCGCTCGACGACCTGTTCTTCGACGTGGAGAACTGGCTGATCACGTCGGCGGCCGAGGCGATCGCCCAGGGCGAAGGCGCGGCGTTCGTGGCCGGCAACGGCACGAACCGCCCGACCGGCTTCCTGGCCGGCCCCACCCCGGTGGCCACGGCGGACGGCGCGCGCGCGTTCGGCACGCTGCAGTACATCGCGTCCGGCCAGGCGGCGGCGATGCCGACGAACCCGGATCTGTTCTACGACATCGTTTACTCGCTCCGCGCCCGCTATCGCGCGAACGCTCGCTGGGTCACCAGCAAGCTCGTGCTCTCGGCGCTGCGCAAGTACAAGGACTCGCAGAACCAGTACCTGTGGCAGCCGTCCATCGCTGCGGGTGAGCCGGCGACGTTCCTGGGCTACGGCATCACCGAGGCCGAGGACATGCCGGCGGTGGCGGCGAACGCCTTCCCGCTGGCGTTCGGCGACTTCCGCGAGGGCTACCTGATCGCGGACCGCGTCGGGATGCGCATGACCCGGGACGAGATCACGACCCCGGGCTTCGTGAAGTTCTACATCCGCAAGCGAGTCGGCGGCCGTCTGCGCAACACGCAGGCGATCAAGCTGCTGAAGATCGCGACGACCTGATCGACCCGTCGATCACGGAGGGGCCGGCAACGGCCCCTCCGTCCCTCTGGAGCAGAAGATGATGAAGCTGAAGATCACCGTCGAGTTCGACTTCGCCCATCGCGGCGTCGATGTGCGCAAGTACCCCGCCGGCGAAGTCATCGAAGCGGACGATCCCGAACTGATCGAGATCGCGACCCGCGAAGGCTGGGCTGTGCCCGCCGACCAGCCGGAAGGCAAAGCGAAGAAGGGCGCACCTGAGAACAAGGCGAAGGGCTCGACCTGACCATGGGTCTGTCCCTCGTCACTGCGCCGACCGCCGAGCCAGTCTCGCTGGCCGAGGCGAAAGCGCACCTGCGCGTCACCCTTTCCGCTGACGACGCGCTGATCGCGACGTACCTCATGGCGGCGCGCGCGGCTGCCGAGAACTACACCCGCCGAGCGCTGGCCCTGCAGACGTTCGACCAGACCTTCGACTACGGCTACCCCTGCACCCACGATGGCCGTCAGCGGCTCGTGCTGCTGCGCTCGCCGCTGGTGTCAGTGACCTCGGTCACCTACGTCGACACCGCCGGCGTCACGCAGACGCTGAACCCCTCGCAGTATCTGGTCGACACGGTCGGCATCGAGGGGCGGATCGAGGCTGCCTACGGCGTCACCTGGCCGGCCGTGCGCGATCAGATGGCCGCCATCACCGTGCGGTTCGTCGCCGGCTACGCGCAGATCCCGGAGCCGGTGCGCGCCGCCATCCTGCTGACGCTCGGTCACCTGTACGAACACCGCGAGGATGTGGTGATCGGGCCGAGTGCCAACGAATTGCCCCGCGGCGCCGAGGCGCTGCTGTTCCCGTACCGTGTTTTCTACTGAACCACCGCCTCGCAGAGGCCTGAATCCGGAGTCACCATGCCGCTGAACGTATCTCTGCTCGCTGCCATTCAGGGCCTTCTCACGCAGGCCGTGGGCCTGGGTGAAGCGTCGCTCCCGCTGGAATTCCCCGGTCAGGTGCTGCTCGTCGATGGCACCGGCGCCGGCCAGGCCAATCAGGTCTACCGCGCGCGCCGCACGCTCGCCGCGTCGGCGTTCGAAGATCTCGACCTGTCCGGCGCCGCGCTGCAGAACCCCTTCGGCACGAACATCGCGTTCGCGCGGATCAAGGCTGTGGGCATCGCTGCGCTTGCGGCCAACGTCAACAACGTGGTGATCGGTGGCGCTCCGTCGAACGCATGGGTGGGCCCGTTCGGCGCGGCCACGCACACGAAAGCAGTCCGGCCGGGCGGCTTCGAGCTGTGGGCCTGCAGCGACGCCACGGGCTGGCCGGTCACCGCGACCACCGCCGACCTGCTGCGCATCGCGAACAGCGCGGGCGGCAGCTCGGTCACCTACGACATCCTCCTGATCGGAGCCACGGCCTAACCCATGCGCGCCGGTCGGCTGCGTCACCAGGTCGCGCTGCAGCGGCCGACCGGCACGCTCAACGAGTTCGGCGATCCTGTCGGCACTTGGTCGACCGTCGCCACGCTGTGGGCGGGCGTCGAGCCGCTGTCTGGCCGCGAGTACTTGGCCGGGCAGACGGTGCAGTCGGAGGTCTCCCACCGCATCACGGTCCGCTACTTCGCCGGCATCACGCCGCGCGATCGGATCGTGTGGCGCGATCCGTCGACCGGGCTCGACCGGACCTTCGACATCCGTGCGGTCATTGACCGCGACGAGCGGCACGCCTCGCTCGAGATCATGTGCACCGAGCATGGACGAGATCTCGCTCAGCTTTGAAGGGATCGACGAGCTCGACGAGAAGCTCCAGGCGTTGTCCACAATAGGCCGCGAGCGCGCGCTGCGCCGGGCGATGTGGCCGGCCATGGTGCCTGTGCTCGAGCACGCCAAGGCCAATGCGCCGCGCCGCTCCGGGGCGCTGGCCGTTGCCATGGCGCGGGCGATCCAGAGCGCCGGCAAGGGCAAGGGCCTGCGGTTCGGCGGCCAGGACAAGTCGCTCGTGGCGCGCGTGGTCGTCACGCCTCGCCGCAACAACCGGCAGGCCGTCGCGCTGCACAACATCTTCTACAGCCGCAAGAAGCCTATCCGCGGCATGTATTACGGCCACTTCCTCGAGTTCGGCACGAAGCGCGGCGTGAAGCCGATGAAGTTCATGAACCGCGCGATCTCCAGCAACTCGCAACGTGTGATCAACATCTTCGCGGAGCAGCTCGAGAAGGCCATCCGCACCGAGCTGAGGCGCCGCAAGTGATCGACGAGAACCTGATCGCAGCGCTCCAAGCGCTTGGCACCCCGGCCGGCGCACGTGTGCACACCTCGTTGCTGCCCCAGCTGACCGAGTATCCGGCTGTGGCAGTAACCCGGGTCACCGGCAACGACGAGCGCAGCCTCAGCGGCGAGCTCATCCAGTCTCGCGCCACGTTCCGGGTCGACGTCTATGGCCGGCAGTACCCAGAGATGGCGCAGACCGCGCGCGCGATCAAGGCATTTCTCGACGGCCAGCGCCGGCTGATGGGCACCACGCAGGTGATGTGGTGCTCGGCCGACAACGTCGCCGACTTCTCTGATGACGATGGGGACCGCAAGACCCGTCACCTCGTGCTCGACTTCTCGTTCGTGTATCTCGACTAAAGGAACCGCACACTATGAGTACCGCACTGGGCGCAGGCAGCCTTTTCCGGGCCGGCCTTGCCGTGAATTCCGCCGCGGAGTCGCTGCCGGCCCCCGGCTCGGACACCTTCCGCACCATCGCCTTCGTCACCTCGCTGACGCCTCCCGGCTTCGTCAAGAAGACGACCGAGGAGCCGACGCTGTCCGACGGCACGCTCCAGTTCGGCGGCGGCCTCGAGGCGCAGACCGTCGAGCTGACCTACGTGCGCAACTTCACCGATGTACCCCACGAGGACATGTTCTCGGATGGCCGCAACACGGTGAACCAGTTCCGCAACTTCCGGATCCAGTTCAGCGATGCCGGCGCCGAGGTCTGGGACTTCCGCGGCTTCGTGTCGAGCTTCACGAAGGAAGAGATGACCAGCGAGGCCGCCGTGAAGGTGTCGCTGTCCATCAAGGTCTATGGTTCGATCACGGTGACTCCGTGAAGGAACTCGAGTTCTTCGAGTCCCGGCGCAAGACCCGACCGCTCATCGAGTACGACCTGGGCGGTCGGGTCATCTACCTGCAGGCCTTCGACGGCTTCACCCGCGCATGTTTCACCGACATGCTCGCCGACCTCAAGGAGGAGGGCGCGGGGCAGATGGAGACGACCTGGCGCATCGCGGTCTTCGCGTGCGCTCACGGCATCGTCGACAAGCTGGGCAACAAGGTGTTCGAAAGCCCGGAGCACGCGCTGAAGGTCTTCTCCGAGTGGGAAGACAGGGGCGAGGTGTTCGAGATCGCTCAGCGGCTGCTCGACGAATCCGGCCTGAGCAAGAAGGCCGAGGACACCTCAGCAAAAAACTGAGAGCGCGACCGGAGCGCATCTTCGCCCATCGTCTCGCGCTGGCGCTGGGCTGTTCGGTCGCGCAACTGTACGCCAGCATGGACTCGCGGGAGTTCACTGACTGGCTGAAGTACGCCGAGATGGAACCCTTCGGACCACGGGCCGAGGACCAGCGCGCCGCAATCATCGCCACGCTGATCGCTCGATCGGCGGGCGCCAAGAACGTGAACGTGTCGGACTTCATGCCGCGCTCGATACCCGCGCCGCTCGATCCGAAGGTACTGAAGCGCATCAAGAAGGGAGCGGGCGATGGCAAGCGCAGGCACAGTCACAGCGGACTTCGAGGCGCGCAGCGCAAAGTTCGCGGCCGAGCTCGAAAAGGTTCGGCGCGACCTGGGCAAACTGAAGGACCAGGGTGAGGTCACCGCCAAGGCCCTGAAGAGCCTCACCAGCTTCGCCAGCGACTTCAAGTCGCAGATCGTCGGCCTGGTCTCGGCCGGCGCGCTGATCTCCTTCGCGCAGCAGGCGTTCGAGGCGGCCGATGCGATCGGCGATGCTGCGGCGCGCTCAGGCATCGCCGTCGAAGATCTCTCGCGGCTCAAGTTCGCTGCCGAGCAGAACGACGTCGAGTTCGAAAGCCTCACCCGCAGCATCAAGGAGTTTCAGAAGAACCTGTCCGCGGCGGGGAGCGGCACTGACTCGGCGCGCGAGAAGTTCGCGCTGCTGGGCCTCGAGGCCGAGCAGCTGCGCGGGCTGCGCATCGACGAACAGCTCGGGACCATCGCCGATCGCTTCCGCACGATCGTGGATCCCGCCGACCAGACTCGCATCGCCGTCGAGCTGTTCGGCAAGGCCGGCGCCGAGCTGATCCCGCTGCTGAACCAGGGCAGCGATGGCATCGCCGATCTCACGGCCGAGGCGGACCGTCTCGGCGTCACGCTGAGCACGACCACGGCGGCCGGTATCGGCGCTGCCGACAGCGCCCTCAAGAAGCTGAGCGCGACGGTCTCCGGCTTCTTCCAGCGCCGCCTCGGCCAGCTGGCGATCAACCTCGTCGGCACCGACGACGTCGACGCCCAGCTGCAGCTGCGCCTCGAGCAGCTGGATCGCGCCCGCGCGCAGCTGCAGAACGCCGTGGTGGGTGTCGGCGAGTTCTCCGGCATCGTCGACAACAGCCAGGCACTGGCCGACATCGACCGGCAGATCGCCGAGGTGCAGGACCAGATCCTCGGCCGGCAGCTCGAAACTCGCCTGCGCGAGACCGTCACCAACGTCCTGCAGAACACAGCCGCCGAAGTGCAGGGCGCCCTCGGCGCGCTGGCGGTCACGGGCGACAGCCCCGATGTGAACCTGCCGCAGCAGGGCGACGGCAGCCGGTTCATCGACCTCGATCCCATCACGCGCAACGAGCAGACGCTGGCCCTGATCTCGGAGCAGACGCTCGAGGCGCTCACGCTCGACTTCGAGAACTTCCAGCTGTTCGAGCAGCTCAAGACCGACATCGCGCGCGAGAGCGCGCTAGACCGCCTTGAGATTCAGGAATCGGCGCTGGCCGCTGAGAACTCCCTGCGCGAGGCCGTGGCCTTCAACGCCGTGAACCTGCTGAACACCCTGGGCGCGAAGAACAAGGCCTTCGCCATCGCCGCGATCGCCATCCAGAAGTTCCGCGCGGTGCAGGAGACGCTGCTCGCGTCGAAGACCGCCGCCATGCTGGCCTACTCGTCGCAGCTGATCCCCGGCGACCCGACGTCGCTTGTGCGCGCTCAGGCGGCCTACGCGAAGACGATCGCGCTCGGAAAGATCAACGCGGCGCTGATCGTGGCCGGTGGCGTCCTGGACGTCGCCAACGTGCTGTCGGGGAACCGAGGCGGCATCGGCAACACCGGCCTAGGCACGCCGAGCAACCCGCTACCGGTCATCCCGGGCGGCGATGCAACTGGCGCCGAGCGCGGCGCGACGAACATCTACATGACCGGCTACATCGGGAAGGACATGGTCGACGAGCTCGTCCGGGCGCTGCGCGATGAGGCCGACCGCGATGTCGTGATCTTCCCGGCCGGCTCCCGTCAGGCCATCGAGATTCGAGCAGGAAGCTGAGATGGCATTCGCAGAGTACATCGCCCGCCGGCGCCTGGCGGCAGGCCATGTCGTGGGCGTCGTCTACACGCTGCCCATGACGCTCGTCGCCGCCGACCGGTCCTTTTCGCTGCTGCGCGAACAGCCTGAGTCGCTCGACGGTGCCAGCGAGACGCTGTACTTCGGTGAGAAGATCGTCTGGCAGATCCGCACCATCCCCTACGCCAACCCGATCGCAGATCAGTTCCGCGAGTTCCTTGCGTCCGTGGCCGATGGCCAGGTCTTCCAGTTCGACCCCTACGGCACCGTCGCACAGTCCGTCAGCGAGATGTCCGTGGTGCTCGAAGGCAACTACAGCGAAGCGCGCACGGTGCAGTACGGCCGCGGCGGCCAGCTCGACCGGTTCCGGTTCTCGTTTGCGGTCAAGCAGACATGAGGCAAGATTCGACCGAGTTCCGGCTTGCGAACACTGCTCGCGACCGCCGACCCCGCTTCGTCGTGGCCATCCTGTTCGATGTCGGGTCGATCTATTGCACCTCGCATGTGGGCATCGCTGGCGTTCCGGGCATCGTGCTCGAGCGCAGCGTGCAGAACCCCTCGGCCGTCTCGCAGCGGCTTGTGCCTGATGAAGGCCGGGCCGAGATCGGCGCGCTCGACTTCGAGATCGTCGATCTGGGCTCGGCGTTCACGGACGAGATCCGCGACAAACTCGACAACGGGCTGGGCCTGCGCGGCCGCACCGTCCAGCTCTGGAAAGGCTACGAGGGGCAGCCTTTCTCGAGCTTCGTGCTGGACGCCACGCAGACCGTCGTCGACTGCGAGTACTCCAGCGGCGTCTACTCGGTCCGCTGCCAGGACATCACCCGCTCCCAGCGCAAGGACATCTTCGAGCCGAAGAAGACCACGCTGCGCGCATCGGTGTCGGCGACCGATACGACCATCCCGGTCTACAACACCACCGACTTCCTCACCATCGTGCACGGGTCCAGCTGGACCGATGCACCCGGCCAGACCTGTGGCTACATCCGGATCGGCGACGAGTGGATCCGCTGGACCGGCAAAACCGCCGACTCGTTCACGGGCTGCACCCGCGGCGTCCTCAACACGGTGGCAGTCGAGCACGTGGTCGATGCGGCGACGGCTGCCGAGCGCCGCGCCACGGTAGAGGAGGTCGTGTACCTCGAGCTGCCCGCCGTGAAGCTGGCTTACGCCGTGCTGACTGGCACGCTGTACGGCTCCGCGAACGTGCTGCCGCCCCACTGGCACCTCGGGATCTCGCCGTCCCTCATCCGCGCTGCCGACTTCACGGGCATCGGCGCGGATCTCTGGGTGCCTTCCGACGACACCGCCGGCATCGTCCTGCGGTTCGAAGGCCTCAAGAAGCAGGACGCCAAGCGGTTCCTCGAGCGCGAGATCTACCTGTTCCTCGGCGTGTACTCGCCCGTGTATGCGGACGGCGCGCTCGGCCTGCGTCGCATGGCGGCAATCACTCAGGACGCTGCGCCGGTCATGACGCTGACCGAGCGCGAGATCGTCACGCTGGGCCAGCTCCAGCACGACTTCTCCTCGATCCACAACCGCTTCCGGATCGATTGGAGCTGGAACGGCGAGCGTTTCGCGCGCAGCACGGTCTTCATCGACGGTGACTCGGTGGCCGCCCACGGGGAAGCACCGATCGAGACCTACGAGTTCCGCGGCGTCGTGTCGGGCCGGCACACCGATTCGATGGTCATGCAGCGGCTGGACGCGATCCGCGACCGGTACGCGGAGCCGCCACAGCGGATCTCGGTGACGGTGTTCGGCTCGCTCGACGCGCTTGAGGTGGGTGACGTCGTGCGCCTGAACGTCGCCAACCTGCGCGACTTCGCCGGCAGCAGCTCGACGATCGACCGCGCGTTCGAGATCCAGCAGAAGCGCCCGGACTACGTGCGCGGCACGGTAGCGCTCGACCTGTTCGGCTCGACGCTCCGGCCCAGCGCCCGCCCGCCGACCTCCGGCGCTGTCACACCGCTGCCCGACGCCTTCTACAACTCCGCGGGCGTCGCGCTGTCGACACTCGTCTCGATGACCGGCAACACCGTGAACGCCGGCACCTACGCCATCAACGGCGCGACGACGCTGGGCGCCACGGGTTCGATCGTCTATCACCTGGGCGATCTGACGATTCCCGCCGGCGTGACGATCAACATCACCGGGAACGTGCAGCTGCGCGTGCGCGGCTTCCTGACCATGAACGGCGTCATCAACGGCGCCGGCGGCGGCAAGGCTGGGACCAGCGATCCGGGCGGCGTGCTGACCGTCCCGACGCAGGGCAATCCCGGCTATGTCGGCCACTCGCGCGGCGGCGATGGCGTCAACTACGAGGCCGAGCTGTTCGGCCGCGTTCGACGCCGATACCTGAGCTCGTACCCTGCGGCGCTGACGCGCGCGCAGTACGACGCCTTCCCGCTGCTGCAGCTGCAGGTAAGCGGCACGGCGCTGCTCGGCCTGCCCGATGATCTGCGAGGCACTGGCGGCGGACCGGGCGGCCGTGTCATGGGGCCGGTGTCGGGCACGCTGGCCGGCGTCGGGACTCCTGGCGCCGCGGGCGGCGCGGGCCTTGCGATCATCTGCCGCGGAATGTCGTTCGGCGCATCGTCGTCGATCAACCTGTCCGGCTTGTCGCCGACCGCTCCCGCCGCCATCGATCCGCCTGACATCTGGCGCTTCTACCCGGGCGCGGGCGGCGCTGGCGGCCCGGGCGCGCTGCTGATCCTGCTCGACGGCAACCTGCTGT
>JACCDR011905587.1_pt1 | contig 11298 bp, 4 predicted proteins | sample 7446431 | NCBI WGS metagenome assembly JACCDR01 (sample SAMN15323443, study PRJNA562643) | freshwater metagenome | isolation source: river surface water | place: USA:Blue River Watershed | collected 2017-08-17 | reverse complement strand
TGCGCTGCAAGGCGTGCCGCGAGGTGCTCGAGAAGGCCCGGGAGAAGAAGAACTTCGAGGCTGCGCAGAAGCTCTCCATCGAGGACTACCCGGACCATCCGGTGTACTGGAAGGGCGAGACCGGGGACATGGGCGCCGAGGATGGCGGCTACTTCTCGAGCGTCGACGCTGTCCTCGACTACTGCGAGAACGAGGGGAAAGAGGTCCCCGAATACGTCTGGGCCTGCGTGCGCCGTGACCTCCGGCTCGATGCCGAGACCATCCTGCAGGACGCGCTCGAGCGCCATGAGATTACCGCGGAGAGCGTCGACATCCCGACGAAGCCGCACGGCGAGCGTCTGCAGGCCTTCCTCGACGCGTGGGTGAAGGAGCTCGACATCCACGGCTGGTTCCAGGACCCGGGCCGGGCAGTTCTTCTTCGTGAGCTCGACGCGCCGCCCACGGCCGCGTGAAAGAAGTTGAACACGCGCCGCGCGGCGTTATGATGGGGTCCTCGCTCCTGGTCGGAGTGCTGGACCCCATCGCTTCCCGCTGCGATGGGGTTCTGCTTTTTTAGCCCCAGGAGTAGACTGGCAGCGTGTCTGTCGACCTGCAAGTCGTCTTCCCGCAACAGGTCGTGTCGCTGAGTAGCGTCCGCATCCTTCCGGGCGTGAGCCCGCGGTCGGTCGACGTCATGGGGACAGACTTCCGGTCCGTCGACGAGGTCCTCATCAACGACCTGCCGTCGCCCGACGTCGTCATCGTCTCGAAGAAGCGCCTGCTCGCTCAGGTCCCCGATGCGCTCGTGAACGAAACGCTCACGTCGGTCACGGTCATCTCGAACGAGCTCACCGCGACGTCGAAGAGCGTCATCCGTTTCCGCGTCGGCAAGACCGCGAGCAAGGTCTCCGGCATCCTCCGACTCATCCAGGTCTTCCTGAAGATTCTGCTCACCACAACGGGGACGGACATCTTCTCCCCACGCATCGGCGGCAGCGCCCTTCGCGACATCGGCCTCACGTTCGGCAAGGACCAAGGCGGCAACATCGTCTCGGACTTCGTCATCGCCGTGAGCAACACGCAGCGGCAGATTCAGGCCATCCAAGCCCGCGACCCGAGCATCCCGCCGGCGGAGCGTCTTCTGGCTGCAACGGTCACGCGCGCCGGCTACAACCGCGCCGAGGCCGCGCTCGTCGTCTCGGTCGAAATCACGTCCCAAGCCGGCCGCGCTGCGACGGCGAACCTGCTGGTCTGAAGAACATGAGGCTCTACTGACATGGCGCTCGCAGACCTCCAGGCGTTCATCATCCAGTCCCTGCAGCGCGTCGACAACACGCTCGACCTCACGCCGGGTTCTCCCTACGACGTGCAGGTCGTGCAGCCGCTTCTTCGCCGGCTCGGCACCGACCCCTTCACGGTCGACATCGGCCTCTTCATCCAGACGACGCTGAACCAGCAGTTCCCCGACCTTCCGACGAAGGAGGGCGACGCCATCACCGACCTCCTCATCAAGGCGGCCATCGTCCTCTGGAATCCCATCGTCCGGGAGACCCAGCGCGTCGCGAACGCGTCGTCGTTCCGAGACCCCACGACGCTCACGCTCGATGAGGCCGAGGCGCTGGGCGCCAACCTCTTCGCGCAGCGCGAGGTCGGTGAGTTCGCGAAGGGCGTCGTCCGCATCTACTTCGCGCAGCCGCAGAACATCTCGGTGAGCCCGGCGAACTTCGTCTCCACGCAGGGCGGGCTGCACTTCTTCCCGACGGAGATTCAGAGCATCCGCACGGAGGAGATGCTCCTCAACATCGAGGGCTCGCTCTACTTCCTCGACATCAACGTCATCGCCGAGCAGGCCGGCGACCAGTACAACATCGACCCGGACGAGGTCGTCACCATCGCGAACATCGCGAGCGCGGTGCGCATCACGAACAAGGTCCGCTTTCGCTCCGGAACGCCCGACGAAGACGCGGTCACGTTCATCGACCGCATCGGCCAGGAGCTCACCGAGCGCTCCATGGTCACGCAGCGCGGCGTCGTCGCGAAGGTCGTCAAGGAGTTCCCGGAGGTCACGCGCGTCAACGTCATCGGGTTCAACGACCCGGAGATGCAGCGCGACGTGCTCGCCGGCGGCGGGCTCGGCCCCATCCAGGCCGCGGGGAGCGCGATGTTCGCGGCTCCGGATGGAGAGAGCGGCGTCACCACGCGACGCGTCTCGACGGCCGAGACGGTCGACTTCACGGCCCTCATCGCACCGACCGACACGCCCGTGGAGAACGTTGTTCTCACCCTTCACGAGGCCTTCCCGGCGGGCTCGCTGCCGACCGTGCGCGACCTGCACGTGCGCCGCGTCGTCGACAGCCAGACGCTCGACCTCGAAGAGCAGGTGCTCGACTACACCGCGGCTTCCGTGCGCTGGGTGCTCCGGAAGAACGAGCTCACGTTGTCGAAGATTCCGGGCGGCATCATCTTCCCCGACACGCCCGAAGGCACGGTCTCGGTCCCCGACAACGAGATTCACGTCGGCGGCACCGAAGACATCTACGTGCGCGGGCAAGACTTCGACCCGACGACGCTCGTTCTCGAGAACATCGTCGACGACCAGCCGCTTCTTCAGGGCACCAAGGTCGAGGCCATCGGCGGCTCGCTCGTTCGTCTCAACGACTACACCCTCGGGACGAACTACTCTGCCGGCGACCCCATCTACAACGCGCTCGCCGACGCTGCCGAGCAGAACCTCTCCATCCAGGTCCTCGACCCGCCGAATGCAGGCAGCTACCGCATCCTGGCCGTGACGCAGACGCCGGGCTTCTCGCCCATCCTCACCATCACGCCGCCCGTGACCGTGGTGCCGGGCAACTTCCGTTGGCGCATCAGCTCCGGCATCTTCATCGACCTCGTCGAGCCGCGGGAGACGAAGGTCGCTGGGTCGGACCTGCGCACGGTGCAGGGCATCGACGTCGTCGACACGGGCAGCGGCATCGACTTCGACAGCTACGGCGTCGGACCCGACGACGTCTTGCGCATCACGTCGGGCGACCTCGTGGAGGGCGACTACGTCGTTCTGCAGGTACTCTCGCCCCTGTTCACGAAGCTCAAGGTCGACCGCCCTCTCCCCGCGTCGCGCAACGGCGCACGCTTCACGGTCTTCCGGCCCAACGCAGCGGGCGGCATCATCCCGCCGTTCGTCCGCATCAACAGCATCGAGCTCCTCGACACCTCGAGCCAGCCGGTCGGCACGAAGATTCCGCACGCCTTGCCCATCGACGCGGTGAGTGCGGGCTTCGCGAACAGCGCGCACGGCATCAAGGCGGACTTCGCCGACGGCATCCTCGGCATCGTCTCCGCGCAGAAGCCCGCCGGTGCGAACGTGAACGGGCTCTCGCTCACCATCTCGTGGGCGGGTCCGCCGACCGTCACGTTCGGTGTGACGTTCTCGGGCGCCAACCCCATCTCGCTCGCCAGCATCGTCTCGCAAATCAATACGGCCTGCAGCGTGGCGACGGGCGGGCTCATCACGCGCATCGCCGTCGTGCTCGACAACGGCACGCGCGTCGGCCTGCTTCCGGTGTCGCCGAACGTCCGCATCACGGCGGGCTCGGCAGTCGGTGAGCTCTTCGGCGTGACGAACGGCTTCACGGTGCCGCTCACCACGCGCGACGTGCGCTCGGAAGAGGTCTACGGCCTCGGTGGGTGGGACGCGCTCCGGCCCCGGCTCGATGCCAACTTCGACGTCGTCCAGGTCCTCGACGGCCTGCAGATTGGCTTCTACGGTGGTGTCGTTCTGGGCACGTCGCCCTTCGTCAACGGCGACTACGACCCGCTCCGCACCGACAAGGACTTCAACCCCGAGGTGCGCCGCCACGTGCAGGTCGGCGCGCGCTCGCTGGGCACGGCGCGGGTCTACTTCCTCGACCCGACGAGCTTCGAGGTCGACCGGAACACGCTCTTCACGCTCACGCGCGACGACGGCTCCGAGCTCGGGTTCTTCCCGGACCCCACGAACAACTACCAGCGCATCCCGGCGCTCCCGAGCGGCACGAAGCCTCTCGACGGCACGACCGGCGGCGCGCTCCCGGCGAACACCTTCCAGTCGCTCACGACCGACTTCATCGCGAAGGGCATCGACGTCGGCGACCTGCTGGTCATCGACTACGTTCCGCTCTTCGGCTCGGTCGTGCTCCCCGACCCGGTCCCCGCGCTCAACGCGAAGACGCTCATCCTCAGCATCGACGGCGGCACCGACAAGGCCATCATCTTCATCCACGACAGCGGCGCGGTCCCCGCCACCGACCTCACGCGCGCCGGCGTCGCCGAGCAAATCAACAAGACCGTCGGGCAGACCATCGTCACGCTCGATGTGTCGAACAAGCTGAAGTTCAACCCCGATGCCTCGGTCATCGTCCGGCCGAACGGTACGGCGAACAGCATCCTCGGCTTCTCGACCTCGGTCGACGAGAACAACGACTCGCCCGACAAGGGCACGTACACCATCGCCGCCGTCGGCCCGGGCGGCAATCCGAACCAGCTCATCGTCTCCATTCCGTTCCCGACGGGCGCCGCGGCGACACCGGACCAGCAGTTCAAGGTGTTCCGCGCAGGCCTGCAGCGTGTCGTTTCAACCGACATGGCGAAGCAGCTCGGGACCGCCGGGCTCTACTACTTCGATGTCGAGCTCGTCTCGCAGGGAACGGGAGACCAGTACAACATCGCAGCAGGGCTGCAGCTCACGATGGCGGGGTTCCGGTCGGACGGCTACTTCCTCACGACCGAGGACCCGAACCTGACCTTCTCGCCTGCGGAGAAGCCGCGCCTGCACATCTCGCGGTCCATTCTCGAGGTCGGCGTCTCGGACGACCCCGACAACGCCACGCAGCTCGCCGGGCAGAACATCCAGCTCTCCTACGAGCGCTCGACGCTGGTGAACAACGTCGACAACTTCTCGCGGAGCGAGACCGAGCGCGTCATCAACGCGAGCCCGCTCGCACGCCACCTCATCCCCTACTTCGTGCGGTTCGAGCTCTCGTACTTCGGCGGGTCGAAAGAAGACGTCGTCATCCCCGACATGGAGACGTACATCAACGCGCTCTTCCCAACCGACTCGCTCGACGTCAGCGCGCTCGAGAAGCTCTGTCTCAATCGGGGTGCCACGCGCGTGAACAACCCGGTCGACCTCGTCGCCGTCATCCACGACGTCGAGCGGCGTATCCGGGTCGAGCGGAGCCAGGACAAGCTGAACACCGGGCGGCTCGCCGCCTTCATCCCCGACTCTCTCCAGGTTACGAGAAGAATCGCTTAGCGGATGGGCACGGCGCCCATCTCGAGAACGAGGTTGCTATGCGGGTCGAAGAGGCAGTCACACGTCGTGCAGCGCAGACAAGAACGCGGAACCAGCGTGTTCGGGTCGGCGAAGACATGCCCGGCAACTGCTTCTCGCCGGCACTCGCCCTGGCATTTCGGGCACCGGCAGTTCCGATAGAAGGCCTCGAGAGCCTTTCGTTGGGGCTCTAGCTCATTGGTGTATCCTTCCACGAGTTTCGCCGCGAGCTCTGGGTCCATGGCTCGAAAGTGCACATCGCGAGAGTAGGTTGTGATGCCCACCAAATCCAGAGCGCGAGCCGCCGCCAACTTTCGCGCCTGGTACGCGCGTAATACTGAAACGGCTCGAGCGCGTGCACGCAGCCGATACGCGTCTCCCGAGACGAAGGCGAAGAAACGCGCCGCGCGCATGCGCCGTGAATACGGCATCGCGGCGGAAGACTACAACGCACGGCTAGTACAACAAGACGGTCGTTGCGCGGTGTGTCGGCAGGAGCCGGAGAGCCGCTTCGGAAAAGAAGCGCGTCTCTGCGTTGACCACGACCACGTAACCGGCGCTGTTCGCGGTCTTCTCTGCCATCACTGCAACTTGCTGCTCGGCAATAGCCGTGAGAACATCGCCGTGCTCAACGCGGCTATCAACTACCTGGAGAAGAGTGCGGGGACGCACGCGGAAGGACAAGAATAATGCCCGGCGCCGTCATCGCGTTCGACCAGGCCCGGCCTGGGCCCTCTACTTCTTCTGGGACGCCCGGCGTCGCACGGAAGGACCTCTGGCAGAACCGCGAGGTGACGGCGCGCTCCACGGCGCCCGGCAACATCTCCTACTCCTGGGCGTTCCTCGACATCCCGCCGGGCTCCGCGGCAGTCCTTGCCGACGCGTCGACAGCGAATGCGCGCTTCACCCCCGACCTGCCGGGCTCGTACCGCGTCCAGCTCACGACGAACGGCGGCGGCCCCGGCAACGTCCAGATTCTCATCGCCGCGGTCACGTTCGACAATGCCGGCGCTCTCACGCAGCGCGGCTGGCGTCTTCCTGCATTCGGCGAAGTGGCCGGCGAGGACAACTTCGGCGGGCAGCTCCGGGGCTGGGCCGAGGCCTTCGAGTTCATCCTCGCCGACACGCGCACCGCGCTCGCCGCGCTCTCGCCGCCGGGAGCGAACAAGCAAATCACCTTCAACGACAGCGGCGTCTACGGCGCCGATGCCGACTTCACCTTCGACAAGGCGACCGACATCCTGAACATCGCGGCGGCGGGGGTGCTCCGGTACGGCACCACGAACGTCGCCGGCGTCGGCTCCGTGCGCTTCCCGACCGGCGCGCGGTCCATCATGCGCTGGCGCAATGCCGGCAACACGCAGGACCTTGCCGCGCTCGGCATCGACGTCTCCGACAACCTCTTCATCGGCACCGACTCGGCGTTCACATCGGCGCAGATGCCTCCGGGCATCCGGATGCGCGCGGCGACGTCGGTCTACTTCGGCGTCGGGGCGAACAGCTACTTCGAGCTCGAGGGCGGCATCATCTCGCTCAAGCAGCCGGAGGTCTACAACAAGGGCACGGCCGACGGCGAGGCGCGCACGCGCGAGACCTCGCTGCAGACCACCGACTCGGCGGCGCACACGCTCTCGTCGTATGTCCTTCCGAACAACTCGATGTCCATCGCGGACATCGAGGTCCTCGCGGTTCGCGCGGACGGCGCGCTCGGCGTGTGGTGGAAGAAGTCCAAGAGCCACCTCAACGACGCCGGCGTCGTCACCCAGGGCACGGTGCGCGACGTCGACTCCGAGGCGGTCGGCGGCGCTATGCCGTCCTGGACGGTTGCCTTCGACGTGAGCGGCAGCTCGGCGCGTGTCCGCGTGAACAGCCAAGGCGACAATGTCACCTGGTACATCGTTCGTCAGGGTCTCGCCGTCGTCGCCGTGTGAGCTGACGCATGATGAACCCTTGCCTCATCCCCGGGTTCGGTAGCGGCGTCTACGGAAAGACGCCCTGGGGAGGCTCGCTCGAGGCCATCCCCGGCGGCCCGCTGCCGGTTGTTCTCCCCTTCGACATCTACTGCGTGGGGCCGTGCGGGCCCATCTCCGAGCTCCTCACGCACCCGGAAGTGTCGGCCATCGGCGACGGAACGCAGTTCCCCATCGACGGCTACACGCTCGACCAGATTGTGCGGAGCGGCGGCACGGTGACCGCCGCCGAGGCCGAAATCGACATCGTGACGTCGGTGACCGAGGACTTCACCCTCGAGTTCACGGTCTCGTTCGGCAACCTCCCGAACGACTTCACGGCCCTCAGCACGAACCACATCTACATCGGCGCGAGCGACGCCGCCGGCGTGTGCGCCGCCCTTTTCTTCTCGAAGGTCGGCATCATCTACACCGGCTGCGCGCACATGTCCGGGCCGGACATCGCGTTCGACACGCTGCTGCAGCCCCTCCCGGACAGCCAGCTCCTCGTCAGCGAGAACGAGTACTGGACCATCCGCATCGCGGGCAGCTTCATCACGGGCACGACGTACATCTACATCACGAAGACCGCCGACCTGCTCTCGGTCGGCCACCAGCTCCGCTACATCGTCCCGGCGGTGAGGTCGTCTTCCGCGCTCGTTGTTCCTCCCGACCGCACGCTCATCCTCGTGCGGGGCACGGGCGCGCAGCCCTCCGTCGTCGCGCTGAACAGCATCTGCCTCGCGAGCGGGCTCGTCATCCCGAACATCCCGCCCGTCGCCGACCCCGGCATCGACCGCGCCGTGCAGCTCTGCGAAGTCCTGCAGCTCGATGCGACGCGCAGCTTCGACCCCGAAGGCGGCACGCTCCTCTACAAGTGGCGCCTCATCGATGCGCCGCCGCCGAGCCAGTACACCTTCATCGGCGGTGACGGCGTCACGCACCCGCTCATGGTCCCGACGGGCTTCGCGGACCGCTTCTACTCCACCGAGCTCGCCGTGCTCGACGCCGCCGACCCCATCGCAGTCGGCGCCGAGGGCGACGTCATCGTCATCGCCGGGCGGCCACACACCCTCGACTCGAAGGGCACCGACGGCGACGGCTTCTTCGTGCGCGTCGAGGGCTTCGTGCTGGCCGACAACTTGGCCAACACCGCGTTCACGCTCCTTCGGCAGCGTGGGCTGAACACGCCGACGGACGCGAAGCCGACGTTCTATCCGGACGTGCCTGGCCTCTTCAAGTTCGACCTCGTCGTCTTCGACGGAGGGCTCTTCTCTTCCCCCGAGTCGGTCGTCATCTCCGTTGCCGAGTCCCCGGTCGCGCGCGGGTGCACCCCGGACCTCTCGTTCATCTGGGGCTACCTCTCGGACTTCTGGAAGCTCGTCGAAGACCGTGAACGCGTCGAGGTCTTCTGGCAGGGCCTCGCGCAGGCGGCCGCCGCCGAGCTCCTGAACCTCTGGCAGGTCGACTACTCGAAGAGCCTGCGCGACGTACAGCGCACCTTCCAGCGGCGCTGGCTCCACTACGACCTCTTGATGACGCAGAGCACGGCGCTGCTCGAGCTCACCACGGTCCGCTCCGTGCTGAGCGGAGTCGAGAGCGCCGATGTGCCTTCCAACGGCGCCGGCGTGATGGGGACCCATCTCGACCTGCAGCTCTCGACGCTCTCGACGCCGACGGTCATCAACATCCCAACGCTCGTGGGCGTCTCGCCGCCCTACGCGACCACGCTCCAGGCCTACCTCCAGTCGGCGCTCCGGCAGGTGGACACGCGCATCACGGTCGTCGTCCTCGAGAACCAGGCGGGCTCGACGCACCGCGTGCGCATCGACGCGCCGTTCCCGTTCACGGTTCTTCCCACCACAACGGCGCCCATCTTCACGTCGGGGCAGAAGAACGAGATGCCCTCCGGCACGGCCGGCGTCGCCGTCGGCGTGCAGAGCTACCGCGTCGAGCGCAGCCTCGAGGGGCTCGACATCAAGCAGAACGACTTCCTCTGCGTCGACGGCGTCGCCTACCGCATCAACCGAGTCGTGAACGACCCGGTCGACCCGCTGCAGTTCCAGCGCATCATCTTGCTCGATGCCATCCCCGCATCGATGGGTGCTACGTGGTGCATCTCCGGAACGGCGACGTCGAAGGACCTCGACTTCTGGCAGGGCCTCTGCGAGCAGAGCGACTTCGTCACGTTCGAGGTTCTCGAGCTCGCCTCGCAGAAGCTGCTCGAGGTCGAGTCGCGCGTTGCGGGCAGCAGTAGCGCGCTTCCCAACTCCCTGCCGTGCGACGCGACGCCGGTGAGCTTCTACCTCTCGCAGTCGAGCAAGTACTCCGTCTTCTTGAAGAGCGTGAAGCGCCGTCGCTTCACGCCCATCGACCCGCTCATCGTCGACGTGCCGCATCTGCAGGAGCGCATCGTCGCCAAGGACGACACGCAGGTCCTGCGCCGGAACGTCGACTACTTCATCGACACGTTCCGCGAGCAGCCGTGCATTCGCTTCGTCACGCCCGTGCCGGCCGACGCCGGAGGCCTCGACGTGTGGGACGGCGAAGAGCCTCCCGACCGGATGTGGGCGGAGACGAGCTACCTCGACAACCGCCCGCGCATCGAACAGAACTTCGGCATCCCCGCCGAGTTCACGCTCGACGACCTCTCGCAGCTCCCGGACACGGTCGACTACCTCTCGTGCGTTCGCGGCCTTTGGTACGCGTACTTCAACGGGCCCACGCTCTTCAACCTGCACGCCGGCACGCAGATTCTTCTCGGGCTGCCGTTCGCAGAAGAGACCGGCACCATCACCGAGGTCCGCGAGGACTTCTCGGACACGAACGGCCGCATCCTCGTTCAGGACCTCGCGAACCCGACCATCACGCGCTCGTACACGTACCCGCGCGCGCTCGACCTCGAGACCAACGCCGACACCGGCAAGGTCTACGCGGTCGGTGACGTCGTGCAGCAGTTCGCGCCGCTCGTCACGGGCGTCGATGTCGTCGACTACGTCAAGGACCCGACGTGGTTCCAGGGGTTGCTCAACCAGGGCGCGTTCTTCGAGCCGGAGAAGCTCTTCAAGTTCCTCGTGCGCGTCGACTCGCTCGCCTTCAACCTGAGCGCGCTGCTCTTCGTGCAGACGTTCGTGAAGCGCATCAAGCCGACGTACACCTATCCCATCTTCATCGTGCTCGCCGGAACGGCCTCGGCAGAGGTCTCGGTCTCCGACCAGGTTCGCTATGGAGGCCGCCTTCTCCTCTTCGAGGGCGCGTACTTCAAGCCGGCCGCCATGGGCGTCTCGACGATGTTCGACGACCCGCGCGCCTCGTTCGGCGGCTGGCGCGCGCAGTACGACCATAGCAACGACCCGAACAACCCCGTCACGTCGCCGACGCCGGAGTTCCCCATCACCTGGGGCTACGACAAGAACTTCCTCGCGCCGGAAGACGCCATCGTCGCGCAGTGGTCGGAAGTCCATGCAGCACCCTTTGCGCCCCAAGTCGACATGTCCTTCCTCGCGGTGGACATGCCGGTGTGGAACGCCCAGGCGCTCGCCTTCGTGGTCGGCCCGCAAGACTTCGTGCCCGGAACGCCCGGGCTGAAGCTCGGACTCACGCAAGACGCGCCGGCGTCGCTTACGTGGAACACGGTCATCATCGACGCGCAGATTCGCACGCCAGCGTCGCCGGCGACGTTCAACATCGTCGTTCGGAAGAACGGAGTGACGGCGCTCACGCTGCCGGTGACACTCGCGGCCGACACGAAGCTCGCCATCGCTACTTCTCTCGCGGTCGTCGCCGGCGACGACATCGAGGTCTACCTGGTTTCTACAACCGGCAATCTTCTTCCGACGTACATCGGGAAGCTTATGGTTACCGTCGGCCGCGCGGTACCATGGGTCCTCGACACCAACCTCGCTGCAGGGACCTACCGGGGATACCGACTGCTATGAAGCTCGCCGACGCCGAGTTCAAGCTCCACGGCCACACGACCCATCAGGGTCTCGGCATCGCCATCGAGAACCGGAAGGGCTCGGTGCGGTCGGGCGTCGACAAGGACGGCAAGGAGTGGCG